>Ga0081539_10005516_pt1 | contig 12848 bp, 12 predicted proteins | sample TabmetS4T2R2_FD_71023 | JGI IMG/M metagenome (GOLD analysis project Ga0081539, IMG submission 71023) | Tabebuia heterophylla rhizosphere microbial communities from the University of Puerto Rico - S4T2R2 | ecosystem: Host-associated > Plants > Roots > Rhizosphere ...
GACGCTTGGTGGAGGATCAGGTCGGGTGCGGAATGCCGCCTTGCAGGACCTGTGCCGGCCTAGCCACCGCTGAGGGCACGATCCGCGACAATCTGGGCAGACGTGTGGAGAGGGCCGTCTGTGGCCTGAGCCACGGTATCTTGAGCCTGTTAGCCAATCGCATTCCAGGAGGCGAATTCGACTGTGGAGATGGTCGCGCCGGCCTGGATGCATCAGCAGGTCACTGCCGAGCAGTACGCGTCGTGGACCGAACAGCAGTGTGCGGGCATCGAGATCGTGGATGGGATGGTCCTCGTGCGTCCGAGCGCGTCCAAGCGGCACAACCGCCTGGCCAGGCTTCTGGCGAACGCTTTGGATGTTGCCGCGGGGCCGGATTGGAACGCCGATACGGACTTCGATGTCCGGCTCCAGGACGTGCCGCTGAACAACCGTCGTCCGGACGTGACGGTGTACCGGGCGGACACCATCGACGTCAGTCCGACCCGGCCCGAGCATGTGCTCCTTGTGGTTGAGGTGGTTTCTCCCGGGTCGGAGACGACCGATCGGATCGTCAAGGCTGATCAGTACGCGAGGGCTGGTATTCAATTCTATTGGCGTGTGGAGCAGGCCCCCACTGGCGCGCCTCTCGCTTACACGTACGTTCTTGACCCGGCGACTGGCCGCTATCACGACAGCGGAACATTTACCGGCGTCGTGAAACTGACCGCTCCCTTCTCCATCGAGATCGATCTCGGCCAGATCTGAATCTTCCTAGCGAGCTTGCGCCGGGGGACAGGTGCCGCCGGGCGTCGAGCGCGCTCTCCCACACCTCGGTGAGCCCGTCGAGCAGCTGCCGAATCATGTGCGGGAAACTTCTCTTCTCAGGCTCCATTGCGACGAACGTGAGTCGCATCTACGAAATCGAGTTCCGGGGGGACCGGAAGGGGTCACAATTCGGTGGCACATGGGCGTTACGTGGGAGATGCTCGCCAGTCTGTTACTTGGGTTCGAGCCCGACGACGGCTCGTACGAGCGAATACCGCGTAACAACACGATCAAGCACGCTTACGACGCGATGATCGCCTTGATTCGTCGTACGGATGTTCCGTCCCGCTGACTGCTGATCGGAAGTTGCGCATCACGCCGACGCAGAAAGCTGCCCGGTGCGCTGTGTCGGCACCGGTCCGGCGACGGCGACAGGCTCGACGCCTCGGTTATCCGTTGACGGACGCACCCTGGCGCGTAATTTCCACCCTCGGTTGTATCACCGGTGCTCAATACCCACCCCACGGCGTGTTTCCGCCGCCGATGTAGGTCTGCTTGCCGCAACGCTGGCAGACCCGTGCGCTGGGATCTTGCGTATCGCGCCGCCGCACCCATGAATGCCACGCCAGACGGCACCTCCAGGACTTGCTCATGCCCTCCGACGTTACGCCCGTCCGGCACCGCAAAGCAGGTACCAGACATGGATTCCACAAACCAGCCTCCGGAGGGTAAGGCCTCCTACCCTACGACCGGAAGATGGCCTCTGGCGGCCATGGCTACCCGCCCTGAACCCGACGCTCCGGGATGCCGGCCCTCGTCCGCGGCCTCCCACCGCACACCGGAGGCGACCAGACCACGCTCGCCTCGTCCAGGTCGTACCGGTGGGGTGTCCCGCAGCCCCGCTCGGGCCGTCGCAGCGGCAAATAAATCGTTCGGCTCACGAGCCGGGCCTCACCGGGTCATGCCTGCAAAAAGGAGGACAAGGGCAACCAACCCTCCCGCGATGGCCAACGCGAGGAGTGCGAGTCGAACCGTGACCCACCGCCGGTCAGCGAACAGGCCGACGAGCAGCGCGACGAGGCCCGCGACGGCGCCGCTGACCCACAGCGACATCGTCCACGTGAGCACCTGAACCTCGATCGCCATTTCGGCGATGAACGCGACGATCGCACCGCCCGAGAGCGCGACCGCCAGCCATCCGAGTAACGTCGGACCGCGCCGGACGCGTGCACCCATGACTGGATGCTGTCACGGCGGCCGGACGCGCGAAACCGACCGGCGGCCGGGAGATGCTGGCCGAGCAACGTAGTGCTCCGCGCCGTAACTCCATCAGGGGTTATGCGGCGAAGTTGACTGCGGCAGGCTGGTGATCGCAGCTGATAGGGCCCCTGTCGGCTATAAACCAACGGGCTTCTGGTTTGAAGATGACTACATCGCAGAATTCGGGCGACTTCCATGATCGAGGATTGGCCTACGCACATTGCCGTGGCCGTACGAGTCCGCCAGGAACTCGGCGCCCGCGACCGGTTGATGGAGTACCCTCCGCCGGCCGTGGCGGCCGAGGAAGGCCGGATCGAGCTGGTGGAGCGGGAAATCGGCCCGCTCGACCCGCGATACCGTTCCTTCCTTGGATACGCCGACGGATGGCGCGGATTCCTCCAGCAGACCGATCTGTTCGGCACCGAGCAGCTCCTGGGCGGCGCGCCGATGGGAGTCGCCGAGGAGATGCTGGCCGCTCTGCACGATGACGCGTGGGAGCGGCTCGGGGTCCGGCGCGACGAGCTGCACGTCATGGGCGCGAGCGAGACCAGCACCGATCTCTGGTGGATTGCTCGTCCGGGCAGTCGGCGAGGGGGCCAGGTGTGGTGGTTCTGGGGTTCGGATTGGGAAACCTATCCGGACTTCGACGAGTTCTTCCTGGCAATGGTCGATTACAACCGCCTGGAGTTGCAGCGCCTCGAGGGTAAGGCCTGAGCCGGCTCGCACCTTCGCTCAGACGGGCCGGTGGCGGTGGCCGTTCCATGCGGACGGCCACCGCCGGGCTCGTGAGTATTCGCGCGGCGAATTCTCAGTGCGGCGTAGAGTCAGTCGAGGAATCCCTTTGTATGGCGATCGATGAGCGCCTTCTGAGGCGGGATCGGCGGCGTTGTAAAAGCCGGCGGATCGGTGAACCGCCTGCGGACTCAGCACACCGGCGGGGCACATGGCATCCAATCGGTGTACTTCCACCCGGGCACCTCAGCTCAAACGCAGAGGCGATGGCTGAGCGGTCACCGATCCGACACCGTCGGCCGTTCTGGACCTGTCGTGCGCGAGCCTAGAATGCCGGCAACTGACGAAGGCTGTCGGTGTCGTGCTCGCTGCGTACGGTTCGGACTCATCGGGGAGATGCGATGATGGCGGAGAACATCACGCGCCTGGTGCTTCGGGTCGAGGATGGACAGGGCGACCAGGAAGCACTGGCCGAGCTCACCGACGGGCTGCGCCAGGAGTTGTTGGACCTTGACGTCGATTCGGTGGAGCAGCTGTCGGCGGGGGAGGCGCCGCCGGGCAGCCGGGCGTTCGACGTCGCGGCGCTGGGCACACTGGTGGTTACTTTTGCCAGGTCCGAAGTGCTCGCCGCTGTCGTCAATGCGGTAGCGATGTGGTTGACGAGTCGCCGCAACCAGGTCGTCAAGATGGACGTTGATGGTGACGTTCTCGAGCTCAGCGGGCTGCCATCCCAGGAGCGCCGGCAGCTGACCGAAGAGTGGCTTCGGCGCCGTACTCCTGATGGCAGCGTGTTGAGTGGTACTCGAAGTGCGTTGATCATCGCCAGTCGCGGGTACCAGGATCCGGGGTTGGGTCAGCTCCGGTCCCCGGCTCACGACGCCGAAGCACTCGCCAGGGTGTTGGGTGACCCGAGGATCGGCGGCTTCGACGTGACGACGTTGCTGGACGCGCCGTCGTACGAGATCGGCGAGGCGGTGGAGGACTTCTTCGCCGACCGCAGCCCGGATGACTTGCTGCTCATGCATTTCTCCTGCCACGGCGTCAAGGACGAGAGTGGTGAGCTGTACTTCGCCACCTCGAATACCAAGCTGCGCCGGCTCGGCGCGACCGCCGTGGCCGCGGACTTCGTTAACCGGCGCATGAACCGGAGCCGGTCGCGGCGCATCGTGCTGCTGTTGGACTGCTGCTACGCGGGGGCATTCGAACGTGGCATGACCGCCAGGGCCGGTACGACGGTAAACATCGAGGAGCAGTTCGGCGGCCGGGGCCGAGCGGTGATCACCGCGTCGAGCTCGATGGAGTACGCCTTCGAAGGCGACCGGCTCGCCGATGCGAACGAGCTTGCCCCGTCGGTGTTCACCAGTGCCCTGGTGGAAGGGTTGGATACCGGCGAGGCCGACCGTGACCAGGACGGCCAGGTCTCACTCGACGAGCTCTACGACTACGTGTACGACAAGGTTCGCCTGGTCACACCCCATCAGACGCCGGGAAAGTGGACCTTCGGGGTGGAAGGCGACATCTACCTCGCCCGTCGTGCCCGGCCAGTCACCAAACCGGTGCCGCTGCCGAGTGAACTGCAGCAGGCCATCGACCACCCCATCGCCGGTATCCGTGCCGGCGCGGTACCGGAGGTTGCCCGCCTGATGCGCGGCCAGCACGCCGGCTTGGCCCTGGCCGCGCGGCTGGCCTTGGAACGCCTCACCGATGACGACAGCCGCGCCGTGACGGCCGCGGCGACCGAGGCACTCGCCGCCGGACCGAAGCTGCATCCGGGCCAGCGGGAGCCCCAGCTCGGCATGTCGCAGCAGCCGGCCAATGCGCCGCAGCCGCAAGGCCACACATCGGAACGGGAGGCGGCCCCGCCGACGGTGAAGACGCCGCGCCCCGAACCGGCCGTTAGCCGGGCGCAGGCGCCGCCGCAGCCGACTCCAGCGGAGCCGATCCACCGCGCGACGACGGCGATGACGCCGCCTCAGCAGCTGGGAGGTACCCCACCGGCGGCGCGGTCTCGAAAGCGTTGGTGGCCGGGGACGACCCGAGGACGGGTGATCGTGGCCGCATTGGTGGCCGCTGCCATGCTCGTGGGAGGCTTGGTCACCTGGAGGGTGCTCGATCAGGCCGCCCACTCGACGACGATCCCGGCGTCGTTCGACGGCCAGTGGCAGGGCACGAACGCCGACGGAGCGGTGTTCACGGCCACGCTCGGCAAGGATCTGAGTCTGGGCCGATTGGCCAGCGGTGCCTCATCGTGCTACAACGGCGTGCTCACCGTCAGCGCCGCCACCGACGCCCGGCTGACGACGCGCTTCACCTCCGTAAACCAGACCTGCAACCCATGGACCGTGGTCTTCACGCACCTGTCCGGAGGTGACCTGAAGATGGCAGTCGATCCGGACAGCAGCGTGAACTACGAGCAGGAGTTCGAGGTCCGGATGAGCCGGCAGGGCTGAGACCGCCCGGCGCTATGTCGGATACCGGTCGAAGCCTTTGACTCCTGACCGTCGCGGGCATGTGCTGATGAAAGGTGCTCTTGATCCCGTCAGCATCGGGGAGGCCGGCATGCACCGGGCCACGCGCTGTGCGGCAATCCGCGAGAAACTCAGATCGATCCGACGCTACCTGGTGACGTTTCCTGCGGCCTTGTTGGTCATCGGCCTCCTGTCGGCGTGTCCGAAGAAACCGAAGTGTGACGAAGGCTTTGACGACTACAACGGAAAGTGTCTGCCGCACACGACAGCGTTGTATGTCGCCTGCGTCGACGCCAAGGAAAAGAATCTCACCCAAGGTATCGAGCTGGGCGCGACGCTACCGGTCGTGGCCAACTCCACCTTCAAGGCGGCTTATACCCGCTCTCGGACCGAGGACAGCGCTGCGGCCCTGCAGTTTGTGAAGAATTGCCTCACGTTGGCGAGGGAAGCGGCCTCGGGGCAGGAAGCCGCCGCCGTCGGGGAGGTCGAGAAGAAGACGAGCAAGTACATCGGTGTCGTCCGGCGGAAGCTACCCGCGATTGAGGTGGAACCCCTGTCGCTTTCCTGCGGTGCGACCGACGTTGCGGCTTCACCCGTCCTGTGTGGAGAGGGTGTCACGATCAAGAGCACCGGCGTTGCGAAGTTGCACATCACCAGCGTCAACGTAACGGGGACGAACCGCGGCGATTTCATTCCGGGTGCGGAATGCGTGGGCCGGTGGCTCGAACCAGCGGAGAGTTCTGACCAGATGGACAGCTGCACGATGACCGTGCAGTTCGAGCCCTCCGCCGGCGGGGAACGGCGCGCCACTCTGGTGATCCACCAGAACCTCCCGAAGCCGGACACCGGTACCGCCGTCGAGCTCGTCGGAAACGGCAATGGCGGGCCGGAACACTCCCTGACCGTGAACCGCTCCACGGCGGTCGCGGTAACCAGTCGGCCCGAGGGCATCGACTGCGGCGAAAGATGCACCGCTGTGTTCACCGACGGCGAGGACGTCACCCTGACGGCCACGTCCGCCCCGGGCGGCGGCCAGGTCAGATGGGACGGATGCGACGTGGCCGACGGCAACGGCTGTCAGGTCCGCATGACCGCCGACCGCGCGATCAGCGCCGATCTTCTCTGACCGAGGCACCGTGGGAATCCATGGCCGATGACCGCCGCTACGCCGTGCACCGGGCAGGAAACCTGCGGCGCGTAGCCTTCACCCATTCGAATACGGCTAGATCGACGACGATGTCGGCCGGTACTTCTTCGGCAGGGATCGGACCACCGCGTCGTAGGACATGTCCACCGCCTCCCGCAGCTCATCGTCCGGTATCGCGCCTTCCAGGCGCAGCGTGTTCCACCCGTACCGCCCTATGTACGGCATCACGGAGGCGTCCTGCGGGTAGCGCTTCAGCCACTCGTCGGCGGTGTCCCGGCTCGTGCTGCACTTGACGCCGACCGACGTCGCCGCGCTGCCGAGGAAGGCGAAGATCTTCGGGCCTACCTTGGCCACCACGTCGTCCTCCCACGGTGTGTCCTGCCAGGCGCCGGGCTTGGCCAGGCAGTACGCGAGCATCTCGTCTCCGGTCATGGTTCCGGTCGTACGCCGTCGCGGTCGGGCCCGCAACAGGCAGCCGCGAACGCGTGGCCTGCCGGCCGGCAGCCGCGGTGCCGTTTCGGTCCGGGCCGAAAGTTGCGCTAGGCGGCTGGTCCGGGCGCTTTCCCCGGCGGACGATGCGGGACATGGACTACGCCGAGGCACGCGCCGCCTTCTTTCAGCTCCGTCCGGCCGACGCAGCACCGCCGGGATCGTCGGTGTGGCAGTCGCCCGCCCGTCAACTCCGGGATGCGATCGAGCCCATCGCGACCATCTGTTTCTGGAGTGAGCCGGCTTACGACCGATACGCGAGTCTGGGGCTGGACTTCCTCACCGGCTACGTGTGGAGCCGGGCCAGCGTGCTCGGCGAGCCGGAGGCGACGGTGGTCGCGGCCGCCTTCGGGGTCTTCGAACCCGGACTGGTGGCGGCACTCTACGACACCGCTCGCAAGACAGCCGCACTGGACGATGTCCGCACCGCGAAGCAGGCCGGAGCGGTCGACGCCCTGCGTCGCGTACTCGATGAGCCGGACGGCCTGAATGAGGCCGTCGAACAGTTGCGCAGGGGCGTGGCCGCCGCGGATCCGATCGGGCGCCCGATGCACGCCGGCCTCACCGCGCTGCCCTGGCCGGCAGAACCGCTCGCACAGCTATGGCATGCCTGCACCATGCTGCGTGAGCACCGCGGCGACGGTCATGTCGCGGTGTACGTCGCCGATGGTCTCACCGGGCTCGAAGCGAACCTGCTCACCGAGCTGACGGTGGGCTGGGATCCGCTGGCCTACACGGCCACGCGCGGGTGGCCGCCGGAGGCGATGCAGGATGGTCTGAATCGCCTCCAGGCCCGTGGCCTCGTCGCCGACGGCGCGCTTACCGACGAGGGACGCCGGCTGCGCGACCGGCTCGAGGAGCGTACCGACGAGGTGGTGCAACCGGTCATCGACGCCATCGGTGACGACCTGCCGGCGCTGATCGACCGGCTGACCGGGTGGTCACAGAGGATCACTGATCACGGATGGTTCCCGCCGGATCCGTACAAGCGGGCGTCCGGCTGATCTCAGGACTCGATCACCACCTTGATCGCGCCGCCGTCCTTCGACGCTGCCGTGCCGAACGCCTCCGCCACCTGCTCCAGTGAGTAGCGGTGGGTGACCATCGGGGTGAGGTCGATCCGGCCGGAGCGGACGAGTTCGAGGCTGCGCTCGTACTGTCCCCGGCCGCCGTTGCCGCCGACGCCGAAGATCGTCAGGGTCTTCGCCATGATGGGAATGACCGGTAGCGGCGGAAGATCGTTGGCCCATCCGATATGCGCAACCTTGCCCTCCTTGCGCACCACATCGAGAACGAGGGCGGAGGACGCGGGATAGCCGGAGGTTTCGATCACCACATCGGCTCCACGGCCGTCGGTAAACTCCATGACCGCCTTTGTCGCATCGGTTTCGGCGACGTTGACGCAGTCGGTTGCCCCGTACTCGCGGGATACCGCGAACGGCGCCTCCCGAGCATCGGTGACGATCAGTCGTCCGGCGCCGGAGAGCGCACACAGTCGGGTCAACGCGAGTCCGATCGGACCCTGGCCGAGGATGAGCACGGTTTCGCCGAGGACGATGCGAAGCCGATCGACGGTGTTGAGGCCGACGGCGAGGGGTTCGAGCAGCGCCGCCTGCCATGCCTCGACGCCGTCGGGCCGAGGCACGACGTTGACCTGAGGCACCGCGACCTTCTCCGTGAGACAGCCGTCGGACCACAGGCCCATGAGTCTCTTGCGGGGGCAGTCGGCGAGCCGACCGGCAGCGCAGTCGGCGCATTCGCCACAGGGCAGCGACGGCTTGACCGCCACCGGCGCGCCGACGAGAGCCGGATCCACGCCATCACCGACGGATTCGATCCGGCCGGCGAAGTCGTGCCCGGGTACGCGCGGGAAAGGCGTGTCGACCCGCCCGTCGTACTGATGGGTGTCGGTGCCGCACAGCGATGCGGCCTCCACCCGCACCACCACCCACCCGGGACGGGCGGCCGGCTCGTCCCGCTCTTCCAACCGGACCTGGCGCAGCCCGGTCAGCACCGCGGCGCGCACCTCACGCCCCCTCGGGTAGGGCGTCGCGACTGCGCAGGATGTCCAACGCCTGCTCGACGTGGCCGGTGACGTGACCGACGATCACCGGTATCCAGTCGATGACGGTCTTGGTGCCCAGGTCGGGGATCTCGACGGTGCGGTCGAGCACCGCGGGGTCGGTCGCCGGCAGGCAGGTGGCGATGGTGCGGCGCGTGCTCTCCAGCCGGCGCCGGGCGATGTCCACCGTGGGCGGTGGGTACCCGAGTGCGTCGTGGCCGATCTCCTCCCGGAAGAAGAATCGCAGATCCGGGTCCTGGCGCAGGCGTTCGACGTCGCCGAGCCAGACCAGGGTGCTGACGGTGATGTGCGAGACGACCTGGGCGACGGTCCATCCACCTCCGGGAGTTGCGAGATGCAGGTCGCCGTCGCTGACTCGGCCGAGCACGTCGTGCAGGCGGCTGAGCGCGACGTCAGCGTTTTTCGCCGCGTCGGTGAGTACGGACGTGGTGGTGTCAGCCGTCACGGCTGGTCCCTTCTGTCGTGGTGGGAGGACTATCCGGACACTTCGGAGGCCGCCGCAGCGTCTGCGACGGCAGCTCACCGAACCTGTCCCGGTACTGCTGGGCGAAACGGCTGGGATGGGAGAATCCCCAGCGCATCGCGACGTCGGTCACGTGCCGGTGGGGGCCGCCGTGCAGCAGCTCGCTGCGGGCCCGGTCAAGCCGGATCGCCCGCAGGTACGCCATCACCGAGGTCCCCAGTTCCCTGTGGAAAGTGGTGTGCAAGGTACGCACGCTCATGTAGCCCGCCCGGGCCAGTGCCCGTGGGCTGAGCGACGCACTGGCGTTGCTCTCCATGAACTCGATAACCGGCCGCAGCCGATGTGGGCGGAATCGATCCGCGTCGCTGTCCTGCGTCATGGTCATGGTGCATCCGGCTAGCCGAGCTGGAACGGATCGCGTGTCCCGCCGGTCAGCTCAACCCAGACCGACTTGTTCTCGGTGTATTCGTTGAGCGCGTCGATGCCGTTCTCCCGTCCGATCCCGCTGTGGCCGAAGCCGCCGAACGGAACGTTGGGCGCGAGTACCCGATACGCGTTGATCCACACGGTGCCGGCGCGCAGCTTCGCGGCGACCCGATGCGCGCGATGGACATCCTTGGTCCACACCGCACCGGCCAGGCCGAACGGCGAATCGTTCGCGAGCTTGAGCGCATCCTCCTCGTCGGTGAAGGTCAGCGCGGCGACAACCGGGCCGAAGATCTCCTCCCGTACAACCGTCTTGGACGGATCGACGTTGGTGATGACGGTCGGCCGCACGAACAACCCGCCCTGTTCCTGCGCGGGCCCGCCGCCGCAGGCGAACACGCCGCCTTCCGTGCGCGCGGTCTCCAGGTATCCCAGGACCTTCTGATACTGCGGCGCGTTGGCCATCGGCCCCATCTCGGTCTCGGGCTCGTTCGGGTCGCCCAGTTTGATGCTGTTCGCTCGTTCCACCAACAGGTCGATGAGCTGTTCCTGCACGCTCTCGTGGACGATGAGCCGCGACCCGGCCATGCAGGTCTGCCCGGTTGCGGCGAACACGCCGGCGACCACCCCGTTCGCGGCGGCTGCCAGGTCGGCGTCGGCGAACACGATCTGCGGCGACTTCCCGCCGAGTTCCAGCGTGACCCGGTTGATGTTCGCGCCGGCGGCCTGGGCCACGGCGGCGCCGGTGGCGGTGGATCCGGTGAACGCGACCTTGTCCACGCCCGGATGCCCGGCCAGGTGCGCGCCGAGCTCCCGGCTCGAGCCGGTGACCACGTTGAACACGCCCGGCGGGAACCCGGCCTCGTGCGCCAGCTCGGCCAGCACGAGCGTCGATGCCGGCGAGTGCTCGGACGGCTTGCAGACCATCGTGCATCCGGCCGCCAGCGCCGGCGCGAGCTTGAACGTGAGCAGGAGCAGCGGTGAGTTCCACGGGGTGATCGCACCGACCACGCCGACCGGCTCCCGGCGGGTGTAGACGAAGAAGTTCGGCTTGTCGCTCGGGATAGCCCGTCCTTCGACCTTGTCGGCCAGGCCGGCGAAATACCGGTACCAGTTGGGCAAGGCCCGGGTCTGCCCGATCATCTCCCGAAAGAGCTTGCCGGAGTCGTTCACCTCCGTGCGGGCCAACCGCTCGGCGTTGTCGGCGATGAGGTCGGCGAACCGGTGCATCAGCCGAGACCGCTCGAAGCCGGTCATCCGGCCCCAGTCCCCGGACAGGGCCGAGCGGGCCGCGGCCACCGCCGCGTCGATGTCCTCGACCGTGCCTTCGGGAATCGCGGCCCAAGGCCTGCCGGCGTACGGGTTGAGCGACTCGAATGTCGCCCCGGACGACGACTCGACGAACCGGCCGCCGACGTAGAGCTGGAACTCCTGCAGTTTCTCGGGTGTGGCCATCCGTGCTTCCCTCCTAGAGCGGTCAGATGACACCGTCACGGCGGAGCCGTTCGATGTCGACCGGTTCGAGCTTCAGCAGTTCGCACAGCACCGCTTCGGTGTCCGCGCCCAGCGCCGGGCCGGCGTGACGCACCTGGCCTGGGGTGGCGGACAGCTTCGGGAACACGGCCTGCATGACGATCTCGCCGTATCTGTCGTCCGGCACCCGCACCAGCGACTCGCGGGCGGCGAAGTGCGGATCGGCGACCATGTCCTTGGGCTCGTACACCAGCCCGGCCGGGACGCCGGCCTTGTGCAGCAATTCCAGGGCCTGGGCGCAGGTGTGGGTAAGGGTCCACGCGGAGACGATCGCGTCGATCTCGGCGACGTGCGACGCACGAGCCTGGTGGCTGGCGAACCTCGAGTCGGCGGCCAGGTCCGGATGACCCATCACGTCCACCAGGCGGGCGAACACCGAGTCCTGGTTGGCCGCGATCAGGACGTGGCCGTCTTCGGTGGGGTAGACGTTGCTCGGCGCGATGCCCGGCAGGGTCGGACCGGTCCGTTCCCGGGACAGTCCCTCGGCGTGCCAGTCGATCACCAGCGCCTCGGTCACCGCCAGGACCGACTCGTAAATGCTGGCGTCGACCACCTGGCCGCGTCCGGTGCGGTGGCGCGCCTCCAGCGCGGCGAGCGCGCCCAGGGCACCGAACATCCCGGTCAGCGAGTCACCGATGCTCACGCCCACCCGGGTCGGCGGCCGGTCCGGGTATCCGGTGAGCGCCCGAAGACCGCCCATGGCCTCGCCGATGGCGGCGTAGCCGGCGCGCCGAGCGTACGGCCCGTCCTGCCCGAAGCCGCTGATCCGCACCATGATCAACCGCGGGTTGACCGCAGACAGGTCGTCCCAGCCCAGCCCCCACCGCTCCATCGTTCCGGGCCGGAAGTTCTCCACCAGGATGTCGGCCTGCTGAGCCAGCCGGCGGACCAGGTCCTGACCGGCCGGGGTACGCAGATCGATGGTCACGCTGCGCTTGTTGCGTCCGGTGACCCGCCACCAGAGTGAGTCGCCGTCGTCCGTGCGGTGCCCCCATTGCCGCAGCACGTCCCCGACTCCCGGTGGTTCGATCTTCACCACGTCGGCACCCAGGTCGCCGAGCAACTGGCCGCAGAACGGACCCGCGATGACCTGACCCAGCTCGAGCACCCGGATGCCGGCGATGGCCTCGCTCATGTTCCCGCTCCTCGATGTCCGGAAGACGCCGACGTCGGCCCGGCCGATGTCAGCAGCGTAAGAATCCGGATTCCGGCCGCACTATCCGCGCGGTGCACGAGCGACATCCGTTCCGTGCAGATCTCTCGCGAGACCTCCGCACGCTGCGGATATCGCGATCCTTCGGGTCTTCTTACCGTGAGCCGATGGCCGACGTGAGCGTCGTCGAGGTAAGCCCGCGCGACGGCTTGCAGAATGAGAAGACACTGTTGTCCACCGCGGCGAAGCTCGACCTGATCAAGCAGCTCGTGGACGCCGGCGCCACCCGCATAGAAGCCGTGTCGTTCGCCCATCCCCGGCTGGTGCCGGCGATGGCCGATGCGGAAGCG
>Ga0081539_10005517_pt1 | contig 12846 bp, 14 predicted proteins | sample TabmetS4T2R2_FD_71023 | JGI IMG/M metagenome (GOLD analysis project Ga0081539, IMG submission 71023) | Tabebuia heterophylla rhizosphere microbial communities from the University of Puerto Rico - S4T2R2 | ecosystem: Host-associated > Plants > Roots > Rhizosphere ...
GGTTCCGTCCGGAAACCCTGCCCGAGACCGACACCTTGGCCGTTGTGGATGTCGAGGTGCCAGGAAGGCCGCCGAATGGGGTCGTCTTCCTTTTCTCCGACGCAAACGGTTTCACCGCGCGCGACACCCAAACGGCACGCACGATAGCGGCAAAGGGCTCGGTAGCGGTCGGCATCGACCTCAAGAAGACATTCATCAAAGCGAACGCTGGCATCGAGGACGCCGACGATTGCGTCTATTTCGTCAGCGACATCGAGGAATTGAGCCAGCTTCTCCAGCGCTCCGCCGGCGCCGAGGCCTATCTGGATCCTGTCATCGCAGGAAGCGGGACGGGCGGAGCGATGGTGCTGGCGGTCGCGGCGCAATCGCCGATGAGCACGATCGGACATGCCATTGCTGTCGATCCGACCGAAAGCCTGCCGCTCAAGGCGGAGCTCTGCAGCGGTGCGCCTCATCATCCGGCGGCAGATGGGAAAGGCTGGACCTATGGTCTCCAGCCCGGCGAATTGCCGGAGCCGGTCACCGTCGTCGAGACGCCGGGCGCCGATCAGGCAGGAGCGGCACATGTCGCCGACCTGATCGGTCAGGGTTTCGCAATCGAGCGCGTAGCCTCGACCGATGGGCGGTCGGAGGCACTGAATACGGCGCTTGGCAAGGCCGTGGCGCAGGCAGCCGCCCCTGCCGATGGCAAGCTCGCCGGCCTGCCGCTTGCCGTGCTTCCGGCTGACCCGCGCTACGACACGATGGCGATCGTGCTGTCGGGGGACGGCGGCTGGCGCGACATCGATCGTCAATTGGGCGAATCGCTTTCCAAGGGGGGTATCCCCGTCGTCGGGATCGATTCCCTGCGCTACTTCTGGACGCGCAAGTCGCCCGAGACGATCGCCGCGGACCTGACGTATGTCATCGACCACTTCTCGGATGAGTGGAACGTCCATCATGTCGCACTGATCGGCTACTCGTTCGGCGCCGATGTGCTCCCGGCTGCTTACGGCCTGTTGCCGTCGGACGACAAGGCGCGGGTCTCCGTGGTTTCACTGCTTGCGTTGAGCCGCTGGGCCGCGTTCGAGTTCGATGTCTCGGGCTGGCTCGACATGGACGGCGACACCTCGCATCCGACGCTGCCTGACGTCGCCAAGCTGCCATCGTCGATCGTTCAGTGCATCTACGGCGCGGACGATGACGACAGCGTGTGTGACCAGCTTGCGGGCAGCGGTGTAGAGGTGATCAAGACCGAGGGCGACCATCATTTTGACGGCGACTACGGTGCATTGGCCGACCGCATCATCGCGCGGATCCGCTGAAGCTTCAGCGGTTGCGCTTGCCGGTCAGGAGCGGGCGTTTCTGCCAGCCGGTAGCGTGGTTGACGTACCAGAAGCGCAGCGGCTGTGGCAGGACGCGCAGGAATTTCATGAACCAGGTGAAGCGGCGCGGGAAGGTGGTCTCGAAGCCGCCGGTTTTCAACGCCTCGGCGATACGGTTTGCAGCCCGGTCGGCCGGCATCAGCGCCGGAAGCGAGAACTTGTCCTTCGCGACGAGTGGCGTGTCGACAAAGCCCGGGTTCATAACCTGGATGCGGATGTTGAGTTTGTCGAAATCATATTTCAGGGCTTCCGCCAGATTGTTCAGCGCAGCCTTGGACGCCCCGTAGGCGGCGGTCGCCGGCCAGCCGAAATAGCTGGTGACCGAAGCAACGATGACGACGTGGCCCCGGCCACGTTCGCGCATGCGGTCAGCGGCCGGCACCAGGCCGTTGAGAGTGCCGAACAGGTTGACCTCGAAGGTCCTGATGAAGTTGAACACTTCCAGCCGGTCGCCGCGCGTCGGGAAGTAGTTGCCGGCGTTGAGCACGGCGAGCGTGATCGGGCCGATATCCCGCTCGATCCGCTCGACGAGCGTGGCCATACCGCCCTCGTCCCGCACATCGCAGGGATAGGAGACGATGCGGCCTGGAAGGGCCGATGCCTCTTCGGCCAACGAGGCAAGATTTTCCTCGTCGCGTGCGGTTGCCGCGATCGTATAGCCTTCCCGCGCCAGGGCGAGCGAGAGCGCGCGGCCGATGCCGGTGCTGGCGCCGGTGATCCATGCGATCCCGTCCTTGGCATTTGTCCGGTAAAGCGGCATTCCTTCTCCCAAGCCTGTCGGTGTCGTAAGGCGCTACCGCGCGCCTTGGACCTGGATCGAGGCGAACCCATTCCCAATTTCTAGGTGCCGCCGTCAACACCTACAGGCTTAACGCTTGCCGAAAGCGCCAGCTCAATGCCAGCACGGCAATTTTCGTCTCGCTTCGAACGATGTTGGGCAAAATCCGCCCTTGAAAGGGGCGTTGCGCGTTTCTAGGGTCGCGCGAAAACGTCCAAGGGAAATTTGATGCTCAATTCGGTGATCGACGCGATCGGCAATACACCGCTGATCCGTCTCAGGCGCGCTTCCGAAGAGACGGGGTGCGAGATCCTCGGCAAGGCCGAATTCATGAACCCCGGCCAGTCGGTCAAGGATCGCGCCGGGCTGTTCATCATCCGCGACGCCGAGGGGAGGGGATTGTTGAAACCCGCTGGCGTGATCGTCGAAGGTACGGCAGGCAACACCGGCATAGGCTTGACAGTGGTTGCCAAGGCGCTCGGTTATCGCACCGTGATCGTCATCCCCGACACGCAGAGCCAGGAGAAGAAGGATGCGCTGAGGCTGCTCGGCGCCGAGCTGATCGAGGTGCCGGCCGTTCCTTACAAGAACCCGAACAACTACGTGAAGATTTCCGGCCGGTTGGCAGAACAGCTTGCGAAAAGCGATCCCAACGGCGCGATCTGGGCCAACCAGTTCGACAACGTCGCCAACCGCGACGGCCACATCCGCACGACGGCTCAGGAGATCTGGGAGCAGACCGGCGGCACGGTCGACGGCTTCGTCTCGGCGGTCGGCACAGGCGGCACGCTCGCCGGCGTCGCCATTGGCCTGAAGGAGAAAAACCCCGATGTGAAGATCGGCCTCGCCGACCCGTTGGGTGCGGCTCTCCACAGTTTCTACACTGAAGGCGTGCTGAAAGCGGAAGGCAGCTCGATCACCGAGGGGATAGGGCAGGGGCGCATCACCGCCAACCTGGAGGACTTTACACCCGACTTCTCCTGGCAGGTCACCGACGAGGAGGCGCTGCCGATCATCTTCGACCTGCTGCAGGAGGAGGGGCTTTGCATGGGCGGTTCGACCGGCATCAACATCGCCGGCGCGATCAGGCTGGCGAAGGAGATGGGCCCCGGTCATACAATCGTGACGATCCTCGCCGACTACGGCACGCGCTACCACTCGAAACTCTTCAACCCGGAGTTCCTGCGCTCGAAGAAACTGCCGGTGCCGGCCTGGATCGAGGCGCCGGTGACGATACCGGTCCCGTACGAAAAGGTGTCCTGATGGCCGAGACCGAAGCGCTGTTTCGCGAGGACGCGTATCTGAAGGATGCACAGGCTTTGGCCGTGCGCATCAATGACCGCGGCGGCATCGTGCTCGACCGCACCATCTTCTACGCCACCTCCGGCGGCCAGCCTGGCGATACGGGTCATCTCAAGCGCGATGACGGGTCGCGGATCGCGATCGCCGGCACCATCACCGGCGAGAGCAAGGATGAGATCATCCATGTCCCAGCAACGGGCGCAGCGCTGCCCGAACCCGGCGAGGCGCTGAAACTCGCGATCGACTGGGAGCGGCGCTACCGGTTGATGCGCATGCACACGGCCTGCCATCTTCTGACCGTCGTTTGCCCATTCCCGATCACCGGGGCTGCAGTCGCGGAAGATGATTCACGCGTCGACTTCGACATCCCCGAGGCGGGCTACACCAAGGAAGATGTGACGAAGGCGCTCAACGAACTGGTCGCAAGCAATCACCCCGTCTTCACCCGCTGGATCACCGACGAGGAACTGGCGGCCAATCCGGGGCTCGTGAAGTCGAAGAATGTGCGCCCGCCTTCCGGCACCGGCCGCATCCGGCTGGTCTGCATCGGCGACAATGCGGCGGTCGACAGCCAGCCTTGCGGCGGCACGCATGTGAGGGCGACTGGCGAGGTCGGCGAAATCCATATCGGCAAGATCGAGAAGAAGGGCCGCGAGAACCGCCGCTTCCGTATCCGCTTCGGCCCGCTGCCGGCGCAATGACAGGGGATACAGCATGGCCGAGACAAGCCCGTTCGTGATCGACGCCGATTGGTTGCAGAGCCGGCTCGGCACGCCCGGCCTCTCGATCGTCGACGCTTCCTGGTACCTGCCGGCGATGAGGCGCAATGCCCGCGCCGAATATGAGGCAGGCCACATCCCCGGCGCCGTGTTCTTCGATCAGGACGCGGTCGTCGATCCCGATTCGGCTCTGCCGCACACATTGCCGCGGCCGGAGGTTTTTGCGCGCCACGTCGGCTCCATGGGGATATCGGCCGACGACACGATCGTCGTCTATGACGGTCCGGGCTTCCTTTCCGCGCCGCGCGTCTGGTGGATGTTGCGCGTCATGGGTGTCTTTCAGGTCTACATTCTCGATGGCGGTGTCGATCGTTGGAGGAGGGAAGCCAGGCCGCTGACCGCCGAGCCGACCAGGGTCGCGCCGAACGTCTTCTACGCCGATTTCGACGGGCAGCGCGTCGCTTCGCTCGCCGACATGAGGAAGATCGTGGAGGACGGCGGCGTCCAGATCGCCGATGCGCGCCCCGCCGGCCGTTTCGCCGGCACGGATCCCGAACCGCGGGCGGGTGTCCGCTCCGGCCATATGCCAGGCGCGAAGAGCTTGCCGGCTACATCGCTATCGCGCGACGGCTCGCTGCTGCCGCTCGACGAATTGCGCGACGCTGTCCAGAAGGCCGGCATCGACCTCGACACGCCGGTCGTCACCTCTTGCGGCTCGGGCGTCACCGCGGCCGTGATCACGTTGGCGCTCGAATCGCTTGGCCACAAGGACAACAGATTGTACGACGGCTCCTGGACCGAATGGGGCGGCCAAAGCGACACCCCGGTTGTGACGGGGAAGGACTGATGAACGCACATGCCGAGGAAGCGGAACCGGATGAGATCGCCGTTACGGTCACGTTTCTCGAGATGGGCGCTCCGCCTGCCCACTATCCGCCGCTGCCGCTAGGTCGGCAGATCGCCCTGCTCAGGGCACGCAATGTCCCATTGCACTTCTACCGCTATTTGATGGACCGGGTCGGCCGCAAATGGCACTGGGTCAATGCGCTGAGACTGGGCGACGAGGAGCTTGCCGAAGGGCTTGCCTATCCAGGTCGAGACATACGCGTTCTCTATCTCGACGGCGCGCCGGCCGGCCTGTTCGACCTCAAACCGCATCTGCCCGAAAGCGTCGAGCTCGCTTATTTCGGCATGATGGAGCATGCGCTCGGGCAAGGGATTGGCCGCTGGTTCCTGGGCGCGTCGATCGAGGCGGCATGGTCGCATGGCCCGAAGATCGTGACCGTGCAGACCTGCACGCTGGATCATCCGGCTGCGCTGCCACTCTATCAGAAGCTTGGTTTCGAGCCGGTGGGGCAGAGGCGCGAGACGATCCGGCCGATGAGCTTCGAGGAGCGCGCGGCGAGCGTGATGCGCTGAGCGCTTGACCTTTCTCAACGGTGTCTGAATTTCCCGTTCAGCTACCCTTCAGGTCGCCTGAGGCATCGTCGGCGCCATGGACGACGGCGGGGACCGGGACGTCCAAGGAGAAGGATGATGCTTACTCGTAAATCTGTCGCTGCGGCCTTGGTCGCGACGGCAATCGCAGTTCCGGCCGTTGCCGGCGAATCTCTTGTCGGGTCGAAGTTTTCCGGTGGTCTCGACGGCATGCCGCTGATGGCGCAGGATTTCGAGGAGCCGGATGGTCCGCTGCCTCCGAGGAGGTTCCGCGGGCCCGGGCCGCAGCAGCCGGGACCGGACGTTAAGATCGAAGTCGAAACCCCGTCATCCGACCAGATCCTGCGCGAGCTGGAGGCGCCGGTGCGGGTTGCGCCGGGGCGGTCCGAGCGAGTGACGATCCGCGAGTTCAAACGCCGGCCGGAGTTGCGCCGCGCAGCGCCTTCGATCGATATCCAGTCGATCAACTTCGCTTTCGGCTCGGCGGAAATTCCGTATTCCCAGTATCGCAAGGTCGAAAATATCGCGAGAGCGCTGGGCCGCCTGCTGCGCCGCCGGCCCGACAGCCGCATCCTGATCGAAGGCCATACCGATGCCGTCGGCTCGAGCTATTCCAACCAGATACTCTCGGAGCAGCGTGCCGCCTCGCTCAGACATATGCTGGTGCGCGAATTCGGCATTCCTCCTTATGCCATGGAAACCGTCGGCTATGGCGAGGAATTCCTGCTCGTGCCGACGCCGCATGAGGATTGGCAGAACCGCCGCGTAACGCTGCGCCGTATCGACGATTTCATTCAGTAGCGCACGGCAGTCGCCCTCCGCGCCCCTACTGCCCGCCGGTCGCGAGGCCGGCGGGCGCATGTTTCGGGTGGCCGCAACGGCCGCCGCGGCATAGGTCTCGCTTACCGAGAATGAGGAGCGAGATCCATGCAGATCAGATTCCAGGCGCTGCCGACCGATCACGTGAAGGCGCTGCAGAACGGCGCGCCCGACGCCTATGGACTGAAACCGGAACGCCGCGTTTCCGATGGTGACGGCGTGCCCTGCCGCCATTGCCTAAGGAATGTCGCCGCCGGCGAGGACTATCTTGTACTCGCCTACCGCCCATTTCCGGAATTGCAGCCCTATGCCGAGACCGGACCGATTTTCCTGCACGCCGAGGAATGCGAACGTGCCGAGGAGGGCGAGGCGGTGCCGGAAATGCTGAGCAGTTCCGACTACATCGTGCGCGGCTATGGCGCCGACGACCGCATCGTCTGCGGCACGGGCGCAGTCACGCCCACGGATGAGATCGCATCCCGGGCAAGGGCGCTCTTCGAGCGCGACGATATCGCCTATGTCCACGTTCGATCGGCCCGCAACAATTGCTACCAGTGCCGGATCGAGCAGGTGCGCTAAAGAGGAGCCCGCCGGTTGAAGCCGGCGGGCGCGACGGCAGGAAAAGTTCGCGGCGGATCAGGCCGCGAGCACGGCCTTCGGCTCGGCCATTTCGTAGCCGAGTGACTCCGCGACGGCGCGATTGGTGATCCGACCCTTGTGGACGTTGAGGCCGTTGCGCAGGTGCTGGTCGTCGACTATCGCCTTGAGGCCCTTGTCGGCGAGCTGCAAGCCGTAGTGAAGCGTAGCGTTGTTCAGCGCCTGTGCGGAGGTGACCGGCACTGCGCCTGGCATGTTGGCGACGCAATAGTGGATGATGCCGTCGACCTCGTAGGTCGGGTCGGCGTGCGTGGTGGCGTGGGAGGTCTCGAAGCAGCCGCCCTGGTCGATGGCGACGTCGACCAGCACCGCGCCCTTCTTCATGCCGGACAGCATCTCGCGAGTGACGAGCTTTGGCGCGGCGGCGCCCGGGATCAGCACGGCGCCGACCACGATGTCGGCCGAGAAGCACTCGTCTTCCAGTGCTTCGACCGTCGAATAGCGCGTGTGCACACGGCCGTTGAAAATATCATCGAGCTGGCGCAGTCGCGGGATCGAACGGTCGATGATGGTGACGTCGGCGCCAAGGCCGGCTGCCATCTTCGCCGCATGCAGCCCGACCACGCCGCCGCCCAGCACGGTGACCTTGCCAGGCAGCACGCCCGGCACGCCGCCGAGCAGCACGCCACGTCCGCCATTGGCTTTCTGCAACGCAGTTGCGCCGGCCTGGATCGACAGCCGGCCAGCCACTTCCGACATCGGCGCGAGCAGCGGCAGCCCGCCGCGGTCGTCGGTGACGGTCTCGTAGGCGACCGCTGTCACCCCCGAAGCGAGCAAGCCCTTGGTCTGCTCCGGGTCCGGAGCAAGGTGAAGATAGGTGTAGAGAATCTGACCTTCGCGGAGCTGCACCCACTCGTTGGGCTGCGGTTCCTTGACCTTGACGATCATGTCCGCCTTAGCGAACACCTCTTCGGCTGTCTTGGCGATTGCCGCACCTGCGGCGCGGTAAGCGTTGTCATCTGCGCCTATGCCGGCGCCTGCGCCCGCCTCGACCAGTATGTCATGACCATGCGCTACATATTCACGGACCGAGCCCGGGGTAAGCCCGACGCGATATTCGTGGTTCTTAATCTCTTTCGGACAGCCGACGCGCATCCTGTTCTCCTCGTTCTTGTGAAACCGAATATTCCACGAAACAGGCCGCATGTGTTTGCGAATTGATTTGCGGCAACGATCGGATGTGGGTATTTGTTGCGCGTTTTCGGGAGAGTTTCGAAGGAAACGTCAAGAATGTCGTTAGATAGGATCGATATCGCTATTCTGGAGACTCTTCAGAAGGACGGGCGAATCTCCAACGCCTCGCTTGCCGAGACGGTCGGGCTCTCGCAGTCGGCCTGCTCGCGTCGGCTCGACAATCTGGAGAGATCCGGCGTCATTCGCGGCTATCATGCGCGTTTGTCGAACGCCGCCCTTGGCCACCAGATGACGGCGATCGTTCACATCTCGCTGTCGGGCCAGTTCGAAAAGACGCTCACCGAATTCGAGGCGGCGATCAAGCGCTGCCCGAACGTGCTGTCCTGCCATCTGATGTCCGGCGAATACGATTACATCTTGCGCATCGCCGCGAAGGACCTTGCCGACTACGAGCGCATCCACAAGCAGTGGCTGTCGGCCATGCCGCATGTCACGAAAATCAATTCGTCCTTCGCGTTGCGCGAGGTGATCGACCGCACCGCGCTCGGCCTGAAGCCGGAAATGGTTTGAGGATTAAGCGGCGAATGGATTTAGCGTCTTGACGTCGAAAATTGTGAAATCGCGCGTGTTGCGGGTAACAACTGTCAGACCGTGGACGATCGCCGTCGCCGCAATCATAGCGTCGTCGTAAAGAGCTGTAGAGCGCCCAAGTTTCAATTTGGCCCAGACGCGAAAGGTCTGAGCATCCATTGGCAGAATAGTAAAACCTTCAAGAAGCTCGTTCAGCCACGCTTCCAGCTCTTCACTCTTGGCGGGATCTCTGGGGCGCGTGAGTTCTATGCCTGACTGGATTTTGCCCGCCGAAACGGCTGAGACGCGAAGATCGGAGCTATCGACCGATTTCAGCCAGGCCAAGACGCCGCCATGTGGGCGCGACATTCGGGTCTCTGAAATGATGTTCGTGTCCAGAAGATACATCAGTCGAAGGTTGGAGGTTCGCGCCGGCGACCTTGACCCCGCTTAGGAATGTCTAAGTCGAAGCGCGGCTCATCGGCTAGCAGCAGTTCTTTGAGCGTGCGTCGTGGCTTAGGGTTCAACCGCCGCCACTCCTCGATCGGCACCAGCACGGCGGTTTCCACGCCACGCTTGGTTACGATCTGCGGGCCCTCTTTGACACTTGCCTCGAGCATCTCGCTGAAGCGGGCCTTGGCGTCCTGGACAGGCCACACTTTGACGACTTTCGAATGACTAGTCATCTGACTAGTTTATTCTCCTCACCAGGAATTCGCAAGGCTGCTCACCGGGCCTGCCTCTCCGTCACGATCATATCCATCGGGATGTCGTGCGGCTGCGGATAGATGGTCCGGATTGCCTGCGAAGAATAGCCGACGCCGATGACCAGTGGTTTGGTACGCAGAGCGGCTAGCGTGCGGTCGAAGAAGCCGCCGCCATAGCCAAGCCGATAGTTCTGCGGGTCAAAGCCGACCACCGGCGCGAGCACGACGTCCGGGATGACCTCCTTGCCTTCGGCTGGGACCGGTATGTTCCAGACGCCCTTCTCCAGTCTGTCGCCAGGCTTGTAGGCTCGAAACGCCAGCGGCCGGCCCTTTTGGACGACAACAGGTAACGCCGCGGCCGCGCCGCGTGCGGTGATCGAGGCGATCCATGGCCGGAAATCCGGTTCGCCGCGAAACGGCCAGTACAGGCTTACGATGCGGCCGTTCGGATCGCCAATCAGGGCGTTGATCTTTTCGGAAATGCCTTCCGTCATCATCGCTCGCTCGTCCGCGGGAATGGCGAGGCGTGCCGCTATCAGCCGCTCACGTTCGGCCTTGCGCCAGCGTTGCACGTCCCGCCACTGCGTCGCGTCGAAGCCATCGCCGCCTCCGATCGGCTCGAATTCATGCAGCAGGCAAGGTGGCGAAGCGAAGCTCGGCGGCTGGTCGGTATTGCCCATGGAATCTCCTTTCCCGCATCCTATACCGCACGCGGGTCAGCGTCGGTTCGGAAGCGACAAAGCCTGTGGCGATACGGACTCGCCGGCACATGTAGCCGGCGAACGACTCTTTGATCCGCCCTCTGCAAAGGCTGGACGACAGCTCTCCGACAGTACAAGATCGCGCATCAGTTAGGCCCAGGCACCAAGAACAAGAGGGAAATAATGTCCGATCTCGTGCTGCCGCTTACCCGCCGCTCCTTTTTGACCGGATCCGCCACCATGGGCGCTTTCATCATGCTGCATCCATTTTCGGCGCGGGCTCAGGCCAACCAGGCGCATTTGAGAATCATGGAGACGACCGACATCCATGTGAACCTGCTGCCCTACGACTATTATGCCGACAAGCCGAACGACACGATGGGCCTGTCGCGCACCGCCTCGCTTATCGAGGCGATACGCAAGGAAGCCAGCAATTCGATGCTGATCGACAATGGCGACCTTCTGCAAGGCAACCCGATGGGCGACTATGTAGCCTACGAGAAGGGCATGAAGGATGGCGACCTCCACCCGATCATGAAGGGAATGAACCTCCTGGGCTACGAGTGTTCGACCCTCGGCAACCACGAGTTCAACTACGGCTTGTCATTCCTCGATAAGGTGCTGGCCGGCGCGAATTTTCCGTTCGTGTGCGCAAACCTGATTCGCGGCACGGAGCTCGCCACCAACCCGCGCGACGACAAGCTCTATCTCAAGCCCTATGTGATCGTGACGAAGACGCTGAAGGACGGCTCCGGCGCGGAGAAGCCGATCAAGATCGGCGTCATCGGCTTCGTGCCGCCGCAGATCATGGTCTGGGACGCCAAGAATCTCGAAGGTAACGTCAAGACGCGCGACATCGTTGAGGCGGCGAAAGCCTGGGTGCCACAGATCAAGGAGGAGGGCGCCGATATCGTGATCGCGCTTTCGCATTCCGGCATCGACATCAAGCAGGGCGATATGATGGAGAACGCCTCCTTCTTCGTCGCCGGGGTCGCAGGCATCGACGCGGTGTTCACCGGCCATCAGCACCTCGTCTTCCCGGGCAAGAAGGATTTCCAGGAGCTGGAAGGCGTCGACACCAAGGCCGGCACGCTGCAGGGCAAGCCTGCGGTCATGGGTGGCTTCTGGGGTTCGCATATGGGCCTGGTCGACCTGCTGCTCGAGCAGGACGGCAACAAATGGAGGGTTGTCTCCGCGACGTCGGAGGTCCGCCCGATCTTCGAGCGCGTCGACAACAAGAACAAGCCGACTGTCGGAGACGACCAGAAGATCGTCGACGCGGTGAAGGAAGATCACGAGGCGACGCTCGCCTATGTGCGCCGGCCGGTCGGCAAAACCTCGGCGCCGCTCTATTCGTATTTCGCGCTGGTCGCCGACGATCCGTCCGTGCAGATCGTCAGCCAGGCGCAGACCTGGTACATCAAGGATATGCTGAAAGAGAGCGAGTGGAAGGACTTGCCGCTCCTCTCCGCCGCGGCGCCCTTCAAGGCCGGCGGCCGCGGCGGGCCGGACTATTATACCGACGTGCCGGCCGGCGACATCGCCATCAAGAACGTCGCCGATCTCTATCTCTACCCGAACACGGTGCGCGCAGTCGCGATCACGGGCGCGCAGGTGAAGGAATGGCTGGAGATGTCGGCCGGCATTTTCAACAGAATAGAGCCCGGCAAGGCCGACCAGAAGCTGATCAACCTCGACTTCCCATCTTACAATTTCGATGTGATCGACGGCGTGGCCTATAAGATCGACCTGTCGCAGCCGCCGAAATACGATCCGAAGGGCGCTGTGCTCAACGCCTCGTCGAGCCGCCTCGTCGAGCTGATGTTCGACGGCAAGCCGATCGATTCAGCACAGAAGTTCGTGGTGGCGACCAACAACTATCGTGCCGGCGGCGGCGGCAATTTTCCGGAGATCAACGCCTCGAAGATCATCTTCGAGGCGCCCGACACCAACCGCGACGTCATCGTCCGCTATATTGTCGATGAGGGAACCATCAACCCGTCCGCCGACGCCAATTGGTCATTCGCCTCGCTCCCAGGCACGACTGTGTTTTTCGAGACCGGGCCGAAGGCGAAGGACTATCTCGCCGACCTCAAGGCCGTAAGGATCGAGCCGGCCGGCGAAGGTGAGGGCGGGTTCGCGAAATACCGGATAACCCTCTGAAAGAAAGCATGCGGCGGCTCAAAACCAGCCGCCACATGAAGCTCCGTCACGGACTCTGGATCATCGGTGTGGTTGTGGCGCCGGTCCCGATGGTCGTGTCGGTTTCCGGGTTGGGGACGGGACCGCCGCCGAACGGATCGTTCGCGATATTGTTTCCGAAGGGGTCATTGGGAACGGTGAGCGGCGCAATGCCCATCGGCATCGGGGGCTGGTCGATCGACGAGGTGTCGCTGTTGTCTATCGTGCCAGGCCCGTTGTCGTCGAAGCCCAGACCCGGCTCGCTCGAGCATGAGCCCGCCGTCACGGCGAATTGATCATCGATGCAGGGGACTGGAAGCGCGCTCTGGCTGAAGGCTGCTCCCGCGCTGGCGAAAAGGATCGCCGCTGCCGCTAGATGTCGTTGCTATGGAGATTGTCCGTCCGAGGGTTGGATGAGAGGTTGTGGTTAGCACACACGCAACCGTCAGCCAGGAGCCTCGGATGGACGTTCATGAG
>Ga0081539_10005518_pt1 | contig 12845 bp, 5 predicted proteins | sample TabmetS4T2R2_FD_71023 | JGI IMG/M metagenome (GOLD analysis project Ga0081539, IMG submission 71023) | Tabebuia heterophylla rhizosphere microbial communities from the University of Puerto Rico - S4T2R2 | ecosystem: Host-associated > Plants > Roots > Rhizosphere ...
CTGGCTGACAATCCGCCCGCTCCCGTCCTTTTTCTTCTTTTGACGAGAGCCAATGAAGATGCCGGAGGGACGGGGTTACCGCCTCTCCCAAATCTCGATGCCCGGCGTGATCAAGATCCTCGTCTAACCTATATCCGCAAACGTGGTCCTCCGGCGCATTTCGTTTAACAAATCCCACTAAAAATCTTGGTTATGGACTTGGACTGACGTTGCTTCATCCATCTATTTCATCCCGAGCGATGTGAACGGGAGAGGTCTGTTCAAGGCAGCGAGGCCCTGCTTGACGGTTACTGAGCAGTCAGGTACCCGGCATCGCATAACCGGCGTCGCATGGCCGGCGTCGCATGGCCGGCGTCGCATGGCCGGCGTCGCATGGCCGGCGTCGCATGGCCGGCGTCGCATGGATTGATCCTTGTCAGGTGACAAAGAGCTGAAGCCGAATGGCTTGATTGGCTCGGTGTCTCCGGACCTGGACGGTGAGGTGCGTGTCCGGATTTGGGCTTTTGGGAGATCTTCAATGACTTATCAAATCCTTCGATTTCTATCGGTCTTGCTTGAAATAATCATCTTGTTTTTTGCGGTCGATGCTCAAACCACAGCCACGCTGCGCGGTCAGGTGGTTGATGAATTGGGCGCCGTCATTCCGGGGGCTCAGGCCACCCTCACTACCCCCAATGGAAAGAAGCGTACCGCCGTCGCCAACGCTAACGGCGAATTCGCGATTGCGAATGTCGCTCCGGGTACCTATACCTTGACCGTCGGGTTCAAAGGTTTCCAGAACTACACCGAGAATGATTTGCTGATCCCGGTTACTGTCTCGCCGTTAAAGATCACTTTGAAAGTTGCAGAGGTCAATGTCGAGACTGAGGTCAAAGCCGAATCGCCAGGCGTTTCGGTCGAACCCGACCAGAACATGAATATGACCGTCCTCGACGAGAATTTCATCCGAACCTTGCCCGACAACGAAGATGACCTCGCTGCATTCTTGCAGGCCCTGGCAGGCCCTGCCGCGGGCGGCGCCAATGGAGGGCAGGGCGGAGCACAGATCTATGTGGATGGTTTTGAGGGCGGACGATTGCCTCCGCGCGATGCGATTCTGCAAATCCGCATCAATCAGAATCCGTTCTCGGCTGAATACGCACATCCGGGCGTCAGCCGCATTGATATCATCACCAGGCCGGGGAGCGATCAGTGGCGCGGCAGTTTCAGTTTTTTCGCACGGAACTCGGCGCTGGACGCGCGCAATGCCTTTTCGCTGGTCAAACCCGACCTCAACCAGCGGCGGTACGCTTTCATTCTGAGCGGCCCAATTATTCCGAAGAAGGTCTCGTTCTTCGCCAACTTTGAGCGCCGTCAACTGGACGGCAGCGGCATCGTCAATGCGATCACACTCAATGGCTCATTTGTGGCCAATGTGCCCGCACCGAGCACCAACACGTTCTTCAACATCCGCACCGATTACTTGCTCAACCCCAAGAACACTCTCAACGTCAGTTATAACCGCCACGCCTCTGAAGCCGACAACCGCGAATTCGGGTTGCGGTTCGGCGGGTTCGGTGGCGGCGGTGGCGGCGGCGGCAACAACTATATGTTGCCGGAACGCGGATCGAACTTGACGAACACGAATCAGACGCTCCAACTGTCCGAGACTTTCCTGGTCAACGCGAACCTCATTCACGAGTCGCGGCTGCGGTATCAGCACGAGATCAGCGAGACGACCGCCGATACGCAAGGCGTGGCGATCAACGTGCTCGATGCATTCAGCAGCGGCGGCTCGCCTTGCTGTCCGAACAAGACGCGATTGGATCAGCTCGATTGGCAGGATTACCTCACCTACACGCACAAGAAACATCTGATCAAAGGCGGCTTTCAACTGGAGTACGAGAACGACCGAGATCTGAGCGCGAGTAACTTCAACGGCACTTTCACCTTCTCCAGCCTCGATCAATATCGCAGCGTCTTGAACGGTGATCTGGTGCTGCTCGATCCAAACGATCCGTCGAGCCCGCTCGTGGCGGCGCGCCCGACACAGTTCACTATCAACCGCGGCGACCCGTTCGCGCGCTACAATCAGTACGAGGCGGCCTGGTTTTTGCAGGACGACATTCGCCTCCGACAGAACTTGACGCTCTCTGTCGGGCTGCGCCACGAATTTCAATCCCACCTGGATGACAAACACAACTTTGCGCCTCGCCTGGGCATTGCCTGGGCGCCGTTCAAAGACCGCAAGGCGACGATCAGGGCCGGAGGCGGCATCTTCTTCGGCCGCCTGGGTGGAAGTTTGTATGAAAACGTCCTGCGTTTTGATGGAGTGACGGAGCAGAGCATTGTCATCCGCAATCCGCTCTGGCCCGATCCATTCGCAGGCAATCCGGTGATCGATCCCACCCGCACGATCGAGCGCACGCTCGATCCGAATCTCAAGACTCCATATGTGATCAATTTTATGGGGAGCATTGAGCACCAACTGCCGCGCGGATGGGTGGGATCGGTCACCTATATCTACACGCGGGGCGTGCACCAATTCCGCTCACGCAATATCAATGCGCCGTTGCCGGACAGCAATCAGCGACCGGACCCAACCGAGGGCAATATCTATCAAATCGAGTCTTCGGCGAGTTCCGAGTACAACGGCATCATGGTCCATCTGGATCGGCGTTTCGGGCGGCGGTTTAACATCTTCAGCAATTACACGCTCTCGTGGACAAAGAATGATTCAGACGGAGCGCTCTCGCTGCCGGCGGACAATTACGACTTGAGTTCGGAATGGGGAAGAGCTTCGACCGATCGCCGCAACTACCTCTTTGTCGGCGGGAGCTTCTCGCTGCCTTACGGGGTCCGACTCACGCCCTTCATCATTGCTTCCTCAGGCGGGCCGTTCAATATCACGACAGGGTTTGATGATAATCACGACACGGTGATCAATGACCGGCCGGCGGGAATCAATCGCAACTCCGGTTTGCCGGCCAGCCTCTATTCACTATTGCCTGATCGTCTGGTCTTTCTTCCGGGCGGCGGGACGATGCAGTTACGAGACTACCTTGCAACCAACTTTCCGAATGGAGTGCCCGCCGTCGGTCCCGGCCTCTTCAACGTCAACCTGGGCGTGAGCAAGACCTTTGGGTTCGGCCATCGCAGCAGCCCGCCTCCGCAGGACGGGCAACGAGGATCGGGCCAGGGGCGTGGTTCGGGCGGCGGTCGCGGCGGCTTTGGCGGCGGTCGTGGCGGCTTTGGCGGTGGCCGTGGTGGGGGCGGCGGCTTTGGCGGCGGCGATCCAGGCGGACCGGGCGGCGGCGGATTCGGCGGCGGCGGCAATGAATCGTCTCGTTTCAGCATCCAGCTCTCGGCGCAGATCTCCAACATTTTCAATCGAGTCAACTACGGTCAGTTCAGCGGCGTGCTCACCTCCCCTTCTTTTGAGCACTCAAATAGCTCCGCTCCTGCACGCCAGTTTGAACTCGGTCTTAGGTTCAATTTCTGAGCGCAAAACTGTCCCAACGTCATCGATGCTGGGGCGTTTATGCCGCATTAATGCGCCTATTCACCGGATTATCGGCGGCACATCAGTTGCCGCTCAGTCTTAAAGGAGGAGGAAATTTAGAATGAAGTACCAACAGGCCCATCTCTTTCCAGTTCTGCTCATCTCTGGCCTGCTTTTGCTCGGCGCTTGCGCCAGGCGCGGAACCACTTCAACAACAGCGGTGGTATCGGCTCCGGCTGAGAGTAAGACCAGTCTGGCTGGAGACCTCGCACTGGCGCAAGACCGCCTCAACCGCGCGGCGAGCGAGCTTGAGAATAAGAATGAGTATAGCGCGCTCGAGTACATCGGAATTGCCCACGATGAAATGGAGATGGCCGCACGAGAGGCGGGCGAAGACGATGCCCAGATCGAGTCGGCCATCAGTGATTTGGATGCGGTCAAGGCCATGATCGAGAAACACGAAGGACAGGCACAAAACTCGCTTACCAAAGTGATCGAGAAGGTTAGCCAACTGAATGGTAACAGAGGAGGAGAGAACAGTGACTAATCGGCGAGCAACCAGGCAACGAACAGGCGAAATCGCGGCCATCAGGACTGTGCCGGCGGAAAGCCTCTTTGAGCGTTTGAGCGAGGTCTATCTGTCTATCTATCACTGACCAAAGTTCATTCATAAAGATGGTCCGTGTCATGCCGACGGGCGGTCATCGATCGCTCGAAGTTGAGGGAGGGAGAGTTTTATGCATTTGGAAAGAATCGGACATTCGGTCCGCTATGGATTGACCGCCCTGACGATCCTGGTTTGGGGAATGGCCATTACTGTGAGTGCCGCGCCACAGAACAAGGAGGTGCGAAAGGGTCCCCATCATGAGCTCAAGTCGTCCGAGAAATTTCTCGACGACCATCCGTCCATCGCCGCCGATTTGGCGCAAGATCCATCGCTCATCAGCAATCAAGACTATCTGGCGCATCACGCCGAGTTGCGACAGTTTTTGCAGGAACATCCCGGCGTGTTGCAAGAGATGGTTGCGAAGAATAAACACTGCTCCGTTCCCATTCCGGCGATCTTCGATCGTGCATCGCCGGCTGTCGTCTTCATCTATACCACATCGATCAACCCGTATCGCGTGACTGATCGCGTCCAACATTTCGTCGGCTCAGGATTCATTTTTGATGAGTCGGGACTGATCCTGACCAATGCCCACGTTGCGTTCGGCCGTCAGACGCTGGTTGTGACTCTGGACGACGGCACGAGCTTGCCGGCCGAACTCGTTGGCGCCGATCCGATCTTCGATATTGCCGTGCTGAGCATTCCGAAACCCGAGAAGGGGATGCTGCCGGTCATCAAACTTGGAGACTCCGATCAGGTTCACGTTGGAGAGGAAGCTCTGGCGATCGGCAATCCACTGGGCCTCGATCAAAGCCTGACGCGCGGCATCGTCTCGGCGATCAACCGGGTTTTGCCGGAGACCTTCTTCTCCCTTCAAGAACCGCTCATTCAGATCGATGTGCCGATCAATCCAGGCAACTCCGGCGGCCCATTGCTCAATCGCTGCGGCGAGGTGATCGGCATCACGACGGCAATCATTCCTGATGCCAACAGCATTGGTTTTGCGGTTCCCATCAATTTGGCCAAGGCGGTCGTCCCCTCGCTCGTCGAGCAGGGACATCTCGTCCGTCCCTGGCTTGGTTTTCACGGGCAATTCGTCGGCCGCGAATTGCAAAACTTGCTGAAGATTCCGCTGGATGTTGGATTTCTGGTCGAAGTCGTCGAGCCGGGCAGCCCGGCCGCCGAAGCCGAACTGCGCGGCGGAGGGTTGGAATTCACCATTGCCACTCGTGACTATTTGCTCGGCGGCGACATCATCACCAAGATGAACGGCAAGCCATTGACCTCTCCCGACAACGTGATCGAAGCATTGGAGGCTGCAACCGTCGGTTCCACCATCAATCTTACGCTCTTTCGAGACGGAAAATATGTGGAGGTGAATTATATGTTGCCCGAGCGACCATTGCTGCCCGGAGATATCCCGAGCCAGGGCACCGCCGTCCCTCTTTCAAAAGGAAGCCTTGTGAAGGGGCCGCCTCGCAGTTTGCCGTTTCGCTTTTGAAGGCGCGCCGACCAATCAGCGCTTCTCATCACCTTTGGTTTGAACCTCTCGGAGTTCGATAGCCGAAAGGCCAAAAGATTGGATTTGAACATGTCGACTACAATTGAAACGAATGTCGAAGAACGATCACCCAGTCCCACAAGAACTACTCCGCGGGCAAAAGCAAAAAGCTGGCGGTGGCTTTGGTTGTTAGCGTTGGTCGGACTCGTTGCCGGTGGATACCGGCTGATCGAGAGATCACGCTCTCAACAAACGGCTGCGGTCGAACGCCAGGCGAAGACTGCTACTCCGAACGTCCCGGTCGTCGCCGCAGCCGCACGAACAGGAGAGATTCCGCTGTATTTGAATGGACTTGGATCGGTCACACCGCTTAACACCGTCACGGTCAAAACCCGCATCGATGGTCAATTGACTCAGGTCGCTTTTAAAGAAGGCCAGTTCGTTCATCAAGGCGAACTGTTGGCGGAGATCGACCCCAGACCTTATGAGGTCCAACTTGCTCAAGCGCAAGCGCAACTGGCCCGCGATCAGGCCCAACTACTCAATGCGAAAGCCGACCAGACGCGCTACCAGGCGCTGGCTAAACAGGGCATCGTTCCTCAACAGCAGGCCGACACTCAAAACACGGTGGTCGTTCAAGATGAAGCCGTCATCAAAGTCGATCAGACCCAGATCGAGAACGCCAAATTGCAGTTGACCTACTGCCGCATCACCGCGCCGCTCAGTGGCCGCATTGGGCTGCGCCTGGTCGATCCAGGGAATATGGTGCATGCGAGCGACCCGAATGGATTGGTCGTCATTACTCAAGTTCAGCCAATCGCCGTGCTCTTCACGATTCCCGAAGATAATCTGAATGCCGTGCTCAAGAGATTGAGAAGCGGTCAACACATGCCGGTCGAAGCATACGACCGCAGCGGGCAAACGAAGCTTGTCACCGGCCGATTGCTGACCGTTGATAACCAGATTGATCAGACGACCGGCACCTCGCGGCTGAAAGCAGTCTTTGAGAACAAAGAGAATACGCTCTTTCCCAATCAGTTCGTCAATGTGCGGCTGCTGGTTGAAGTTAAAAAGGACAAGATTCTGATTCCGACCGTGGGCGTTCAGCGCGGGCCACGTGGGACATTCGTTTACGTGGTCAAGCCGGATCAGACGGTGGAAGTGCGCCAGGTCACGCTCGGCACGGCGGAGGGGAGCGATGTTGCAATTGAAACAGGCGTCTCTGCCGGTGAACAGGTCGTGGTCGACGGCATGGATCGGCTCCAGGCTGGAAGTAAAGTCCACATTCTTTCCAAATCGAGGTCCGGTTCATGAGTCCATCACGAATATTTATCGAGCGCCCAATCGCGACCTCGCTATTGATGGCTGCGATCTTGTTGTCGGGCGCCATCGCTTACTTTCAGTTGCCGGTCTCGGCGTTGCCGCAGGTCGACTATCCGACGATCCAGGTTCTGACCTTCTATCCGGGGGCCAGTCCGGACGTCATGGCTTCGTCGGTCACGGCCCCGCTCGAACGGCAGTTCGGACAGATGCCCGGCTTGGGCCAGATGACCTCGACGAGTTCATTCGGCAGCTCGCTCATCACACTGCAATTTACCCTGGACCTCAGTCTCGACGTGGCGGAGCAGGAAGTCCAGGCGTCAATCAACGCCGCAACCACGTTCCTCCCGCGCGATTTGCCGAATCCCCCAATTTATAGCAAGACGAACCCGGCGGATGCGCCTATTCTGACGCTGGCGCTGACCTCGGACACCTTGCCGCTGTCGAAAGTAGAAGACCTGGCCGACACCCGGCTGGCGCAAAAGATCTCACAATTGGCCGGCGTCGGTCTGGTCAGCATCAGCGGCGGGCAGAAGCCGGCCGTGCGCATTCAGACGAATCCGACGGCGCTGGCCGCATATGGTTTGAGCCTGGAAGACCTTCGGAACTTCGTCGGGACGGCAAATGTCAATCAGGCAAAGGGGAATTTCGACGGCCCCAAACAGTCATATACAATCGATGCCAACGACCAGCTGACTTCAAGTGATAGTTATCGGTCAATGATCATCGCCTATCGGAACGGTGGGCCGGTGCGGCTCTCTGATATCGCCACTGTCACTGACGACGCGGAAAACGTCAAACAGGCCGCCTGGACGAACAATACGCCCGCCGTCATCCTCAATATTCAACGGCAGCCCGGCGCCAACATCATCGGCGTTGTCGATCGCATCGAGAAGCTGTTGCCGCAGCTCAAAGCCTCGCTCCCTTCAGCGGTCAACCTCTCGGTGCTCACCGATCGAACAACGACCATTCGAGCTTCGGTTAAAGATGTGCAGTTTGAACTGATGTTGACGGTCGCGCTGGTCGTCATGGTCATCTTCCTCTTTCTGCGTACTCTGCCGGCGACCATCATCCCCAGTGTCGCCGTCCCATTGTCATTGGTCGGCACCTTCGGAGTGATGTACCTGTTGGGGTACAGCCTGAACAACCTCACGCTGATGGCGTTGACGATCTCAACCGGATTTGTCGTCGACGACGCCATCGTCATGATCGAGAACATCACGCGTTTCATCGAGGAGGGCGATTCACCGCTGGAAGCGGCACTCAAGGGCTCCAAACAGATCGGCTTCACCATCATCTCGTTGACGGTTTCGCTGATTGCCGTGCTGATCCCACTGCTGTTTATGGGTGATATTGTCGGGCGGCTCTTCCGCGAGTTCGCCATTACCTTGAGCGTGACGATTTTGGTTTCGGCAGTCGTTTCACTGACGCTGACTCCGATGATGTGTTCAAAGATCCTGCGGCACAAACCGGAAGCCGAACAGGGCAGGTTTTATCGCTGGTCCGAAGGAGTTTTCGATGCGGTGATTCGCCGCTATGGCACAACGCTCGGTTGGGTGCTGCGCCATCAATCGCTGATGCTGCTGGTGGCTGGAATCACGCTGGCTGCAACGATCTTGCTCTATGTCATCGTGCCGAAAGGATTCTTTCCGGTTCAAGACACGGGGTTGATTCTAGGTATCTCTGAGGCGCCGCAATCGATCTCTTTCACCGGAATGGCGGATCGTCAGCAAGCATTGGTCGACGTGATTCTCAAAGACCCGGCAGTAGAAAACCTCTCGTCTTTCATCGGAGTGGACGGGACTAATACCACCGCCAACAGCGGACGCATTCAAATCAACCTCAAGCCGCTCGAAGAGCGCAAGGTGAATGCGAGCGATGTCATTCGCCGTTTGCAGCCGGAACTGGCGAAAGTGGATGGCATCACCCTTTTCATGCAGCCGGTTCAAGACCTGACGGTAGAGGACAGAGTGAGCCGCACGCAGTATCAATACAGTCTGGAAGACCCCAATCCCGCAGAGCTGAATACGTGGGTCCCACGGTTCGTTCAGAAATTGCAGGCGCTTCCGCAACTGCACGACGTGGCCAGCGATCAGCAGAATAATGGGCTGCAGGTTTTGCTGGTGATCGATCGTGACACCGCTTCGCGGTTCGGCATCACGCCGCAGATGATCGATGACACCCTTTACGACGCCTTTGGTCAACGCCAGATCTCGACGATCTTTACCCAGTCGAACCAATACCATGTCGTCATGGAAGTGAAGCCGGAGTTCCGGCAGAACCTTGATGCGCTGAAAGATATCTACATTCGGCCCGCGAATGGGGCATCGGGATCATCCAGTGCCACTCCGCGAGTTAACGCTGCTGTTGGCGGCAATGCCCAACAGTCAACCCCACCGGCTGGGGGGGCGCCGGTACCGCTCAGCTCGTTCGCTCATTTCGAGCCGGGGACAACGACACTCGCCGTCAACCATCAGGGGCAGTTTTCGGCGACCACTATTTCATTTAACCTCGCGCCGAGGACCGCGCTCGGCGATGCCGTCCAGGCGATCAATGCCGCCAAGCAGGAGATTGGATTGCCGGCGTCGATTCAGGCCGAGTTCCAGGGAACAGCACAGGCCTTTCAATCATCGCTTGCCAACGAGCCGTTGTTGATCCTGGCGGCGCTGGTAATGGTCTATGTCGTGTTGGGCGTGCTCTATGAAAGTTACATTCATCCGATCACCATCCTCTCAACGCTGCCTTCGGCCGGTGTCGGAGCGATTCTGGCGTTGCTGTTGTTCAAGACGGAACTGGATGTGATTGCATTGATCGGCATCATTTTGTTGATCGGGATCGTCAAGAAGAACGCGATTATGATGATTGACTTTGCGCTGGAGGCCGAACGCGAGCAAGGGAAGCGTCCCGAAGAGGCGATTTATGAGGCGTGCCTGTTGAGGTTCCGTCCGATCATGATGACGACGATGGCGGCGTTGTTGGGTGGATTGCCGCTGGCCCTGGGAACCGGAACAGGATCAGAGCTGCGGCGGCCACTCGGCATCACCATTGTCGGCGGATTGATTGTGAGTCAGATGCTGACGCTCTATACCACGCCCGTGATCTATCTCGCCTTTGACCGGATTGCCAGGCGGCTGAGGCGGACACGCGCCAATAAGTCGCGAGAAGGGCAGGATCTGTCGGCAGTGGAGCAGTCATGAACATCTCAGCGCCCTTTATCAAACGGCCCATCGGCACGTCGCTTTTGACGGTGACGCTGGCTCTTGCCGGCGGCCTGGCATATTTTCTACTACCCGTTTCGCCGCTACCACAAGTGGACTTTCCGACGATTCAGGTCTCGGCGAATCTGCCGGGAGCCAGCCCGGAGACGATGGCCTCGGCAGTGGCGACCCCGCTCGAACGCCAGTTCAGCCGCATCGCCGGTGTCACACAGATGACCTCGACCAATAATCTCGGTTCGACTGCGATCACTCTACAATTTGAACTGAGCCGGGATATCAACGGAGCGGCCCGCGACGTTCAGGCAGCGATCAATGCGGCGCGCAGTCAATTGCCCGCGAATTTGCCCGGCAATCCTACTTACCGCAAGGTCAATCCATCCGATGCGCCGGTCATGCTGCTGTCATTGACTTCCGATACGGTCGAGATCAGCCACCTCTATGACCTCGCTTACTCCGTCCTCCAACAAAAGATCTCTCAGGTTAAGGGAGTCGGTCAGGTCATCGTCGGAGGCAGCTCGCTGCCGGCGGTGCGGGTCGAGCTCAATCCCCGTATCATCAGCAAATATGGGATCGGCCTGGAGCAAGTGCGGACAGTGCTCAGCGCGGCGAATGCTAACCGTCCGAAAGGGCAACTCGGAGACGCGACAACGACGTGGGAAGTTCACGCGGCCGATCAATTGCTGACGGCCGATCAATACCGGCCGCTGATTGTCGCCGGTAATAATGGCAATATTGTGAGGGTCTCTGACCTGGGAGAAGTTACGGACTCGGTCGAAAATCTGCGCAGCGGGGGCCTGGCCAACGGGAAACCGGCGATTCTGATCATTATCTTTCGACAGCCGGGAGCGAACATCATCGAAACGGTTGACAGCGTGCGAGCGCTGATTCCGCAGCTCCAAGCCTCGATCTCTCCCTCGATCACACTGGCCGTGACCAACGATCGGACCACGACGATTCGGGCTTCGGTCAAGGACGTCGAACTTACCCTCATCATCTCCATCGCGCTGGTTATCCTGGTGGTCTTCGTCTTTTTGCGTAGCTTGTGGGCGACCATCATCCCCAGTATTGCTGTTCCGCTCTCGCTGCTTGGAACGTTCGGGGTCATGTATCTGCTGGGCTACAGCATCGATAATCTCTCGCTGATGGCGCTGACGATCTCGACCGGTTTCGTGGTTGACGACGCGATTGTGGTGATCGAGAACATCTCCAGATACCTGGAGCAAGGGATGCGCCCGTTCCAGGCCGCGATGCGCGGAGTGCGGCAGATCGGTTTCACCGTACTCTCGATGAGTGTCTCGCTGGTGGCCGTCTTTATTCCGATTTTATTGATGGGAGGAATCGTCGGCCGATTGTTTCGTGAGTTTGCGGTGACGCTCTCGGTAGCGATTGCGATCTCGCTCGTTGTCTCCCTCACGACTACTCCAACCATGTGCGCCAAGTTTATGCGATCTGAACGAGGACGCGAACATGGGCGGTTTTACCTGGCGGGCGAGCGGGCATTTAACTGGATTCATCGCCGATACGAGATCGGCCTCGCCTGGGTCTTGCGCCATCCGCAGCCGATGCTTCTCGTCACGATTCTGACGATCTGCGCCAGCGTCTATTTATATATCATCGTTCCCAAGGGGTTCTTTCCGGATCAAGACACGGGACGATTAACCGGGAACATTCAGGCCGCACAGGACATCTCTTTTCAGGAGATGCAACAGAAGTTGTCCCAGGTCGTCAGCATCATCCTCGCCGATCCGGCGGTTGATACGATTGGCGCTTTCACGGGCGGGGGCGGTGGTGGTGGCGGCGCAACCACAAACACGGCGCGGATGTTCATCGCGCTCAAACCGCTCAATGAGCGAAAGGCAAGTGCGAATGAAGTAATTTCACGATTGCGAGGAAAGCTGGGCAGAGTGGTGGGAGCGAGTACTTTCTTGCGACCGGTCCAGGACATCAATGTCGGCGGCAGAATGAGCAATGCTCAATTTCAGTATACTCTTCAGGGCGATGACTTCAACGAACTCGCCCAATGGGCGCCCCGGCTGCTTCAGCGGCTGCGTTCAGTTCCACAGCTCACTGACCTTAACACTGATCAGCAAAACCGTGGTTTGGAAGCCAACCTGGTGATCGACCGCGACACCGCTGCGCGGCTCGGCCTCAACGCTCAATTGGTTGATAACACCCTCTACGACGCTTTCGGTCAGCGACAAGTATCTACCATGTACATGCAGTTGAACCAGTACCACGTGGTGATGGAGGTGGCCCCACAGTTCTGGCAATCTCCGGAGACTCTGAAAGAGATCTACATTAAATCATCGGACGGCGCGGTCGTGCCGCTGAGCGCCATCGCGCATTTCGATACCTCAACCACGACGCTCGCCGTCAACCATCAGGGACTATTTCCCGCCATCACGATCTCATTCAATCTGGCGCAGGGCGCGGCGCTCGGCGATGCCGTCCAGGCGATTGAAGCGGCCAAACGCGACATCGGAATGCCCGCGTCGATTCAGGCCGGATTCCAGGGAACAGCACAGGCCTTTCAATCATCGCTTGCCAACGAGCCGTTGTTGATCCTGGCGGCACTGATCACGGTCTATCTCGTGCTGGGCGTGCTCTATGAAAGTTACATTCATCCGATCACCATCCTCTCAACGCTGCCTTCGGCCGGTGTCGGAGCGATTCTGGCGTTGCTGTTGTTCAAGACGGAACTGGATGTGATTGCATTGA
>Ga0081539_10005519_pt1 | contig 12837 bp, 10 predicted proteins | sample TabmetS4T2R2_FD_71023 | JGI IMG/M metagenome (GOLD analysis project Ga0081539, IMG submission 71023) | Tabebuia heterophylla rhizosphere microbial communities from the University of Puerto Rico - S4T2R2 | ecosystem: Host-associated > Plants > Roots > Rhizosphere ...
CCGCATCTACCCCCGACACCCCGCCACGCCCAACCGCACCGCCCATTCACCCCTCAGCGCACCAAAACCGCGAAAGTCGAGGTTGCCCTTTCGCCGGTTTCCGCCGGTTTCGCGCTAACCACAACTCCAAGATCGCTGGCCTTCAGGTGCGCGCATGGATAGCCGAGAATAAAAACGTGAGCCACGACGAGATCGACGTTTCCAGCGCACGGGGCTACCTCGCGGTGCAGCTCCGGGACGTCATCCAACGGCGTTGGTCCGCCGACGTGCAGGCTATCGGCGTCCACGGGTCGCTCGCCCACGGCGACGACACCGACGGCAGTGATGTCAACCTCCTCGTCGTCACCTACCGACCGAACGCGGGGCCACGGCCGTCGCTGCGCCGGGTCGACGGCATCCTCGTGGAGCTGGCCGTCTTCACCGGGGAGGAAGGGCTGCGCCGGGCCCGCGACCTCACCCCCTGGTGGCCGTTGATCGCCGACCGCTACCTGACCACCCGCACGCTGTACGACCCGCGCGGCTGGTTCGCAACCCAGCGGGACGCGCACCTGGGCCGGCTCGCCGAGGCACGGCCGCCCGAGTTCAGCGCGCTGGCGCGGCACAACTGGGCCATCGCGTCAGCGGCCCATACCCGCGCGGTCCGGCTGGCCGAGTGGTACGAGACCGACGCGGCGCTGGTGCTGATCGCCGAGGCGCGGGTGCACGCCGCGATGGTCGCCGGCCTGCTCAGCCGCACGTATTTCCGCAACCGCGCGGACGCCGTACGCCGGACCGGGCTGGCCGGTTCCGACATCCAGGAACTGGGCGCGGTGCTGAAGGCACAGGCGGACGACCTGACCGCCCGCGGCAGACCGGTCGACGGCCCGATCACCGAGTTCTTCGACTGACCACCTCGCCGATCTTGGAGTTGTGGTTGGGACGAATCAGGCGTCAAGCGGCAAAAGGCCAACCACAACTCCAAGATCGCGGAAGGAGGTGCGTCAGCCGGGGCCCACGCCGATGAGCCCACCGACGGCGTACGTCGCGGTCGCGGCCAGCGCACCGAGCAGGAGCTGGCGCAGACCGCTCCCCCACCACACCCGGCCGGTGAACCGGGCGACCACCGCCCCAGCGGCGAACAGCCCGACACCGCCGACGCCGAGCGCGAGCCACAGGTTCTCGATGCCGAACAGGTAGCTGATCAGCGGCACCAGCGCCCCGGCCGCGAAACACACGAACGACGACGACGCGGCGGTCCACGGGCTCGGCAGCTCGTCCGGTACGACGCCGAGCTCCTCCTGGGCGTGCACCCGCAGCGCCTGTTCCGGGTTGGCCTTCAGCACGTCGGCGATCTGCCGCGCGAGGTGCGCCGGCAACCCCCGCGCCGTCCACGTCTCGACCAGTTCCTCGGCCTCCCCCTCAGGGTTGGAACGCAACTCCCGCAGCTCCTTGTCCAGTTCCGCGGAAACCTGCTCGTTCTGTGTCTTGACGCTGGTGTACTCGCCGATGCCCATCGAGATCGCGCCGGCCACCAGACCTGCCATGCCGGTCAGCACCAGCGTGTGCGGGCTGACCCCGGCAGCGCCCACGCCGGCGATCAGAGCGATGTTGGTGACCAGGCCGTCCATCGCGCCGAACGTGGCCGCACGCAGCCAGCCGCCGGAGACGTCCGCATGGTGGTGCTCGGCCGTGGTCACGGCAGCGTCAGGATTTCGTAGCCGTCGTCCGTGACCACGAGCGTGTGCTCGAACTGGGCGGTCCACTTGCGATCCTTCGTCACCACGGTCCAGCCGTCGTCCCACATCTCGTATTCGTGCGTGCCCAACGTGATCATCGGCTCGATCGTGAACGTCATGCCCGGCTCCATGACCGTGTCCAGCCGCGGATTGTCGTAGTGCGGTATGTAGAGTCCGGAATGGAACGTCTCACCGATGCCGTGACCCGTGAAGTCCCGGACGACGCCGTACGAGAAGCGCCGCGCGTACGCCTCGATGACCCGGCCGATCGCGTTGATCGGCCGTCCGGGCGCGACCGCGCGGATGCCGCGCATCATCGCCTCGTACGTACGCTCGACCAGCAACCGAGCGTCCTCCGAGACGTCACCCACGCAGAACGTCGCATCGGTGTCGCCGTGCACGCCCCCGATGTATGCGGTGACGTCGACGTTGATGATGTCTCCGTCGGACAGGACCGTGGAGTCCGGGATGCCGTGGCAGATGACCTCGTTCAGCGACGTGCAGCAGGACTTCGGGAAGCCCTTGTAGCCCAGCGTCGACGGGTACGCCCCGTTATCGCAGAGGAACTCGTGCACGACCTCGTCGATGTCGTCGGTGGTCACGCCGGGCTTGCACTGCTCGCCCGCGATCTCGGTCGCCTGCGCGGCGAGCCGCCCGGCGACGCGCATCCGTTCGATCGTTTCCGGAGTCTGCACGTGCGAGCCGCGCCACTCCTTCGGGCGCTTCTTGCCCACGTACTCGGGCCGCGGAATCTGCGCCGGCACCGCCCGCCACGGGGATAGGCGGCCGGGCATCAGGGGCGCACGAACGGTCATGGGCCCACCCTATCGCCGAGCGACAGCGAGGCCCTCGACTCGACCAAACCGTTGTTGCCGCTCGACAAGCGCTATGTAATCGTGTCTTCCGTGGATCAAGACGGACCGGACTCCGTGTTCTCCGCCGCCGGATCGGTGGCCGGTGATCGGGTCACCGTGGTGGTGACCGGGGAGGTCGACATGTCCACGGCCGAGGCCATGTATGAGGCTGCCACCCGCGACAGTTGTCCGGCAGCCACGCTTGATCTGCGGGCCGTGACATTCTTCGACTCGGCGGCGATTCACGCCGTGATCCGGCTGGCCGAGCGTTATCCCGGCTCGCTCGAGGTGATCCCGTCCCCACAGGTCCGTCGCGTCCTGGACATCTCCGGCCTGGGCGCCCAGCCCTGGCTCAGGCCGGCGTGAGGGGTCTGCTGAGCGGGCGTCGCAGCGTCACCGCCGTTCCGGAGTCCGACCGCAACACGGCCAGGTCGGCCAGTGCCCCGATCAGCGCAAGGCCACGGCCGCGCAACCCGCCGCCGGTCGCCGGACGCCATCGGCCGGTGTCGCGAACCGTCACCTGAATGGCGTTCTCGTCGACCGAGGCCTCGACCGTGATGACCGGCTCGGCGGGCGCGACCGGATGCTCGATCGCGTTGGCCGCCGCCTCGGACACGGCCACCGTGACGTCGAAGACGTCGTCATCCGAGACACCGAGCGCGGTGAGGAAGTCCCCGAGCCGCCGGCGGAGCACTCTCAGCCGGGTGGGCTCGGCCGGCAGCCGGAGCGCGAACTCGCGCGGCTCGGTGGCCTCCAGCGCCAGCAGGGCGATGTCGTCCCGGCGGGACTGGCGTGCCGCCTTCGAGAGCAGACCATCGAGCAGTTCCTCGACGTGCTCGGCCGGCTTGCCGACGGCTACGCTCAGCTCGGCCAGGCCGCTGTCGATGCCGTGCCGGCGGTCCTCCACCAGCCCGTCGGTGTAGAGCAGCAACCGGCTTCCGCGTTCCAGCCGGGTCTCCAGCGTGGGATAGGTGGCGTCGGCCAAGGCGCCGATCGGCGGCCCGAGCGCGCCGCCGTACAGGAACGTGCCGACTTCGCCGGGCGCGGCCAGCACCGGCGACGGATGTCCGGCCGACGAGAAGCGCAGCCGGCCCGTCGCCGGGTCGAAGCGCACGCACGCCACGGTGGCGAACTGCCGTCTGCCCAGGTTGTCCACCAGGCGGTTGAGGCGCGTCAGGGCAGCACCGCAGTCGAAACCCTCGAGGATGTACGCCCGCAGTGCGTTACGCAGCTGTCCCATGCCCGCCGCTGCCTGCACGCCTTTGCCGACCACGTCGCCGATGACCAGATACAGCTGCCGGTCGGGGCCTTGGATCGCGTCGTACCAGTCGCCACCGACCTCCGCCTCAGCGCTGCCCGGTAGATAGCGGCTCGCAACGATCGCGCCGGGCACCCGGGGCAGGGTGTGCGGCAGCAGGCTGTGCTGCAGCGTGCTGGCGATCCGGTGCTCGGCCTCGTAGAGGCGCGCGTTCTCCAGCCGCAGTCCGATCAACCGGGCCAGCTGGGCCAGCAGCACCGGTTCCGGATCGCCGTCCTCGCCGGGCCACACGCTCAGTTCGCCCAACGCGGTGCCGGACGTGTCCGGCAGCGGCAACACGGTCTGCGGCGGCAGCGCGGCGTCGGCGCCCGCGTCCGCCACGGCCCGTCCGTCCGGCGCGGTCACCACCACCCGGCCGGCAGAGGTCATCGCCTGTACGTGCCGGGCCGCGATGTCCAGCACGTCGGCGGTGCTACCCACCGTGCTCACCGCCGCGGCCGCGTCGACCAGGCCGCGCAGCCGGCTGATGATCTGCCGGCGCAGCTGTCCCAGCTCGAGGTTGGCCCGAATCCGCGCGGTCAGTTCCCGCGCCGAGAACGGCTTGACGAGGTAGTCGTCCGCCCCGGCGGACAGGCCCTCGACCGACGCCTCTTCGCCGGCCCGCGCGGACAGCACGACGATCGGCACGTCGCGCGTACGCTCACCGGACCGCAACGCCGCGATCAACCCGAACCCGTCCAGCCTCGGCATCATCACGTCCGTCAGCACCAGGTCGAACGGCTCGGCCACGGCCCTGTCGAGCGCGTCCTGCCCGTCCACCGCGATGGTCACGTCCCAGTACGGCCGGAGCAGCCGGGCGACGTGGTCGCGCAGATCGGCGTTGTCGTCGGCGAACAGGATCCGGCCGCGCCGCCCGGGCCGGACGCCACCGGTCTCCGGCTGCAGTGCCGGCGCCGGTTCGGGCTCGCCGAGCCACCAGTGCGCCTCCTCGACGTAGAGCCGCGGCTCCATCTCCGCCGCGACGGCCGCCGTCCTGGGCACGATGCGGTCGGGATCCAGGTGCGCGGCGCCGAACGGGATCCGCACCCGGAACGTGCTGCCTTGGCCGACCTCGCTCACCGCGGTCGCGGTGCCGCCGTGCAGTTCGGCCAGCTCCCGGACCAGCGCGAGCCCGATGCCCGTACCCTCGTGACTGCGGGACCAGGAGCCGGTGATCCGGTGGAACCGGTCGAAGAGCAGCGGCTGCTCGTCGGCCGCGATGCCGACTCCGGTGTCGCTGACCGCGAGCACCGCGGCGCCGTCCTCCGCGGACACCCGGACCGTGATGCGGCCCTTGCGGGTGAACTTGACCGCGTTCGACAGCAGGTTGAGGACGATCTTCTCCCACAGCTCCCGGTCCACGTACACCGGCGCCGGCAGCGGCGCGGTGTCGACCACCAGCTCAAGGCCGGCCCGCTCGGTGGCGGACCGGAACGTGCTGGCCAGCCGCGCCGTGTAGTCCGCCAGGTCGGTGGGGCGGTACGCCGCGCTCAGACGGCCGGACTCCAGCCTGGAGAAGTCGAGCACCGTGTTGACGAGCTTGAGCAGGCGCAGCCCGTTGCGGTGCATGGGCAGCAGCCTCATTCGCTGGTCCTCGGTCAGGCCAGGTGCGCTGAGCAGGTCCTCGATCGGGCCGAGGATCAACGTCAGCGGCGTACGGAACTCGTGGCTGACGTTGGAGAAGAAGTTCGTCTTCGCGGCGTCCAGGGCGGCCAGCTCGGCGGCCCGCCGCCGTTCCTGCTCGTACGCGCGAAGGTTTGCGACGGCACGGGAGATCTGCGCGTCCGCGAGGGTAAGGAAGTCGTGATAGCCCTGGTCGAGGGCGAGGAACCGGCTGATTCCGACGATCAGCACACCGACGTTGGTGGTGCCGATGCCGACCGGCAGCACCAGCGCCTTGTCGCCGGCGGACGCGGGCGGGGCGGAGCACACCCGGCGCGCCGGCAGCCGGTTGGCCCGGCCGGTGCGCACCACCGCCTCGACCACCGCGCGAGCTGCGTGGGGGTGCCGGCTGAACGCCTCCGACGGCCCGCCGCACGACCCGGCCAACGTCAGTCCCGGCTCGCCACCGGGATCGTCCAGGTAGAGCGCCGCGAACGGCACGTCCGCGGGATTCTCACCGAGCACCTCGGCGACCTCGGCGCCGAGCGCAGCCTGGTCGGGCGAGTCGGACAGCCGGGAACCCAGTGCGCCCAGCGTGCTGACCCGGCGCTCGCCGAGCACCCGGCCGGTGGTGTCACTGACCACGCAGAAAACGCCGCCGACCGAGCCGTCCGAGGTCCGGATCGGATCGTACGAGATGTCGAAGTACGTCTCTTCGAGGAAGCCGTACCGCTCCAGCATGAACGGGTGGTCGGTGGCCCAGAACGACTCGTCGCGAGTCACCACGCCGTCGAACAGCTCCTGGAGCACGACCCACGCCTCGGCCCACATCTCCCGGCCGGGGCGGCCCAGGAAGTCCGGGTGCTTGCTGCCCATCGTGGCGATGTACGCGTCGTTGTACAGGGCGCAGTAGTCGGGCCCCCAGAAGATGATCATCTGAGCGCGGGACGCCAGCATCGTGGCGACCGCGTTGCGCAGCGCGCCGGGCCAGCCGGCCGGCGGTCCGAGTTGCGTGGCCGCCCAGTCCAGCTCCATCATCCGGCGGCCCATCTCGCCGCCGCGCTCGAACGCCGTGCGCAGCCGCCGCGGGAGCACGGCGTCCGAGCCCGCGCCCATGCGCCCTCCCGCTGTCATCCCCGGCGAGTCTGTCTATACCGGCAAGTACCGCAGCCTACGCGGCCATCGCCGTCCGGCTCAGGCCGGCTCGGCTGGCCGCCGCCTCCGCGAGCGCCGCGAAGAGCCGCAGGTCGGCCGTCCGTTCCGGGTGCCACTGGACGCCCAGCGCAAACGTGCGGTCCGGGTGCTCCATGATTTCGATCACATCGTCGTCGGGGCACCAGCCGACCACCTCGAACGTTCCCGGATCGTCGACCGCCTGGTGGTGGAACGAATTCACGGTCAGTCGCGGTCCGAGCAGTTCGTACGCCCGGGAACCGGGCTTGACCACGATGTCGTGCCGGCCGTACGCCGATGCGTCCGCGGCCAGCGGATCCGTGCCCGGCTCGGCCTGGTGGCGCTCGCTGCCGATGACGTCCGGCAGGTGCTGGTGCAGCGACCCGCCGACGGCCACCGCCATCATCTGCATGCCGCGGCACACGCCCAGGATCGGCAGGTCAATGTCGAGGGCCGCCTTCATGAGCATGAGCTCCGAGATGTCCCGGGCCGGGTCGATGTCCGTCCTCGGGTGCCGTTCGGCCGCAAAGTACGCCGGATCGACGTCCGCGCCACCGCTGAACATGATCCCATCGAGCGACTCGAGCACATCGACGTCTGGATCGTCCGGCGTGATCAGAACCGCGCGGCCACCGGTGGCGTGCACCGCCTTGACGTAGGTCATCGGCAGCATGCCTGCCATCAGATCGTGGTGGCCGTACTGAACCTGCTGGGCGTACGCGGTCAGTCCGATCAGGGGCCTACGCATGCGGTGGGGTCCTCCTTCGCCGTTCGGTAGCCGTCTGGACCAGCGCGCCGAAAAGCCGCTCGTCCCGGGTGACTTCGGGATGCCACTGGACGCCGAGCACAAACCCGCGGTCCGGATCCTCGACCGCCTCGGGGACACCGTCGTCGGTACGTCCCGTGACGGTGAGCGTTCCGGGGTCCCCCACGCCCTGGTGGTGGTAGCAGTTGATCTCCATATCGTTACCCAGCAGCGCGGCGACCCGGCTGCCACGGGCGAATCGCGCCGGCTGGCTGCCGTACACCCCGGGCGCCGGCCGGTGCTTCTCGTGCCCCAGCACATCGGGAAGGTGCTGGTGCAGCCGGCCGCCGGCGGCCACGACCAGCAGCTGCATGCCACGGCACACGCCCAGGACGGGCATGTCGGCCTCGAGCGCGGCCCGGGTCAGCAGCACTTCGCCGGCGTCCCGGGCCGGCCGGGGATCGGTCAGAGGATGGGGTTTCGCTCCGTACAGCTCCGGACCGAGGTCGGCGCCGCCGGCCAGCACCAGGCCGTCCAGCACGCTCAGGATCCCGGCGTCCGTGCCGTCCGGCGGCAGCAGCACCGGCCGGCCGCCGGCCAGGGTGACGGCTTCCACGTACGCCTGCGGAACGAGCGTGGCCTCGACGTCGTGCCAGACACCCCACGACGCGGGCTCCACATACGTGGTGATGCCAATGATCGGGCGCACTACCCCACGGTAGCCAGGCGGGCCCGGTGCTAAACAATCAAAGCGGCGTTACGTAGGCGGCCGTGATGCCACCGTCGACGATGAATTGGGCTGCGGTCATGAACGACGCGTCGTCGCTGGCCAGGAACGCCACCGCGGCGGCGATCTCGGCCGGGTCCGCGAACCGGCCCATCGGCACGTGGACCAGCCGCCGGGCGGCCCGCTCCGGGTCCTTGGCGAACAGCTCCAGCAGCAACGGCGTGGCCACCGGCCCCGGACACAGCGCGTTGATCCGGATGCCCTCCCGGGCGAACTGCACGCCGAGCTCGCGGGTCATCGCCAACACGCCGCCCTTGCTCGCGGTGTAGGCGATCTGGGACGTGGCCGCGCCCATCAGCGCCACGAACGACGCGGTGTTGATGATCGACCCCTTGCCCTGCCGCCGCATGTGCGGGATCACGTACTTGCAGCAGAAGAACACGCTCGTGGTGTTCACCCGCAGCACCCGCTCCCAGGCGTCCGACCCGGTGTCCAGGATGGAGTCGTCGTCCGGCGGCGAGATGCCGGCGTTGTTGAACGCGATGTCGACCCGGCCGTGCCGGTCCGCGACGCCGTCGAACAGCGCCCGTACCCCGTCCTCGACGCTCACGTCGCAGGCGACGAACTCACCGCCCACCTCTTTGGCGGCCGTGGAGCCGGCCTCTTCCGAGACGTCGACGCAGACCACGCGGGCACCCTCGGCCGCGAAGCGGCGGGCCGTGGCCAGCCCGATCCCGCTGCCCGCCCCGGTGATGACGGCGACCCGGTCCTCCAACCGCTGCACGTCGGCTCCTCCCGCCTCGTCGATCATGAGGTTATGCCGATCGAATCAGACATTTCGCGCCGGCATCACCATGATCGCCTCCCCCGGATCAGTCTGTTGCGATGAAGACGTTCTTGACGTCGGTGAAGCTGAGTGGGGCGTCGGGGCCCAGCTCACGGCCGAGCCCGGACTGTTTCACTCCGCCGAACGGCGTCCAGTACCGGACCGAGGAGTGGCTGTTGACGCTGAGGTTGCCGGTCTCCACCGCCCGCGACACGCGCAACGCCCGGCCGAGGTCCCGGGTCCAGATCGACCCGGAGAGCCCGTACGACGTGTCGTTCGCGAGCCGGATCGCCTCGGCCTCGTCGCGGAACGGCAGCACAGACAGCACGGGGCCGAACACCTCCTCCCGCCAGTGCCGGTCGCCGGTCGAGTGGGCCAGCAACACGGTCGGGGGGAACCACCAGCCGTCCCCGTCCGGGGCCGCGCCGGTGAAGGCGACGTCCGCCTGCTGCACGTACGATGCGACGCTGGCGCGCTGGCCGGCCGAGATCAGCGGTCCCATCTGGGCCGTCTCCCGGGACGGGTCCTCGACCCGGAACGCCGTGACCGCCGGCTCCAGCAACGCCAGAAACGTCTCGTACGCCGAATCCTGGACCAGCAGCCGCGAGCGCGCGCAGCAGTCCTGGCCGGCGTTGTCGAAAACGCTGGCCGGCGCGGCCGCCGCAGCCTTCTCGAGGTCCGCGTCGGCGAAGACGACGTTGGCGCTCTTCCCGCCGAGCTCGAGCGTCACGCGCTTCACCTGCTCGGCGCAGGCCGCCATGACCGACTTGCCGACGTCCGTGGATCCGGTGAAGCAGATCTTCCGCACGGCCGGGTGGGTCACGAACCGAGTGCCCACCACGCTGCCCTTGCCCGGCACCACCGTGAAGACGTCCTCCGGCAAGCCCGCCTCGAGCGCCAGCTCGCCGAGGCGGATCGCGGTCAGCGGGGTCAGCTCCGCGGGCTTGAGCACCACCGTGTTGCCGGCCGCCAGCGCCGGGGCGAAGCCCCACCCGGCGATCGGCATCGGGAAGTTCCACGGCACGATGATGCCGACCACGCCGAGCGGCTCATGGAACGTCACGTCCACGCCGCCGGCCACCGGAATCTGCCGCCCGGTGAGGCGCTCCGGAGCACCGGCGTAGTAGTCCAGCACGTCCCGGACGTTGCCGGCCTCCCACCTGGCGTTGCCGATGGTGTGGCCGGCGTTGCGCACCTCCAGGCCGGCCAGCTCGTCCACGTGAACGTCCACCACCGCCGCGAACCGGCGCAGTAACCGTGCCCGGTCGCCGGGCGCCACCGCGCGCCATGCCGGAAAGGCACGCTGTGCCCGTTCGATCGCGTCGTCGGTCTCCTCGGGCCCGGACGACGGTACGGAGGTGAACACCGCTCCGGTCGCCGGGTTGATCACCTCGGTCACCGGTCGATCCTGCCACTGTTCAGAGACGCTCGAACCCACGGCGCAGTTCCCAGTCGGTCACGGTGGCGTCGAACGCGGCGAGCTCGACCCGGGCCATGTTGGCGTAGTGCTCCACCGTCTCGGTCCCGAAGGCCGCCGTGGCGACCCCGCTGGTACGCCAGAGGTCGTACGCCTCGCGCAACGTCGCCGGCACCCGCGGCGCGGTGGTGTCCTGGTACGCGTTGCCGTGGAACTCGTCCTCCAACTCCAGGTCGTTCTCGATGCCGTGCAGCGCCCCGGCGACGAGCGCCGCGATCGCCAGGTACGGGTTGACGTCACCGCCGGGGACCCGGTTCTCCACCCGCATGCCCTGGCCATGCCCGGCCATCCGCAGGGCGCAGGTGCGGTTGTCCACTCCCCAACGCAGCGCCGTGGGCGCGAACGAGCCCGGCTGGTACCGCTTGTAGGAGTTGATGTTGGGCGCGAACAGCAGGCTGAGCTCCCGCATGGTGGCGAGCAGCCCGGCCAGGATCCGCTGGCCGGTCGTGCTGAGGTGCCCCGGCCCGTCTCCCAGCATCGCGGACCGGCCATCCGGCCCGCGCAGCGAGAAGTGGATGTGGCAGGAGTTGCCCTCCCGTTCGTTCGGCTTGGCCATGAACGTCAGCGCCATGCCCTCCTGGGCGGCGATCTCCTTGGCGCCGGTCTTGTAGATCACGTGATGGTCGGCGCAGGCCAGCGCGTCGGCGTAGCGGAACGCGATCTCGTGCTGGCCGAAGTTGCACTCGCCCTTGGCACTCTCCGGCTGCAGGCCAGCGGCGTACATCTCGTTGCGGATGCGCCGCAGCAACGGCTCCACCCGAGCGGTGCCGAGCAGTGAGTAGTCCACGTTGTACTGGTTCGCCGGTACCAGTCCGCGGTAGCCCTTGTCGAACGCCTCCTCGTAGGTGTCGCGGAACAGGACGAACTCCAGCTCCGTCCCGGCGTAGGCGGTCAGGCCATGCCCCGCGAGGCGTTCCAGCTGCCGTTTCAGAATCTGCCGGGGCGAGGCGTGCACTGCCTCGCCGTCGACTGTCTCCAGGTCGGCGAGCACCAGGGCGGTCCGGGGATGCCACGGAACGCGCCGCAGCGTGCCGAAGTCGGGCCGCATCACGAAGTCGCCGTATCCGCTGGACCAGGAGGACATCGCGTAGCCGTCGACGGTGTTCATGTCGACGTCGACCGCGAGCAGGTAGTTGCATCCCTCGCTGCCGCCGCTGGCCACCTCGTCCAGGAAGTACCGGCCGTGCAGGCGCTTGCCCTGCAGCCGGCCCTGCATGTCGGTCAGGGCGAGCAACACCGTGTCGACGCTGCGGTTGTTCACCGCGACGTCGAGTTCTTCCAGGTCCATGGAGTTGTCCTATCGCATGGGGTTCTAGTCCGGCGGTGCCGGCAGAGTCTGCTCTCCGTGCGCCGCCTTCTCGATCAATGCCCGCCGCGGGCCGGTGAACCAGTTCTTGGCGCTGGCGAACCACCAGATCGTGGCCGCGCCGACCACGATCACCACCGCCACGATGGTGTAGTTGAAGGTAGTCGCGGTGATCGGGCTCGCCGTGGGCAGTACGAACAGAATGCAGATGATGATCACCCAGACGATCGCGATCCAGCCCACCAGCGGGCTCCACCTGCCGAGATGCCATGGCCCACGGTGGAAGTCCTCGTTGCGGCGGCGCAGGAACACCGGAGCCACGTAGGCGATGTAGAGGCCGATCACCGCGATCGAGGTCGCCGCGAGGTACGCGGTCGTGTTCCACAACGACGGCAGCACCAGGAGGGTCGACAGCGTCACACACAACCAGATCGAGTTGGTCGGCGTGCCGGTACGTGGATTGACCTGCCTCCAGATCCGTGAACCCGGCAACGCGCCGTCGCGGGCGAACGCGAACGACATCCGCGAGTTCGCCGTGACCGACGCCATGCCGCAGAACCACTGCGCCACCATGCAGATGAACAGCAGGAACGTACCCAGGTTGTGGCCGACGGCGTCGATGAAGATCTGTGCCGGCGGGAGGCCCAGGGCAGTGGTGCGCTCGGCCTCGTAGTCCTGGATCGCCCAGGTGATCGCGAACAGCAGCACGAAGCCGGCGATCACCGACACCACGACCGACATGACGATCCCGCGCGGCGCGGCGCGGGAGGCGTCGTGGGTCTCCTCCGCCACGTGCGCCGAGGCGTCGTACCCGGTGTACGTGTACTGCGCCATCAACAGCCCCAGCAGCACGGCGTACAACCCCGCGCCGGCGAACGAGAAGCCGGTCTCGTTCTTCACCTCGAACAGCACTTCGGAGATCGGCTTGTGGTGGTCCGGCACGAACGTCAGCACGACCACGATCACGGCCACACCGATCAGGTGCCACCACGCGCTCACGTCGGAGAGCAGCCGGACCAGGCTGACCCCGAATGTGTTCAGCAGCCCGTGCACGAGAATGATCACCAGGAAGATCAGGAACGTCTTGCCGGCGGTCACCTCCATGTCGAAGGTCA
>Ga0081539_10005520_pt1 | contig 12837 bp, 13 predicted proteins | sample TabmetS4T2R2_FD_71023 | JGI IMG/M metagenome (GOLD analysis project Ga0081539, IMG submission 71023) | Tabebuia heterophylla rhizosphere microbial communities from the University of Puerto Rico - S4T2R2 | ecosystem: Host-associated > Plants > Roots > Rhizosphere ...
GTCGGAGGCCAGCGCCGGCAGCGAGCGGGCGGCCGCCCGGTGCAGGCCGATGGTCCGCAGCTGCACGTCGGTGGGGAGGGCGGCCGGGCCGAGCAGCTCGGCCAGGGTGCCGTCGGCCTGGCGGCGGCGGGTGTCCATCTGGAACAGCCGGTCCTGGGCGTGCACCCAGCCCTGGAGGAGGAACAGGTCGTGACGGCTCCCGGCCCGGATGTGGGCGATCCCGTCGGCGTCCCGGTCGAGGCGGGCCGGTCCCTCCAGCCCGGGCACGTCCACCGGGTCGGCGGCCGCCCTGGAAGCCAGCACACCGGCCGGGAGCAGCAGGGCGAGGCTGAGGACGACGACCATGGCACGGCGCATGGAGTGCTCTCCTGGGACCGGCTCCCAGCCCCCGGAGCACCCACCGCCCAAGGCATCGTCCGAACCCGGCGAAGCCTACCAAAGCGGTGTGTCGGTTCAAGTTCGGGCGTTGCGGGCAGGAGGGGGTGTTGCGAGGGGTTGGGGTGACCGGCGCTCGGGGTCGGGGTGACCGGCGCCCCGGTAGGATGGGCCCGATGACTCGTTGGCGCGTTCCCGCCATGATCGCGGCCGCCGTCGTGGCGGTCGTGCTGGTGGTGATCGGGGTGGTCGCGCTGGGGGGCGACGGCGGCTGGTCCGGCCGGTCCGGGAGCGCGGCCAAGGGCTCGAAGGGGAACGGCCGGACCCCGGCGGACCCCGTGCGCCTGACCGTGACGCCCCGCGACCAGGCGACTAGGGTGGCGCTGGACACGCACGCCAAGGTGGTGGCGACCAGCGGGCGGCTGCGGGCCGTCAAGGTCACCGCGGGCGGGGGACGGAGGCTCGCTGGGAAACTGGACGCCGACGGGCGGAGCTGGGTGAGCACCGGGGCGCTGGCCCCGGCGACCCAGTACCGGGTGGTGGCCGACGCGGTCGACGACGCCGGGACCCCGGCCCGGGAGCAGACGACCTTCACGACCCTGCGGCCCCGGGCCGAGCTGCGGGCCGCGATCATGCCCCTGGACGGCGAGACGGTCGGGGTCGGGCTGCCCATCGGCGTCTGGTTCAACGAGCCGGTGACCGACCGGGCCGCGGTGGAGCGGCGCCTCCAGGTCACCTCCTCCGAGAAGGTCACCGGCGCCTGGCACTGGTTCAACGACCGCGAGGTCCACTACCGGCCCAGGAGCTACTGGCCGGCCGGGGCCAAGGTCACCCTGCGGGCCAACCTGGCCGGGACCGACGCCGGCGGCGGGCTGTGGGGCGTGGCCGACCGCACCGTCAGCTTCCGGATCGGCGAGCGCCGGGTCAGCGTGGTCGACGTCCGGACCCACCGCATGAAGGTCACCTCGGGCGGCAGAACCCTGCGGGTCCTGCCCGTCTCCACCGGCCGCGAGAAGTACCCGACCACCAACGGCGTCCACTTCGTCATCGAGAAGAACGCGGTCAAGCTGATGGACTCCTCGACCGTGGGGATCCCGAGGAACTCCCCGGGCGGCTACTACCAGAAGGTCGCCTGGTCGGTGCGGATCTCCAACTCCGGCGAGTTCGTCCACGCCGCCCCCTGGTCGACCGGCTCCCAGGGCCGGGCCAACGTGTCCCACGGCTGCGTCAACCTGTCCACGGCCAACGCCGCCTGGTACTTCCGGCGCACCCGGCGCGGCGACGTGATCGAGGTCAGGGGCTCGCCCAAGCACCCCGGCGCCAGCTTCGGGGTGGCCGACTGGAACATGAGCTGGAGCCGCTGGACCGCCGGCAGCGCCCTCTAGGCCCCGCTGGGCCCGTCCGCTACGGAGCCCGGAGCTTGCAGCGGTCCACGACCTGCCGGTAGTCGGCCAGGGCGACGTCGAACTTGGCCGCCTCGGCCGAGCCGGCGATCAGCGACGGGGTCCCCTTGCGGAGCGCCGTGTCGGCGTCCAGCTTGCCGTTGAGCAGGTCGTTCATGATCTCGGTGTGGGTGCGCATGGCGCCTGCAACCGCCACGGCATGAGCGATGCTGGCATTTGCCCGCTCCACCGCCTCGGCGCACTCCGGGGTGGCCGTGGGAGCGGGGGCCACGCTGGTCGAGGTGGCGGCCGCGACCCCGGACCCGGTGGCCGGGCCCCGCTCGCGGTCACCGCTGTCGCGACCGGCGCCAATGGCGATGCCGCCGGCCAGGGAGACCGCCATCAGCGCCACGGTGGCCAGCAGCCACGGCCAGGGGCCGCGCCGCCGCTCGCCCGCGGGCCGGGCCTGGCCGCTGTGCTGGCGGCGGACGTCGAGGTCGGAGACGTACCGTTGCAGGGCGGCAAGCTGCTGGTCGCGGTAATCGTCGTGCTCGGGCGGCATGGCCTTCCCCCCTCATCACCTGCCGGGCGTGTCATACCAAAAAACCCAGGCGCACGCCTATCCGGGCGTTCCCGCCGAGCCGGGGCCCCGGCGGGGGCCGCCGTCGGCGAAGTCCCAGACCTCGCCCTGCTCGAAGGCCCGCAGCACCCGGCGGCTGACCACCATCCGGTGGACCTCGTCGGGGCCGTCGTAGAGCCGCGCCGCCCGGGCGTCGGCGTACATCCGGGCCAGCGGGGTCTGGTCGGTCAGGCCGAGGGCCCCGTGGACCTGGACGGCCCGGTCGATGACGTCGTGCAGCACCCGGGCGGCGTAGAACTTGACCGCCGAGATCTCCACCCTGGCCTCGTCGCCCTGGTCGATGCGGGCGGCCGCGTCCAGGGTGAGGAGCCGGCAGGCCTGGATCTCGGCCGCCGAGTCGGCCACCCAGTTCTGCACCGTCTGCTTGTCCGCCAGCGGCCCCCCGAACGCCTGGCGCTCCAAGGCGTAGCCGCACATCAGCTCGAAGGCCCGCTGCATCTGCCCGAGCCAGCGCATCACGTGGTGGATGCGGCCGGGGCCGAGCCGCTTCTGGGCGATCCGGAAGCCGTCCCCCGGCTCGCCGACGGTGTTGGCCACCGGGACCCGCACCCCGCCGAAGCGGACCTCGCAGTGGGTGCTCCAGCCGCGGCCCCGGTGGCCCAGTACCGGGATGGCCCGGACGATCTCGACCCCCGGGGTGGCCACCGGGACGATGATCTGGCTCATCCGCCGGTGCGGCTCGGCGTCCGGGTCGGTCACGGCCATGACGATCCCGAAGGCCGCCCCCTCGGCCCCGGAGCTGAACCACTTGTGGCCGTCGATCACCCAGTCGTCGCCGTCGCGGACGGCGCTGGTGCGCAGGCCGGTCGGGTCCGAGCCCGACACCTCGGGCTCGGTCATGGAGAAGAACGAGCGGACGTCCCCGGCGACCAGCGGCGCCAGCCAGCGCCGGCGCTGGTCGGGGGTGCCGAACAGGTGCAGGATCTCGGCGTTGCCGGCGTCGGGGGCCTGGCAGCCGAAGACCAGCGGCGCCCAGGCGCTGCGGCCGATGAGCTCGTTCAGGAAGGCATAGGCGACGAACCCGCGGCCGCTGCCGCCGGCCTCGGGGCCGATGTGGGGGGCCCACAGCCCGGCCGCCCGGACCTGGGCCCGCAGGTCCTTGACGAGCGCCTCGGCCTCGTCGTCCTCGCGCTCCAGGCGGGCCTCGCTGGGGTAGACGAGCCGTTCCATCAGGTCCCGGGCCCGCATCCGCAGCTCCCGGACCTCCGGGGTCATCGCCAGCACGGCCATCGGGCGCCTCCTTCGCGAGCCGGGATCCCACTGCTGCGACGCTACGGTAGGGTGACGCGCAGCCGGCGGCCAGCAGCGGGCCGCCCAGCCGGAAGGATGGTCGCCATGGCCGACAGCGTCTACAGGGTCACCGAGCTGGTCGGGACGAGCTCCGAGTCCTGGGAGAAGGCGGCGGCGTCCGCGGTCGAGACCGCGTCCGAGACGCTCCGGGACCTGCGCATCGCCGAGGTCGTCAAGCTCGACCTCCAGCTCGAGGACGGCCGGGTTCGGGCCTATCGGGCGCGGGTCCAGGTCTCGTTCAAGTACGAGCGCAGCGGCGCCTGAGGCGCCTCCCGGCGGCGCCCTCCACCTCTTGACAAGGCAAGCAACCGAGTGCGTAATGACCCAACGGTGTTCGGCATGATCGAACACGAGGGCCGGGTCAGGAGGTGGAGGGCCCGTGAGCGTGGGCCTGGTGGTCGTGTCCCACTCGGCCAAGGTGGCCGAGGGCGTGGTCGAGATGGCCGGGCAGATGGCCCCTGGGGTGCGCATCCAGGCCGCCGGGGGCGCCGACGACGGCGGCATCGGCACCGACGCCACCATGATCGCCGAGGCCATCACGGCCGCCGACGAGGGAGACGGGGTGCTGGTCCTGGCGGACCTGGGATCGGCCGTGCTCTCGGCCCAGCTGGCCATCGACGAGTTCGTCGACGCGGAGACCCGCGGCCGGACCCGCATCGCCGAGGCCCCGGTGGTCGAGGGCGCCGTGCTCGCCGCCATCCAGGCCGCCACCGGCTCCTCCCTGGACGAGGTCGACCAGACGGCTCGGGGGGCGGCCACCATGGTGAAGGTGAAGGACGGCTGAGCATGACGGCCGCCGCCGTAGCGGGTCGGCGCGGCCGCGGTGGCCGACAGGACATGGTCGACGCCCTCAGCCCGGCCCTGGACACCTCCGAGCTGGAGCTGCGCATCGGCGGCTCGCCGCTGATGTTCACCGCCCTGGAGCAGGCCGTGCTCGCCGACCGCTCCCAGCGGTTCGCCGGCGGGGCCCGGCGCCGGGGGAGCGGGACATGATCCAGTCGGTCGGGCGGGCGGCCCGGATCCTCAAGGCCCTGGGGTCGGAGTCGGCCCGGCTGGGGGTGACCGAGCTGGCCGAGCGGCTCGGCCTGGCCAAGGCGACCGTGTACGGGCTGCTGCGGACCCTTGAGGCCCATCAGCTGGTCGAGCAGGACCGCGAGACCGGCAAGTACCGGCTCGGGCCGGCCCTGCTCCAGCTTGGCAATGCCTTTCTCGACAACAACGAGCTGCGGGCCCGGTCCCTGCTGTGGGCCGAGACCCTGGCCAGCCGGGCCCGTGAGGCCGTCCATGTCGGGGTCCTCTACGGCCCCAACGTGCTGCTCGTCCACCACGCGTTCCGCCCCGACAACTCCCTCCAGATCCTCCAGGTCGGGGCGTCGATCCCCTGGCACGCCTGCGCCCTCGGCAAGGCGATGGTCGCCTACCTGGACGCCGGCGCCCAGGCCGAGCTGCTGGCCGGGCCGCTGCCCCGGCTGACCGGCCGGACCCTGACCGTCCGCGACGCCCTGGAGGCCGAGCTGGCGGCGGTGGTCGCCCGGGGGGTGGCGTTCGAGGACCAGGAGGCGATCGTCGGCGAGGCCGGGATCGCCGCCGCCCTGTTCGACAACCGGGGCGCGGTGGTCGGCGCCATCGGCCTGGCCGGCCCGGTGGAGCGGCTGCTGCTTGACGGGCCGGCGGCCGAGACGGTGGCCGCGGTCAAGGAAGCGGCGCGCGGCCTGTCGCGCGAGCTGGGCGCCGGCCGCCCCGCCCTGCCCCGCGCCGGCGCCTGAGTCGCGCGGCGGCACATCCCGCCCCTACGATGGGACCATGACGTCAATGGAGGACCCCGGGCCACCCGTGGCCCCGGGGTCCCGACCTGGTCCCCCGACGCGCTCCCGACCCGCCGGGCAGCCCTCCGGTACCCCGGCCGGCCAGGCCCCCCGACCCGCCCGGGTGACGCCAGGCACCCGGCAGGACCGGGCTCCGCGGCTGTACAGCCGGGTCGTCCGCCTCCCCGACGGCCTCGACCCGCTGGCGCTCGCCGGCGACCACGGCTTCGTCTGGTGCGCCCCCACCGGCGCCCTGGTCGGCACCGGCCGGGCCGCCCGCATCCCGGTGGCCACCGGACCGGGCCGAATCGAACGGGCCGCCGAGACGGTCGCCGGGCTGCTCGAAGCGGCCGAGGTCGAGGATCCCGACGGCGCTGGGATGGGCCCGGCGGCGGTCGGGGCCCTGCCGTTCCACCCGGGCACCCTGGGGGAGCTGGTGGTCCCGGAGGTGCTGATCCGGATCGACGCCGAGGGCCGCGGCTGGGCCGTGGTCACCGGACCGGCCCCGGTCGACCCGCCGTCCGCCGCCGACCTGGTCGCCCGCCTCCGCGCCATGGCCGACGCCGACGCCCGCCCTTGGCCTCGGGCCCACCGCCTTGACAGTGGGGGCGGGGCGGAGGGGGGGCTGTGGACAGTCGGCGCCGCTGCTTCCCCGGCCGGGCTACCCTCCCGGTTCGGGGGCCCCGGAACCGGCGGTTCGGGTTCCGGCGCGCCCGGTGGACCCGCTGGGCCCGACGTGCCCGGTGGACCCGCTGGGCCTGGCGTGCCCGCTGGGCCCGGGGTGGAGGCGTGGCGGGTGGGAGTGCTCGCGGCGCTGGAGGCGATCGGGGGCGGGCGGCTGGACAAGGTGGTGCTGGCCCGGGAGGCGACCGTGGAGGCGGACGGGCCATGGCCCCGGGCGGAGGTGCTGCGGCGGCTGCGGCGGCGGCCTGGGGGGGCGACCTTCCTGTACGCCCGCGGCGGGTTCGTCGGGGCCAGCCCGGAGCTGCTGGTCCGCCGGCGGGGCCGGGTGGCCACCTCGCGGCCGATGGCCGGGACCGTGCCCCGGGGCGGCAGCGAGGCCGCCGAGGCCGAAGGGCTGGCCCGCCTCACCGGCTCGCCCAAGGAGGCGGTCGAGCACCGGCTGGTCGTCGACGCCGTCGCCGACGGCCTGGCCAAGGTCGCCGACCGGGTCCAGGTCGGCCGGCCCGAGGTCGTGCGGCTTGCCACCGTGGCCCACCTGGCCACCGAGATCACCGCCGACCTCACCGGCCCCCTCCCGACCGCCCTGGAGCTGGCCGGCCTGCTCCACCCGACCCCGGCCGTGGGCGGCTCGCCCCGGGACGCCGCCCTGGCCACGATCGCCGCCCTGGAGCCGTTCGACCGCGGCTGCTACGCCGGCCCGGTCGGCTGGGTCGACCGCGCCGGCGACGGCGAGTGGGCGGTCGCCCTTCGCTGCGCCACCCTGGACGGCCCCCGGGCCCACCTGCTGGCCGGGGCCGGGATCGTGACCGGGTCCGACCCCGACGCCGAGTGGGCCGAGACCGAGTACAAGCTCCGCGCCGTGCTCGAGGTCCTGCTCAGCTCCTGAAGAATCCGGCCAGGGCGTCCAGGGTCGCCTCCGGCGCCTCCTCGGGCAGGAAGTGGCCGCCGGGCACCCCGTGGCCCCGCAGGTCGTCGCACCACGGCCGCCAGCCGGCCAGGGGGTCCTCGGCCCGCCGTGCGATCCCGTCCTCGCCCCACAGGGCCAGCACCGGGCAGGCGATCCGGCGCCGCCCCAGGTCCTCGGCGTCGTGGCGGTCGTCCACGGTCGCCCCGGCCCGGTAGTCCTCGCACGAGGCGTGGACGGCCGCCGGGTCGGCGAAGCAGCGCACGTACTCCGCCAGCGCCTCGGCCGCGAACGCCGCCATGTCGGCGGCCCAGCGGCGCAGGCACTCCCGGACCCACCAGCCCGGGTCGGCGCCGATCAAGGTCTCGGGGAGCCCGTCGGGTTGGGCCAGGAACAGCCAGTGCCAGGTGCCCATGGCCAGGTGCCGATCCATCCGCTGCCACATGACGTGGGTCGGGACGATGTCGAGCACGGCCAGCCGGGTCACGGTCGCCGGATGGTCAAGGGCCATGCGGTAGCCGACCCGCCCGCCCCGGTCGTGTCCGGCGACCGCGAACTCCGGGAACCCGAGCCCGGCCATGACCCGCACCAGGTCGAGGGCCATGACCCGCTTGGAGTAGGCGAGGTGCCCGGGGTCGGACGGCGGCTTGGCCGAGCGGCCGTACCCGCGCAGGTCGGCCGCGACCACCGTATGGCGGTCGGCCAGGCCGGGCGCGACCCGGTGCCACATCGCCGAGGTCTGCGGGTAGCCGTGGAGCAGGAGCAGCGGCGGCCCGTCGCCGCCGACCCGCAGGTGGATGTCGGCGCCCTCGCCCGCCACCGTCCGGCTGTCGAACCCCTCGAACATCGCGCCTCCCGCCTACCCGCCGACTGCGGCGGCCACGGCCTCGGTCACGGCCCGGTGGCGGGCCAGGTTGGCCGCCCGCTCGCCGCGCACCACCACCAGCCGGGTGCCGCCGCCGGCCAGGGCGGCGTCCAGGGCCGGGACCAGCCCGGCGGCCTTCTCGACGACCGTGGCCGGGACCCGGGCGGCCGCGGCCAGGGCGGTCAGGTCGAGCCCGTGGGGGGTGCCGAACAGCGGCTCGAACAGCTCGCTGGGCAGCCGGGCCTGGGGGAGGAAGCTGAAGATGCCGCCGCCGTCGTTGTCGCACACGACCAGGACCGCCCCGCGCGGCCGGCCGGCGGCGCCGAGCAGGCTGGAGGCGTCGTGGAGCAGGGTCAGGTCGCCGCACAGCGCCGCCACCGGCTCGGTCCCGGCGGCGGCCACCCCGAGGGTGGTGGCTACGAACCCGTCGATCCCCGACAGGCCCCGGTTGGCCACGAACCGGAGCCCGTCGCGGGGGGCGGCGAAGGCGTCCACGTCCCGCACCGGCATGCTCGAGCCGACCACCAGCGTGCCCCCGTCCGGCATCCAGGCCACCAGGTCGCGGGCCACCCGGCCCTCGAACGGCTCGGCCCAGTCGTCCAGGAGGCCGTCGATCGCCTCCCTGGCCCGCCGGTCGGCCTCCAGCCATTCCCGGCGCCAGTCCGCGGGGCCTGGCCCGGTGCCGCCGAGCCGGGCGGCGACGGCGGCGAGCAGAGCCGACGGGTCGGCGGTAAGGCGGAGCGAGGCGGTCCGCCCGGGGTCGAGCCAGCCGCCCGCCGGGTCGACCAGGACCTGGGGGACCGATTCGTCCAGCCATCCCGTCAGGGCCTTGCTGGTGGGGGTGGCCCCGACCCGGACGACCAGGCTCGGGCGGTGGGCGGCCGCGAACCCGGGGGCGCGGACCAGGCCGTCGTAGGCGGCCACCGCCGCCGGCCCGCGGCGCGCCCCCGACAGCGGGTCGGCCAGCACCGGCCAGCCACTGGCCGCCGTGAACCCGTCCACGGCCGCCGAGTCCAGGTCCACCCCCCACCCGGCGACCAGCAGACCACGCGGGTTCGCCCGCACCGCCTCGGCGAGGTCGGCCACGTCGCTGGGACGCGCCGCCAGGAGCGGGGGCGGGGTCGCCGTCCACGGCGCCCCGTCGGGCCGGCCCGGGGCCGGTTCCCCGGCCAGTCGCGGCCACGACCCGGGGCCGGTGGCCGCCACCTCGCCGGTCGGGCCGAGCTCGCCCAGCCCCGGGGGAACCAGCGGCTCGGCGAAGGCCAGGTTGAGATGGACCGGGCCCGCCGGGGAGCCGGTCGACTCGGCCACCGCCCGGCTGGCCAGCGAGCGCCAGTAGCGCCCGGTGCCCGGGTCGTCGCCGGGCACGCCGACCTCGCAGAACCAGCGGACCGCCGACCCGTACAGCTTGAGCTGGTCGGTCGCCTGGTTGGCCCCGGTCCCGCGCAGCTCGGGCGGCCGGTCCGCGGTCAGCACCAGCAGCGGCGTGCGGGCCTGGTCGGCCTCGAGCACCGCCGGATGGAAGCTCGCCGCAGCCGTCCCCGAGGTGCACACCACGGCCACCGGTCGCCCCGACCGCTTGGCGGCCCCCAGGGCGAAGAACGCCGCCGACCGCTCGTCCAGGTGCACGTGCACGGTGATCCCCGGATGCTCGGCCAGCGCCAGCGCCAGCGGCGCCGACCTCGACCCCGGGGCCAGGCACGCGTCCGTCAGCCCGGCCCTGGCCAGCTCGTCGACCAGGGTGAGGGCGAGCCGCCGCCCCGCCCCGCTCACGCTAGGCTCCCGGCATGGCCGAGCACGTTCCAGCCCTGCATCGCGTCACCACCGGCGGGTCGGTGGAGAGCGAACGCTCTCGGCAAAGGGGGGGAGGCCCCGAGCAGCGGGACGGGCGGGAGCGGGCAGGCGCCGACGGGCGGGGGGGTCGGGTGGTGTTGGTCCATGGGTTCACCCAGACGCTGGCGGCGTGGGCACCGGTCGGGGAGCGGCTGGCGCGCCGGTGGGAGGTGGTCAGGGTCGACCTGCCCGGGCACGGCGGCTCGGGTGGGGTGCGGGTGGGGTTCGGGGACGCGGCGCGGCTGGTGGGGGAGGCCGGGGGGGTGGGGGCGTACGTGGGGTACTCGCTGGGGGGGCGGCTGTGCCTGCGGCTGGCGCTGGAGCGGCCCGACCGGGTGCGGGCGCTGGTGCTGGTGGGGGCTTCGCCGGGGATCGCCGACCCGGGGGAACGGGCGGCGCGGCAGGCGGCCGACGAGCAGCTGGCCGTCGAGGTGGAGCGGGACGGGTTGGCGGCGTTCCTGGACCGGTGGCTGGCCGGGCCGCTGTTCGCGACCCTCCCGGCGGAGGCGGCCGGGCGGGCCCAGCGGCTGGCCAACACCACCGACGGGCTGGCCTACGCGCTGCGGCGGCTCGGGACGGGGGGGCAGGAGCCGCTCTGGGACCGGCTGGCCGGGCTGCGGCCCCCGACCGTGCTGGTGGCGGGGGAACGCGACCCCAAGTTCACCGACCTGGCCCGCCGGATGGCGGCCGCCATCGGCCCGTCCGCCCGGGTAGCCGTCGTCCCCGGGGCCGGCCACGCCGTCCACCTGGAACGACCGGCCGAGCTGGCCACGCTCGTCGAGGAGTTCTTGGGCGGCCCCGGCGGGGACGGCCCCGCCTGACCCGCCGGTCACGCGGCCCACAGCCCGGCCGACAGGAGCAGGCTGACGGCCAGCTGCAGCCGGGCCGTCGCCCCCAGGGCGGCGATCAGGCCAGGGCCGTCGTCGCGGGTGCGGACCAGCCGGACCGGGGCCACGGCCAGGGGGAGGGCGGCCAGGGTGACCAGCACCGTCGGCCGGGCCAGGCCCAGCAGGCCGGCGGCGAGGAACATGGCCGCGACCACGGCGGTGAACAGGTCCCGAGCCCGGCCCCGGCCGAGCCGCACGGCCAGGGTCCGCTTGCCGGCCAGGCGGTCGCCGTCGATGTCGCGGACGTTGTTGGCCAGCAGGATCGCCACCGCCCCGAGGCCGACCACCACCGAGGCGGTCACGGCCAACCCCGGGACCCGCTCCAGCTGCACGTACGCCGACCCGCAGGTCGCCACCACCCCGAAGAAGACCAGCACGGCCAGCTCCCCGAACCCGCTGTAGCCGTAGGGCCGGGGCCCGCCCGTGTAGAGGACCGCGGCCGCGATCGCCGCCACCCCGACCAGCAGCAATCTGAGATCGACGGCCACGGCCAGGGCCAGCCCGGCCGCCGCGGCCACGGCGAACGCGGCCGCGGCGGCCCGCCGCACCGCCGCCGGGGCGGCCAGCCCGGTGGCGGTCAGCCGGGCCGGGCCGAGCCGCCCCGGCGTGTCGGTGCCGCGCACCCCGTCGGAGTAGTCGTTGGCGTAGTTGACCCCCACCTGCAGGGCCAGGGCCACCACCAGGGCGGCCAGGGCCCGCCAGGCCACCACCGGCCCCTCGGAGGCCGCGGCCGCCGTCCCCACCAGCACCGGGCAGACCGCCGCGACCAGCGTCCGGGGCCGCGCCCCCAACACCCAGACGTTCATCGGTCTAGAACGCCGGTCGGGTGTGCCCGACGCGCATGCGGAGGGCCTGGTGACGCTCCAGGGGGGGCTAGATGTGACATCGATACCCGACCGGCGTTCTAGGGACGCTTCGGGAACTTCGCGAAGTCCGGCCGGCGCTTCTCGCGGTAGGCGTTGCGGCCCTCCTGGGCCTCCTCGGTCATGTAGTAGAGGAGGGTGGCGTCGCCGGCCAGCTGCTGGACCCCGGCCAGGCCGTCGGTGTCGGCGTTGAGGCCGGCCTTGAGCATGCGCAGCGCCAGCGGGCTGTGCTCGAGGATCCGCCGGCACCACTCGACCGTCTCCCGCTCCAGGTCGGCCAGCGGAACCACGGTGTTGACCAGGCCCATCTCCAGGGCCTGGTGGGCGTCGTACTGGCGGCACAGGAACCAGATCTCGGCCGCCTTCTTGCGGCCGACGGTGCGGGCCAGCATGCCCATGCCGTAGCCGCCGTCGAAGGACCCGACCCGCGGGCCGGTCTGGCCGAAGCGGGCGTTGTCGGCGGCGATGGTCAGGTCGCAGACCAGGTGGAGGACGTGGCCGCCGCCGATGGCGTAGCCGGCGACCATGGCGATCACCGGCTTGGGGAGGCGCCGGATCTGGATCTGGAGGTCGAGCACGTTGAGGCGGCCGATCCCGCGCTCGTCGACGTAGCCGTCGTCGCCGCGGATCCGCTGGTCGCCGCCGGAGCAGAACGCGTCGGGGCCCTCACCGGTGAGGATGATGACCCCGATGGCCGGGTCGTCGCGGGCGAGCTCGAAGGCGTCCTCGAGCTCGAACAGGGTCTTGGGCCGGAAGGCGTTGCGCACCTCCGGGCGGCGGATGGTGACCTTGGCGATCCCCTCCGCGGTCTCGTACGAGATGTCGGTCCAGGTGCCCTGCTGCTGCCACTCCACTGGGGTTTGCGCTCCTCGGACGGGCGGGGCTGGTGCGACGGCCCTGCTAGCCTACCTGCCCATGTCGTCTTCTGGTGCGCTGGTCGCCGTCGTCCTGCCCCGACCGTCCGCGGCCGGGGCGGTGGTGGCCGCCTGGGAGGCCGGCGAGGCGGTCCTGCCCCTGGACGTGGACGCGCCGGCCCCGGACCTGGCCGCCATCCTGGCCGCGGCCCGCCCGACCCACCTGGTCGACGGCGACGGGCGCCGGGCGCTGCCGGGAGGCCTGCCGGTCGAGGCGGGGGTGGCGGCGGTGGTGGCCACCTCGGGCACCGGCGGCACCCCCAAGCTGGTCGAGCTGGGCGCCGACGCCATCGCCTGGTCGGCCAGGGCCACCTCCCGGTCCCTGGACGCCGGGCCGGGGGACCGCTGGCTGTGCTGCGTGCCCGTGCACGGGGTGGCCGGACTGGCCGTGGTCG
>Ga0081539_10005521_pt1 | contig 12829 bp, 9 predicted proteins | sample TabmetS4T2R2_FD_71023 | JGI IMG/M metagenome (GOLD analysis project Ga0081539, IMG submission 71023) | Tabebuia heterophylla rhizosphere microbial communities from the University of Puerto Rico - S4T2R2 | ecosystem: Host-associated > Plants > Roots > Rhizosphere ...
ACAATTCGTTGCTTCAAACTACCCTCTTCGAGGTGAAAGATTTGCTGACCGTTCGCAAAGAGAGAAAAGAAAATATGAGGAAAAGACAGCGCCACTCTTGTAAACTCGTCAACAACGTGGCGCATTTCAGCGGTATTGCTCTTTAAAAAGTTTCGGCGTGCCGGCACATTAAAGAACAAGTTTTTCATGGCGATACTTGTTCCATTTGCCATCGCAACAGGCTCCTGTTTTTTCACGATGCTATTTTCAATTTCCAGGCAGCTGCCTATGTCATCTTCGGCGCGCTTGGTTTTTAACTCCACCTGCGCCACTGCCGCAATAGAAGCAAGGGCTTCGCCTCTAAAACCCATCGTGCGAATATGGAACAGATCTTCAATAGTTTGAATTTTGGAAGTCGCATGCCGTTCGAAGCTCATGCGGGCGTCAGTCTCGCTCATACCGCTGCCATTGTCAATCACCTGAACCAGCGCCTTACCCGCTTCCTGTAAAATTATTTTGATCTCCGTGGCGCCAGCATCCACGGCGTTTTCTAAAAGCTCTTTGACGGCACTGGCAGGCCGTTGAATAACTTCTCCGGCCGCGATTTGGTTGGCGATGTTGTCGGGCAGTAATAGAATTTTATCGGGCACGATAACTTTCTCCTGGCTCAAAAATAGGTGATTTGAACGCATGACTCGATAATGATTTTCCTCATTTTGCCTGAATATAGTTTCAAATAAACTTTATGCAGTTACGTTTGTCGTTATGCCGTCCGAAGTCCGATACTCATGAAAAAACTCAACCGACATTGGTTCATATACTGCTCGGCATAAAAGTCTGGAATGACCATTACACTTTTTTTGTAAACGAAGTTAATGGCGAAGTGCTGCGCACCAGTACTACGGGAAAAGGAAGTGTCTACAGATTATACCCATACTTCGGCGGCGATGAGCCGGCACCGCACGGTATAAATATCTGGATCAAGGAGCAGTAAGTATTTTCTCAACTTAACAAGCAGATTGCCTAATCGATTTGTCCTAACTTGCAAACTTCAAGTTGGCAAATGACCAAAATATTCTTATCACTCTCCCTTTTAATCATTATCCAGTGTGGTTGGGCGCAGCGCTCGAGCAGTCTTTCTCAAGCTGCATGGGTAGACAGTGTATTTAATTCATTGAGTAAAGAACAGCGCATCGCACAGCTGATGGTTATACGAGCTCATTCCAATTTGGGTACCGATCATATGAGGCAGGTGAAAGAACTTATCGAGAAATATAATGTAGGCGCACTTTGTTTTTTTCAGGGCGGGCCAGTGCGACAAGCCAATCTCACTAACTTCTATCAATCGATTGCCAAAACTCCGCTTCTCGTAACGATTGATGCTGAGTGGGGCCTTGGAATGCGGTTAGACAGTGTAAATAAATTTCCTTATCAACTTACTCTCGGTGCCTCAAGTGACACCGTTCTTATTTATGAGTTAGGTAGAGCCGTAGGTGAACAATGCAAACGAATCGGCGTACAGGTGAATTATGCCCCAGTCGTAGATATCAACAACAATCCTAACAATCCGGTTATTGGCTATCGCTCATTTGGAGAAGATAAGAATAAGGTTACGCGGTTCGCATTGGCATATATGAAGGGAATGCAAGATGCCGGGATCATGGCATGTGCGAAACATTTTCCGGGACATGGAGACGTGGATGTCGATTCGCACTTAGACCTTCCTGTAATTAATAAAACGATTGAGCAGCTGGATTCGCTGGAGTTACAACCTTTCAAGGCATTGTTCGATGCCGGTGTCGGAAGTGTAATGATTGCTCACCTATATATTCCAGCTATTGACAGCACGCGAAATATGGCGACTTCGTTATCGAAAAATAATGTCACAACGTTATTGCGCGGAGGTCTGGGATTTTATGGTTTGACGTTTACCGACGCGTTAGAAATGAAAGGTGTCGCAAAATACTGGCCCGGCGGCGAGGCGGCGGTGCAGGCGTTGATTGCGGGAAATGATATGCTTTGCCTCCCTGAGAGCGTACCGGCAGCAATTGCGGCGATAGCAAAGGCAATAGAAGAAAATCGACTAACCTGGACGGAAGTTGATACGAAAGTGAAAAAGGTACTTAATGCTAAATACAGGCTTGGTCTAAATAAATGGAAAGCGGTCGAGACTGCGAATTTGCTTCGTGACCTGAACGCGAAAACCGACGAGATAAATTATAGGGTGGCAAGGCAAACTTTTACTGCCGTAAAAAATAAGATAACGAAATACAATCCGTCCCCAAAGTTAGCTTGTGTGAGTATTGGGCCTGCGACACCGAACAATTTTGCAAAAGCATTGAAGGAAAGAAAGAACGCTGATCTGTACTCGTTCTCTTTTCGGGACAGTACGCCTCGATCAAAAACCATTCTCCAAAAGCTCCGCCTTGGTAAATATGATGAAGTGGTTGTGAGTATAAGCGGCTATAGCCTCCGGCCGGCAAATAATTATGGCATTACTAAAACTTCGATGGATTTTTTCAGCCAGTTGCAGGAGTTCAACACGAAAAACTTTGTTTTCGGGAACGTTTTGGCGATTACCAATTTCCTCGTGGCTCCCCATCTCGTTGCATGTTACCAGGACGATGACATTACACAGTTCGCAGCTGCTGATTTATATCTTGGTAATTTCACTGCTAAGGGCACGTTGCCGGTTTCGATCGCACAATACAAGTACGGATTTTCTGCTTTTGTGTCGCACCAAACCTTAGGTTCTAATAAATTTTACCAGGTAGATTCAATCGTCGCTGATGCGCTCGACAAAGGAGCATTTACCGGCTGTGTTGTTCTGGCGGCAAAGAATGGAAACATTCTTTATCAAAAAGCTTATGGACATCACCTTTTCAATCCATCATCAGCACCGACCAAACCGGAAAGTATTTTTGATCTCGCATCGGTTACAAAAATTTCGGCCACGACCGTATCAATCATGAAGCTGTATGATGAAGGGAAGGTTAAATTAAATAAAACCCTTGGCGATTATTTACCTGCAACGAGAGGTACGGACAAAGCACGACTTAAAATAAGTGATATCTTATTGCACCAGGCCGGCCTCATTCCCGACGTACTTTTTTACAACTATGTTCGCGATTCAATAACCCATCAGCCTCTGCCATCAATTATATCGAACGAGAAGCCAGGATACACAATTCGAGTAGCACAGAATTTATACTTGAGAAATGACTGGATCGATACTGCATATCAACTAGTCTTAAACAGTCCGGTCCGCCAGTATGGAAAGTATGTTTACAGTGATCTTGATTTCATTTTTTTGGGAAAAGTTGTGGAAGCCGCATCGAAGATGTCACTCGACGAATACGTACAAAAAACATTTTACCAGCCGATGGGAATGAAGACGACAGGGTTTAAACCGCGTGAAAGATTTTCACTTAATCAAATCGTTCCAACAGAGTTCGACAAGTTGTTTCGATGGCAATTGCTTTGGGGTGACGTGCACGACTTCAGCGCTTCCATTTTTGGAGGGGTAGCAGGACACGCAGGACTATTTTCCGATGCGCCGGATTTATTTAAGTTGTATCAAATGTTGTTGGACGATGGCGTCTTCAATGGGAAACGTTATCTGAAAGCAAAAACAGTAAAGCTTTTTACCGCCTATCACAGCAATATCAGCAGGCGGGCATATGGTTTTGACAAGCCGGAGAAAGACAATGCATCAAGAAATCAGCCATACCCTGCTGCGTCGGTTTCTTCCGAAACATTTGGTCATACTGGCTGGACGGGAACTTGTGTTTGGGTTGATCCAAAATACAAGATCGTTTATGTTTTTCTTTCTAACCGTGTGCAATCGCAGATCGATAATGACAAGCTGTTGGATTTGAGTGTGCGGGGAAAAATCCAGGATGCGATTTATCGCGCTATAAATACAACCACGACGATCGATTCCAGGTAATTTAAAGTCACCAAAGGAAATGAAGATTTAACACCATGAGGTGATGCAAACTATTTTCTCCGCGGCGGTTTTTGTTGCCCTCTCTGTTTGCCCGGCGGTTGCTGCGGTTTTTGTGGACGAACTTGTGTTTTTTGCTGTGGCTTTTGTGGTCTCTGATGCGTTTGTTGTTTTCTTTTTTTGTCGGCTTTTTCCAGGCTGCGTAAACTAATTTGTCCGACCACATCAACAAATTCGGGTTCAACTTCTTTCGGCTTCGAGGAAGTAACTTCAACTGCTTCCAATTCATCAGGTATGACGCCTTGTTCGTTTAGCGATTTAATTTTTTTAACACGCTCAATTGTCAGCGGATACTGCTTAGTACTATCAGGCAGCATGTACCACATCAGGTTTCTAAATATATCTTTCTTGATGAGATTAGCAACGCCTTTTGCGACCCGTAAGCTGTCGCAGTTGTCCGGAAAATATTGTAAGGCGTCCAGGTAAGTATCCAATTCATAATTCAAACAGCATTTCAACCGGCCGCACTGGCCACTAAGCTTGGTTTGATTGATTGAAAGATTCTGATACCTGGCAGCGGCAGTATTTACCGACCTAAAATCTGTAAGCCATGTTGCGCAACAAAGCTCTCGTCCGCAACTACCAATGCCACCGACCTTAGCACTTTCCTGGCGTGCGCCGATCTGGCGCATCTCGACTTTCAATTTGAATTCGCTTGCATAAACTTTTATCAACTCGCGAAAGTCCACGCGGCCGTCGGCTATATAAAAAAACGTAGCCTTACGACCATCGGCTTGCATCTCGACCTCGCTGATTTTCATTTCCAGCTTGAGCTGCTTGGCAATTGCGCGGCTCCGGATAATCGCCTGCGGCTCCCTTGCCTTATTTTGCTTCCAAATTTCAAGATCCCGATCGCTCGCCCGGCGTAAAACTTTTTTCATTTCGGGGTTGTCTTCTCTCACATTTCGCTTTTTCATTTGCAACCGAACCACCTCGCCTGTCAGTGACACCTCACCGACATCAAATCCGCTCACTCCCTCCACCGATATCAGATCACCTTTTTCAAACTGGTGTACGGTTACATTGCGAAAAAAATCTTTCCGACTTCCATTATTAAACGAAACCTCAATCACTTTGCAACCAAAGTCTACGTCTGCCACCGGCATGTTGTATAGCCAATCATATGCATTCAACCGATTGCAACTGCCAGTGCTGCAACCGCCATTATTTTTACACCCATTAGGTTTAGTGCCGCAACTTCCGCAACCCATTCTCGAATTTTAAAAATTAGATCAGCTTTTCGGCGAGGCGTGCAGAAAATTATAAGAAGAAATAATTATGTAACCTTCCCTGATTAGTTCAAGCTTTCGTTGCGTCGCATGCCAATACTTTCTGTTACGCTCGGCACCGAGACATTAAAGTCCCAGGCTCCTGCATCGCCAACCTACCCAGGCCCGAAAATTTGAACGAGCATTGAATAGTCCCGATGAGTCTCAGGAAGATATATGTAGAAGAAGGAATTGACACAAGAAAAACCAATAACTAACGGGGCATTCTTATACTTCTGTTCCGATCACCTCTCAGCCCTCAATTGGTCAAAAATACAATTTTGTCCTGAATGATGTGGTATAGCTTAATTGTGAGGGCATGGAACAGGATTTTCGCGTTTGCGTTCCGCTCAATGTAGTAGACCGCCTGATCCAGCTCGTTAATAATGGCTTGCTGCTGGCCGATGTCCGCAATACGGTTAAGGCGGTTGGCAAAATCGGCTTCATTTTCCGCCAGGTAAATATTTTCTCCCATCAGTTTGTAACGGATTGCCTGCTCCAGCAGATGGTTAAAATATCTCAGGAATTGTTTTTGTTTTTCGCGGCCCAGTCTGCTGATCTCTTCCACCCATTTCGTCTGCGCCACCGGACCGGTTTTTAGGATTGCATTCAGCCACTCGCGAAGTAAACTTTGCCAGTCATCTTCCGAATGCTGAACCAGCAGTAGTGCGTCGCGGTAATTCCCTTCGCTGACCATAGCGGCTTGTCGGGCTACATCAGCACTCACTTTGTTTCCCATTTTAAGCGATTTTTCTACTTCGGTCGTCTCCAGGCTGGGGATTTTTATTAATTGGCAACGGCTCGCTATCGTCGGCAGGATCAGAGATTCATTTTCACCGACGAGAACAAATAAAGTGTTCGGGGGCGGCTCTTCTATCAACTTTAACAGCTTGTTTCCCTCGTTGCCCAGGTATTCCGGCATCCACATGATGAGGATTTTGTACTCGCTTTCGAAACTCTTCAGGTTTAATTTGCGGATGATATCATTGCATTCCTGAGCAGTAATGTTGCCTTGTTTATTTTCCGCACCGATAAATTGAAGCCAATCGTACACGTTGCCATATGGGTACAATTTTATAAACTCTCTCCACTCAGAAATATAATCGGCGCTAACCGGCGGTGAACCTGACTTTTTTGTAACAACGGGATAGGAGAAATGGATATCAGGATGAATTAGTTGTTGAGCCTTGATGCACGAGGCGCAGATGCCACATGATTCATTAGTCATTAGTCGTAAGTCGTTAGTGTCGTCTCCAAACAACGACTGCCTGACTGCCGATTGGGGATTGTGGACTGCTGCCTGCTCACAGGTTATATATTGTGCTAAAGCAATCGCCAGTTGCAAAGAACCATTTCCTTCTTTTCCCAAAAAAAGCAAGGCGTGACTGAGACGATTATGTTGCACCATTTCAACAAGCTGTTGCTTGATTTCGCGTTGTCCTATTATGTCTTGGAACATAGAAACGGGATTATAGAACCAGGATTATAGAACTCGGATTATCTTGATTAAAAACGGATTTTGAGGAAAGGTAACCGAGGAAAAATCGTCCTAATCCTTTTAATCATGGCAATTCTGGTTCTTTAAAACGGATTTTGAGGAAGGTAAGAACCAACCAGAAAAATAGTTGGATTGAAAGAACCAGGATTATCTTGATTAAAACGATTGAGGAAAAATAAGATCGGTAATTCCTCCTCATCCTTTTAATCCTGGTAATCCTGGTTCTATAATCCTGGTTCTTTAATTCAGATACTTCAGCACCTCTTCGCTCATTGGATTCACCTTGTTATGGAAGACGGCAACTAAGTTTCCATTTTCATCAACCAGGAACTTTGTAAAATTCCAAATGACAGGATCCTGCAAAAATTTTCTGTACACGATATCTCTGGAGTTGTCTGTCGGTACCTTTTTAGCGAGCTCATTTGATTGTTCGACCAGCCATTTGAACAACGGATCGATGTCATCGCCTCTTACAGAAACTTTTTCGGCCATTGGAAACGTAACACCATAATTTTTTGTACAGAATTCATGGATCTCATCGTTTGTGCCCGGCTCCTGCGCGCCGAAATTGTTTGCAGGAAAACCAACTATTACCAGTTTGCCTTTATACTTTTCATACAAGGCCTCGAGATCCTTATACTGGGGAGTATTGCCACATTTCGAGGCAGTATTGACAACCATAATTTTCTTGCCCTTGAAATCAGCGAAGTTGATAGTGCCTCCTGTCAAACCAGGCGCCTTAAAATCATAAATGGAAGATCCGGTTAAGGTAGCTGAGATCAGCAATGCCAGCAATAATGTTTTCATTTCTAAAATTTTGGGACAGTAAAGTTAGCAAGGTTAGAACTGAAAACGGTCACCAGATTCTCAGAGTTGTCTATTGTTTTTCGTAACAACCGAGATCAGGCAGTCCGACCGCTCGTGGCTTTCCATCCAAATCCATTGCGATGGACGTGGAAACTCCTTTATTGATGGCCGGTGAAGTCGCCTGAAGGTGAAAATCATAATAGCGTTTAGACACATTGGTGCTATCAAATTGTGGCGGCTGCCCATTAATCATTTGGGTAGTGGTAACTCCCGCAATCGTAGATGGATTTGTGTTTGGAACGCTCCATAACCCGCGGTCAAAATTGACGGCGAAACTTGTATTGCCGAATTTCGCTATCACTACTTCGTCGCTATCATCCATCAGCCCACCATCACCCCAGAAAATACAATTTCTAAATAGTGCATTCAGCGTCGCTGTCTGGGGTACATTGTTTACACTAATATAATTGCTCACGAACAACACAGGATCCCTATGCAGGATCAAGTCATTCGAGTAGCTCGCTACCGTGCAATGAGTGAATTGGTAATCGCCTCCTTTAAGCAGGTATACATTTTTACCGCAATTGCTTACTAAGCAGTTCGTCGCGGCCACACTGGAGTTGAGGGTAATAATGCCCGCATCATAAGCATTATCAATGATGCATTGATTCAATGTGACTTTTGGATTCGGTGCATTTGATGCCAGATCTTGCGCAGCAATTGCCTGGTACGAATTTTTCAAAACAACATAATTTAAAACATTGTCTTTGCTGCTTTCAGTGAAGAAGATACCCGGCCATGATGCGGGAAAGTCTTTGTACGGATCATCAAGCCGGTCGCCGCGAAAATAAACACGGTCGATCGTATCCTTTTCTCCATTTATGCGCAAAGTTCCATCCACAATTATCGGCGCATTTGCGTGCACGTAAATCCGACATCCCTTTTCGATCGTCAGCATTTTGTTTGTGTCAACATCCAGGTAACCTAAAATGACATAGGGCAGATCATTGGTCCATGTTTCATCCAACGTGATAACTTTATTTCTCAAGAAATGCGCGTTCTGTCCCCACGCTTCGAGTTGAACCCAGCGATCATTACCATTGTAATTTATTTTGATACTATCCTGTACGATGAAAGGAAGGTTATCCATATTTTGATTGATAACGACGGAAACAAAAACATAGATGCTGTCGTTAGCGGCAACTTCGATATTACTTACCTCGGGTCCCACGATCCCGTCTACATTTATTTTATAAGCGGAGGAACTGCCACCGATAAGTTTTACGGACGAGATGTTTAATTTTTGATCGTTTCCATTGATGATCTTGAAGGATTGCGTGATAGAGCCGGTAGTGGTAAAAACAGTATCGTATTTTAAACTGTCAACAGTTATTGTGACTTGTGCGTCCGGACTTGTAATGAAGGAATCTTTTTTACACGCAGTGATAAAGAATGCAAGGGACAAGATTATCAGGGTTAGTAGCTTCATTCAGACATAAAAATAAAATAAGAAATCCATTCTTTCTATTCATTTAACGCCTCCACTTAGGGGTTAGTGCGATGCAAAGCAAAGTGTGGCTAGGCTCAATCGGACGCCGGTTGCCTTCAATAATTCTTGGCCACACGCTTCCAGGGTTGCACCTGTAGTTATAACGTCATCAACGAGCAGAATATTTTTGTTTTGAATTTTTTCAGGATTGATCAATTCAAATTTTCCCTCGATGTTCATCCAGCGTTCGACTCTGCCTTTTTTTGTTTGGGTTTCGGTGTGTTGAGTTCTGACAATAACATCACGAAAAATGTCAACCTTCATTATTTCGCCAATGCCTTCGCAAAGAACCGTCGCCTGGTTGTATCCTCTTCGTTTTTCTTTTGCCGGGAAAAGAGGTAATGGAATTAGCGCTTCTACTTTAAATCGGTTAGTGCGCACGAGCTCGATACCCATCAAACAACCCAGCTGCCTCCCTAAATCTTTATTGCCTTTATATTTGAACTGGTGCATTAAATGCTGCATCCTGGTCTCTTTGCTGAAATAATATTGGGCGGTCCCGTTAGCTAGCGGCAATCTCCCCCAAAAGATCTTTTCAAGAGGATTGTTCGCATGTAGGTGGAATCTCGTTTCAGGCAGTTCGGACAAACACCGCATGCATAGTGTGCTTTCTTCATTGAGTGTATCGTTGCCACAGCCAGCACAGACGTGAGGAAATAAAACGTGAAGTACAGACTTCCGTATATCATTCAACGCCAACATGAGCATCGTTTTAAAATAAGAATTTGTAAACCTCCTCCACCCGGCTCATGGTTATTACTTCGATATTGAAGTCCTGGCTGGCCAGACGTTTCGTATGCTGCGCGCCTGCAGGTAAGTTATATTTTGACACAATTATTTTTTCGAACCCAAGTTTTTCGGCTTCGGCTATTCGTTGTTCAATTCTGTTCACCGCTCTTATTTCACCACTAAGTCCAATCTCACCCGCGAAGCAAACATTGTGTTGTATCGGCATATCTTCAAATGATGAAAGTAATGCACAAAGAACGGCGAGATCTATTGACGGATCTTCTACTTTCAAGCCACCGGCAATATTTAAAAAAACATCCTTAATACCAAAATGAAATCCACCTCGCTTTTCCAACACCGCCAATAACAACTGCAGTCTTCGAAGATCAAAGCCGGTTACTGTTCGTTGGGGAGTTCCGTAAACGGACTGAGTGACCAGGGCCTGCACTTCAATCAATAAAGGCCTGATGCCCTCGATGGTTGCCGCAATTGCGATTCCACTAAGCTGATCTTCCTTCTGCGTAATAAGAATTTCACTTGGGTTAGTGACTCCTCTCATGCCGGTGTCGGTCATTTCATAAATCCCAAGTTCCGCCGTGCTTCCGAATCGATTCTTTAACGTGCGAAGTATGCGATATGCATAATGTCGATCACCTTCAAATTGCAGAACAGTATCCACCATATGCTCCAGAATTTTTGGTCCTGCGATTGTGCCATCTTTCGTTATATGGCCGATCAAAAACACCGGGGTATTGGTGTCCTTGGCAAATCTTTGAAATTCTGCTGCACTTTCGCGAATCTGTGAAACTGTGCCAGGAGACGAATCAATAAAAGGTGTTTGCAGGGTTTGTATCGAATCAACGATGATAAGGTCTGGATTCAATTTTTTTACTTCCTGGAAAATTACCTGAGTGGAGGTTTCCGTAAGCAAATAAAAATTTTCATTCATTAGATTAAGTCTCTGCGCTCGCATTTTTATTTGTTGCTCACTTTCTTCACCGCTAATGTAGAGGACCTTCATGTGCTTCAGCATCAGGCCACACTGAAGAAATAGTGTTGACTTCCCAATACCTGGTTCACCTGCGATCAAAATGATGCTTCCCGGAACTATACCTCCACCAAGCACCCGATTCAGTTCTGTATCGGCTGAGAGAATCCTTGACTCTTCGTGGATCGAAACTGCATTGAGTGGTATAGTTTTTTGGGTTCGCTTTGTTGCATCGTTATTTTTCCAACTTATATTGTTCTTTGAGTTTTCTTTTTGAATTAGTTCTTCAACAAACGTATTCCATTGATCACATGCCGGACATTGACCCAACCATTTTACACTTTCATAGCCACAGTTCTGACAAAAGAATGCTGTCTTTACTTTGCTCATGAAATAAAGTTAATCTTTCACTATTAGCGGAGTTCGCGCACTGCACAATTGTTGAAAGAAAAAACGGCTGCAGAAAAAGAAAAATCAGTTGCAGAAAGGAAAAAAATAACCGCGAAAAATTGAGTGATTTATGTTAAAGTAAAAAGGGCTGATCTTCCGATCAACCCTCTTACTTACTAACCCATTAAATTCTTGCACTAAGTTACAAATATGGGCCACATTACAAAATAAATTTTGGACGCTGTGAATAACTTTTGCGTTTTTAATAACGCCGCGCCCACTAATTATCCATCATGTAACGAATTGATATTCAAATTGGTATCTGCTCAACTTCGCTGCTGTGAAATTTTGATCGGTGTTGCAACAAGCCTTAAAGCGTGTTGAAATTTGCTTCTGACAAAACGGCTGTAAATCTTTGAAAAATAGTCGCCTATTTCGCTCAAAAATAGTTTGGAAATAGATTTGTTACTTACCAATAATATCAAAATTCTTAACCCAAAATGACACCATCAATTATCCTGGTTTCACTGATCTTTTTAGGGATCAGCATGCTCGTTTCTTTGGTATTAAAATCTAAATTTAAAGCCTACTCTAAAGAGCGTCTAGCGAGTAATTTGACCGGCAAGGAAGTAGCTGAAAAAATGCTCAGCGAAAATGGCATTTATGACGTTAAAGTTATTTCCGTTGATGGCTTTTTGGGCGACCACTATAATCCGGTTAACAAAACCGTAAATTTAAGTGCCGATGTTTACGCGGGAAACAGCGTGGCGGCGGCGGCCGTTGCTGCTCACGAATGCGGCCACGCGGTACAGCATGCAATTGCTTACCGCTGGTTAATGCTCAGAAGTAAAATGGTTCCCGCGGTTCAGTTTAGTTCACGACTCGTGAACTGGATTCTGTTGATAGGAGTGATAATGGCCGTCCGAGGTAATCCGACCGTGCTATTGATCGGTATAATATTAATGGGCCTAACCGTTTTGTTTACCCTCGTCACTTTGCCCGTCGAGTTTGACGCGAGCCGCCGGGCACTGGCCTGGTTGGATCGAACGAATGTCACCAATCCAAGAGAATATCCCAAGGCAAAGGATGCGCTGAAGTGGGCTGCCATGACCTACGTGATCGCGGCTCTGGCTGCTGTTGTTACACTTGTACAGTATATATTATTATACATGGGCAGTAGGGACCGAAGCTAAAAGCACATTAAAAAAAATTAAAGTCACGCAGCTGTCTGCGTGACTTTTGTTGTCTAATGGCTGTATATTTACACTACTGGTAATTTTTTTACCGCAAAGGTTAACAAAAACTGCAAACACATGAGAAAATTTAAACTGCTCTTGCTGAGCGGCTTACTCCTTGCCGTTCAGTCAGCATGGGCGCAAAAAAAATTTGTAACCGGTAAGGTTACTGACGCCAGCGGCTCTCCCCTTTATGGAATTTCAGTTTTAGAAAAAGGAACCACAAATGGTACCAGCACGTCCGTGTCGGGGACATTTAATTTATCGGTAAATCAAAATGCTACGCTTGTCTTTAGCGCTGTAGGTTTTGAGACCAAAGAAGTTTCTCCCGGCCAGGGTACAGTGCAAGTGCAACTTGGGCAGGATACCCGGGCGATGAG
>Ga0081539_10005522_pt1 | contig 12826 bp, 11 predicted proteins | sample TabmetS4T2R2_FD_71023 | JGI IMG/M metagenome (GOLD analysis project Ga0081539, IMG submission 71023) | Tabebuia heterophylla rhizosphere microbial communities from the University of Puerto Rico - S4T2R2 | ecosystem: Host-associated > Plants > Roots > Rhizosphere ...
GGTCTATGTGGTCTGGGTCAAGCGCTGGGCCTACGACACCCGAGCCGAGATCGACGGGGCCGGCATGGTCGACCCACGGGTCACCCACCTGTGGGATGCCGCCAACCTGGTCGACCAGGGCTTGCTGGATCGGTTCGGGGCCGACCTCGGTGGGCTGGACTACGACTTCTTCCTGCTGTTCGACCGCAACGCCACCTGGGGCCCGACCCTGCCGCGGCCGGTCAGCGCCGGGCCACGGTGATCGCCGACAGCGACCAGCTGGCCAGGAGCGCAGCATCACTCCTGCGCTGAGGGATGCTCCAGGATCATCGGTGGCCGCTCAGCAGGAGCCCATCGCCCGCGCCAGCGCCTCGCGGATCCAGCGCTTCATGGGTTCTCGGACCGTCTGGTCAGGGAGAATCGAGCAGCTGTCGGATCCGAAGTTCAACGACGTTCCCGATCTTGAGGTTCAGGAACTGGCGTGCGCCGGTGACGTGGCCGCGGGCTGGGACGACCGGTCCCATTCGGATCCTCTGCTGGAGGGTATTCGCCCGACCTGGGAACACGACGTCGATGCGGCGGTTCAGCTCGTCCTCGTTGGGTTGCAGGCCCACCAGCCGCACCGACACGATCTGGTCGAAGTCGGGGGGCCGGCTGAGCAGGTGGGCAAGGAACAACTCGTCCCCTCGTCCGAACAGGACATAGCGCAGCTCATCGAAGGTGGCCGGCTGGTCGAGCCTCTGCGCATAGACCACGTCGGTGACCCGCACCGTGACATCGGTCAACTCGGGAATGGCTTCCTCACCAGCGCGAAAGAACGTCGCCGTGAACGAGCCGCGTGCCGGCGGATCCGGGGTGTACAGGGTCGACAGCGAGAACGCTTCGGGCTTCATGACGTATCCGCGCTGGTCTGGGTGGCTCTGGCGCTCTCTCAACCACACCTCCTGGAGGCTGCCGTTGGCATCCTCCAGGGTCGCCTCGAGGACGAGCTGGGTGTCGTGCGGGGCCATGAAGCTGGGAAAGTGGGAGAGGAACAGGGTGTTGCGCCCGAACGCAAGCATGTTGTGCCGACCGAGATCCGACGGCACCCCCGGGGTCGCGTCGCCGCCCGGGTGGTCAGCGGAGTGCATGAGGACCTCCAGCGTTGGAATGAGAGCGCACGCTGCTGCACGAGCCGCGCCGGCCTTGGCCGCTGAGCGACCGGCCACGACCGGCCGCCCAGCACCGCACGCTGCCCCTTTTCCCTGCTCCCGGCGTACGCCGGGTCAGGTCATCACCTCAGAACCCGCTACTACACCCGGTCTCTGATCTCCCTGACCTTGGCCCGGACCTCGTTGAACCAGTCGCCCGCGGGCTCCGAGGCGTCGTCCTTGCCGGTCGCAACTCGCAGTTCGTGCCGGACAGCATCGCGCAGGATGCTCTGGCCACGCGCGGACTCCAGGGCGTCGAGCAGCTCGTCCTTGGTCATGTCGTCCTCCACCAGCTCATACGCGGGATGGCAGTACCCGTCGATGTCTGAGTTGCTCCGGCTGTAGCTTCTCCGTCGGACCCTGTTGCTGGCGTTGCCCTCGACGGTGAAGATGGTATTGCCTTGAACGTTTTCCACGATGCCGATGTGGCTGTGCTTGAAGATGACCAGGTCGCCCACCTTCGGCATGGACGACGCGGACATGAAGCGGTGGCGAGCCTTGAAGAAGTCCCGCACGTTGGCGTTCTCCTGCTTGAATACCGACGCGACCTTCGGGAAGACCGTCGCGGGAACGCCCGCTTTGCGCATCACCCACCAGATGAACACGACGCACCATAGGTGCACGTCTCCCTGGGGATCGCTGACCTCGTGGCCGTAGTAGGCGGTGTTGTACTTCACATTGTTGGTGCCTTGCCCGCTCGGTCCAATGGGCCGCACCGTGCCGGGCTCCCCGGCGGCGCTCTTCTTTGCCTCCTCGAGGGCGATCTTCCGCACCCGCTGGATGACCTCAGCCTCGCTCATTTCGCACCTTCATCCAGTTGTGGTCAGGGTTCGGGGAAGGCGACGTCCTCGAAGTTGCCTCCACCCGTGCGTTGATCTGGCCAGCCCTCGCCATCACGGGCATTGAAGTCGTCGAGCCTGTCGTCTTCGAATACGGGCGCGTCCGAAGTGTCGGTTGGTCCCTCCGCTTGCAGCGACAACTCGCCGATTTCCTCGATCGGGGCCTCCGCCCCGGCGGAACTCGGTTCCGTCATTCTCGCCTCCAATGTGACGTGGCGACGGCACAGCAGAAGACATGTCATGCCCGGGAGGCGATCGACATCCGCGTGGGGTACCGGCGCGGTCGCCGTGGCGCTCGAGGGTGGAGCCTAGACGGTCGTTCAGCGGTCCAGCCCCCCTCACTACTCCTGCAGCGGTTCCGCCGAGCCGCCGAGCGTTAGCCTGCTCTGTTGTTGCGAAAAGGGCAATATGCATAAAATGCATTCGAGGCGCTTAGCCGAAAATGCCAAAAGAGACCGCTCTGGAACTTCTGTCCCGTCAGGCTTGCCAGAGTGTCTATCGTCTAGATACGATAGACAGATGGATGAGAAGCTGCTGGCAGCCGCCAGGCAGGCGCAGGAACAGCTCGTGGAGGCAGACCATGCCGCCGAGGTCGCCAAAGCGCAGTTCCACCGGGCCGTCCGCCGGCTCCATCTGAGCGGCGCATCGCTGCGCGAGCTCGCCGCCGCCCTCGATCTCAGCCACCAGCGGGTCCACCAGATCGTCGAGACGGCCGGCGGGGCCCGGCGATGGGGCAGGCGCGGCCGGCTCCCGGCAGAGCTGGCCTGCTCCTTCTGCGGCCGGCGGCAGCGAACGTCGCGAAAGCTCGTGGCCGGGCCGGACGTCTACATCTGCGAGCCGTGCGTCGGGATGGCCGAGACGGTCGTCCGCACCGGCCAGGCCACCGAAACCGCGCTCGGCCCGCTGCGCAGCGTCCCTGACACCACGGCGCAGCGGCGATGCAGCTTCTGCGGCAAGCGCCGCCACCAGGTCACTGGACTTGCCACCAGCGTCGGCAATCCTGCTGGAAAGCTTGCCGATGACGCGGCCATCTGCGCGGAGTGCCTTGTCCTGTGCCGCGAGATCCACTCCGAGCAGCTGGCCTGACCTGTGCGCATGCCGACGTCGCTCTTGGACGAGGCCTAAAATCGCTACCGAATTGGATCACTTTCTGCTAGCGGAAATCAAAGTTACCCGCTCGCTGCCATATCCAATTTATACCGCACCCGGGGGCTTGCGGCAAGCCCCGGATCGTGCCGCATAATCGCCGGCCGAAGCGCCAGAACCTACGGAATGGGAGTCACGAAATGGTGATGACCGAGCATGCGGTGGTGATCGCCGGCGGAGGTCCGACCGGGCTGATGTTGGCGGGCGAGTTGGCGTTGGCTGGCGTCGATGTCGCCATCGTCGAGCGGCGACCCAACCAGGACCTCCCCGGCTCGCGCGCGGGTGGCCTGCACGCCCGCACCATCGAGGTCCTCGATCAGCGCGGCATCGCCGACCGGTTCCTCTCCGAGGGGCAGGTGGCGCAGGTCGCGGGCTTCGCCTCGGTGCGTCTGGATATCAGCGATTTTCCCACCCGGCACCCCTACGGCCTCGGGCTGTGGCAGAAGCACATCGAGCGCATCCTGGCCGGCTGGGTCCACGAACTGAAGGTGCCGATCCACCACGGCACCGAGGTGACCGGGTTCGCGCAGGACGACACCGGTGTCGACGTCGAGCTGTCCGACGGCCAGTTGCTGCGGGCGCGGTATCTCGCCGGGTGCGACGGCGGACGCAGCCTGGTCCGCAAGTTGGCCGGCATCGACTTCCCCGGGTGGGATCCGACAACCAGCAGCCTGATCGCCGAGGTCGAGATGGCCGAGGAGCCGGAATTGGGCATCCGCCGCGACGCGCTCGGCGTCCATGCCCTGGGTCGGGCCGAGTACGAGATCCGCGACGGCGAGGTGGTGTACGCGGACCGGGGCCCGGTCGGCGTCATGGTGACCGAAGAGCACGTCGGGGCCACGAGCGAACCCACACTGCGCGATCTCAGCGAGGCGCTGGTCGCCGTCTACGGGACCGACTACGGGGTCCACAGTCCCACCTTCCTCTCCAGGTTCACCGATATGACTCGGCAGGCCGCGGCCTACCGCGACGGACGAGTCCTCCTGGCCGGCGACGCCGCCCACGTGCACGCCCCGGACGGTGGACAGGGCCTCAACATCGGTGTGCAGGACGCGGTGAACCTGGGATGGAAGCTGGCCCAGGTGGTCAACCAGACGTCGCCGGAACGCCTTCTGGATACCTACCATGCCGAGCGTCACCCGATCGCGGCCCGCGTGCTGCGCACCACCATGGCGGCGGTCGCGCTGCGCCGCCCCGACGCTCGCACCAAGGCGCTGAGCGAGGTCGTTGCCGAGCTCCTCGCCATGGACGAGCCTCGCAGGCAACTCGCCGCCGAGCTGTCTGGTCTGGGCATCCACTACGACCTCGGTGAGGGCCACCCGCTGCTCGGCCGCCGCATGCCCGACATCGACCTGGTCACCGCCAACGGCCCGCTGCGGGTCTTCACCCTGCTGCACGATGCCCGGCCGGTGCTCCTCAGCCTCGGTGAGCCCGGCGGCGTCGACATCACGCCATGGGCAGATCGGGTTCAGCTGGTCGACGGCAACTACGGTGGTCCGTGGGAGCTTCCGGCACTCGGGACGGTGACCGCCCCCACGGCCGTGTTGATCCGGCCCGACGGCTATGTGGCCTGGGTGGGAGACCAGACCCAGGTTGGGCTGGCTGACGCGCTGACCACCTGGTTCGGACCGCCTGCTGGCTAGTGCTCCAGGGCGTGGCGGATCCGGTGCTCGCCGGCGCCTACCGGCGACGAAGCTCGGCCTGGGCGGCGCCGAGCCGCTCTGCCTCGGAGCGCTCGGAGGTGTCGCCCGACACCTCGTCGGCCCACTCCAGCAGCCGGCCCAGATGCGGGTCGGCCGCGGCCGGGGCGAGACGGGGGCTGCCGGCGACGACCGCGCCCGTCGACCCGTCGATGGTGATGCGCGCGCCCTCGGGGACCGTCCGCCCGCCGGCGCGAATGGCGGCGCCGGCGGCGTCGACGGTGAGGCCGGCGACCCCGACCACCGCCGGCTTGCCCATCGCCCGGGCGACGACGGCGGCGTGGCTGGCCGGCCCGCCGCGGGCGGTGACCACCCCGGCGGCGGCGGCCAGGCCGTGCAGGTCCATGGGGGAGGTCTCCGGACGGACCAGGATGACCGGGCCGTCGGCGGCCAGCCGGGCCGCGCGGTCGGCGGTGGCCGCCAGCCGGCCGCTGGCCACACCCGGGCTGGCGCCGAGGCCGCGGGCGAGCACGTCGGCCTCGGCGGTTTCGGCGATGTGGAGGATGTGAAGCTGCCGGAGCTGCTCGGGGGCGACCCTGAGCAGGGCCTGGTGGCGTCCGATCAGCCCCTCGTCGGCGAGGTCGGCGGCGACCCGGACCGCGGCCGTGCCGGCCAGCCCTCCGGAGCGCACCTGGAGGAGCCACAGCTCGCCGGCCTCGAAGGTGAACTCCAGCGAGCAGGCGTCGCGGTACCGCGCCTCGACCCGGCGCAGGGCCTCCAGGAGCCCGGCCCACACGGCGGGCCCCCGGCCGGCCAGGTCGTGCAGGGGCCGGGTCCGCGACCGGCCCGAGACGACGTCGTCGCCCTGGCAGCCGAACAGGACCTCGCCGAACGGGACCGGCTCGCCCGTGTTGGGGTTGCGGCTGAAGGCGACCCCGGTGCCGCTGCGCTGGTCGCGGTTGCCGAAGGCCATCGCCTGCACGGTCACCGCGGTGCCGAGGTCGTGCGGGATGGCATGGAGCTCGCGGTAGGTGGTCGCCCGCGGGCTTCCCCATGACGCGAGCACGGTCCCGACCGCCAGGCGCAGCTGCCCGAGGGCGTCGTCGGGGACCGGCGCGGCGGTCGCGGCGGCGAAGCTGGACAGGAGCCTCTGGCGCGCGTCGAGCGCGAACCGCCGGTCGCCGGTCTCGGCGGCGAGCGCGTCGGCCGCCTCGGCGGTGATGCCGACGTTCAGGATCGTGGTCATCATGCCGGGCATGGACACGGCCCCGCCGGAGCGGACCGACACCACCAGCGGCCGCTCGGTGCCGCCGAGGCGCCGCCCGGTGGCCGCTTCCAGGCCGGCGACCGCGGCCGCCAGCTCGCCGTCGAGGCCATGGGGCAGCCGCCCGTCCCGGAGGACGGCGTGGCACGCCCCGGTGCCGATGACGAACCCCGGGGGCACCGGGAGCCCGAGCCGTCGCAACACGACCAGGCCGTGGGCCTTGCCCCCGAGGACGCCGACCGGCTCCCGGACCTCGGCGGCGAGCGGGTGGATCCAGCTCATCGGGGGATGCCGAGGGTGGCGAGCAGGTCCTCGTGCAGCTGGAACCAGACGGCGTGGTAGGACGCGGTGCTGTCGGCCACGAAGTCCAGCTCGCCAGACCGGGCACGGGCCAGGGCGCCGCCGAGCCGGACCCGGTAGCGGCGGAACCGGAGCATCGCCGCCGACAGGTCGGCGAGGGCGGCCTCGGCGCGCCGGTCGAGGTCGGCGAGCCGGTCCAGGACCCGGGCGTCGTAGGCGCTGTCAGTGTGGTCGTTGGCGGTCACGACCCCGCCGGCCGACCGCAGCTGCCACGCCCCGCAGAGGTCGAGCAGCTCGGGGTTGAGCACGAGGAAGGCCTCGAACGCGGCGGCCACCACGGTCCGGGTGCCGGCTGCGTCCAGCTCGTCGGCGATCCGCCGGGCGTCGGCGGCCCGGCCGGCCTCGGTGAGGCCCCACCCGCCGAACTCGCCCGCAACCTTGGTGACCAGCCCGGCCACGGCCAGGTCGATCAGCTCCGACTCGGCCTCGGGCTCGGGCAGCCCGGCCGCCTCGGCGACCCGGGCGAGGCTGGTGAACCCCATGCACCGGAGGGCATGGAGCACCAGCAGGTCGCTGCCGGTCGCGTGCGCCGGACCTGGCCGGGTCACGGTCCGGCCACCCGGGGGGGTGTGCGCCCGGCGGCGGCCGCGGCGAAGGCGGCGCCCCGCCCGTCGGCCCGGGCCACGATCCGGCCGTCCCGGATGCGGACCGCGGCCTCGGTCGCGTCACCGGCGGCGGCGAGGCCGGCGGCCCCGGCGACGAGGAGGCGGTCGTCCAGGACCAGGCGGAGCCCGGGCCAGGCGCTGGGGCCGAACACGCGCCGCAGGCACCCGGCGAGGTCGCCGATCCTGAGCCGGACGAGCTGCCCGACCTCGGCCGGGTCACCGGTCAGGACGGCCACGGTCACCTGGTCGCCCGGGAGGGCGGCGCGGACCGCCTCCTCGGCCGCCTCCAGCCGGCCGGCCCCAAGGATCACGACCACGCCGTTGGGATCGAGGCCGACCTGGTCGCCGGTGAGCTGGTCGGCCAGCCCGGCCGGCGGGGCCCATGGGTCCTGGCTGGGCCGGGCCGGGGACACGTACGGCAGGTGCGGCGGGTCCCAGGTGTCGTCGAGGTCGACCCCGGCCAGCTGCTCGCAGGCGCGGGCCACGTCGAACGGGTCGCCGAACCCGGGCGCCGCCTCGGCCAGCTGGCCGGCGCCGTGCAGCAGGGTCAGGACCAGCTCGGCCAGCCGCACCCGCCGAGCAGACGTGGCGCGGCGCGGGAGGTACGCCTCCAGCGCCCGGGCCAGCAGCAGGGCCTCGAGCCGGTTGACCTGGGCCAGCGCGGTGCGGACCGGCTCGTCGTCCAGGACGCCGGCCAGCGAGCGCAGCTGCAGGCGGCCGCCCGCCGGGGGGTCGCCCGTCAGCGGCAGCCGCTCCAGCCAGACACGGGCGAACGCCCCCAGCGCCGCCGCCGCCGACCACGGCGGTGCCGGCGCCGGCGCCTCGGCGACCGCGTTCGGCTCGACCTCGACCATGCTGACCAGCACCGCCAGGTACAGCGCACGCTTGCTCGGGAAGTTGGAGTAGACCGCGCCCCGGGTCAGCTCGGCCCGCTCGGCGATCCGGTCGACCTTGGCGTCGGCGTAGCCGTGCTCGGCGAACTCCTCCCTGGCCGCGGCCAGCACCGCCGCGCGGGTCCGTTGCTGCTGCTCCACCCGGGTCAACCGCGCCATCGCCACTCCCCTGCCGGCGTCCAGGTCATCAGGATACTTTGAACATCCGGATGATGGAAACATCCGGATGACCGGTGCGCGATACTCCCGTCGCCCGCGCGGTCTAGCGTCCAGTTCGGCCGGATGTGACGGCCGACACTGACAGCGGCTCGGCCAGCGACCGATGCTCCTATCGAGTCGATCGAAAGGCGAGCTGCGATGACGATGACCAAGGACGAGTTCTTCGGGCAACCGCTGTGGATGGTGCACGTCACCGGATGGCCGGAGGAGGCCATCCGGCCACCCGAACCGCTGCAGAAGCCGGTGGTGGCCCCTCCGGGGGCCCGGCTGGCGCTGTGGCCGGCCGACCCCGCCGACATGCGGCACATCCCGTCCAACGGCGCCGCCACCGCCTTCCAGACCCCGACGTTCTCGCTGGTCAACAGCGGGAATCGGACGCTCTGGGCGCCCAAGCGGTCCTGGAAGGCCGACCTGGAGCCCGAGGGCGACGGCGAGCGGCTGGCCGGGATGACCAAGCTCAACCTCAAGGCGATGTTCAACGATCCGTCGCAGCTGCGGGAGGCGCTGGCCTGGCGGCTGTTCGCCCGGGCGGGGGTGCCGGCCTCGCGCCACACCTACGCCAAGCTGGCCCTGAACGCGACCTACCTGGGGCTGTTCTCGGTCGTCGAGCAGGTGGACAAGCGGTTCCTGAAGGACCGCTTCGGCGGCAACGACGAGGGCAACCTCTACAAGGCGGCCTGCGGGCAGCTCGGCTGCGCGACCCTGGAGCGGCGGGTCGGGGACGGCGGCGACGACGGCGGGAGCCGGTACATCGCGCCCGACCCCGGGGACCAGACCTACCGGCTGATGACCAACGAGGACGACCCGGCGGCGGCCACCTATGACGACCTGGCCCGGCTGGTGCGGGTGGTCGACGGCGCCGGGCTGCCCGGCGGCGAGGACCGCTTCGCCTCGGACGGGTACCGGCGGTCGGTCGAGGGCATCCTCAACGTCCGGGCGTTCCTGCGCTGGGCCGGGGTCAACGTCCTCATCGGCAGCTGGGACAACTATTTCGCCACCCCCTCGAACTACTTCCTCTACAACTCGGGGCGGCGCGGCGACGAGCGCGGCTTCGCGGCCTCGCCGTACTTCACCTTCATCCCCTGGGACTACGACAACAGCTTCGGCATCGACTTCTTCGGCACCCGCTGGCAGGACACCGACCTGGTCGACTGGCCCAGCAACACCGGGAGCTACGGCCGCAGGAACTCGGGCGGCGCCCGCTCCCGGATCCCGCTGGTCCAGCACCTGCTGCGCAACCGCGACTTCCTCCGCTACTACCTGGACCACCTCGAGTTCCTGCTCGACACCGAGGTCAACCCGGACGCGGTGGCGGCGGTGATCGGCGCCGGCGGCGGCGGGCTGTGGGACCGCGTGGCCCGGCCGGCCTTTCTGGAGTCCGACACGCCGCACGGCTGGCCGTTCAGCGGCCGGCAGTTCACCAACGACGAGGTGTGGCGCAGCGGCCACGAGCAGCACGAGCTGCGGCGCGGCGAGGAGAAGGCCGAGGGCATCGTCCACTACGTGCGGATGCGCCACGACAGCGCCCGGGCCCAGCTGGCCGTCCTGCGCCGCGACCACCCCGCCGGGTCCAGCGGGGCGAGCTTCCCGGCCGCCCTGGAACCGCTCCCCTAGGCCTGTGGACGACCACCCGACCCCTCCCCACAGATCGGCTACCCTCCCAGAAGGGGCCCCAATTGCGGTGGCTTCGGCTCCGGCGCGGCCCGGGGTGCAGCCGGGGCCAGGGCGGCCCGGGGTGCCGCCGGAGCCGGGGCAGCCCGGGGTGCCGCCGGGGCCGGGGCGGCTGGTCCTGGAGCGTGAGGCCAAGCTGGCCTCCCTGCTACCACCCGCGGCCGGTCGGCGGCTGGAGGCGAGCGGCGTCCTGGCCGCGGAGGGCTGCTTCTTCGTGGTGTTCGACAACGGGCCCGACATCGGCCGGGTCGGGACCGGGCTGGCGACGGGCGACGACGCCAACGCCCTGATCCGCCAGGACCGGGGCCGCCAGGCCGGCTTCGAGGACATCGCCCACGACCACGTCACCGGCCGCTACTACGTCCTGGTCGAGGCGCACGCCCGCGGGCAGGGGTTCATGGCCGAGGTCCAGGAGTACGACCAGGACTTCACCTACCTGGGGCGGGCCTGGCTCGACTTCCCCCTGGACGGCCCCAACAAGGGACTGGAGGGCCTGACCTGCGTCCACCGGCAGGACCGGACCTGGCTGCTGGGGCTGTGCGAGGGCAACCGCTGCCGCGACGGCGCCGAGGGCCGGCGGCCCGGCGGCGGCCGGATCCAGGTGTTCGAGCGCGGCCGGCGCCACTGGGACCAGGCGGCCACCATCCGGCTCCCGGCCACCCTGTCGTTCCAGGATTTCAGTAGCCTGGCCGTGGCCGGCGACCGCCTGGCCGTGCTCTCCCAGGAGTCGTCGGCGCTGTGGGTCGGCCGCCTCCGGCCGTCAGCCTGGGAGGTGGCCGACGAGGGCGAGGTCTGGGGGTTCCCGCCCGACCCCCGGGGCCGGAGCGTCTACTGCAACGTCGAAGGGGTCTCCTGGGTCACGCCCGACCGGGTCGTGGTCGTCTCGGACCGGGCGAAACGCGACGGCCGCCAGGACGACCGCTGCCGAGCAAAGGACCAGTCGATCCATGTCTTCACCATCCCCGACCTCGACCCCTGAGCCGCCGGCCCCGGCCGACCCCGGGCCCAGCGCCCCCGCTCCCCCGCTGCACGCCCTGTTCCAGCGCCGCATCGACGGCGACGACACCCTGCTGGACCTGGCCCGGCTCCGGTTCGAGCAGGCCGGGCTGGCCGCCGAGGTCTACGCCGACAACCCGGCCGAGCTCGAGTGGGTCCTTGGCTTCACCCCGTCGTCCCCGCACCGGCCGGTGGTCCACCTCAACCGCAGGGTGAACCTCCTCGAGGAGGCGGGCCGGGCGACCGTGGCGGTCTTCGGCGAGCGCTTCGCCGGCCGGGTCGGCGGCCTGGTCGTCCACGACAAGAAGGACATGGCCGGCCGGACCGACGAGCTGCTGGCCGGCCTGCGGGAGCTCGGCGACCGGCTCGACCGGACCCCGCAGCGCCCGATGCTGTTCCTGGAGTACGCCGCCGGCCACGAGCCCGGCTGGTTCCTCGAGGTCGCCGAGGGCCTCCGCGAGGTGCCAGCGGTCGGCGCCTGCGTCGACGTCGGCCACGTCGGCATCGCCCAGGCCCGGGCCGCCTACGCCCGCGCCCATCCCGGCCACGACCTGGCCCGGCTCCAACCCGGCGACGCCCGCCTGCCCGGCCTGGCCGCCGACGTCCAGGCGGCGGTGGCGACCGCCCTGCCGGCGGTCCTGGACCTGACCCGGTCGCTGGGCCGGCTCGGCAAGCGGTTCCATCTCCATCTCCACGACGGGCACCCGCTCATCCCCGGGCTGTCGGACCATTTCAGCTTCCTGACCCGGGTGCCGCTGCCCTTCGAGTACCAGGGACGGCGGGCGCTGGACCCGCTGTACGGCCCGGCCGGGCTGGCCGCCATCGTCCGGGCGGCGGCCCAGGCCGGCGGCGACGGCGCCTCCCTGACCCTCGAGATCCACCAGGCCGAGGGCCGCCGCCCCCTCGGCGACGCCGCCGGCCTGTTCGGGCACTGGCGCGACCTCACCAACGCCGAGCGGATGAACCACTGGCTGCTGGTCCTGTCCGAGAACGCCGCCCTGGTGACCGCCGCCCTCGACAGCACTGGCCCGATGGGGGTGGGCAGTTCTGCGGATGCGTAGGCGGCCCGGGAGTTCCTAGGCTGCCTGGGGCCGCGTCGGCGGCCCGAAGGGGGTCCGTTGACCACACCTGGGCAGTCGAGGGTGCATGGGCACCGGATTGTCAGCGTGCGCGGGGTGCTGCAGCAGCTCGACGGCGACGTCCGGGCCGGGCGGACCAACGGGCTCCGCGGCATCCCGACCGGGTTCAGCCCGCTCGACACCTACCTGCACGGCGGGGTCCGCATCGGCGAGCTGTTCCTGGTCGGCGGCGCCCAAGGGGTCGGTAAGAGCACCTGGGCGCTCCAGCTCGCCCGGCACGTGGCCGCCGGCGGGCACGGGCGGGTGCTGTATGTGTGCTACGAGCACTCCGAGGAGTTCCTGCTGGAGCGGCTGATCGCCATGGAGAGCGCCCTGGCCGGCGAGGAGGCCCCGATCAGCGTCGGCGACCTGCGCAACCTGCTCGCCGGCAACCCCGGCACCGGGAACCAGCAGGGTGGTATCGGCGAGCTGCTGGCCGAGCTCGGCCACACCCAGCCGGTGCTCGAGCGCCTGGCCGCCTACGAGGAGCGGCTCTTCCTGGTCAAGGCGGGGGCGATGACCACGGTAGCGGCGATCGGCAGCCTGGCCAGGGCCTGCCCGGGCGAGGGGCCGCTGGTGGTGATCGTCGACTACCTGCAGAAGGTGTCGGTCTTCCCCGACCCGCCAGATGAAGAGGAGCAGGTCCGGCGCAGCGTCGAGGGCCTCAAGGAGCTGGCCATGAGCCAGTCGGTGGCGGTGGTGGCCGTGGTCGCGGCCGACACCGAGGGGGTCAAGGCCCAGCGGATGCGGATCCACCACCTGCGCGGCGACACCGCCCTGGCCTATGAGGCGGACGTGGTCCTGATCCTCAACGACAAGCACCGGGCCGTCGCCCGCCACCACGTCGTCTACCAGCCCAACGTGGCCGAGGGCTTCCACGGCTGGGTGGTGTTCTCGCTGGAGAAG
>Ga0081539_10005523_pt1 | contig 12824 bp, 13 predicted proteins | sample TabmetS4T2R2_FD_71023 | JGI IMG/M metagenome (GOLD analysis project Ga0081539, IMG submission 71023) | Tabebuia heterophylla rhizosphere microbial communities from the University of Puerto Rico - S4T2R2 | ecosystem: Host-associated > Plants > Roots > Rhizosphere ...
TGGGAGGCCGGCCATGTTGGACGGGATCGTCAGGAGATCCGAGAGGTACATCGCGAGCGGGTTCTCGGCCTTCTCGCCGAGCTTGAAGGCGACCGTCGGCGAGGTCGGGCTGAGGAGCAGGTCGAAGTCCTCGAACGCGGCGGCATGCTCCTGCGAGATGATCGTGCGCACCTTCTGGGCCTGGCCGTAGTAGGCCTCGTAGTAGCCGGCCGAGAGCGCGTAGGTGCCGATGAGGATGCGGCGTTTTGGCTCGGCCCCGAAGCCTTCCCGGCGCGTGCGCTCGTAGAGGGTGGTCAGGTCGCCGTTCGCCGAGCTGCGGTGCCCGTAGCGCACACCGTCGTAGCGGGCGAGGTTCGAGCTCGCCTCGGCCGGGGCGACGAGGTAGTAACAGGCGAGGCCGTAGTCGACCGAGCGCGGAAGGCTGGTCTCCCCCACCTCGGCGCCGAGCTCCTCGGCGAGCGCGATCGCCTTCTGCACCTGCTCCGAGACGCCTGGCTCGATGCCCTCGGCTTCGTTGAGCTCCTTCGGCACACCGATGCGGACGCCCTTGAGATCGCCGGCATCCGGGATCTCGACGGGCTCGGGAAGCTCGACGGTGGTCGAATCCATCGGATCGCGGCCGGCGACGATTCCGTAGAGGCGTGCGCAATCGCGCACGGTCTTCGTGATGGGCCCGATCTGGTCGAGGCTGGACGCGAAGGCGACGATGCCGTAGCGGGAAACCGTGCCGTACGTGGGGCGCAGACCGACGAGCCCGCAGAGCGAAGCGGGCTGCTTGATCGAGCCGCCGGTGTCGGATCCGAGTGCCCAGGGTGCGAGGCCGCCAGCAACGGCGGCGGCGGAGCCGCCCGAGGAACCACCCGGGACGCGAGCGGGATCCCACGGGTTGTGTGAGGGACCGAAGGCCGAGTTCTCGGTGGACGACCCCATCGCAAACTCGTCCATGTTGGTCTTGCCGAGGATCGGGAGACCCGCGGCCTTGCAGCGCGTCGCGACCGTGGAGTCGAAGACCGGGACGTAACCCTCGAGGATCCGGGAGCCTGCCGTCGTGGGGATGCCCTTCGTCGTGATGAGGTCCTTGTGCGCGAGCGGGACGCCCGCGCCGGTCTCGCCGACGACGTGCAGATAGGCGTGCAGCTCGTCGTCGCGCTCCTCGATCGCGTCGAGGTAGGCCTGCGTGAGCTCCTTGCTGGAGACCTCGTTCGCGTCGAGCAGGCGAGCGGCTTCTTCCGCCGTCAGCCGAAGCGTGTCGATCACGGCCCAGTCCCCCGGGGCCGCCGCGGGCCTCCCTCCGCCTCGAGCGTACTGTGCAAGGACGCGCGAGTGGTGCACGGACTGAGCCAAGACAGCGTCACTCGTCCGCCCCCGCTCCCACAGCCGGCACCCGGAACGCGCCCTCCACGGGATCCGGCGCATTCGCGAGCGCGTCCTCGAGCGGCAGCGACGGCTGCACCTCGTCCTCGTCCCAGACGTTGACGAGATCGAGCGGGTGCGATGTCGGCTCGACGTCCGACAGGTCGAGCTCGGCCACCTTGCTCACCGCCTCGAGGATCGCTCCCAGCTCCGCCCGGACGGCCTCGATCTGATCCTCGGGGATCTCGAGCCGCGCCAGCTTGGCGACGTGCAGGACGTCCTCTCGCGAGATCGTCATGAAGCTCCAATCCTAGAAATAGGACGGGCCCCTGGCCGGGGCCCGTCAACGGCACTCGAACTGTTCCGGGCTAGATGACCTGAACGTTCGCCGCCTGCAGGCCCTTCTGGCCCTGAACGACCTCGAACTCGACGCGCTGACCTTCCTGGAGGGACTTGTAGCCCTCCTGAGCGATGGCCGAGAAATGGACGAAGACGTCCTCTCCCTCAGCGCGCTCGATGAAGCCGTAGCCCTTCTCGTTCGAGAACCACTTGACGGTGCCTTCAGCCAACGTACTTCCTCCTTCACAAACGAACGACGGCCCGGCTTAGGCCGTCGCCCTGTACTTGCGCCGCATTCTTGCGCGGCGCCGTCAATGTAGCGTCACTCCAGGGGGAAGGCAAGCTCACCCGCTTGGTAGCGCGCGGCTCGCACCGTGTTCCGCAGGAGCGAGGCGATCGTCATCGGTCCGACCCCGCCGGGAACGGGGGTCAACAGGCCCGCGACATCGCGCACGTCGGGCGCCACGTCGCCGACGAGCCCCTCGTCCGTCCGGTTGATGCCGACGTCGACCACCGTCGCCCCTTCGCGCAACATGTCGGCCGTGACGGTGTTCGGCCGACCCACCGCAGCGACGATCACGTCGGCCTCACGCACGACCGCCGGCAGATCGCGAGTGCGACTGTGGCAGATCGTCACGGTCGCGTGCTCGGCAAGGAGAAGCAACGCCATCGGCTTGCCGACGATGTTCGAGCGCCCGATGACGACTGCACGCGCGCCCTGGAGCTCGACCTCGTACTCGCGGAGGATCTCCATGACCCCTGCCGGTGTCGCGGCGACGAAGGTCGGGCTCCCCTGGAGCAGATGACCCGCGCTGAAGGGATGGAAGCCGTCGACGTCCTTGATCGGGTTGATCGAGCGGATGACCTTGTCCTCGTCGATGTGATCGGGAAGCGGAAGCTGGACGAGGATGCCCGTGACCGCGTCGTCCGCGTTGAGCTCGGCGACCAGCGCGAGGAGGTCCGCCTCGGAGATGTCGGAGCTCGGCGTGTGGTCGAACGGCTCGATCCCAACCTCGCGGCACGCCTTCTGCTTGTTGCGCACGTAGACCGCCGACGCCGGGTCGTCACCCACGAGCACCGTCGCGAGGCCGATCGGACCCGAAAGCGCTGAAACCTCGTCGGCGACCTCCGAGCGAACCCGCTCTGCGAGCGCTTTTCCATCCATCAGTCGAGCCACGGCGCGACACGTTAGCCTCTCGGGCGTATGGAGACGGCCCAGATCCCAGAAAACCAGACTCAGGACCGGAGCCGCTACGCCGGCGTCCTCCGCTACTACGAGCTCGCGAAGCGCGCCGAATGGCAGGTACGCGACCTTCCGTGGCAGGACGTGCCGCCCATTCCGGAGTACAAGGGCAGCCCCCAGAAGCTCGCGCGCCGCAAGGATCTCTGGCGCTCGGTGGTCACGCAACAGCTCCAGGCCGACGAGCTCGCCGTCGAAATGGCGACGCAGCTCTTCCGAATGGCTCCGGACCCCGAGGCGAAGCTCTACTACACGACGATGGTGCAGGACGAGTCGCGCCACACTGAGGCATGGCTGCGTCTCGTCGAGGAGGCCGGTGGCCGTGGGGAGCTGGACCCCTACCTCGACGAGCTCGCCCGCATGCAGATCGAGGCGGACACGCTCGAGGAGAAGGTCGTGAACATGCAGGTCTTCTACGAGCGGCTGATCATCCCGCGGTTCCGGCTCATCTCTCGCTCATCGCGCGGGACCGTGCTCGAAGACCTCTGCAACCGGCTCACCGTCGACGACGGCATCCACCACGGGTCCGGCATGGCGTACGCCAAGGTCCTGATCCAGAACGCGCCCAAGCGGACGAAACGCCGCATCGTCGAGTCCGCGAACCGCATGCTTCCGATCTTCGCCCAGCACGCGCTCTGGCGCCCCAAAGCGCGGGAGTTCATCGCGGTGCTCATGCGCGAGACCGACACGCGGCGACTGCGGGAAGACCTCGACACGGGCGTCCGGCTCGCCCAGTCGCTCGGCCTCGACGTCTCAGACGTCGAGCTGCCGCGCTGACGGTGGCCTCCCGAATCCGCTGGCCCCGGCGGAACGACCCGAACTCGATCCGCGCACGCCAGGAGGCGCTCGCTCTCGACGGCTCCGTGGTCGATCACGACCTGACGCCGTACGCGAAGGCGACGGAGGCGCTGACGGGCGTGGCGCCCGTGCCGGTGGCCGTCGTCGGCCCGCTCGACGTCGAGCTCGGCGAGTACGAGCTCGAGGAGCCGGACGGAACCGTTGTCGAGCGAGCGCGGGCGAGCGACTCCGTCTACGTGCCCCTCGCCAACACGGAAGGCGGGCTCTCGATCTCCCTCGCCCGCGGCGCCCGCGCGGCGAGCGAGTCCGGCGGTTTTCGGACCTACGTCATTCGCGACCGCATCACTCGCGCGTCAGCATTTTTGTTTGCGAGCGCCGCGGACAGCACGGCATTCGCGACGTGGATCGAGACGCAACTGAGCGAGATGCGATCGTGGCTCGAAGGCCAGCCCGTAGCCGGATTGTCCAAGCACGCGAGGCTGCGCGAGATCGAGACGCATGTCGTCGGCCCGGTGTGCCACGTCATGTACGCGTACAGCACGGGCGACGCGGTCGGCATGAACATGATCACGCGGAACTCGTACGCGCTGAACCAGGTCTTCGTCGCCGAGCACGCGCCGATCAAGCCCGAGCGCGCCTACCTCGAAGGCAACATGGGCGGCGACAAGAAGATCTCACACCGGTACTTCGAGTCGGGCGGCCACGGGAAGACCGTCATCGCCGAGTGCACGCTCACCGAGGAGGCGATCCGGCGCGTCCTACACACGTCGATCGACGAGCTCATCGATCTGACGTTCGTGGGCACGCACGGAGCGGTCGCCTCCGGGATGCAGTCGGTCGCCTTCACGCCGGCCACCGCGATCGCCGCCATCTTCATCGCGACGGGCCAGGACGTCGGCATGGTCGGGACGAGCTCGATGGCGCACGGGACCGCGCGCCGCGTCGACGGCGGCCTCAACGTCGCCATCCGCCTGGCGTCGCTCGAGGTGGCGACGATCGGCGGCGGCACGACCCTCCCGTACGCCCGTTCGTGGCTCGACCTCATGGGCTGCCAAGGAACGGGCAAGGTGTACCGCCTCGCCCAGATCGTGGCGGCCGCGACGCTCTCGCTCGAGATCTCGGCCTCGGCGGCGATGGCGACCGCCGGCTCCGAGAATTTCTACAAGGCGCATTTCGAAAGAGGAGGCTTGCGCTAGCTCCCCCCGTCGGGGAATAGCCGGCAGCCCCGCTCCTCCGGATACTCAGAGGTGTATGGAGCGTTGCGAGGGTTACTACCGCCTCGAGAACCGACGTTGTGATCGGACCGCCACGCGCGATGTCCGGGCGGCCGACGGCCACTACTACCAGGTGTGCGAGCACCACGCGCGTCAGGCGTGGACGGCCACCGTCGCTCACTGGAACGGCCAGTCGGACATCCGGAGCTCCGCGCCGACGCCGCTGCGGGCGGCGACCAGGTCGGCGCGGCCAGTCGCGATCGTGTAGACGTTCGGCATCGGTCTGAGAAGATGGCCGTATGGCCGTCTTCAACCTGTTCGGCGAGCAGGACTGGGACGAGACCAACGACCGCCCCGGCTACGAGCACCAAGCAACGGTGATCGGCAAGCGCCTCGGCGCCGACCTGCTCGGCGGGACTCTCTACGAGCTGCCGCCCGGTGAACGGACCTGGCCCTACCACTACGAGCTCGGCTGCGAGGAATGGTTGATCGCCGTCTCGGGGAAGCCGACCCTTCGTACGCCCGAGGGGGAGCGAGAGCTCGAGCCCGGCGACGTGGCCGTGTTCCCGGAGGGGCCCGCCGGGGCTCATCAGGTCCTCAACCGCTCCGACGAGCCCTGCCGGGTGCTCATCCTGTCGTCGAAGTCTCCCGTCGCGGTCGTCCACTACCCGGACAGCAGGAAGGTCGGCGTCTGGACGATGGGAGAGGGCTACCAGACGATGCTCCGCACGGAGCCCGAGCTCGACTACTGGGAAGACGAGGACGCGGAGCCGACCGGGCGCTAGCCGCGACTCGTATGCCGTCCGCGCCGCTTCCTTCCGAGCTACTCGCGTTCCTCGGCTCGCCGCGGCCGGCCGTGGTCGGGACTCTTCGCTCCGACGCGGTGCCCGTGACCACCGCCTGCTGGTACGGCCTCGAGCCGGACGGCCGTGTCCTCTTGACGATGGATCGCGACAGCTTCCGCCTTCGGCACCTGCACGCGAACCCGCATGTCGCACTCACCGTCCTCGGCACCGACTGGTACAACCAGCTCTCGCTGCTCGGGCGCGCAGTCGAGTTCAGGGAAGACGAGACCCTCGCGGACATCGACCGCCTCTCCCAGCACTACCTCGGCGAGCCCTACGAGGACCGCGCCTACAACGGAATCACGGTGCTGGTCGAGGTCGACCGGTACCACACCTGGGGCGACCCAGCCGCCGAGATCGGCTAGAGCGAGGCGGTCACGGCGAGCCTGCACGGGCTCCTTCCGCAGGTTTTTGGCCGCGACGGCGTCTTTTAAGTGCCATTACCAGGAGTAGGAAAACGAGGAAAAGTCTGGTAATGAGAGATACAAGGGAGAAAGAAAAGCTGCGGCCAATCTATTTGAGTTTTGCGAGCGCGGTCCTCGCCGGTGCAGCGACCGTGTTCGTCAGCGGGCTCGTGCTCGTCGACGCTGCCTACAACAGCCCGTCGCTCCACGTCTCGCTCGAGACGGCCGCGGCGATCATCGCGATCGTCGCTGCGCTCTTGCTCCACGGGCGCTTTACCCAGAGCCACGCGCACAACGACCTCGTTCTCTTCTACGCCTTCGCGCTCTTCGCCGTCTCGAACTTCGCTTTCTCGGCCCTGCCGGCTGCATTCGCGCGTTCGTATCCGGACGGCGTAGCCACCTGGGCGCCCGCGGTGGCGAGCGTCGTCGCCGCGACGCTCCTGTGCGCATCCGCGCGGATAGACAACGCGCCGGTCACAGCGGCGAGACGACACCTCCTCGACCGGGCCGCGGCTGCGGTGATCCTCGTCGCCGTGGTCGCCGCATCCGTATGTCTGACCTCGTTCGGTGACCCGCCTTCCGCAAGCCCGCGTTTCTCCCCCGGCGAATGGACCTTCGACATCGTCGGACACCACCCGGTGCTCGTCCTCCAGGGTCTTGTCTCGGCGCTCTTCTTCACCGCAGGGGTGCTCTTCACGAAGCGGGCGGAGGAGACGAGCGACGAGCTCCTCAAATGGCTCGCGGCGGGCTCGATCGTCGCGGGATTCGCTCGGTTCAACTACTTCTTCTTCCCGACCCTCTATTCGAACTGGATCTACACGGGCGACGTCCTGCGGCTCGCCTTCTACCTCCTCCTGTTCGTCGGTGCGGCTCGAGAAGTCGCCAAGTACCAGAACCGTGCGGCGCAGGCCGCCGTGCTCGAGGAGCGGAGGCGAATGGCGCGCGACCTCCACGACGGCCTCACGCAGGAGCTCGCGTACATCAGCGCGCAGACGAAGCGCCTTGCCGCGCTCACCTCGGAGATCGTCGGAGACGAGGTACCCGTCGATCACCTCGTCACCGCCGCGGAGCGAGCTCTCGACGAGTCGCGCCGGGCGATCGCGGCCCTGACCAAGCCGATCGACCTTCCGTTCCACCTCGCGCTGACGCAGGAGGCCGAAGAGGTCGCCGCGCGGATCGGCGTCGAAGTCCGGCTCGACATCGACGAGACGATCGAGGCCGAGGGGCAGACGAGGGAGACGTTGCTTCGGATCGTGCGCGAGGCGGTGACGAATGCCGCGCGTCACGGCGAGGCCGGCCAGATCTCCGTGCGCCTCTCGAATGGAAGAGGGCTGCACCTGGAGGTGAAGGACGACGGGAAGGGGTTCGATCCCATCGACAAGCGCGGCGGCTTCGGGCTCGAGAGCATGCGCGAGCGGGCAACCGCGCTCGGAGGCGAGTTCCGGCTCGCCTCGAGCCCCGGGCACGGCACCGAGATCCAGGTCGTGCTGCCGTGAGAACCCGGGTGCTCATCGCGGACGACCATCCCCCGACTCGTGCGGGCGTCCGCCTTGCGCTCGAGCGGGCCGGCTTCATCATCTGCGCGGAGACCTGGACGGCGGACCGGGCCGTGGAGCTCGCGGTCCAGGAACGGCCGGACATCTGCCTGCTCGACATCCACATGCCGGGAGGCGGCATCGCAGCCGCCGGAGCGATCGCCGAACGCCTACCTGGGACCTCCATCGTCATGCTCACTGTCTCGCAGGACGACGACGACCTGTTCGACGCGCTCAAGGCCGGTGCGAGCGGCTACCTCCTCAAGACGACCGATCCCGAGCGACTGCCACACGCCCTGCAGGGCGTCCTGCGGGGAGAAGCTGCCCTGCCCCGCGCGCTCGTCTCGCGCGTCCTCGCGGAATTCCGCAGACGACAGCACCACGGCCGCCGGGCGGGCGAGGCCGGATTCCGCGACCTCACCTCGCGCGAGTGGGAGGTGCTCGAGCTCCTTGGAGAGGGCCACACGACGGCCGAGATCGCCGAGAAGCTCTTCGTCTCCCCCGCGACGGTCCGTACCCACGTCGCCTCCACCCTGCGCAAGCTGAGCGCACCTGACCGCGAGACCGCGGTCGCGCTCCTCAAACAGCTCAACGCTCAGGCGACCTGAGGCCGCACCCGCGGGCCCCACCCTTCGGGCGAGAGGCGCAGTGCGCCCGCATAAGCTCAGCCTCGTGACGAGCCCGCCCTTGCCGCGAGCGCTTGCGAACGTCCCGGCAGCGGTCTGGCTGGGTGCCGTGGTCGTCGTTTCGGCAGCCTTCCGCTTCCTCGCTGGGCGAACCAGCCCGACGCCCTGGATCCTGCCGGACGAGTACATCTACGCCGACCTGGCACGGAACTTCGCCGACTCCGGGCACTTCGTCGTGAACGGCGCGCCAATGGAAGCGTGGAGCTACGGACCCCTCTACTCGATCCTCCTGGCTCCGATCTGGGCGGTCGCGGGCTCGGCTGCACACGCCTATGCGGCGACGCAGCTCGTCAACGGCGTCCTCATGTCGTCGACGGCGATTCCCGCCTACCTGCTCGCACGCCGTGTCCTCGACAAGCGCCTGGCGCTCGTCCTCGCCGTCCTGACGGTGCTCGTGCCCTCGATGGTCTACAGCTCGAAGATGATGACCGAGAGCTTGGCCTATCCGGCGTTCATGGTGGCCGTGCTGGTCGTGACACGCATGCTCGAGCGGCCGAGCAACGGGCGCCAGCTCGCCGCCCTGCTCGCGATCGGCGTGGCCGTACTCGCCCGCGTCGAGATGATCGCCCTGCTTCCGGCGATGGCGACGGCGATCGTCCTGGTCGCGGCGCTTCTCGATCGTCACGAGGTCGGCGGCGCCGCGTTCGCGTACCGGCTTCTCCGCTTTCGCCTCACGATCGTCCTCTTTTCCCTGGGGGCGATCGCAGCGCTCGTGGTCGGGATTCTCGAGCTCGGCTTCCTCGGAGGCCATGCCCGCTCGCTCCGGAGCTTCGACCTCGCCGAGCTGCCCCGCTGGCTCCTCATCTACCTCGGAGACCTCGACCTCTATGTCGGCGTGATCCCGTTTGCCGCGTTCTTCGTGATGGTCGCGCTCGCTTTCCGCTCAGACCTCCCACGCCCGGCTCGTGTCGTGCTCTTCTTGGCCGGCTCGACGTTCGCCTGGCTCGTGCTCTTCGTTGCCGGCTACTCGACGGGACCACGGCCGGCCCCGGCGGCGCAGGATCGCCTCCTCTTCTACGTCGTCCCGCTCGAGCTGCTCGCGTTCTTGCTCTGGACGCAGGTCGGTCTACCGCGTCCCCGCCGGTTTGCGATCCCGGCGGCAGGGCTCGCGCTCGCGACGCCCCTCTTCATCCCCTACTCCGACTTTCTCACCGGGCGCGCGTGGGGCGTTTCCTCCGGAAACGTCGCGCTCGTCCCTTGGGGGCTGCTGCGACCCACGCTCGGGACTGGAGCGGTGCTGGTGGTGATCATCGTCGCCCTCTGCCTCGGCGCAACGGCCGCATTCATCTTCCTCTCCCCCGGCCGCGCCGCGCTCATGCGCATGATCGTCGTGACGAACTTGCTGGTCGTCACGATGTGCGTGCTGGCCGGAAACGCCGACTTCGCCGGGAAGGCGAGTGACGACTGGATCGCGCCCGATCCGGGCTGGATCACGGCGGCGGTCGGCCCTGACGCTCGCGTCGCAGGCGTCTGGGCGCTCCCCGACCGGCCCATCTCGACCGTCCCGGCGGACACGCAGAGCCGGATGAACGGGCTGCTCGAGAACGGCTTCTACCGCCCTGGGACCGAGGTCTACGCCTACGGCGCCGCGCACGATGTCCTCTGGAGCTGGCCTCCTGTCGTCAAGCAGGCCCGCGCGGCAGCCGGGACGATCGTCGATGCGGCCGGCGCGCCGATCCGCGCCGACTACGCCGTCCTCGGTCCTGAATTGGCCGTGCAAGGACGGGAGATCGCACGCGATGCGAACACGGGGCTCGTCCTGTACGAGCTCGACGGACCGGAGCTGCGGCTACGTTAGCGACGCAGGAGCGCGCCCTGCGCGATCGAGATCACCCAGATCGATGCGAGCAGCGCGTAGACGAGCGCCGGCAGGCCGAGAGCGAACGTGATCAGGAGCGCCTGTGCTGCCGGGCTCAGGTCAGGCACCGCGTTGCTGAGAATCGGGACGAGGACCTGGCCCGCGAGGATCGCGACGCCGACGTGGACGACCGCCGTCCAGATGCCCTCAGGAGCGAGCTTCGGGAAGCGGAAATTGATCCAGAGCGCGAGCAACCCGGCGCCGAGCGTCAAGACGGCCAGGAACTGGTGAACCGTCATCGGGTGCCCTCCAACGCGAACACTCCGGCGTACATCGGCAGCGCGCGCACGTTCCTAGACTACCCAGAGGTCGTGCTCCGTACACGACCTTGGGAGGGGGACTCCGGGACCGCGTTTTGTTAGGGCAGGCCGTGGCGCCGCGCGTCGCCGAGCCTCGCCGGACTACGAGAGCCGCGAGGCTGGGATTCGCTCGGGCAGCGAGCGCCGGAGACCGGGAACGACGGCCGGTGTCCGCGCTGCGTAGTCGACGTATTCCGGGAACTCGACGGTGAGCGCCTGTTCCTCGAGCCGCATCCGGATCGCCTGGCCGAGGCAGAATGCCGCGACGACGGCGAGGTTCCAGGCCGTCGGGGCGGCGATGAGGAAACCCGCGAAGGTCCCGAACTCGCCGACGTAGACCGGATGCCTGACGATCCGGTACGGCCCACGCGTTACGAGCCCACGTGCCTCCGGCAGGACGCCGAAACACTTACCGAGCGCCAGTACGGAGACCAGGAGCCAAACGCAGGCGCCGAAAGCGACGAAGTCTCCGAGCACGACGAGGGTCGTCGAGTCCAGCGCCGAGGGCTGCCGTAGGAGGGCGACCGAGCCGAGCGAGACCGCGAATGCGGCGAATGCGATCGGATTGCGGGAGCGCCTGCGTGGCTCGTCGCGGATGGCGACGAAGTACGTGAACGCTGCCATCACCACGACCCGCAGGATCCAGTAGCCGCTGATGGCCCACGCCCGGGCGCCGCCGGTGCCGGCAAACGCCAAGTGGACGTGGTCGTAGCCCGTCCGCGCCGTCAGGCCGGTGACGAGCAGGAAGACCGCTGTGACGAGAACCCGGTTGATCATCCGCCGAACGCGTCGATGAAGTCGAAGATCGCCGGCCCGAGCAGGATGATGAAGATCGCCGGGAAGATGAGGAAGACCAGCGGGAAGAGGATCTTGATCGGCGCCTTCTGCGCCCGCTCCTCGGCCGCCGCCTTTCTGCGCTTGCGCATCTCGATCGCGAGCGAGCGGAGGATGTCTCCGATCGAGACGCCGAGCGTCTCGCCCTGCGTGACCGCGCGGACGAACGAGCGCATCGCGGCCGTGTCCGCGCGCCCCATCATGTGGCGCAGCGCCTCCTCCGTCGTCAGGCCCATGTTCTGCTCCTGGAGGGCAAGCCGGAGCTCGTCGCCGAGCGGCCCGCTGATGCGCTCGGAAGCGGTGCGCATCGAGCCGCTGAAACCGAGCCCCGCCTCGACGGTCACGACGAGGATGTCGATGAGCTCGGGGAGGTCGTAGTCGATCTCCTCGAGGCGTCCGCGCGCCCGCCGATCGACGAGGATGAGAGGGGCTCGCCAGCCGAAGAAGAGGGCGATCGGCAGGCCGAGCCAGAAGACGAGGCTCCGCATCTGCAGCGACCCCGCGAGCCACACCCAGGCCGCCGGGAACGTCGCGGTGGACAGCACCTGGTAACCCAGGAACCGCTTCGGAGGCGTGAGGTAGAGGCCCGCCGCCATCAGGCGGTCGCGGAGGGCGGCTTCGCGGCCGGAGCTCGCTCGCCGCGCAATGGCCGAGCCGATCAGGTTCGCCACGTCGTCGAGAGCCCCGCGAACGGCGGTCTGCTTGGGCGGGGCTTCCTCGCGCGTCCCGGAGAACCCGTACGAGCCGATCTGGCCGATCATCTCGGCCGCCCGGACGCGTGGCATCGCCACGGCCCGGCCGACCAGGAACACGGCGGCACCTGCGAGAAAGAGCCCCACGAGCAGTATGAGCAGCACGACCCCTCCCTAGACCCTGATGTTGATGATCTTGCGGATGACGAGCGATCCCGCCGTCACCATGACCGCGGCCACGACGAGCAGCACCCGGCCTCCCGATCTGGTGTAGAGCGGCTCGACGTACTGCGGGTTCAAGACCGAGATCGCGGCGAGGAGGAGGACCGGGAGGCTGGTGAGGATCCACCTCGACATGCGTCCCTGCGTGGTCAGCGTCCTGACGAGCCGGCGGAGCTCGAACCGCTCGCGGACGGTGTCGGCGACGCGATCGAGCACCTCCGCGGTGTTGCCGCCCGTCTCGTGCTGGAGGGCGGCCACGAGACCCACCTGGCGCAAGTCCGAGCTGTCCATGCGCTCGGCAACCGCCTCGATCGCGTCCTCGAGCGGCACGCCGAGCTGCTCGTCCGCGATCACGCGCCGGAACTCCCTCCGCGAAGGCTCCGGGGAGTCTTCGACGACGACGGACAGCGCGCCAACGAGGCTGTGGCCGGCACGGAGAGCCGAGGCGAGCACCTGGAGGTTGTCGGGCAGCTGCGAGGCGAAGAGCTGCTGTTGCTGATGGACG
>Ga0081539_10005524_pt1 | contig 12824 bp, 14 predicted proteins | sample TabmetS4T2R2_FD_71023 | JGI IMG/M metagenome (GOLD analysis project Ga0081539, IMG submission 71023) | Tabebuia heterophylla rhizosphere microbial communities from the University of Puerto Rico - S4T2R2 | ecosystem: Host-associated > Plants > Roots > Rhizosphere ...
GGGCGCGACGGCCGTCTGGCTGTGGGGGAGCGGCGAGGCCCTCAACTACGTCCGGCCGGGACTGGCTCCCTGGCTGCTGGCCGGGGGGGTGGTCGTGGGCCTGCTCGGGCTGCTGCCGCCGCTTGGCCTGCTAGGCCGAGAGGGGACCGCCCAGGCCGACAGCCATGGTGGTCACCGTCAGCACCGGGGGCGGGTCGGCTGGCTGCTGCTGGTGCCGGTGCTGGTGGTGATGGTGGTCCAGCCGGCCGCGCTCGGCTCCTATGCGGTGGCCAGCCGTGCGGCGGTGCCGGGCGGCGGCCACGGGGGCGGCTTCCAGCCGCTGGCGGCCCCGGTCCGCGGCGCGGTCCCGCTGTCGATGGCCGAGTTCGTCACCCGCGCGGTCCGCGACCCCGACCAGTCGCTGGCCGGGGTACGGGTCCGGCTGACAGGGTTCGTCGCCCCCAGCGAGGGCCAGGAGGGCGGCTACCGGTTGACCCGCTTCGTCATCTTCTGCTGCGCCGCCGACGCCGAGGCCCTCCAGGCGGTCATCCGCGGCGACCAGGTCCCGCGGGCCCGGGACCAGTGGCTGGAGGTCGAGGGGACCTGGCAGCCCCGCCCGGCATCCCCCGACGACCCCACCCCACCACCACCGGTCCTGCACGCCGACGGGGTCCGCCCGATCGCCCCGCCGCGCCCGCCGTACGAGTACTCGATGCAGTTCAGCGGCTGAGCGCGCCGGTCAGTACCAGTAGCGACGGCCCCCGACCGGACGTCCCGTCGAGCCGAGGATCCACAGGACGGCCCCGATCACCAGCAGGATGATCCCGATCGTGGTCAGGATCCCGATGCCGGTGAGCCACCCGATCAGGAGCAGGATCAATCCGAGAATCAGCACGCGGCTGCCTCCTCAGTCGACGTCAACGGCCCATGCGCCGAGGATACCCCCCGGCCGACGGGAATCTGCGCGTTCACCCGGTGCGGTGTCAATTCGCGCTCGACGTCAGCCGGTGCCGGTCTGGGCGTGCGGGGCGGCCACCGGCTTGGACTCCGGCGAGCCCCGCTGGCGGAGCCAGATGCCGAGGACGGTCAGGGCGGCCACGGCCAGGAACTCGCTCTGCCAGTTCTGCATCGACTGGAACCAGAACTCCGAGCTGGTGACGAAGCCCCACAGCGACACCGCCGCCTGGCCGTGCTCCAGCTGCTGCTGGTTGTACTCGGCGTGGCCGCCGAGGGCGTGGAGCACGAACGAGAACAGGAACAACGCGAACAGGGCGGTCGACAGCGAGTGCTGGTACAGGGTCAGGGCCAGCCCGCCCCGCCGCACCGGGCCGGGCGCTTCGGGGTTGTCGCGCTCGGCGCGAGGGTCCTGGTCGGACTGGTCGCCGTCGGGGTTCTTCGACTCCGGCGAGCCCTTCTGGATCAGGAAGGCGGTCAGCAGCACGTAGGCGCCCATCTGGAGGAACTCGCTCTCCCAGTTCTCGAAGGTCGCCTCGACGAAGGCCCCGCTGGCCAGGTACTCGATGTAGGACTCGGAGGGCTGGCCGTGCTCAGCGTTCTCGTTGTTGTTGGCGCGGAACCCGGTGAAGCTCTGGGCCGCCAGGAAGACCAGGAACAGGCCGAACATGGTGAGCGACAGGGCGTTGTCCCTGAGCACGCGGCGCATGGGTCCTCCCCCTCTGCCTGGGTTGGTTGCGCCGTACAGCTACCCCGCGGGCCCTGTTCGAACCGTCGCCGCCTCAGACGGTGACGACGATCTTGCCGCGCCCGCCGCCCCGCAGCATGTGGGTCATGGCCTCGGGGACCTGGTCGAGCGGGAAGGTCCGGTCGAGCAGGGGTGTGACCTTGCCGGCCTCGAGCAGCCCGCGCAGGGTCTCGAGGTCGTCGCGGCGGGGCGAGGAGCTGAGCATCCGCAGCCGCTGGCCGACGAACCTGGAGAGGACGACCGCCCGGAGCTGGCGGTCGAAGCCGCCCATGAAGCGGCCCCGGCCCTCGCTGCCCACGATCACCAGGGTCCCGGCGGGGGAGAGGGCCCGGCGAAGCCGGGACAGCGAGCGGTGGCCGGCGGTGTCCAGGATCAGGTCCCAGTGGCGGGACCCGTCGGTGACGTCCTCGCGGGTGTAGTCGATCACCTCGTCGGCGCCGATGGAGCGGACCAGCCCGGCCTGGGCGGTGCTGGCCACCCCGGTCACCTGGGCGCCGAACGCCTTGGCCAGCTGGACGGCGAACGACCCGACCCCGCCGGCGGCGCCGATGACCAGGACCCGCTGCCCGGCCTTGACCTCGCCAACGTCGCGCAGCCCCTGGAGGGCGGCCAGCCCGGAGATGGGCACGGCCGCCGCCTGCTCGAAGCGCAGGTTGGCCGGCATCGGCACGAGCTGGTCCTCGGGGACGCTCGCGTACTCGGCATAGGAGCCGCCCTGGGTCCAGCCGAACACGGCGTCGCCGGGCCGGAACCGGGTGACGTCGCGGCCGACCGCCTCCACCTGCCCGGCCAGGTCCATGCCCCGGATCGGGACCTTGGGCCGGCGCGGCCCCATGGTCGGGACGACGAAGCGGACCAGGTAGGGCAGGCCGGCCATGACGTGCCAGACGCCCCGGTCGAGGCCGGCCGCGCGCACCCGCACCAGCACCTCGGCGCCGGCGGGGACGGGCCTGGCGACGTTCCGGAGCTCGAGGACGTCGGCGGAGCCGTAGGTGTCCTGGACGACGGCCCGCATGGTGGTGGAGGTCGTGGCTGTCTCCATGGCAGTACCCTTTCCTGTAGACTTACGATGTAAGGTAACCATACGGTGTAAGGGTGTCAACCCCTGAGCTTGACGGGAGGGACGATGGCGGCACTCCGGACCCCGCTGACCAGCGAGCGGGTCCTGCAGGCGGCCGTGGCCCTGGCCGACCGCGAGGGCGCCGGGTCGCTGAGCATGCGCCGGCTGGCCAGGAAGCTCGGGGTCGAGGCCATGTCCCTCTACCACCACGTGCCCGGCAAGCAGGCGCTCCTGGACGGCATGGTCGACCTGGTGTTCGGCGAGATCGAGCTGCCGGCGGCCGACGGCGACTGGAAGGCGGCCATGCGGCGGCGGGCCGTCTCGGCACGGGAGGTGCTGGCCCGCCACCCCTGGGCGATCACCCTGATGGAGTCGCGCCGGACCCCGGGCCCGGCCAACCTGCGCCACCACGACGCGGTCATCGGCTGCCTGCGCCGGGCCGGGTTCCCGGTCGCCCTGACCGCCCACGCCTACTCCATCCTGGACGCCTACATCTACGGGTTCGCGCTCCAGGAGGCCAGCCTCCCCTTCGAGACCCCGGAGGAGACGGCCGAGCTGGCCTCCGAGATGATGGAGGCGTTCCCGGCCGACGCCTACCCGCACCTGACCGAGCTGGCCGTCCAGCACGTCCTCCAGCCCGGCTACGACTACGGCGACGAGTACCAGTTCGGGCTGGAGCTGATCCTGGACGGCCTGGAGCGGCTGGCCCGGGTGTAGCGGGCGGCCAGCCTGGCCAGGGCGTCGGCCAGCTCGGGGGCGTCGAGGATGTCGAAGTCGACGTCGAGCAGGCCGAGGTAGAGGGCGAGGACGGTGGGGTCGTCGGCACCGGCGGTGGCGATGCAGGTGCGGTCGTCGACCGGCTCCAGCTCGACCGCCGGGGGCAGGCGGCCGGCCAGCGACGACGCCGGGGCGTGGAGCAGCACCCGGGCCCGGTAGCGCCAGGTGGCCTGGCCGACGGTCTTCTCCACGTAGGCGGCGACGTCGCCGCCGGGGACCCGGCGAGGGGTGAACCGGGGGCCGGCGGGGGAGCGCGGGCGGATGCGGTCGACCCGGAAGGTGCGCCAGTCCCGGCGGTCGGCGTCGAAGGCGACCAGGTACCAGCGCCGGCCCCACGACACCATCCGGTGGGGCTCGACGTCGCGGACGCCGGCCGACCCGTCGTGGTGGCGGTAGTCGAACCGCAGCCGCTGGCGGTCCCGGATGGCGGCGGCGATGGCCGTCAGCACCTCGGCGTCCACGGTCGGCCCGCCACCCTGGACGGCGGCCATGGCGCTGTGCAGGGCGTTGACCCGGTGGCGGAGCCGCGACGGCAGCACCTGCTCCAGCTTGACCAGGGCCCGCAGCGAGGTCTCCTCGATCCCGGCCACGGCCCCGCCGGCGGCCGTGCGCAGGCCCACCGCGACCGCGACCGCCTCCTCGTCGTCGAGCAGCAGCGGCGGCAGGGCCGCCCCGGCGCCCAGCCGGTAGCCGCCGCCCACCCCCGGGCTGGCGTGGACCGGGTAGCCGAGGCGGCGCAGCCGCTCGACGTCGTTGCGGACCGTCCGGCCGCTGACCTCCAGGCGCCCGGCCAGCTCCGGCCCGGTCCAGTCGGGCCGCGCCTGGAGCAGGCTCAGCAGCTTCAGCAGCCGTTCGGAGGTGTCCATGTCCTCCAGTCTGCCAGCGATCACGGAACGGATCCTTCCGCAATGGCCGGTAGGGTGGCGGCATCGACCAACGACCAAGGAGGCAGCCGTGCCCACCGACGCCGAGATCCGGCCGTTCCGCATCGACGTCCCCGACGCCGACCTGGACGACCTGCGGGACCGGCTGGCCCGCACCCGCTGGCCCGACGAGCTGCCCGGCGACGACTGGGGCGCCGGCGCCCCGGTCGGCTACCTGCGGGGCCTGGCCGACCACTGGCGCACCGGGTTCGACTGGCGGGCCCAGGAGGCCCGGCTCAACGCCCTGCCCCAGTTCACCTGCGAGATCGACGGCCAGACCATCCACTTCCTGCACGTTCGCTCGCCCGAGCCGGACGCCCTGCCCCTGGTCGTCAGCCACGGCTACCCGAGCTCGGTGGTCGAGTTCCTGGAGGTGGCCGGCCCCCTGTCCGACCCCCGGGCCCACGGCGGCGACCCGGCCGACGCCTTCCACCTGGTGATCCCGTCCCTGCCCGGCTTCGGGTTCTCGACCCCGGTCCGCGAGCCCGGCTGGGACCTGGCCCGGACCACGTCGGCGTTCGCCGAGCTGATGGGCCGGCTCGGCTACGACCGCTACGGCGCCCACGGCGGCGACATCGGCGCCGGGATCTCGGGCATGCTCGGCGCCATCCGGCCCGCCAGCGTGGCCGGGGTCCACACCACCAGCGACGCCAACGGCGTGGCCGTGGGCGAGATGTTCGGCTACCCGGTCCCCGACGACCTGAGCGAGACCGACATGGCCCGGGTCGAGGAGCAGCGCCGGCGATGGGCCGACATGAAGGGCTACCTGGAGATGATGTCGACCCGGCCGCGGACCATCGCCTTCGGCCTCACCGACTCGCCCGCCGGCCAGCTGGCCTGGATCGCCCAGAGCTTCAAGGAATGGACCGCGGCCGCCGCCGACCTGCCCGAGGACGCCGTCGACCGCGACCTGCTGCTGGCCAACGTCAGCATCTACTGGTTCACCCGCAGCGGCGCCTCGGCGGCCCGCTTCATCTACGAGACCGCCCACGCCGCCGCCGACTGGGGCGGCGCCGACCAGGACGGCCAGGGGTCACCGGCCGACACCTGGGAGGTGCCGGCCGACGCCGTGCCCCAGGGCCTGGCCTCCTTCGGCGGCGACGACCTGCTCCGCAAGGTCCTCGACCCCGATCACAAGATGGCCCACTGGACCGAGTACGACCGCGGCGGCCACTTCGCCGCCCTCGAGGTCCCGGACCTGCTCGTCGCCGACCTGCGCAGCTTCTTCCGGCCGCTACGCTGACCGGAGTGCTCCTCGCGAAGGGCTGACCGATGCTGCGGCTCGCCGACTCCTGGTTGTGGGACTTCTGGCTCGCCGACGACGGCGACCGCTACCACCTGTTCTTCCTGTTCGCCGCCAGGGCCCTCGAGGACGAACGGCGCCGCCACGGCGTGGCCGCCATCGGCCACGCCGTGTCCGACGACCTGTGGAGCTGGGAGCGGGTGGGCGACGTGGTGGCCGCGTCCGAGGCCCCGGCGTTCGACGACGTGGCCACCTGGACCGGCAGCGTGGTGCGGGACCGGGACGGCCGCTGGTGGCTGTTCTACACCGGCGTGACCATGGTCGACGGCAGGTTCCTCCAGACCATCGGCGCCGCCACCTCCGCGGACCTGGAGACCTGGCACAAGCACCCGGCCTCGCCGCTGGTCACCGCCGACGACCGCTGGTACGAGCGCCTGGGCGGCGGCGCCTGGCACGAGGAGGCGTGGCGCGACCCCTGGGTGATGCGGGCCCCCGACGGGGACGGCTGGCGGATGCTCATCACCGCCCGGGCCAACCAGGGCCCGGACGACGACCGCGGGGTCGTCGGGTCGGCCGTGTCGGCCGACCTGCACCGCTGGGAGGTGCGGCCGCCGCTGAGCCGGCCCGGGTCGGGGTTCGGCCATCTCGAATGCCCCCAGGTGGCCACCGTGGAGGACCGCCACGTCCTGCTGTTCAGCTGCCTCGACCCGCAGTTCTCGGCCGCCCGGCGGAGCACGGGGGCGGCCGGGGGGATCATGTACGTGCCCGTCGGCTCGCCGGCGGGACCGTTCGAGATCGCGGGGGCCAGCCCGCTGACCAGCGACGCCTTCTACTGCGGGCGGATCGTCCATGACCGCTCCGGGCAGCCGGTCCTGCTCGCCTTCCGCTACTACGACCGGCACCGCCGGTTCCAGGGCGAGCTCTCCGACCCCATGCCGGTCGGCTGGGAGGACGGCAAGCTCAAGGCCCCGGGGGCAGGGTAGCCTTGCCGAGCCGCCGACCTCACGGGAGCCGCCGATGACCAGCGCCGAGTTGCTCGCCGATGCCTTCGGCAGGATCCGCCGGGCCGTCCACCAGGCCGTTGACGGCCTCACCGCCGAGCAGCTGGAATTCCGCATCGACCCGGGGGCGAACTCGATCGCCTGGCTGGTGTGGCATCTGACCCGGATCCAGGACGACCATGTCGCCGGGGTCGCCCAGGCCGAGCAGGTCTGGACCGCCGCCGGCTGGGTGGAGCGGTTCGGGCTGCCGTTCGACCCCCGCGACACCGGCTACGGGCACCAGGCCGACGAGGTCGCGGCCGTGCGCGTCGACGCCGGCGAGCTGCTGGTCGGCTACTACGACGCGGTGCACACCCAGACCACCCGGTACGTGGAGCGGCTCGGCGAGGCGGACCTCGCCCGCGTCGTCGACCGTTCCTGGGATCCGCCGGTGACGCTCGGGGTGCGGTTGGTGAGCGTGATCGCCGACGACCTCCAGCACGCGGGCCAGGCCGCCCTCATCCGCGGCATCCTGCAGCGCCGCTAGCCCAGCCAGGCGGAGGGAGGTCAGGGTGGAGGTCACAGCCACGGCGTGGGTCGCGACCATCGCGGTGATCATCGTGCTGCTCGGGGTCGACCTGGCGGTCGGGGCCCTGCGGCCGCACGCGGTCGGGTTCGCCGAGGCGACCGCCTGGTCGGTGGGCTACATCGCCGTCGCGCTCGCCTTCGGGGTGGTGGTGGGGCTGGTCGCCGGCTGGGACATCGGCAGCCAGTACTTCGCCGGCTACCTGGTCGAGAAGAGCCTGTCGGTCGACAACCTGTTCGTGTTCGTGGTCATCATGTCGACCTTCGCCGTCCCCACCGAGCACCAGCAGAAGGCGCTGACCTTCGGCATCGTCATGGCCCTGGTCATGCGGGCCATCTTCATCGCCGTGGGCGCCGCCCTGCTGCAGCTGTTCTCCTTCATGTTCCTGGTCTTCGGGCTGCTGCTGATGTGGACCGCCGTCCAGCTGTACCGCCACCGCGACGAGGACCCCGAGGTCGAGGACAACGCCCTGGTCCGCGCCACCCGCAGGGTGCTGCCGACCACCACCGAGTACCAGGGGGGCCGCCTCGTCACCCGGGTCGGCGGGCGGCGGGCGGTCACGCCGCTGTTCATCGTCCTGATCGCCATCGGCAGCACCGACCTGCTCTTCGCCCTCGACTCCATCCCGGCCGTGTTCGGGGTCACCGACGAGCCGTACCTGGTCTTCACCGCCAACGCCTTCGCCCTGCTCGGCCTGCGGGCGCTGTTCTTCCTGGTCCAGGGGCTGCTCGACCGGCTCGTGTACCTGTCCACCGGGCTGGCCGTCGTGCTCGCCTTCATCGGCGTCAAGCTGGTCCTGCACTGGGGCCACACCCTGTCCGACGCCGTCCCCGAGATCCCGACCCTGACCTCGCTGGTCGTGATCATGGCCATCCTGGCCGTGACCACCGTGGCCAGCCTGGTCAGGTCCAGCCGCGACCCGGCGGCCCGGGCCCACGCCGGCTCCCTGCGCCGCCCGGCCCGCAAGGGTGCCGAGCCACCCGCCGACCGGCGGAGCGGAGGCGGGCCATGAGCGGGACCGTCTGGGAGATCGGGCTGGTCCTGGTCCTGATGGTGGTCAACGCCGCCTTCGCCGGCAGCGAGGTGGCCCTGATCTCGCTGCGGGAGGGGCAGCTGCGGCGGCTGGAGGCCGAGGGCGGCCGGGGCCGGCTGGTGGCCCAGCTGGCCCGCGACCCCAACCAGTTCCTGTCCACGGTGCAGATCGGCATCACCCTGGCCGGGTTCCTGGCCTCGGCGGTGGCCGCCGTGTCCCTGGCCGAGCCGCTGGTCGAGCCGCTCGCGTTCCTCGGCGCCTGGGCCGAACCGGCCGCCATCGTCCTGGTGACGGTGGCCCTGACCTTCCTGTCGCTGGTGGTGGGGGAGCTGGCCCCCAAGCGGATCGCCCTCCAGCGTCCCGAGGGCTGGGCCAAGCTGGCCGCCCGGCCCCTGGCCGTCACCTCGACCGTGACCCGGCCGCTGGTGTGGCTGCTGTCGCGGTCCACCGACCTGCTGGTCCGCCTGGCCGGCGGCGACCCCGACGCCCAGCGCGAGGCCGTCTCCGAGGAGGAGGTCCGGGACATGATCGCCACCCAGGCCAGCTTCCCGCCCGAGCAGCGCACCATCCTGGTCGGCGCCCTGGAGATGACCGAGCGGCACCTGCGCGACGTGCTCGTGCCGCGCCGCGAGGTGGTCGCCCTCCCCGCCGACCTGGAGGTGGAGGAGGCGGTCCGGCGGCTGGTGGCCAGCACCCACGCCCGGGCGCCGGTGTACCGGGGCGACCTGGACGACGTGACCGGGGTCGCCCACCTGGTCGACCTGGTCGGGGCCAGCGGCCGGATCGGCGACCACTGCCGCCCGGCCCTGGCCCTGCCCGAGTCGGTCGGGGTGCTGGAGGTGCTGCGGCGGATGCAGCGCGAGCACCAGCAGCTGGCCATCGTCATCAACGAGTACGGCGGCACCGAGGGGATCATCACCATCGAGGACCTGCTCGAGGAGCTCGTCGGGGAGATCTACGACGAGTTCGACCGCGACGTCAGCGCGGTCGAGCACGAGCCCGGCGGGACCATGGTCCTGCCCGGGTCGTTCCCGGTCCACGACCTGCCCGACCTGGGCGTCGAGCTGCCCGAGGGCCCGTACGCGACGGTGGCCGGCCTGGTCCTGGCCCAGCTCGGCCACCTGCCCGTGGCCGGCGAGCAGGTGGAGGTCGGCGGCTGGCGCCTGGAGGTCCTGGAGGTCGACCGCAACGCCATCCAGCGTCTCCGGATCCGCCCGGCCGCCGCTCCCAGCTGACTCCCAGGCGGCGCCAAGGCGGCCCCAAGGTCCGGCGGGCAGGCTCGTCCCCTGACCGCAACCGCCGGAAGGAACCGCCATGGACCCAGCGCCCACCGCCGCCGGCCCCCGCCGGTCCCCGCGGCGACGCCACCCCGCCGCCCGCTCCCGGGTGGTCGCGGGCCTGCTCAGCGCCGTGCTGTTCCTTGGCCTGGGCGCCGGCATGGCGGCCAGGCAGACCAGCGCCACGACCAGCGCGGCGACCGCCTCCTCGGGCTCGTCCAGCGCCCAGGAGGACAGCGGCTCGAGCTCCTCGGGCTGGGCGGCCACCCCCGGGTCGTCCTCCTCCGACCAGTCGCCCATGACCAGCAGCCAGGGGAGCTGAGGCCCGATGACGACCATGGCGGCCCCGGCCGAGCTGCGCTTCCGGGCCATGGGCAGCGACGTCCACGTGCTCGTCGACGGCCCCCCGGGCCTGCTCCAGGTGGCCCGCGACCGGGTCGAGGAGCTGGAGCGGCGCTGGAGCCGGTTCCGGCCCGACAGCGAGATCAGCCGCCTCAACGCCCTCGCCGGCTCGCCCATGGCCGTCTCGCCCGAGACGCTCGGCCTGGTCGGGCGGGCCCTGGAGGGGGCTCGGGTCACCGGCGGCCGCTTCGACCCGACCGTGCTCGGCGACCTGCTCCGGGCCGGCTACGACCGGACCTTCGAGGAGCTCGGCCACGCCGGCGCCGCCGCCGGCGGGTCGCCGCTGGGCCGGGGCTGGTCCCGGGTGGTGGTGGACGCGGCCCGGTCGTCGGTCACCCTGCCGGCCGGGGTCGGCCTTGACCCGGGCGGGATCGGCAAGGGGTACGCCGCCGACCTGGTGGTCGAGGAGCTGCGGGCCGCCGGCGCGGCCGGGGCGTGCGTCAACCTCGGCGGCGACCTGCGCGCCGAGGGCCGGGCCCCCGGCGGCGGGTCCTGGGTCGTCGGGATCGAGCACCCGCTGCGGCCGGGCCCGGCGGCCACGGTCACCCTGGCCGGCGGGGCGGTCGCCACCTCCAGCCGGGTCCGGCGGGCCTGGGGGCCGGACGGCGACCGGCGCCACCACCTGATCGACCCGGCCACCGGGGCGCCGGCCGACACCGGCCTGGCCGCCGTCACCGTGCTGGCCGCCCGCGGCTGGCAGGCCGAGGTGCTGGCCAAGGCCGCCTTCCTCGGCGGGCTGGACCGGGGCCGGGCCCTGCTCACCGTGGCCGGGGTCGACGGCCTGCTGGTCGACGACCATGGCGGGCTCCATCCCAGCGGCGGGTTCGCCCGCTTCCTGGTCGGTGACGGGGCGGGGGTGCGCCGGTGAGCTCGCAGGTGTTCTGGTTCACGGCCCGGGCGAGCGGGATCGTCGCCTGGGGGCTGGCCGCCGCCTCGGTGGTCTGGGGCCTGGCCCTGTCGACCCGGCTGCTCGGCCGCCGGCCCCGCCCGGCCTGGCTGCTGGACCTGCACCGGTTCCTGGGCGGCCTGGCCCTGTCGTTCACCGGGGTCCACGTCCTGTCGGTGCTCGCCGACAGCTACGTCCACTTCAGCCTGGTCAACGTGCTGGTCCCCCTGACCGGGGCCTGGCACCCGCTGGCCGTGGCCTGGGGCATCGCCGGCATGTACCTGCTGCTCGCGGTCGAGCTGACCTCCCTGGCCCGGCCCCGCGTCCCCCGCCGGCTGTGGCGGCGGGTCCACTACGCCGGCTTCGGCGTGTACCTGATGACCACCGTCCACGGGCTCACCGCCGGCACCGACGGCCGCGCACCGGCCTTCCTGGTCGCCAACGCGGTCGTGGCCTCCCTGGTGGCCGGCCTCACCGCCTCCCGGGTCGCCGCCGGCGGGCCGCCGGGGCAGGCGAGGGCCGCCCGGGCGGGCGGCGGCTCAGCGAGGCACCCGGCGCTTCGCGGCTAGGATCATCTGGGTCGCCGTGGCACGGCTCACCCCGAGCCGCTCGGCGATCTCGTCCGGACGCATCCCCTGGGCACTCCAGATCCCGGCCAGGTCCTCCTGCGCCCTCGTCCAGGCGGGCCGCCCCGGCTCCGCCGGCTTCCGGGCGGCGGGCCGCCGCCGGGCGGCCCTGGTCCGGGGCGCCGGCGTCCGCCCGAGCGGGCGCCCGTCGGTGACCGACGACGACTTGCGCTGGTCCTGGTACCTGCCGGCGGCCAGGTCCTCCTTGGTCCGGTCGTCCACCACCAGGTACTGGTCGGCGGCCTTGTTGACGGAGACGGCGGCGATCGTCAGCGGCCGGGCGTTCCGCTCGCGGCACTCGCTGCTGGTGCAGTAGTCGTATTTCTCGGCCCGTTCGGGATGCAGCTCGCTCCCGCACGTGACGCACCGGGCAATGCCCGTCCCTGCTGGTTCAAGAGTCTCCATGCAACTGCTGCAACGCCGCTCCGACGGCCGCTGTTCCACCCGGGTCGGCGGCTACGGCTTGAGCACGATCTTGGTGCAGTCGTCCTGCTTGTCGCGGAACAGCTCGTAGCCCTGGGGGGCCTCGTCCAGCGGCATGGTGTGGCTGATGACGAAGCTGGGGTCGATCTCGCCGTTGCGGATCCGGTCCAGCAGGGGGCGCAGGTAGCGCTGCACGTGGCACTGGGCGCTCTTGATGGTCAGGGACCGGTTCACCACCGCGCCCATCGGGAACTTGTCCACGAACCCGCCGTAGGCGCCGATCACCGAAACGGTGCCGCCGTTGCGGCAGCTCAGGATGGCCTCCCGCAGGGCGTGGGGCCGGTCGGTCTCCAGCCGGGCCACCTGCTTGGTCCGGTCGTAGGCCTGCAGGGCCCGGTTGGCCTGGTGGGCCTCCATGCCGACGGCGTCGATGCAGGCGTCCGGGCCCCGGCCGGCGGTGATCCACTGGAGGGCGTCGGCGACGTCGGTCTCCTCGTAGTTGACCGGCTCGGCCCCGGTGTGCTCGGCGGCCAGCCGCAGCCGGTGGTCGAAGCGGTCGATGGCGATCACCCGCCCGGCCCCGAGCAGGCGGGCGCTGGCCATGGCGAGCAGGCCGACCGGGCCGGCGCCCCAGACCGCGACCACGTCCCCGGGCTCGATGTCGCACAGCTCGGCGCCCATGTAGCCGGTGGGGAAGATGTCGGACAGGAACAGCACCTGCTCGTCGGTGAGGTCGTCCTCGACCTTGATGGGGCCGACGTCGGCGAACGGGACCCGGGCGTACTCGGCCTGGCCGCCCGGGTAGCCGCCGAGCATGTGGGAGTAGCCGAACAGCCCGGCCGGGGAATGGCCCATCAGCTTCTCGGCCAGCGCGGCGTTGGGGTTGGAGTTCTCGCACAGCGAGTACAGCTCGCGCTGGCAGGCGTC
>Ga0081539_10005525_pt1 | contig 12823 bp, 10 predicted proteins | sample TabmetS4T2R2_FD_71023 | JGI IMG/M metagenome (GOLD analysis project Ga0081539, IMG submission 71023) | Tabebuia heterophylla rhizosphere microbial communities from the University of Puerto Rico - S4T2R2 | ecosystem: Host-associated > Plants > Roots > Rhizosphere ...
GGACGCGATCCGATCGCTCGAGATGTTCGGCCACGCTCAGCAGCAGGATCCGGCGGCGTTCCTGGTCGTCCGTCGTATCGACTGCCACACGCGATCCGGCGCTCGTCGGCGTCGACGGAGCGGACAGACGCCCGACGACATAGCCGGACGCAAGCAGGGCCAGCGTCGCCGCCAACGCCAGCGTCCACCGTGCCGGGCCGGCAGGGACCCACGACCGGCGCGTTCGCAACGCCGGTGCGATGGCTCGCCACACGTCATCGCCGTACGACTCTCCGCGCGGCGGCACGTCGTCGACCAGTGCGGCGAGGGTTGTGGAGAGCGCGCGGTATCGCGCCGCGCATTCCGCGCACGTCGCCAGATGTGTGTCGGCGTCGCACGGCTCCCCGTAGTAATGCAGGACGAGATCGTCGTCGGAACAATGGGTCATGCGTGTCCCCGCAGCGGCTCCAGCACGGTGCGCAGCTTTCGAACCGCGCGAAACACCGCGTGCTTGGCCGCGCTCTCCTGAATGTGCAGCGTCCGGCTGATCTCGTCGATGCTGCAGCCTTCGTAGTGGCGCAGCGCGAAGGCGGCCCGCTCCTGCGCCGTCAGCGTGTCGAGCGACGCTTCGACACGGCGCCGAATTTCGGCGCTCTGTGCCAGCCGCTCCGGAGACGGCTTGCTGCTCGGCGTGACGTCGGCGGCCGCGTCGAGCACCTCGGCTTGCGCGTCCTCTCGCCGTGCCTTTCGTGACCGCAGCGAATCAATGGCGCAATTGACGACGATGCGGTGGAACCAGGTGCCGAAATTGGCGCGCGATTCGAAGTCGCGAAGCCGCCGATGCGCTCGAATGAAGCTCTCCTGCACCACGTCGTCTGCATCCTGCTCGTTACCCACGAGCCTGTAGGCGAGGGCAAACGCCCGGCGGGCGTGCGCCTCCACCAGCACACGGAACGCTTCCGCGTCACCATCGCGCGCCCGCGCGAGGACGCCGTCCGCGGCCAGCGCATCCATCAACAGCCTTTAGACGGGGGATTCGTGGGCACGGTTAGGCCAGTAACCCTGAGCCTAACCCTGAACTTCGAACTACGATCGGGCACCATGTTCGAGCGGTACACCGAAACGGCACGGCGAACCTTGTTTTTCGCGCGCTACGAGGCGAGTCAGCACGGTTCCCTGGCCATGGGGCCGGAACATCTGCTGCTCGGCCTGCTGCGAGAAAAGAAAGGACCGGCGGCGCTATGGCTGAAGACGCTCCCGGTCGACAGGATTCGCGAAGAGCTGGTCGCCCACCTCGATGCGAACCCGCCAGTGCCGACGCATGTGGAAATCCCGTTCACCGAGCGGGCAAAGGCAATCCTCGCCGGCGCCGCGGAGGAGTCGGATGCTCTGGGCCATCGGCACATCGGCACCGAGCACCTGCTCCTGGCACTTGTTCGCAACGAGCAGTCGCCTGCCGGCGCTCTTCTCACGGCACATGGGCTCAGTCTGGCTGACCTTCGTCATCGGGCGGCGACCGAGCAAGACGAAACCTGACTGGGACCATGAATCCCCGAAACCGCGAAGTCGATCAGGTCCTGTCCAGGATCACCACCGTTTCAACGTGTGCCGTATGTGGAAACATGTCAACCGGTTGCAGGGACCGGATCGTGTAGGAATGCGGCGCGATCAGGCGGAGGTCCCGGGCCAGGGCCTCAGGGTTACAGGAGACGTAGACGGCACGCCGCGGCCGGAGGCGGCCGAACAGGCGTTCGACGACCGGCGCAGCGCATCCTTCGCGGGGTGGGTCGAGGATGACCACGTCTGCCGGCATCGTCGGAGTCAGCGCGGACTCAACTGACCGCGCGACGAACCGGCACTGGCCGGGCGGGATGCGGTTCAGGCGCAGACTGGCCTCGCCATCGGCGACCGCCGCGCGGTTCTCTTCGATGGCCGCGACATGATGACCACGCCTGGCAAGCGGGAGCGCGAACAGTCCGACACCCGCATAGAGGTCGAGCACGTCGGCGCCGTCCGGGACGGCGTCCAGGACGAGCCGCACGAGCACGTCGGCGGCATGCACGTTGGTCTGAAAGAACGCGGTCGGCGAGATCAGGAAGGACGTGCCTGCAACCTCTTCGCGCATCCGGTCCGTGCCTGCCAGCCGCCGCGTCTCGCGTCCGAAGATGAAGGCATCACCTCGCGGATGCAGGTTGAGATGCAGCGAGGTTGGCCCTCTGCCGTCTGCGCCGTCGCCGCGGCCGACAACACGCTGGGTCGTCGTTCGCAGGCGTTTGTCGTCGTCATTGGCCACGACCAGCGTGGCCATCAGCTCCGGCGTGTGAGCACCCGCACGAATCGCCACGCTTCGCAGAACGCCGCGTCCGCTCGCTGCCGCGCTCACGCCGGCGCGCGCGTATGCGTCGCGCAGGTCGAAGGCGAGGCGATTGCCTCGCGGATCGTGAACAGGACATTCACGTACCGGGATGATGCGTCTGGAGCCGCGCACGTAGTGACCCATGACCAGATGCGGCGCGTTGCCGAACACGAAGTGGACTTTGTGCCGGTAGCCCCAGGGATCGCGCGTATCGGTCCCCGCGATCGTCTCCCGCGCCAGCGGCGCGTGCGGCAGGGCCGCACGAACGAGTCTGTCGACGAGCGCGGTTTTCAGCCGCAGCTGCTCGGGATACGCGATGTGCTGCCAGCTGCAGCCACCGCATGGCGCGCCGTACGGCTCGGCGTTGGGACCGAAGTGTGGACACGGCGGCACGACGCGGTGCGGTGATGGCTCGAGAATCTCGAGGAGCTCTGAGGAAAGCCGATCGCCGTGCCCGGGCCGCAGGCGCACACGGACGCGTTCGCCGGGAATCGTGAAGGGAACGGAGATGCGATCGCCACGGTGACGGGCGATGCCGTCACCCGAAGCGTCGAGGTAGTCGATCGTGAGGTCGACCAAGCCAGAATTCGAAGCAGCTTTCACTGGCCTACGACACACTGAGGCACCGAGACACTGAGGATTATGAAAGGTCTCAGTGCCTCAGTGCCTCGGTGTGTCGTGTTTCGGATGTGCGGCGGTCGAATCGTATCTAGCGTACGTCGAGCAGCTCCACGTCGAACAGCAGCGTCGCGTTCGGGGGGATGACGCCGCCGGCGCCGCGCGCGCCGTAGCCGTACTCCGAGGGAATCGTCAGCAGGCGCTGGCCGCCGACCTTCATGCCCGCGACGCCTTCGTCCCAGCCGCGAATGACCTCACCGCCCCCGAGGCGGAACGTGAACGGTTCGTTGCGATCGCGCGAGCTGTCGAACTTCGTGCCTTTGTGATCCGATTTGCTCGCGTCATACAACCAGCCGGTGTAGTGAACGGTGACGTTGCGCCCGGCGGTGGCTTCATTGCCGCTGCCGGTACGTATGTCGTCTTTCATCAGCTGCGTGATATTCGATTGGCCCATCTGCTCAGACTCGCTTTGTCCGCAGCCGGTGATGACCAGGGCCGCGGCGATTGAGAAAGTGGCAATGCCGACGCGTCTCGGGATGCGGCGCGGACCTTTATGGTCCGCGGTCCTTTCACTTGCCACCGGTATAGCGAATCCGCCAGATCCGCCCTTTCACGTCGTCGGAGATATAGAGCGATCCATCAGGACCTTGTGCGAGCCCGACCGGACGATGCGCCGCATCGTTCGGCGCCTTCACCGCCTTTGCGCCGGCGAAGCCGTTGGCGAACACCTTGTCGGCACCTGACGGCAGCTCGCCCTTGAACGGGACGAAGCGGACGTTGTAGCCGTCCATCTCGAAGGGCGTCCGGTTCCACGAGCCGTGGAACGCGATGAACGCGCCGTTGCGATATTCCGCCGGGAACTGTGTCCCCGTGTAGAACATCATTCCAACCGGTGCGTTGTGGGCGGGGAAGTTCGCGATCGGCTTCTCGTATTTCGCGCAGTCGCCTTCCATCTTGCCGTCGCCGCCGTACTCCGGATTGAGAAGCCGCTTCTTCGACGCGAGATCGTAGAAGCAGTACGGCCAGCCAAAGTTCGCGCCCTGTTTCAGCAGGTGCATTTCTTCCGACGGACGATTGGCGTTGTCTTCCGCGTTGAACAGCTTCGGCCACATCGTGTCGAGCTGATCGCGGCCGTTCTGCACGTCATAGAGCTGGTGGGCAGTTGGATTCCACGCCATGGCCGGTGTGTGACGCTCGCCGGTCGTGACGCGGCCGGCGGCCGAGTGCTTCTGACCCGGTTTGTTCGCGTCGTATTTCCACACGCCCCCCATCGTCGTCAGCGTGGGGCACGGATTCTGACCGGCGACGCCCGGGCGCCGATCCGGCTCTTGACACGCGTTGCTCGGCGAGCCGACGTGCACGAACAACTCGTTGCGGTCGCCGATGGCGATCGACTTGGCGGCATGCGGCTGCGCGCGCGGCAGATCATCGACGATGATCTCCGCCGGTCCGGTCGGGACGAGGGCGTTGCCGTCCATCTTGAAGCGGGCAACCTGCGTGTTCGAGCCGACGTACAGGTAGCCGTTGTTCCAGACAATCCCGGTGCCGTTCAGTCCAGGCCCGAATTTCTCCACCTGTTCGAGCTTGCCGTCGCCATTGCCATCGCGCAGCGCGATCACGGCGTTCTCCGGTGGTCCTGAAGGCGGAGGACCGAAGGGCCCGCCGCGGGCGGCCAGCACGGTGTAGACATCACCGCGCGGGCTCACGGCCAGATGGCGTGTCGATCCGAGGTTGTCGGCGACCACCTGCGCACAGAAGCCCGGCGGCAACGTCAGGCCTCCGTTGTCTGGATCGCAGCCGGCCGATCGTGTTTGTTGCTGGGCGAGCGCAGCCGCTCCAGCGACGAGTACAAGCAGTGCAACAGACGCATTTCGCATATCGCGAAATTATAGTGGGATACGCTGTCCAGCAATGACGGGTGCGCGCCGGGTTGTCGTGGTCGGAGCCGGGCTGGCAGGACTTGCAGCAGCGCACGAGCTCGCGACCCACGGGCGCGCGGTCACCGTGGTCGAGGCGCGCGGACGTGCGGGCGGTCGAGTGTGGACAGCACGTGATCGCTTTCTCGATGGCCAGCACGCCGAGCTCGGCGCTGAATTCATCGACGGCGATCATGCGCACGTTCGCAGGCTCTCCGCTGAGTTCGGTCTCGAGCTCGTGCCGGTGCTGCGGAGTGGATTCACGCACCGATACCGGTCGTCAGAAGGAGACTATCGGTTGACGCGTGCCGGCGGCTGGACGCAATTGCGCAACGCGTTCGCGCCTCTGATCCGTCGGTACCGGGCGGCCCGGGGCGACGAACGCGCCGAGCGCATTCGCGAGCTGTCCACGTACTCGATGCGCGAATGGCTGCGCGGTCAAGACGCGAGCCAGGAGGCGCACGCGGTCGCCGACTCGCTGCGCGGCTTCTTTCTGGCCGACCCCGAGGAGCTGTCGGCGCTGCCGCTCGTCGCGCAGCTGGCCGAGCATGGGTCGCCGACGCGCACCGGGATCTCACGGATTGTCGGCGGCACCGATCGGCTGGTCGATGCCTTGGTTCGCGCCACTTCCGCGCAACTGCTGTTCAACCATCACGTCCACGCGGTCGCGCAGGCCACCGATCGCGTCGTCGTTCGCGTGCGTGATGCCGCCGGACTTCTACAGGAGATCGAAGCCGACGCCGTAGTGATGACAGTGCCGACGACGGTGCTGCGGACGATCGAGATGACGCCGGCGCTTCCGGACGAGCAAGTGCACGCGATTCGCGCTCTCAAGTACGGCTGCGCGACGAAGCTGGTGATTCAGTATGAAGGCGACACGTTCCGCCGGATGCGCGCTCGTGCCTTCGCGACCGACACCTACCTCGGAGCATTCTGGGACTCGACGGAGGGTCAGCCGGCCACAGCCTGCTCGACGCTGACGTTTCTCTGTGGCGGGTCGGCAAGCGCCGCGATGCGCGAACACATCGAGCGCGGTCCGCGGGACGTGCTTTCCGGTCTGTGCTGGCTCGATCTCGCCGACGCCAACGTGACCGCGAGTCAGCACGCCTCGTGGGAGTCCGATCCACTCGCCGGCGGCGGCTACGCCTACCTCGATCCCGCATTCGATCCTGCCTGGCTGCCGCTGCTGTCACGCCGCGCCGGCCGCATTGTCTTCGCTGGCGAACACACGAGCCGCGAGCATCAGGGATACATGGAGGGTGCAGTCGAATCCGGCCTTCGCGCCGCGCGCGAAATCCTCGAATGACGTGGACGCGGACCATCCGCCTTCGCCAGAGGCTACGGCGGACAGGTTCGGTCCGCGCCGCAGCTCCTGAAGCCAGGACTGAAGCCCGAAGGCCGAAGCCCGAAGACCCGCCAGACTAGCCGAAAGCCGAGAGCCCAAAGCCCAGAGCCCAGAGCCCAGAGCTCACCATTTGGGTTTTGGGATTTGACGGCGTTAGTCTCCCTCTATGGCAATGACACGTGGCGTTCGGCTCGTCTTCGTGCTGATCGGTCTGGCGATCGTCGTCTCGTTCGCCGGTCTCGCGCTCGTCTACGTCGTCGTCTCCCGAGGACCGTCGGTTCCGCAAGCTGCGACTCTGGTACTGCGCCCGGGAGGACAGCTGTCCGAGACGGTCCCCAACGACGTCGTCGGTCAGTTCCTTGGCGGGGGGACGAATACCGTGCGCGGGTTCGTCGACACCCTGCACAAGGCGAAGCGTGATGCGCGGGTGGCGAGCGTGCTCATCATGCCGAGCTCGCTCGACCTGCCGTACTGGGGCAAGGTCCAGGAGCTGCACGATGCGATTACCGACTTCCGCCGTTCGGGCAAGAAGGTCATCGCGTTCCTCGAATACGGCGGCGACCGTGAGTACTTTCTCGCCAGCGCCGCCGATCGCGTCTACCTGCTGCCCACCAGCGCGCTCGATCTGACGGGTGTCGCCTCGTACGAGATCTTCCTGCGCGGCACGCTCGACAAGATCGGCGCCTATCCCGACTTCGTGCACATCGGCGAGTACAAGACCGCGACCAATCAGCTGACCGAAAAGAGCATGACGCCGGCGCATCGCGAGATGACCGAGGCGCTCAATCGCGATATGTTCGATCAACTCGTCCGCGGAATCGCGCGCGGGCGGCGCAAGAGCGAGGCGGACGTGCGCGCGCTCGTCAGGCGCGGGCCGCTGCTGCCGCAGGAGGCGCTGCAGGCCGGGCTCGTCGACGGCCTCGCCTACGAGGATCAACTCGATGACCGGGTACCCGAGCTCCGCGGTCGCTCCGGGCAGAACCAGCGCATCGATGATTCGGACTACGGCCGGATCGACCCGCGTGCGGTCGGCATTCGCCCGCGATCGCGCATCGCTGTTCTGTACGCCGTCGGCACCATCACCTCCGGCAAGAGCGCGTTCGATCCGCTCAACGGGAGCATCATCGGCTCGGAGACGCTGGTCGAACAGATCCGTCAGGTTCGCGACGACGACAGCATCAAGGCGATCGTGTTGCGCGTCGACAGCCCCGGCGGATCGTCGGTGGCGTCGGATGTGATCTGGCGGGAGTTGATGATTACGCGCGACCAGAAGCCGTCGCGCCCGCTGATTACGTCGATGTCCGATCTCGCCGCCTCGGGCGGCTATTACATCTCGCTGCCCGGGCAGACGATCGTCGCGCAGCCGGGGACCTTGACCGGATCGATCGGCATCTACACGGGCAAGATGGTCCTCGACGGGACGCTCGACAAGGTCGGCGTCACGCACGAGACCGTGACCTCCGGCGGCAACGCCGACATCTACTCGCCGTTTGCGAGGTTCACGCCCGGTCAGCGCGCCCGCGTCGAGGATTTCCTGCACAACTTCTACAACAACTTCCTCGACAAGGTCGCCGCGTCGCGGCACACCACGCGCGAGAAGATCGACAGCGTCGCGCAGGGACGCGTGTGGACCGGGGCGCAGGCGCGGGAGCATGGTCTGGTCGACATGCTGGGTGGACTCGATACCGCCATCGAAGTCGCGAAGCAGCGCGCCAGGATTCCGGCCGACGAAGACGTCGAACTGGTATCGTACCCGGCACGGCGGAGCCTCTATGAGACGCTCACGCAACAGTTCAGGGGTGACGCCGGTCTCGGGATCTGGAGCCTGCTCGCTGGCGGCAATGAGGGACGAGCGATGGCGGCACTGACCGCGTCGGCGCGACTCTTCCGCCGCGGTGAGCCGTTGGCGTTGATGCCGTATACGTTCCTGCGCTGATTCGTGATTCGTGATTCCGACAAATCACGAATCACAACTCACAAATCAAAAATGAGCTTCAGGCGCGTATCGAAGCGGTGACGCGCCTGAGCACGTCCGGCTTGATCTCGATCTTCGTCTTCTCCTTCGCCTTTGTCATGTAGGCGGTGAAGAATCGCGCCCGTCGTTCGTTGAGGAGCTCGGCGCGGAACTGCTCGCGCGCCGATTTGAACTCCTCCGGCGTGACCTCGTCGCGATCGGTCACGCGGACGATCACGGTCGCGTCGTTGGTGCTGATCGGATCGCTCACCGACCCCTTCGGCAGCGCGAACGCCACCTTTTCGACGTCCGCACTGGTGCCGATGTCGGGGAGCGCCGCTCCACGCGTGATCATCTCGGTCGTCTTCGGATCGAGCCCCTGCGCCTTGGCGGCCGCCGTGAAGTCCTTCGCGCTCTTCAGCTGCGCCGCGATCTCGCCGGCGCGCTGACGGCTCATCTCCGCCGCGCGCGTGCGGATCACGTCCTGCCGGACCTTCTCCTTGACCTCATCGATCTGCGGAACGTACGGGTCCTTCTTCTCGGCGACGACGATGAAGACCGGGCCGCGAGGTGATGTGAGCGACTCGCTGACTTCGTTGTCTTTCAGGCGGAACGCAGCCGCCGTGACCTGGGGCGCAGCGCCGAGACCGGGCACCGGATCTTCGCGCTGAAAGAAGCCCGATTCCTGCACCGTGAGAACGTTCTCGCGTGCCGCCGCGTCGAGATCGCTCGCGCTCTTCAGGCGATCCTGGACCTTCCTGGCATGATCGGCGATCTGCTGATCTGTTCTCTGCGCGGCGAGCTGTTCCTGGATCTGCGGCTGCACTTCCGCCAGCGGCCGCGTCTGCGCCTGCTTGTGATCGGTGACCTTGATGATGTGAAACCCGAACTGCGACTTCACCAGATCGCTGACCTGTCCCGGTTGCATCGAGAACGCGGCGGTCTCGAATTCCGGCACCATCCGTCCGCGGCCGAAGTAATCCAGATCGCCGCCGTTCACTTTCGACCCGTCGTCTTCCGAGTACTTCATGGCGAGCGCCGCGAAGTCGGCGCCCGGTGCCTTGACCTGCTTCAGGACGTCTTCGGCCTGTTTGCGCACGTCCGCTTCGTTCTTGCCTTCCGTCTTCAGCAGGATGTGGCTGGCGCGCACCTGCTCCGGCGTCTGATAGAGCTGGATGTTGTCGTTGTAATACTTCTGGATTTCAGCGGGTGTGACGGTCGTCTTCAACCGCGCCTGATCGCGATCGAGGAGCAGATATTTGATCTTGCGCTGCTCGCCGATGCGGTACTCGGCCTTGTGCGCGTCGAAGTACGCCGTCACATCGGCGTCCGACGCCGTCACCTTGTCGCGGAACTTGTCGGCCGTCAGCGCGACGACCTCGAGCTTCACCTTCTCGTTGCGCTGCTTGTATTCCTTCTCGAGATCGGCATCGGACACGACCATCCAGTCGGTCAACGCGGCGCGCAGCTTGTCGAGGACCATGCTGCGACGCAGCCCTTCCTCGAAGTCGTCCGGCGTCATCGGCGGATTCTGCGCCAGCAGCAGCTGGCGATAACGCTGCTCGCCGATGAACTGACCGTTCTCCTGCAGACCGGGAATCGCGAAGATCTGGCTGCGGAGCTCGTCGTCACTCACCGTGATGCCGTTGCGATCGGCCTCGAGCAGCGCCACCTGCTCGTCGATCATCTGCGTGAGGATCTGCTGATCGATCCCGAGCTGGCGCAGCAACTGATCGTTGAGGTTCCCGCCAAACTGCTGGCGATACGCCTGGACCTGCGCTTGATAGCGCTGTTGGAACTGACCGGCCGTCAGATCTTGTCCACCGACTTCCGCGATCACCTCGCGCGGCGTGGCACCGACGGTGGTCGTGGTGCCGGTCTCATCGAGAAAACTCGGGATGTAGAAAGCGACGAACGTCAGAACCACGAGGGCGAGGCTCCATTTGAGCCAACCTTTGTGGCGACGCATCCGGTCCAGCATCGTCATGGGATCAATCCTGTCAGGCTTTCGGCTCTGGGCTTTTGGCTCTCGGCCGGCTCGAATCGCAACCCGCAATCGTACGATATGAGCTTTGCCGCAGCAACCGCGCCGGGGCGCCGTGATTGCGGCTCCAGAGCCCAAAGCCCAGAGCCTAGAGCCGAGGTCCGTCGCGTGATATATTTGACACACCTGAAAGGACTTAGCGGTCTTCCTCGCCCTGAGCGTAGTCGAAGGGCCACCTCCGCCGCAGCAAGCGGTGACATCGACTTCAACGAAACCTGACGTCACGATTGGCCCCGGAGGTACTCGGCGCCCCGATCTGGCGGCGCGCCTGAAGACGCGTTTGAGGAGTCTGCGTGCCCGCCTCGAGCGGCGCGACGCCCTCGTCGAGGCGATCCGAGGCGCCAACGCCAGCCTTCACCCGCAGCGCGTCACCGCCTGGCTCATCGATGAAGCCGACACCTGGGTCCCTGCCCCGTGCTGGGCGGTTGTCGCACACGACGTGGACGGGGACCTCTCGGTCCTTGCCGACCGTGGATTGTCGCCGGAACTGGGGACTTCGCTGTGGTCCGTGGCCAACTGGGTCCTTGGCCAGGGTACCGAGTTGTGTTCCGGTGACCTTCAGCACGACAGTCGAGCTTCCGCCGGGGCGATGGGGTCCGCGCTCGGTTTTCCGCTGGCCTGTCGCAATCGGACGGTTGGCGTCCTGGTGGGTCTCGACCCGGAACCGTCGACCGCCGCGCCGTCGCCAGGCCCTTCCTTGCTGGCCGCGATCCGGGCGGTCCTCGAGCCTGCCGCGCTCGCCCTCGACAACGCGCTGACCCTCGAGCGAGCCGAGGCGCTGTCGGTGACCGACGACCTCACGCGCCTGTACAACTCGCGCTATCTTCACCAGATGCTGCGCCGCGAGACCAAGCGGTCGATGCGCAGTGGAAGGCCGCTCTCGCTGCTGTTTGTCGACCTCGACGGGTTCAAGCAGGTCAACGACAACTACGGTCACCTGGCCGGGAGCAAGGCGCTGGGAGAGGCTGCCGCGGTGATTCGCGGGTGCGCCCGTGAAAGTGATGTCGTTGCCCGGTTCGGCGGCGACGAGTTTTCCGTCATACTCCCCGAAACCGGAACGGCCGGTGCGGCTGCAGTGGCCGCCCGCATCCGCGAGCGACTGTCGAGCTTCCAGTTTCTCGCGGCCGACGGATTATCCGTTCATTTAACTGCGTCCATTGGGGTTGCGACCCTGCCGGACGTCGCCACATCGACCGAAGAATTATTGCGAGCGGCAGATAAGGCGATGTATCGCGTCAAGGCCGTCGGCAAGGACGGTATCTACATTGCGCAGGAGTAACTGATTTGCCTCTCGGCTCGTTCTTTTCGCTGTTCTCGAGTGATCTCGCTATCGACCTTGGCACCGCCAACACCTGCGTCTACGCGCGCGGCAAGGGGATCGTCGTCAACGAGCCCTCGATTGTCGCCATCAACAAGATCAACGGACGCGTTGAAGCCGTGGGCAAGGATGCGAAGGAGATGCTCGGTCGCACGCCCGGCAACATCGTGGCGATCAAGCCGATGAAGGACGGAGTCATCGCCGACTTCGAGGTCACCGAGAAGATGCTGACCTACTTCATCAAGAAGGCCCACAACCGCAACGTGTGGGTCCGCCCGCGCATTGTCATCGGCGTGCCGTCCGAGATCACGCAGGTCGAGAAGCGCGCGGTGAAGGACAGCGCGTATCGCGCGAAGGCCAGCGAGGTCCACCTGGTCGAGGAAGCGATGGCGGCCGCGATCGGCGCCGGCATGCCGATCACGGAGCCGTCCGGCAACATGATCGTGGACATCGGCGGTGGCACCACCGACATCGCCGTCATCTCGCTGGCAGGCATCGTCTACAGCAAAGCCGTGCGCGTGGCCGGCAACGAGATGGACGAAGCGATCATCCAGTACATCAAGAAGACGTACAACCTCCTCATCGGCGAGCGCACCGCCGAGCAGATCAAGATCGAGGTCGGCTCCGCCTATCCGCTCGAAGACAAACTGACGATGGAGATCAAGGGACGGCACCTGATTGAAGGGGTGCCGAAGACGATCACCATCTCGGACGAGGAGATTCGCGATGCGCTGGCGGAGACCGTGAACGTGATCGTCGACGCCGTGCGCGTGGCGCTCGAGCGCACGCCGCCGGAGCTGTCGGCCGACATCGTCGATCGCGGCATCGTGCTCACCGGCGGCGGATCGCTGCTGAAGAACCTCGACAAACGCCTGCGCGAGGAGACGGGGCTGCCCCTCGCGATGGCGGAGGATCCGCTCTCGTCGGTCGTGCTCGGCGCGGGCAAGATGCTGTCGGACTTTAACTTGCTGCGGAAGATCTCGATCGACTGAGGCAGGAGGCTGGTGAGCTGGTGAGCTGGTGAGGAAACCAATCGCTGAGTTCTGCTCGTTCTCACCTGCCTACCCGCTCACCAGCTCACCCGCTGCTCTTCCATGCTCGATATCCACCGTCGCACCGGCTATCTGTTTCTCGCGGTCGTCGTCGCGCAGGTCATTTTGATCTCCGCGCAGGTGCAGACTACGTCCGGCACGGCGGTCCTGCAGGCGGTCACGTTCGGCATCTTCTCCCAGGTCCAGCTCGGCGCGGCGCGGATGTTCGGCGGCGTGCGCGGCGTGTGGGACGGCTACTTCG
>Ga0081539_10005526_pt1 | contig 12821 bp, 12 predicted proteins | sample TabmetS4T2R2_FD_71023 | JGI IMG/M metagenome (GOLD analysis project Ga0081539, IMG submission 71023) | Tabebuia heterophylla rhizosphere microbial communities from the University of Puerto Rico - S4T2R2 | ecosystem: Host-associated > Plants > Roots > Rhizosphere ...
ATTTCCAGACGGTTCCTTAGCGTCGCTTCGGCTCCGAAGACGTTGACCATGGAAGCCCTGCTCAGGCCTGTCGTATCGATGCCTGCCGTCTGACCCTGCCGCCTCATTACACAGGCGGAAGTGACTGTCCGCCACCGCATTTCGTCATGCAATCCTCCCCTCATTGTGGCCGCTTCTTCAAGCTGATCAAATTGGCAAATAGCCTATAACCGCCCTGCACACCCGCTGGCAACTGCCGGTAAAAAGCATAAGCTGCGTAGATAAATGTGCCTTTGCCGTACTGCGCATACATCAACCCGCCCTTCTGCGGCGGCTGCTGGCGGTCGTGGCTTTCGAGCAGCGGCTTGTACCGCTCGTCCCACGTCGTCATCCACTTCGACCCGCGCTCTTCGACCCAGCCGTTAAAATCGGCCTCAGTGATCGTGTTCGGCCAGTGAAAGACCGGATTCGACGGATCAAGGATCGTCACGGCGGCATCTTCTTCCGAAACCTCTTCAGCCCGCGCAGTTAGCTTGTAGGGGTATGGGCCGTAAGGCGCAGCGTCGAACTCCTGCGTTTGATATTGATAAATCAGGTTGCCGCCGCGTTCGGCGTAATCGAGCAGGCGTTTGCTGTAAGTCTTGAGATCGTCGCGCACGGCCGACGCGCGGATGCCAATGATGATCGCGTCGAACTGATCAAAGGGGCCGTTGGCCAGGTCGTTTGCGCCGAGCATCGTGACTTTTACACCGATCTGTTCGAGGGCTTGCGGGACTTCGTCGCCGACACCCATCACATAACCGACCGACAGGTTTGGTGCGACCTGCACGTCAATGCCGCGCACGTCCATGGTTGCAGGGCGATACAGGTGGCGCGGCTCCAAATCACGGTGCGCGATGACCCGGTACCCCTCCGTATATTCGCGTCCGCCGTATTCGGCCACGGCATGAATCTTGTAATCCACACCGGTTGCGGCGCGCGGCAATGCGACTGTGAAAGAGAAGGCGCGCGCTTCGCCTTCGTGCGTGAAAGTAAAGTTGTGCTCGGCTGGCGTTGCAGTCCAACCGTCTGGCAATCGCAGTTTGACTTTGCCTGCCGCATCGCCTTTGACATTGTTCGAAATGGTGACCGCAACAGTGACCGAAGTTGGCACCGCGGTGATTGGCACGACACCAATGCGTGGCGCAATAGCGATGTTGATCGCGGGCGCGACCGTCAGCAGGCGGCGCTGCTCGCCCCACGGGCGAGCCATAGAGACCGTCTGCACGGGGCGAGACAGCAAGAATCGCACGCCTTCGACTTCATAACTGAAGACGCCGACGAGCTCCGGCGGCGCGAATGGCAGATGCAGGTATTGTGGTTTGTGGATCTGGTAGATGTGGTCGCGCCATTCGTTTGCACGTGACCAGTGGGGACGCGTGTATTCGGCGTTGTCTGGGACCTTGGCCTCGAACTGCGCACGCAATGTTGCGTTGTTGACCGGTAGGTCGCCGGCGGGGGTTTTCTCTGTGACTTCCCAGCCTTGGGTGCGAGCAAGACCTGCCTCGCCTCTCTCGAGCTTCACCGGGCTGCGGTTGGTCACGCTCACTGTCAGTGAAAACCGTTGCCCTGGGATCGCCACGTTAAAAGTTTCGCGCGGCGCGAAGAACGACGCCGGCCCTTCTGATGCCCTTTTGGGATCAACCAGAACCTCCATCACCAATCCCAGCGCCTTGTGCATCGCATCGTTAAACTCTTGCTCTTTGTTGCCGAGCAGGAAGAGCACGTGGTCTTTGTTTGCGGCTTCAGGTGATGAGGCTTTGACCTTCTCGATCAAGGTGCGAATGGCTTTCGTCCCCGCGGCAAGATCGGACGCCACGACCCAGGGCTTCAGCGCGTCAAATTTGCTGATCGCCGCTTCGACGCGATTGCTGATCTCAGTCAATTCAGGTGAGAAGTTGGTTGTTCCCACGAGTTGCGCTATGCCAAGAATCGTCGTATCAATCCCATCGAACATGCTCTGCTCATTTTCGACCTGCGGAATGGCTCTGTCGGCGAGCATGACTGCGCTCAGCGACGTACCCGGCGCAGCGCGGACCTGCCCTGCGCTCTGCGAGCGTTGATGGCTCAACCCATCACGAGCGATCTCGCGGTACGACTTACCAACAAGCGGATCGTATGCGCCGACGTCAATTTTCAACGTCGCTATCGGCTCACTCTCGCGCACGCTCAGATAGAGCTTTTTGGTCTGCCATGGACGCAAGCCTTCTTGAAGATGTTCGGGGAAGCGGTTCGGGTCGGCAGCGGCCTTGAACGCTTCGATGCTCATCAACCCGGCGGCCTGGTGATGGCCATGCCCGTCACGTTGCGTGCCGTGGAAGCGGGAGACAATGATGTCGGGGCGGTACATCCGGATGGCGTGCACGACGTCGCCGAGCACAACCTCTCTGCCCCAATGTTCGAGCGTCTCGTCCAGCCGTTTTGAAAAGCCGAAATCGGCCACGCGCGTAAACATCTGGTCATCGCCGTAGTAACGCCCCGCGGCCAGCAGCTCTTCAGTGCGCAGAATGCCCAGCGCGTCGTAAAGTTCCGGGCCAATCAGGTTCGCGCCGCCCTCACCCCGGTTGAGCGTCAACAACCCTGCCCTGACGCCTTGTTGGCGCGAGAGCCAGGTGAGCAACGCGCCGTCTTCGTCATCCGGGTGCGCCGTCGTGTGCAGAACCGTGGCGGTCGAGCGCAAACGCAGCAACGCACCATAGGCGGCGGCGGCTCCTTTGTTTTCAGCCGGCTCCTGCACTTGCGCCAGCGTAGAGGGGAAGGTGAAGACTGCCAACACGAGACAGCATATCAACACGCGGAAGGCGAATTTGCTCATGGTCTCATCCCCCGAAAATGTCCGACAAACGAAGGAAGTTTACGGGCAGGGCCTGCAGGCCCTGCGCCGACACAGTCGCGCCAAGCGTTTACTCCTTCAGGCCTCCGGCCGACAGTCCTGCTACAACATAACGATAAAACGCCAGCGAGAGGATGATCGGCGGCAGGCTAGCGATGAAGCCGCCGGTGACCAGCATCCCCCAATTCACGCTGTGGCGCCCGATGAACTCCGCCAGCGCCACCGGTACAGTCTTCGAGGCATAGGTTGATGTAAAGACGAGGGCGAAGAAGAACTCATCCCAGGCGTTCAGCAGCGTGAAGATGGCGGTGGCGGCGAGGCCTGGCGTAGCCAGCGGCAGGGCCACGTGGATAAACGCTCCAAAGCGACTGGCGCCGTCCATACGGGCTGCCTCTTCCAGCTCGTGGGGCACGCTCTGAAAGTAGCCCGTCATGATCCAGACCACGAAGGGCAGGCTAAAGGTCGAATAGGCCAAGATGAGGGCCAGGCGCGTATCGAGCAGCCCGGCGCCGCGCAACATGCGAAACAGCGGGATGATCAGCGACACGGCAGGTAGCAGCTGGCTGCCCAGCACGATCAGCAACAGCGTGCGCTTGCGTGGGATATTGAAACGCACGAAGGCGTAGGCCGCCAGCGTGCCCAAGAGCATTGCCATCCCCGTCGCGCCGACGCTGACCACCAGGCTATTGTGTAGCGCCAGGACAAAGGTTGATTGGCCGCTGGCCTCGCCAAAGGCCGCCGGCCTGAAGATATCGACGTAGTGGCGGAGAGTGACCTCGGCCGGCACAATCCGCACGGGCAGTGTCAGGAGACTCGCCTGCGTCTGGATGGTGCTGAGGAACAGCCAGACGATAGGCAACAAGGTATAACCCAGGTAGAAGAGCAGCAGCAGCCAGCGAGTCGTGGGGCTGAGAAGGTTGCCTCGTGACGGAGGCATATTAACGCTCTCCCTCGATGCGCAACCAGTGCATATAGATCACGATCAGCACCAGCATGCACGCAGTGATAAGCCAGGAGATGGCCGCGCCGTAGCCGAAGAAGAGATACTGAAAGGCCTGATCGTAAGCATAGAACGCGATCACCTTGGTGCTATCGGCCGGGCCACCGTTGCCGGTGAGCACATAGATGAGGTCGAAGACGCGGAAGGCGCCAATGGTCCGCAGCACGACCGCCACCAGCATCACCGGGCGCAGCAGCGGCAGGGTAATGCGGCTGAACTTCTGCCAGCGCGTGGCGCCGTCCACCTCCGCCGCCTCGTACAGGTCAAGCGAGATCGGTTGCAAGCCGGCCAGCAGCAACAGCGTCATCGTCGGCACCATTTTCCAAGCGTCGGCCAGGATGACCACGTGCATCGTCCAGAACGTATCGCTCAGCCATGCCTTGGGGGCCTGCAACACCCCGAGACCAACGAGCAGGGCATTGGCCACGCCATAAGTGGGGTTGAGGATCCAGGCCCACAGCACGCCGTTACTGACCGTCAGCAGCGCCCAGGGGAAGATCATCGCCAGGCGCGCCCCAAGATTGCCCCGGAAGCGTTCGTTGAGCAGCACCGCAAATAGCAGCCCCAGCGCTAACTCCAGTGCCACGGAGAGGAGCGTAAAGTAGAGGGTGCGGTGGATGGAATACCAAAACGCCGGCTGTCGGAAGGCGTGCAGGTAATTGCCCAGACCGACGAACGGCTGGCCCTGCTCGGGATTGGCGAGATTGACGCGGTGCAGGCTGAGCCACAGGGAGTCGGCCAGCGGATAGGCAACGACCAGCAGCAGTACCAGGACCATGGGGGCAAGCATCACCACACCTAAGGCGCGCTCAGAGATCTCACCGCTGTGCCAACGCCTGGCGCGCGGTGCTTGCCCCCTCCACAGGGACGCTGCGCCGAAACGTGCACCGAAGGTCGGTAGGGGCATCGGCATATCTCCAGGGCACCACGCTATGGCGTGGCGGTGGCCCTGTTCACCTCACTGGCGGCAGCGTACATCGCCTCCTTGGGGCTCACCTTGCGGAGGAGAGCGGTGTGGAGGTACCTTTGAATGATGTCGGACTTCCGGGCATAATCAGTGAGTTGCGGCCGCACCACGAGGTACTTGAACTGCTCGCCATAGATCGCGAAGTCCTGCACGTTCTTTTGGAGCTCTGGGTCGCTGTAAAGCGAGGCTAAGATCGGATAATCGCCCGCGATGAGGGCGGCCTTCTTCTGCCACGCCGGGCTGGCCATGTACTCGAGCAGCTTCCAGGCCGCTTCTTGGCGCTTCGACTGGGCGAGAATCACCCATCCCTCGGCACCATTCACGCTGGAGCTTTTGACACCGCTCCCCCCAGGGAGCAACGCTACGCGAATATGGGGCGCTGCCTTGGATTTCTGAGGATCGTTGGCCTCGGGCAAGACCCCTTCCCAGTTGTAGGTCAAGGCGTAGGTGCCGGTTTGCAGCATCCTGCGCACGTCATCTTCGGTGGACTCCAGTGAGGCCGGGTCTGCCACTTGGTGTTGGTAGAGCAGGTCCACCATCCCCTGCAGCGCTTCGGTGCCACCCATGGTGTGGAAGACTGCCTTGCCGTGGCTGTCGAGGAGCTGCGCGCCGGGCTGAGTGAACATGAGCGAGATCCAGTCGCAGATTAACGCTTCGGACTGCCTCCAGGACCAGAGCGATCCCCACTGCCCCTGCCTGGTGGTCGCCTTCGCCTGGGCGACAAACTCGTCCAGGGTCGCAGGTGGGTGGTCGAAGCCGGCCTCCTTGAGCAGCTTGGCGTTGTAGAACAGGTGCTTGGCGCTGTTGAACAACGGCATGCCGTACAGCTTGCCGTTGTACGTCATCGCGTCGAGCGCTGCCGCCGGCACGTCCTGCTTGATCGCATCGGTGATGCGGCTGGCCAAGTCACCCACCCAGCCGGCCGCGGCGAAGCGCGCCGTCCACACCGTGTCCATTTGCACTACGTCGAAGTCGCCGCCGCCCTGCACCGCTGTCTGGATCTTATTCAGGCGCTGATTGTACTGCACAATGGTCTGATTGACCTTGATGCCGGTGGCGTTCGTGAAGTCTGCGATCAGCGAGGCGCGGACGTTGGTCACGTCAGACCAGAGTAAATTGACTGCCTGTTCGCCACTGGCGGTCGGACCGCTGCCACAAGAACCCAGCAGACCACTCGCCAGGGCTGCACCGCTGGCGGTCCCTACGATGCGCAGGAAGGTACGACGGCTGAGAGGGCTTCGCTGCATTATAACACCCATGGTATCTGCATCTGTGTGATCCATGAGAGATTCCATCGAAGGCCTACCGTCATTAAAGGGACTTTAATTTTGAATACCTGAGGGATCATCCTCTGTGAAAATGCAAAACCTTCTAAACTCTAGGAGGATTATCCCATGTGGCAGCAAGAATTTGCCTGGTTTTTCGCGCTCTTTCATCAACTGTATGCCTCTCTAACGCTTTCTCCGGCCTCTAAAAGCTCGGCTTGGTCGCAAAGGGCGTCAATTGGAGCTCGTGCGTCCAACAGGATTTGTCTTGGGTGTGGAGATAATAGAACGCCTCCGCGATCTTCACGGGATTCATCACCACGTCCGGCTGCTGCTGGGCTCGCGCTAGGGCATGGGTCCCGGGCGAGTCGATGAGACCGTCGATCACGACGTTGGCCACGTGCACGCCATACTCGGAATATTCCTCCGTCAGCACCTGCGCCAGCGTGCGCATCATCACGCGCGGATAGTACAGCGACTGGCCCGTCAGGCGCTTGCGGCCGCGCAAGGACGCCGCGTTATTCGACATAAGAAACGAGCCTGATCCGCGCTCGCGCATGGCAGGCAATACCTCCTTGGCAACCAAGAACGGGCCCCGGCTGGCAATGTGCTGCGCGGTGTCGAACAGGTCGACAGGAAAGTGTTCCAGCAATTCGTGCTCGGGCGGTAGGTCACGCCCCTCCAGGTAGCCCGCATTGTAAACCACGACATCTGGGTCACCCACAGTCGCGCGAATCGTAGCGAACGCCTTGGAGATGGAGGCGTGCGATACCAGGTCCAGCTCGACAATCATACTTTCGCCGCCTTGCTCTCTGATGGCCTGCTCCAGCGCTGCCGCATTGGCGGCACGCCGGGTCGTTAGCACGACGACGAAACCCTCCTGGGCGAACTTCTGGGCTATGGCGCCACCAACGCCCCAGCGCACGCCGACGGGCAGGTGGCTATCGTCGAGCACCTTCCCGTGCGCCAGTTGGGTATTGCGGCCATCGGCCTGCCACTTGGAGGTCGCCCCTACTACGACGGCGACCGGTTTGCGGGTCGAGTTCATAGTGGATTCCTTGCCTCTTGAGGTCAACTACTCACCATAGCCGCACGGCACGCGCGCGTGCGTCGGCCATGCCGTCTACGCCCTGGGTATGGGAAGTCGGGCACCGTCATAGCCCAGAGCCACACAGCAGCGTACAGACACTTCGTCTTCCCATATGTCGTCTCTATACCTGGCGGTCCCTGCGGACTGCACCGGTCGTGATGTCCTCGTCATACTGGCTTGCTCCTCTCGTGGGCGTGTTGACTCCACTCACTACGTAGCAAGGAGCCTCACGATGCCGAAGAGAACCTTACTCGATATGCCGCTCGCTGAGCAAGCTCAAATGCTCACTGCCCGACGCCACGTGCTCTGGCGCCCTCCGGGCGGGCCTGGCGTGTTGCCCGCAAGCACCTCATCGCCTGGGTGGCCACCGGACGCTGGCGGACCAACGCACCACGGCGCTCCGACAGGGCCGGACGGCACCCCGCCCGCAGGCGCGTCCCCGCGCCCACCATTTAGCGGCCCGTTTCCCCATACAGAGCGATGCGTATAGACCTACTGTAGGTCCCTCCGTGGCGTCACGTCACCTCTGATGGTATCAATCGCTTCCACGCAGCCTCCCGTATCGAGAGGCCATCGTGTGGCAGCGCCACGATGACCCCGGCGTGGGCCCCACGGCCCGCGGCCCTGGGGCGTGCCTGCCGCGGTGCCCCCGACGTGGACGCCTCCAGGGTTGACCGGCTGGGCGCCTGCGGGGTGCCCTCTCACCCCGCCCTGGCGACCGCGGCCGGCCCGCGCCACGGGCCCTGCTCTCGGGCAGGTCTCCTGGCCCACGGGGACCGCCAGCAGGCCGAGACGAGCGCCGCCTTGGTCACGGTCGAGCCCCTGGGCCTGCCAGCGTGCCGCGGCACGGCGTCCTGGGAGCCTCGCCCGTGGCTCACGGTGGGGGGCGGAGAGGGGGGCGCGCCGGTGGGGGCCCCCGAGGGCGCCATCGCCTGTGTGCCCAGCCGCTTCCCGCAGCGGGGGAGGCCTGCGGTGGGGGCAAGCGCCAGTGGGGCCGCTGCTGCGGCAAAGTCGATCATGGCCAGGGGGGGGCTGCATGGGGTATGGGGCTCGCCACACCCAGGCCGTGCTGGACTGTCGTGTGTCCCTGCCTGCGGCGTGGGCCCGGGACGAGCCCCGACGCCAGGCAGGCCACGTGCCTGCCAACGGGGCGTATCGCACGCGTCACGAGCCGTGTCGGGAGCGGCTCGCCCTGGGGGGGGCGCAGGGGCCGCCCGGCTGGGTGACGGGGGCCGCGGCGCTGGGGCGCCCCACGGGGGTGCGTCAGGCGGTGCGGGAGCGGGGCGCACGCTAGGTCCTGGGGGTGCCCGGCCCTCCCCTCAGCCACGCCCTGGCCCCAGAGAGGTGGCCCCGGGGGACGGGGCGGGCCGGAGCCCAAGGCCCCGTGGAGAGCGCGATGGGCACACGACGTGGCCAGACCCGGCGCGCACGCAACTGGCCAGGGCCACCCGCAGGGCGGGGGGCACGCGGAGTCCCCTCGCAGACGCGGGCGCGGTGGCGGGGCAGTCTTCGCCGGAGGCCCGCGCCCAGGCGGCCCCCCTGGGGCTCGTTCCGCTCTGCCCCCGCCTGGTGGAGCCAAGCACGACCTGGAGGAACTGGCGCTGCGGGAACTGGCGCCGGGCCTCAACGCCGGTACGGGCCTGGCCGCTCGCTGCCAAAGCGGCACGGGGGACGCGGGCCTGGCCGCGGACCAGGGGCGGCGCTGGGAGGGCGGGCATCCGCACATGGCGTTGACGCTGAGCGCGGTCTGGGGCTTGAGCGGTGCAACCCACCGGGGGCAGCAGTGGACGCTGGCCTTGACGCTGTCGCAGGTCCGCTAGGGGTTGCGCGGGCGCCTGCTGGAGGTCGTGGGCACTCCCGGCCCTGACTCCCTCTGCCGCCAAGTCTCCCGGCAATGAATGCGCATGGAGTGGGCGCGATGCTACCATCACCGCACTCGTAAGTGTATGCCACCGCGGAAGTTGCGCCGTGACATACAGTAGATTTATCGTGGTGTTCATTCAGACCGGCTGCTGTTGGAGTCAGTGTCCGGGACCATGGAAGAGTGCTGTAGAATGGCGTACCTCCCCATATGGGGGTAGTGGTGAATAAGCAATAACGCGAAAGCCCCGGTACACGGCGGCATACCGGGTCACTGCTCCAGCATAAAGGATGTGTCAGTGAACCGATCGATACGGATGAGCACCAACCAGGCAAGCGCAACACGCAGAAAATAGAACGGAAGCACCTGACGTTGCGCGCCCGGATCAAACGCCTGGTGCGCAAGACGCTCTGCTTTTCCCGATCGACCCAGATGCATGACATCGTCATCGGGTTGTTTGTCAATCGCTATGAGTTTAGACTGCTGGTATGAAACCGTAAAGTGCAAATCTGCAACACGACCCCTATGAATAATACACCACAAGAGGTGTCTCATGACGACGACCGCCCTTCCCGCTGATATCCAGATTGAACTGCGCCCCTATCAGCGGGACACCCTAACGGCGATTGAGGCCGCGGCCCTGCGTGGCGTCCGGCGCCAGGTCGTCAGTCTGCCGACCGGTGCGGGCAAAACGGTAATCTTCGCCCACCTCATTGTCGAGCGACAGACCCGGACCCTCATTCTGGTCCACCGTGACGAGCTGATCCATCAGACGCTGGACAAGCTGGCGATGGTGGCCCAGAGCACCGCCCTCGACATTGGTGTCGTCAAAGCCGAGCGGGATGAAAATGCCGGCAGTGTTGTAGTCGCCAGTGTCCAGACGCTCCAGCGCGAAGCCCGCTTGCAGCGGCTGGCACAGCCCTTCGGGCTGGTGGTTGTTGATGAGTGTCACCATGCCCTTCCTAACAACTCCTACGGCCGTATCCTTGCCCATGTCGGTACAGACCAGGCTGATGGGCCACTGATGGTGGGCTATACGGCCACACCGTTCCGTCCGAACAATGACCCGATCATCACTGCAGGCGAGAAGCTCGGCTGCTTCGATGAAGTGGTCTATACCCTCCCGCTCATGGGCTTGATTGCCCAGGGCTACCTCAGTCCCATCGTGGCCAAGGGCATTTTCCTGGAGGGCTTGGACCTGGACTCCGTGCGGACGCGCCACGGGGATTATGTCGAGCATGAGCTGGCGGAGGCGCTCATGGCCGCCGATGCTCCCGAGCACCTTGTGCGAGGCTATGGGGAATTGGCCCCCGAGCGGCGGGCATTGATCTTCTGTCCCACCGTCGAGATGGTCTACGCGGTCGAACATGCCTTTCGCTGTGCGGGACTGGCGGCAGCGTCTGTCGTAGGAGCCACACCGACAGACGAACGACAGGCCATCTACCGGCAAGTCCGAGCTGGCACCCTCAATGCCCTGATAAGCTGTGCTGTACTGACGGAAGGCTTTGATGAGCCGAGTATTGACTGTGTGATGCTGGCGCGGCCGACGAAGTCGAAGGTGCTCTTCTACCAATGCATCGGGCGTGGGCTCCGGCTGTGGCCGACGAAAGAAGATTGCCTCTTGATCGATGCGACTGGTGCGACCAAGCGGCACGGGCTGCTCTCTGTGGCTGCTGAACTGGGCTTGCTCGTGCCCAAGACCCCACACGAGGGTGCGGTGCTTGAGGAAGGGCGTGAGGGTGAGGCCACGGCAGTCGCACCGGAGCTCACGGGCTACCGGGCACATGATATCGACCTGGCCCAGCGCACCCGCCTCCATTGGGTCGCAACACCTAAGGGCTATTGGGTAGTCAACTTGGCGGATCGGATGCTGCGGGTGCGTCCGGATGGACAAGGGACGTATCGCCTGGAGGTGCGGAAGCGTGATGAGCGCGTCTATACGCGGTTGGTGGAGCGCTTGAGCCAGGAGTTCTGCTTTGGGATTGCGAGCGATACGGCCCGCGATGCCCAGATCCTGCACATGGTCCAGGCGGGGGCACGCTGGCGCCAGAATCCGCCCAGTGCGAAGCAAGAAGCCTTCGCGCGGAAACTCGGGGTGCAGATCCAGCCGGGGTGGAGCAGTGGTGAAGTGTCCGATGCGATCGTGAAGGTCACAGGGGAATGGTATGACTAGGGAGAGCATTATACAGACTGCACCTCAGTGGAAAGGAGGGGGCGCATGCCGAGCCCCTTATTTCTCCATCAACTCGACGATATGACCAGCCGGGGCTGCGAGACACCCCACTGTACCCATGATCACGGCGGCGAGCTCTTTCTGACTCCCCTGTGTCATCCTAGAGTCGGCGTGCGTGTCGAGGCCATAGACGACCTCCACGGGCTGCCGTGTAATGCTGTAGTGCATTTGCGCTGCTGGAAGTGTCAACGTCCTGTGGTGCAGGTGGCTCTCACAATGCCCCTCGACTTCACTCCGGCGTGTCGGCATGGGAGTGCGCTGGACGTGATGTACAGCGAGGGGAATCTGACAGTGAGCTGCCGGCGTTGCCATGTGGTACATGCGACGGTGGATGTTGCGTCGTACGGACCGGTATGAGTGCCGAGGACGGGCTGGTGGCGCTCGATGACGATGCCTTCACGGCGCGGCTGCGGTGTTGCACCGTATGCGGTCGGCGCGCCTCAGAAGTGTATTTCGATGTGTGGGTCTCGGCGGAGCTGCAGCAGGCTCTCAGCGTCGCGGTGTGCCTGGCGTGCCACGCGACGCGGGCCAGGCGACACGCAGTTGAGGCGGTGACGCAGCACCGCTATGGCGTTCGCGAGAAAGGGGCCGTATGACCATCGCTGACGCGGCCCAGACCGCTCGTGCTAAGGTGCTGGCCGCGCACGCTGTCCACATGCGCGTGGTGTTACAGATGTGTTGTTAGCCTCCAGAAACCCTGAGAAATCAGTGGGTTGCCAGTCTACAGCAACACATCTGGCACACTATCCAGCTCCGATTGTCCCTGCGTAACGCCCGCCATCGCGTGATGTACGAGGAAGAAATCGTCGCGTTGGTGCAGAAAAACCGCTCCTTAGAGACGCTCTACCAGCAGGAGATGGGGGCAAAGTGCACGCCCGCACTTATGAGCCAACACCTGCGCGACATCGGTCTAAGCGGGGTGTGGGTTGCCATCCTCGAAGGCGTCCCGATTGCCGGTGGGACGACACGCCAGGAAGTAGAGCAGGCGGTCAAGCGTATTGTCCCCCAGCACAAGCTGCCGTTTATTTACACCTTTTAGGTGAAAGGGGCAGCGAATCGTCGGGGTGCAAAGCAGTCAGAAAGCCCATAAGAAATGTGAGGGTCGAAAGGCGTTATCAACTTAACCCCCCAGTTTTTAGATATCCATGAGGGCTCATCGGATGATCTTGTCCGCCTGGAACAGCACCGACTGCGGAATGGTCAGGCCCAGCTTGTGCGCGGTTTGTAGATTGATCACCAATTCGAATCGCATCGGCTGCTCCACAGGAATGTCGGCCGGCTTGGTCCCTTGCAAAATTTTGTCCACATACCGGGCCCCATCCTTCCCTTCCATGCTGTAGCCGGGGCCGTAGGCCATCAGGCACCCGTTTTCGGCATAGTCCGCGCGCGCACAGATCGAGGGTAACCCATGGGTAAGGGCGAGGTCGGCAATCTTTTTTTGGTGCGTGTTGGCCAGTGGGTTCAGGGTCACCCAGAGCGCGGTGTTCTGTGCCTCTACCGCCGCGGTGAACGCCGCCTCATAGTGCTCGACCCGACTGTCCTCCATTGAAAACA
>Ga0081539_10005527_pt1 | contig 12821 bp, 9 predicted proteins | sample TabmetS4T2R2_FD_71023 | JGI IMG/M metagenome (GOLD analysis project Ga0081539, IMG submission 71023) | Tabebuia heterophylla rhizosphere microbial communities from the University of Puerto Rico - S4T2R2 | ecosystem: Host-associated > Plants > Roots > Rhizosphere ...
AGTCTGCACCCACGATCCACGACACGCCGGCCGCCATGAGGATCTTCGACACGGCCACGCCGGCCGCCCCCAGGCCGGTGACGAGCACGCGCAGGTCGGCGACCTCGCGCCCGGTGAGCTTGCAGGCGTTGATGAGCGCCGCGAGCGTCACGACGGCCGTCCCGTGCTGATCGTCGTGGAAGACCGGGATGTCGAGGTCCTCCTTGAGCCGATCCTCGATCTCGAAGCAGCGGGGCGCCGAGATGTCCTCGAGGTTGATGCCGCCGAAGCCGGGCGCGATCCGCCGCACCGTCTCGACGATCTCGTCAGCCTCCTTGGTGTCCAGGCAGATCGGGAACGCGTCGACGCCGGCGAACTCCTTGAAGAGCATCGCCTTGCCCTCCATGACCGGCATGGCCGCCTCGGGCCCGATGTCGCCCAACCCGAGCACCGCCGTGCCGTCGCTGACCACCGCGACGGTGTTGCGCTTGATCGTGTACTGGAAGGCCTTGTCGCGGTCGTCGGCGATCGCCATGCACACGCGCGCGACCCCCGGCGTGTAGGCCATCGAGAGGTCGTCGCGGGTGCGCAGCGGGTGCTTGTTGCGCATCTCGATCTTGCCGCCGACGTGCAGCAGGAACGTCCGATCGGTGGTGTCGACGACGCGCACGCCATCGAGCTCGTCCAGCGCCCGCGTGATCGCGTCCCACTGCTCCTGGTCGGCGGCGTCGACGGTGATGTCGCGCAGGAGCGTCTCGTCGGAGACCTGGACGAGGTCGACGGACCCGATGGTGCCGCCCGCCCTGCCGATGGCGGTCGCGACCTGCCCGAGCATGCCGGGGCGGTGGGCGATCTCGACCCGGATCGTGAGCGAGTACTGGGCAGACGGGGTGGCGCTCATCGCCGGAGCATAGGACGGGCGGTCCGTAGTCGGCCGCGCGGCGATCAGCGCGTCCCCCGATGCGCGCGCGGCGGGCGCGCAGGCAACATCGCAGCATGCGCGCGCCGTCGAAGCGCAGCGTCGTGGCGGTCCTTGTCGCGGCGAGCATCGGCCTCGCGGCGTGCGGCAGCGCGCGCGACGTCGTGCGGGCGCCATCGGGCTCGGAGCCCACGCCCGTCGTGGTCGATACCGAAATGAGCACCGATGACGTGCTCGCGCTCCTGTACCTGCTCGGCCGCCGCGACCGCCGCGCCGACCGCTCGACAACGCGGTCGACGTGCTGCGCCGCGCGATCGAGGCGTCCGACCGGCAGGTCACGGTCCTCTCGCTGGCGCCGATGACCGACACCGCGCTGCTGCTGCGCGCGGGCGACGACGTGCGCTCGCGCATCGCGTCGATCGTGGCCATGGGCGGCGCGGTCGGCGTCCCCGGCAACATCGGGCCCGGCCACGAGCGCTCGGAATGGAACCTCTGGATCGACCCCGTCGCCGCGCGCGAGGTCCTGCGCGGCAACCTGCCGACCACGCTCGTCGGCCTCGCTGCCACCAACGACGTGCCGGTGACGGTCGACCTGTGGAACGTGCTCGCCCGGCTGCACGACGGCGCGCGGGCCACGGCCGCGTGGAGGCTCATGGCCTCCAGCGGCATGTTCGCCGGCGGGCAGTACTTCTGGGACCCCTTGGCGGCGACGGCGATCGCGCAGCCCGAGGCGCTGCGCTTCGCGCGCCGTCGCGTGAGCGTGGTGACCACCGGCTCGGACGCCGGACGCGTCGTCTCCGATCCGCGCGGCGCCCCGGTGCGGCTCGCCACCGCCGCCGACCGCAGCGCGTTCGAGCGCCAGTTCGTCGGCGCGCTGCTGGGACGGACGGACGTCGCGATCCAGACGCCCGCGCGGCGCGCCGCCCTGCGCTGCGCCGACGGCGGCTGCACCTACGACGGCCCGCGCACGGCGCGGCCCGGCCGGGGCGCCTTCGACACGGTCAACGACGCCTCGCGACCGTTCGACCACGTCATCGGCCGCCTGCACGCGGGCAAGACCGCGGCCGACCTGCGCCGCTATGCCCGAACGCTGGACACCAGCGACGTGCGGCCGCCCGCGTGGCTGTCGATCGTCGCCACCGGACAGACGCCGCCGCACAGCACCATGACGTGGACCGTGACCGGTGCTCGGGGCAACTACGTCCTCATCGCGGCGATCGAGGGCTCGCCGCCGCGGAGCTGGCTGATCGCGCCGATCGCAGTCCGCTCCGAGCGCTGAAAGCCGGCGGGGCGACCCCCCGGACGCTCGCTAGGGTGCTACGTCGTGGCAGCCAACGGGCACGACGAGCTCTTCCTCATCGACGGCAACTCGCTCGCCTACCGCGCGTTCTTCGCGCTGCCGGAGTCGATCGCGACCTCGACCGGCTTCCCGACCAACACGATCTTCGGCTTCGCCTCGATGCTGGTGAAGCTGCTGACCGAGTACGGGCCCAAGCCGACGATCGTCGTCTGGGACGCCGGCTCGTCGGGGCGCAAGGAGGTCTCCGAGGACTACAAGGCCACGCGTCAGTCGCGGCCCGACCTGCTCAAGGAGCAGTGGCCGCACCTCGAGCCGCTGGTGGAGGCGTTCGGCTATCGCAACGTCCACGTCGAGGGCTTCGAGGCCGACGACGTGATCGCCACGATCGCCGCGCGCGCCCGCGAGCAGGAGGTGCCGGTGATGGTCGTCACCGGCGACCGCGACGCCTTCCAGATCATCGACCCCGAGTCGCGCGTGAAGGTCATGGCGACCGGCCGCGGGATCACCGACACGAAGGTCTACGACCACCAGGCGGTCATCGACCGCTACGGCATCCAGCCCGATCTCATCCCCGACTTCTACGGCCTGAAGGGCGACACGTCGGACAACATCCCCGGCGTCCCGGGCATCGGCGACAAGACGGCCTCGGAGCTGCTGCAGCGATTCGGCTCGCTCGAGGAGGTGCTCGCCCACATCGACGACATCTCCGGAGCCAAGCGCAAGGAGAACCTCACCGAGCACGCCGACAACGCCCGCATCTCCAAGCTGCTGGCGACGATCAAGACCGACGTCCCCGTCGACATCGATCCGGTGGCCGAGGCCGCCCACGAGCCCGATCGGGCCAAGCTGCGCCAGGTCTTCCGCGAGTTCGAGCTGCGCTCGCCGCTTGCGCGCCTGGAGGAGGCCTTCGGCGAGGGCGACGCCGCCGCGCCGGCGCCGACCGCCGAGGTCACGCTCAGCGCGCGCGTGCGCCAGGGCTCGCTGGCCGACGTGGCCAACTTCGAGCCGGGCAAGGAGGCCACGATCGCGCTGCGCGCGCCCGACGTCCCCGAGGGCCAGCTCGTCCCGACCGACACCCACTGGCGTTTCGCGGTGGCGGCCGGCGAGAACGTCCTCGTGGGCGCCTGCGACGGGCCCGAGCAGCTCGTGGCCGCGCTCGGCGATCGCCCGGTCGTCGCCCACGACGCCAAGGAGCTCGGCGTCGTGCCGCCCGGCCTGGTCCACGACACCGTGCTCGCCGCCTACCTGCTCGAGCCCGCGCGGCGCGGCTTCCCCTTCCGTGAGATCTGCGAGGAGCGCGGCCTGGCCTCCGATCTCGACGACGGCGCGGGCGCCGACGCCGTGATCATCCAGGCGCTGGCGCAGTGGCAGCGCGAGCAGCTCGCCGACCGCGGGCTGGAGCGGCTCATGACCGAGGTCGAGCTGCCGCTCGTGCGGGTGCTGCGCGACATGGAGATCGCCGGGGTGCGCCTGAACCGCGATCGCCTGGCCGAGGTCGACAAGCGGGTGCGCGACGAGATCCACGGCCTGGAGCGCGAGATCTGGGACCTCGCCGGCGAGGAGTTCGTCCTCGGCTCGCCCCAGCAGCTGGGCGCGGTGCTCTTCGACAAGCTCGGGCTGTCGAAGAAGCGCCGCGGCAAGACCGGCTTCTCCACCGACGCGCGAGTGCTGCAGGCGATCCGCGACGAGCATCCGATCGTCCCCAAGATCGAGCGCTGGCGCGAGCTCAACCAGATCCTCAAGACCTACCTCGACGTCCTGCCTCAGCTGGCCGATGTCGAGTCGCGCATCCACACGACGTTCGTGCAGGCGGCGGCGACCACCGGCCGCCTGGCTTCGACGAACCCGAACATGCAGAACGTGCCGGTGCGCACCGAGCTGGGCCGCGAGATCCGCGGATGCTTCGAGGCGGCGCCCGGCAACGTGCTGACCTCCGCCGACTACTCGCAGGTCGAGCTGCGGATCCTCGCCCACATCGCCGGCGAGGAGGTGCTCGAGGAGATCTTCGTGCGCGGCGAGGACGTCCACACCGCGACCGGCTCGGTGGTCTTCGGCAAGGCGCCGAGCGAGCTGACGCCGATGGATCGCTCGAAGTCGAAGATGATCAACTACGGGATCGTCTACGGGCTCAGCGACTACGGCCTCGCCGATCGCCTGAACATCCCGCGCGAGGAGGCCAAGGCGTTCATCGACGCCTACCTCGAGCGCTTCGCCAAGGTGGCCGAGTTCATCCGCACGACGATCGAGTCGGCCAAGGAGAACGGCCACGTGACGACGCTCTTCGGCCGCCGCCGCCAGATCCCCGAGCTGCGCGCGCGCAACTGGCAGGTCCGCTCGCTCGGCGAGCGCCTGGCGGTCAACACCGTCATCCAGGGCACCGCGGCCGACGTCATGAAGCTCGCGATGATCGGCGCCCATCGCGCGCTGGCCGAGAGCGGGCTGAAGACGCGCATGATCCTCACCATCCACGACGAGCTGCTCTTCGAGGGCCCGCCCGACGAGACCGATGCCGTGCGCGAGATCATCGAGCGCGAGATGCTCGCGCCGTGGGGCGAGCGCACGCCGCCGCTGGCCGTCGACGTCGGCGTCGGGCAGACCTGGCTGGACGCGAAGTAGGCGCTAGGCGACCGGAACGCGGAGCTCGCGTGCGAACCCTGCCTGCGCCTGGTCGAGCGTGTAGAGCGTGCGCCCCGTCGCCGCTGCGGTCGCGATGATCAGCAGGTCGGTCGCCTTGGCCGAGCGGCCTCGGTCCCGCGCGGCAGCGAGCGCCTCGCCATAGCGATCGGCCACCTCGTCGTCGACGGGCAGCGCGGCGAAGGCAGCGCGGACTGCGCGCAGCCGACGCACTCGCGCGGCGCGCACCTGCGCATCGCGGGCGCGCAGGACGCCCGCGCGCAGCTCGCCCAGCGTGATGACAGAGATCGCGGCGGTCTCGGGAAGCTCCAAGTCGCCTTGCTCGTCGGTGGCGATGAGGACCGACGTATCGAGTATCGCGCTCAACCGTCGCGCCACGGATCGTCGATCGGCGCCTCGCCGGCGTCGAGGTCCGCGGCCCAGGCCTCAGAATCGACGGCATCGAGGAGGATCGATCGGATCGTCTCGCGGTCGACGTCGATGCGGGGCGAGTCGTCGCGCGCGAGCGGGCCGAGCTGTGCGACGGCGCGTCCGCGCACGGTGATGGTGAACGTCGTGCCGCTCTGCGCCTGGCGCAGCACGTGCGCGACATCGTTGCGCAAGTCACGCTGAGCGATCGTGCGATGAGCCATTGCTACGCAATGTAGCAGTTGCTCTTCAGTCCGAGAGCAGCTCGCGCGCTGCCGCGAGCATGACCTGCACGCCGAGCGCGGCGTCGGCCGGGTCGGCGGACTCCTCCGGCGCGTGGCTGATGCCGTCGCGGCAGGGGACGAAGAGCATCGCCGATGGGATCCGGCGGGCCACCATCTGGGTGTCGTGGGCGGCGCCGGACGCCATGCGCCGCCACGGGGCGCCGCTGATCTGCGCGGCGCGCTCTAGCGCCTCGACGACATGGGGATCCATCGGCGTCGACGCGACGCGGTTGCGCTCGCGCAGCTCCATGCGCTGGCCGCGGGCCTCGGCGCGCCGGCGAACGAAGTCCGCGAGCGCCGCGTAGACCTTCTCGTGGTCGCCGGAGACCGAGCGGATGTCGAGCGTCATATCGGCGGCGCCTGCGATGACGTTGATGATCCCGGGCCCCAGCGTCAGCGCGCCGACGGTGCCGACGGTGTCGGGCGAGTGGGAGCGCACGATGCGCTCGAGCTCGACCACGGCCTCGGCGGCGGTCAGGCCTGCGTCGGAGCGGAAGTCCATCGGCGTGGCGCCGGCGTGGTCGGCGCGTCCGTGCACGCTCAGGTCGGCGTGGACGTAGCCGGCGATCGCGTCGACGACGCCCAGGCGCGCGCCGGTGTCCTGCAGGACGCGGCCCTGCTCGATGTGCAGCTCGATCCAGCCGACGAGCCCGTCGAGGATCTCGCCGGCGCGGGCGTGATCGTGCGGGCGGTAACCGGCGCGCTCGGCGGCCTCGAGGAAGGGCACGCGGTGCTCGTCTTCGTAGGAGGCGAGCTCCTCGTCGCTCACCGCTCCGAGCACGATCCGGCTGCCGAGCAGCATCTGCCCGAACCCAGACGCCTCCTCCTCGAGGAACGAGATCACCCGCAGCGGCAGCGAGTCGCCGGCGATCCGGCACGCCTCGAGGGCGCTGACCACGCCGAGCGTGCCGTCCCAGGCCCCGCCGTTGCGGTTGGAATCGCAATGCGAGCCGAAGCCGAACGCCCGCTCACCGGGCGCGACGTTGCTGGCCACGAGCGTGCCGACCGGATCGCTCCAGACCTCGAAGCCGAGCGCTTCGAACGCGGACCGGAAGTAGTCGAGCGTCGCCTCGTAGGCGTCGGTGTAGGCGTAGCGAGTGATCCCGGGGCCGGGGAGCGTGTAGCGCGCGCCGGTGAGCGCCTCGACGTCGGCCGCGATCCGCCTCGCGCTCTGCGCGAGGTCAGAAGCCATCCCGGTAGACGTCCTTGTACAGCAGGTACTCCGCCGGCTCGGTGCCCGTGGACACGAACGACTGCGGGCAGTAGGGCGCCATGTAGATGAAGTCGCCGGCGTGGACTTCGTGGTGGCGGCTGCCCAGCAGATAGAGCCCAGAGCCGGCTGTCATGTAGAGCCCGTGCTCCTCGTCGTGGATCTCGACGCGATCGAGCGCGACGCCCGGCTCGAAGCGCAGCAGGCTCATGTTGAAGTCGAACGCCTCGTCGGACGGGTCGAGCAGCTCCTGGCGCGTGAGGCCGGGAACCGGGGTGGGGGTCGCGGGGACGTCGTCGCGGTGGCCGCTGCGCAGCGCCGGCGCGCCGCGGTCGCCGGCGGGCTCGTAGCGCCGCTTGATCCACAGCAGCCGCCCGGCGCCGGCGAGCTCGAAGGAGACGTCGTCGGGCAGATAGGCGAAGCGCCCCGCGGCCAGCGGGTGCGCGCGCCCGGCCGCCGTGAGCACAGCATCGCCGCCCAACCCGAAGAGGAAGTGCTCGAACCCCGGATCGATCGGCGCCGCCGTCCCGCCGCCGGGCGCGATGTCGAGCAGGTACTGACCCAACCGCGCCGGAGCCATCCGCGGCGTGACGAGCTTGACCACCGTGACCCCGGGCATGCCGGCGAGCCGGCTGGCGTACTGGTTCTCCGGCGTGAGCAGGACGTAGGCGGGATCGCGCCATCCGCGGTCGGGCACCGCGCAAGTCTTCCATGGCTCAGCGCAGGCGGAAGCCGCCGACGAGCGCCTCGAGCTCGTCGGCCTTGCGCTTGAGCTGCGCCGCGGAGGCGGCGATCTCCTGCGTCGCGGCCGCCGTCTGCTGCGTCGACGCCGCGACCTGCTCGGTCGACGCCGACGAGCGCTCGGCGACGCGGGCGACGCCGGCGATGTCGCCGCGGACGCGGTCGCTGCTCTCCGCGACCGCGCCGGCCGCGACCGCGATGTGCGCCACGCGCTCGGCGATCGCGTCGACGGCTGCATCGATCTGCTCGAACGACGCCCGTGCGGTGTCGACGGCGTTGGCGCCCTCCTCGCCGATCCGGGCGCCCGATTCGACGGCCTCGATCGCCAGGCGCGTCCGAGCCTGGACGCCGGCGATCAGCTCGGCGATGGCGCCGGTCGCCTTGCGCGACTCCTCGGCCAGCTTGCGGACCTCGTCGGCAACGACGGCGAAGCCGCGCCCGTGCTCACCCGCGCGGGCGGCCTCGATCGCGGCATTGAGCGCCAACAGGTCGGTTTGGTCGGCGATCGCGGCGATGGTGCCGACGATGCCGCCGATCTGCTCGGAGGTCGTCCCGAGCTCGCGGATGGTCTCGGTGGCTCGCGAAGAGCTGGCGCGCAGGCCATGCATCGCCTCGGCCGCAGCCGACACGGTCACGGCGCCGTCGCGCGCGAGCGCGCGAGCCTCGTCGGCGCCGCGGCGGGTTGCGGTCGCGTCATCGGCCGAGGTCCTCGACGCGGTTGCCATCTCCTCGGCCAGCGAACGCGCCCGGTCGACGGTCTCCACCTGGTCGCGGGCGCCGCCGGCCATCTCGTCCATCGCGGCGGCGATCTCCTCGACCGAGCGCCCGGCCTCGACGGACGTCGCCGTCATGCGTTGCGAGGCGGCGGCGAGGTGCGAAGCCGAGTCCGAAAGGCGGGCCACGAGCGCCCGCAGCTGCTCGGCCATGGCCGCGAAAGCCGTGCCGAGCTCGTCGCGCTCCGACCGGGGCGCCGGCGTCTCGGCGAGGTCGCCGCGGGCGATGCGGCCGGCGGCGTCGGCCGCGTCGCGCAGGTAGGTGACCATGCGCGAGAAGGCCCGCGCGAGGGCGCCGATCTCGTCGCGGCTGGCGACGGCGAGGTCCTGCTCGAGGTCGCCCTCGGCGATCGCGTCGGCCGCGCGCACCATCCGCCGCACCGAGCTCGTCGTCGCCACGAAGAGCGCCAGGAAGAGGTAGGCGGCCAGCGCGATGCCGGCGCCGACGACGAGGTACGTGCGGCGCGCGGAGCCTCGCAGGCGCTCGACGCGCGCGGCGAGCAGCCGGTCGAGGGCCGGCGCCAGCTGCGTCTGCAGCGCGGTGGCATCTTCGATCGCGTCCTCCCCGAGGGTGGCCGCGGCGGTGCCGTCGGGCCCGCGGTGGACCGCGCGCGAGACCTCCGCGCTGAGCGAGGCGAGGGTGCCGGCCAGCCCAGCGGCAGCGGGGTCGAGCGCGGGACGCAACCTTCGATCCTTGGTCCTGGCGAACGCGGTGCGCAGGCCGCTCCTCGCGGAGTCGATCGCGCTGTTGATCACGCCCTGGTCGACGGCGAGCAGGATGCGCTGGGCCTCGGTGCTCGTGCCGGCCGCGACGAGCGCGACTTCGCGGCTGGAGACCCGACCCGCGGCGTCGAGCGCCGTCGGCACCTTGTTCACCAGCGCATCCATCAGGTAGTAGGAGTCGAGGTCGGGATCGAGGATCAGGTTCGACGCGTCGCCGGCCCGGACGATGAGCCGCAGCGTCGCGCCGGTGAGCCGGCCGTAGGCGTCGATGGCCAGTGCCGCGTCGGTCGCCGGAGCGGCGGTCGTGGTCCTGATCTCGGCCGCGAGGCGCTTCCAGTCCGCGCGCGTCCCGAGCTCGTCGCCGAGCTCGCGGTCAACGGCCTCCATCGCGACGCTCGAGCGCTGGACGGCGGCGGCCGCGCCGTGAAGCGCGCTCGCGGCCTCCGGATCGCCGGCCGCCGCGCGCACGGCAAGCAAGCGGGCGTGCGCGAGATCGGAGAGCAGCCGCCCGGCCGGGACCAGCTCGCGCACGCCGACGCGCTCCTTGACGCTGAACCCGATCTGGGTGTCCTGCTGCGAGCGGAACTGCCATGACGCGAAGAGCGCTGGGGCGATCAGCGCCAGCGCGATGACCACGAGCTTGCGCGCGAGCCCGAGGCGATCGAGCAGCGCGACCGCGGGAGCGAGCACGGCAGCAGCGAGCCTACGACCCATGCCGAGGTGATCGGTGCCGCGAGGTCGCGCTTGAGGCGCGCGCTACGAGCGGGCGATGCGGAAGGCGGCGGAGACCGAGCGTCCAGTTGCCACGTCGCTGCGCACGCTTGCGCGCAGGCGGTATATCCCCGGCATCAGCGGGCGCAGCTTGCCGCCGCGCCTGACGCGGCCGGTGAAGCGGATCCGGTTGCTGCCGCGGCGGTCGGCATGCGCGAACGAGGCCCCGATAGGTACGAGGTGGCCGCGCTTGACGCGCAGCACCCGGAACGTGGTCGTGCCCGCACTGTCCGCGCGGTAGGAGACGACCACCGGGCCGGTCCGGGCGGTGCTCGACCCGCGGCGAGCGGGCGCGAACGTCGACGGCGAGATCCGCAACGCGCTGAGCTTGCGTCGAGCATGGAAGCCGGTGCCGGTGAGCGTGACCATGGCGAAGCGCGGGCGGCCGTTGGTATCGATCTGCGCGTGGGCGCGCTGCGTGCCGGTGCGGTGCGGCGTGAATCGCACGGTGAGCTGGCAGCTGGCGCCGACCGGGATCGGTGCGGCGCACCCGGCGAACGCGAAGTCGGGGTATCGCGAGCTGAGGACCTTCGCGCCGACGAACCGCAGCGTGGCCGAGCCGGTGTTGTTGATCGTCACGACGCGCTCGCTCGTCGTCCCGAGCGGGTGGCGTCCAAACGCGACGGTGCCTGGTGTCACGTTGGCAACCGGTGTCCCGACCTCAGGAGTGATCGTCACCGCCGCCACCCCGAACGGCGCCGCCGTCACCGACGAGGATGCGCCTAGCCGGTACCTGTAGACCGCCAGGCTCGACCCGGCTCCACCGCCCCCTCCGCCGGCGATGTCGCCCCCTCCACCGCCGCCGCCTCCGTACAAGCCGCCGCCACCTCCGCCGGCGCCGCCGGCGCTGCCATCGCCACCGGTTCCGCCGCTGCCGAGGCCGCCGCCCGCGCCGCCTGACGCGCCGACGCCGTCCGGGCCGCCGCCGGACCCTGCCGCCGAGGCACTCCCGGCGCCGCCCGCCGCGCCGCAGTCCGTGCAGCCGCGGCCAGGCCCGCCCATGACGCCGCCCCAGGGGACGTCGCCGTACACGCCGCCTCCGCCGCCACCGCCGCCGCCGCCGGCGACGACGAGGCGCGAGGCCTCGGTGCCGGGCGCGGTTCGCGGAAGCCGCCTGACGTCAGACGCGCCGCCGCCACCGCCGCCGTTGTTCGTGCCGATGGTGTCGGCCCCGCCCGCGCCACCGCCGTTGAACGCCGCCGAGCAGCAGTCGTCGCCCGGGCTGCCCTGCCCACCGACCTCGACATAGAGCGTCTCGCCGGGCCTCACCGGGACGTCGGCGAAGATCAAGGTGCCCACGCCGTTGTCGAGCCAGGGCGACCCCGACCCGCCGTCGGCGCCACGGGCGGTCACGTGGAGGATAGGCACATCCGCGGGCACGACGTAGGTCTGCTCGCCGCCGGTGTAGGTGAAGACGCTCGTCGCCGCACCCGCCGGCGTCGCGCACACCGCGAACGCCATCGCCACGACCGCCGGACCGAAGGACCTCCGTGCCTTCAAAGTGCGTAGGAGGTTAGACGAACTCCGGTGGGGCGATGTCGAGGTACTGGCCGAACGACCAATCGACGAACTTCTGGTGGCTGAGCAGCTGAAGGGCGCTGGTCATCGCGGGGTATGGGTTGACGCGGCCGACCATGCGCTGGACCTTCAGCAGCCACGAGAACGCCCAGCGGTGGTCGTTGCAGAACTCCGCGTAGCGGCGCAGCGCCTGCTCGCGGGTCTGGCGGCCTTCGAGGACCAGGCGCAGCTCGCGGCCGCAGGCGATGCCGAAGTAGAAGGCGGTGCGGATGCCCTCGGCGGTGGTCGGCAGGCAGTGGCCCGCGCTGTCGCCGGCGAAGAACACGCCGTCCTCGATCGGCGCGCGCATCTGGTGGGGGATCCAGTTGCCCTGATAGCCCTCGGGCGGCAGGTCGAGGTCGCCGGCCAGACGGACCGTCGGCTCCTTGACCCCGTCGCGCGGATCGAAGGACCCGACCCCCACGCGCAGCTCGTCGCCGGCCGGGAAGCTCCAGGAGTAGCCGGCGCGCACGTACCTGGGATCGAGCCACAGCTCGAGGTCCTCGCCGGTCCCCGGCGGGTGGACCTCCAGGCCCCGCGACAGCGTCGCCTTCGGCGGCTGGATCGGCTTGGGGGCATTCGACAGCACGCGCCGCCACCCGAGCGCGTCGACCACCAGCGGCGCGGTCAGCGAGCCGCGGTCGGTGTGGACGGTGAAGCCATCGCGGCCCTCGACCATCGCGGTCTCGAACCCCACGTCGGGCGCCTGCGCGCGCAGCAGCGCGCACAGCTCGCGGTAGTCGAACGTCGAGAACGTCCACGGCAGTCGCCAGCGGAAGGTCTTCAGCGGGGTGTGGAAGACGAGGTCCGCGAACGTCTGGCGGATCGAGCTCTGAAGGCCCAGCCGCTCCAGCCACGCGGTGGGCGCAGCGCAGGCGCTCGTCTGGCGCTCGCCGACCTCGTAGCGATCGATCATGAGCACGCGCGCGCCGGCGCCGGAGAGCTCGCGGCAGACCGACAGCCCGGCGAAGCTCGCGCCGCACACCAGCACGTCGAACTCCCCCTGCAAAGGGGTACGCTCAGCGCCTCGTTTCGTCGCTCGAATCGGCATGAACGGGCGATTCTAGGCCGGTAGGTCTGCGCTACCCTACGCCGTCACATGACCCAGACCCTCAACCCGCCAGTAGACGCGAAGGTCGTCGACGGCTCAGACGGCCTGCTTCTCGAAGTCGACGGGCAGATCGTCCCCAACTACGACGCGACGTTTGCCCCCTTCGAGGAGGGCGAGGTCGTCTCCGGGCGCGTCGTCCGGATCGACAACGACGAGGTCCTCGTCGACATCGGCTACAAGAGCGAGGGGGTCATCCCCTCCAACGAGCTTTCCATCCGCAAGAACGTCGACCCCCACGAGGAGGTCGAGCTCGGCGAGGAGGTCGATGCGCTGGTCCTCACCAAGGAGGACCAGGACGGCCGCCTCATCATGTCCAAGAAGCGCGCCCGCTTCGAGAAGGCGTGGCGGCGCATCGAGGCGGCGGCGGATTCCGGGGACCCGGTCGAGGGCACGGTCATCGAGGTGGTCAAG
>Ga0081539_10005528_pt1 | contig 12819 bp, 8 predicted proteins | sample TabmetS4T2R2_FD_71023 | JGI IMG/M metagenome (GOLD analysis project Ga0081539, IMG submission 71023) | Tabebuia heterophylla rhizosphere microbial communities from the University of Puerto Rico - S4T2R2 | ecosystem: Host-associated > Plants > Roots > Rhizosphere ...
CGCGCATCGGTGCCCGGCGGCGTGCCGATGTTCCCGCGGGGGTGTCCGGGAGGCGCAGGACGTGTTCGAATATCGAGAACCATCAGCTCACGACCGGCGTGGGCGGCGAGCCCGCGCACGCCGATGCGGGAGGTGCGACGATGCGCTCGATATCGACGCTGCGGCGATTCGCCGTTCTGGCCGCCACCGCCGCGACCGTCGCGGCCTCCGGTGTCGCGGGCACGGTGGCGTCGTCCGCGGCCTCTCCCGGTGCCGCGGCCTGTGTGCCCGGTGCCGGCGGGAACAGCGCGGCGCGGGTGCGCGCGGGTGCCACCGCGCAGGAACCGAGGCTCTACCCCGACAACGAGGCCAAGGCGTACGGCGTGATCAAGGACTCGCCCCGCCTGCCCAACGGCGCGGTCACCGTTTCCACGGTCTTCCACATGATCTCCGACCACGCTCTGAGCGCGGCCGAGAAGACCAGGTGGACAACGATGATCGCGGCACAGATGAAGGTCATGAACGACTCGTACGCGGGCCGCACGGCGCCGAACGCGTCCGACACACCGTTCCGGTTCAAGCTCACCCGCACCACGTGGACCGTGAACCGGGCCTGGTACACGGTCGTGCCGGGCAAGAACGAGCGGGACATGAAGAAGGCGCTCTACACCGGGGACGCCCGCACGCTGAACGTGTACGCGGCCAACATCGGGGGTGGCCTGCTGGGATGGTCGTACTTCCCCAAGGGCTACAACAACGGCCTCGACTTCATCGACGGCATCGTGATCCTGGACGAGTCGATGCCGGGCGGCACGGCCGGCAAGTACGGCCTGGGTGACACCCTGACCCACGAGTCCGGGCACTGGTTCATGCTGGAGCACACGTTCGCGCACGGCTGCTCGGCGGCCGGCGACTACGTCGCCGACACGCCGAAGGAGGCCTATCCGCAGTTCAACTGCCCGGTCGGTGCGGACACCTGCGCCGCTCCCGGACGGGACCCGATCCACAACTTCATGGACTACACCCAGGACTCCTGCATGAACATGTTCACGGCGGGACAGGCCAACCGGATGAGCGACGCCTGGCTCGCGTTCCGGGCCGGCGGCGCCTGACCGCCGGCGCCCGACGGCACGCGGAGGGGTCGACGGCCGGCCGGCGCGTTCACTAATCCGACCGTTCTATCCCGTTTTCACGCCCGCGAGGCGTCCCGAAGAGACCGGGGACTGGGCATCGTCGCCGCGTGGGGCCCCCGCCGGTGGCGGCGGCAAGGTCACCGGGCGGCCCGGAGAAGGCGAGGTCAGCCGCGGGCGTCACTCGCCGGATCTGGGGTGGTTCCCCTCCGCGTGTGGTCGGGGTAGGTCCCCGTGTCGACCGTGTCGACGGCACCGTACACCGTGCCGTCCCGAGCCCAGCGCACCACCGTCCCACCCGTCACCAGACCTTGGAATCATCACCACCCTCCCCCGGGGACAAGACGCCAAGGTCCACAGTCGCCACACAAAACCCCAGCTCACCACACCAACTCAGCCCACGTCCACCGATCTTGGAATCACGACCACCGCCCTGCGGGGGCTCGATGCCAAGGTCCCCGTGTCGACCGTCTCGACGGCACGGCGCACCGCGCCGTCCCGAGCCCAGCGGCACCCACGGTCGCACCGTCACCAGACCTTGGAATCATCACCACCCTCCCGCGGGGACGCGACGCCAAGGTCCACAGCCGCCGCACAAAATCCCAGCTCACCACACCAACTCAGCCCACGTCCACCGATCTTGGAATCACGACCACTGCCCTGCGGGGGCTCGATGCCAAGGTCCCCGTGTCGACCGTCTCGACGGCACCGCACACCGCGCGGCCCCGGGTCCAGCGGCACCCAGGGTCGCACCCGTCACCAGACCTTGGAATCATCACCACCCTCCCCCGGGGACACGACGCCAAGGTCCACAGTCGCCACACAAAACCCCAGCTCACCGCACCAACTCAGCCCACGTCCACCGATCTTGGAATCACGACCACCGTCGTGCGGGGGCTCGATGCCAAGGTCCCCGTGTCGACCGTCTCGACGGCACGGCGCACCGCGCGGCCCCGGGTCCAGCGGCACCCACGGTCGCACCGTCACCAGACCTTGGAATCATCACCACCCTCTCGCGGGGACGCGACGCCAAGGTCCACAGCCGCCGCACAAAACCCCAGCTCACCGCGCCAACTCAGCCCACGTCCACCGATCTTGGGGTCATGACCACCCTCCCGCGGGGGCTCGACGCCAAGGTCCACAGCCGCCACACAAAAACCAGGTCACCGCACCAACTTGGCCAGACCTGCACCGATCTTGGAATCATCACCACCCTCCCCGGGGCGTTGGCGGCCGATGCCAAGGTCCACCGGGGTGGCCGTGCCCGGCCGCGCCGCCGCAGGTCACCGCAGCCGCTAGCACCACCGAAGACCCGATCTTGGAATCGTGACCCGCCCACGGGACGGGGTCGCCGGGCGGCTCAGGGAAGGTGAGCTCAGCGCGCGGGCGCGGGCATCACCGCCGGATCATGGCGCGGCTTCCCCTTCACGTGTGGTCGGGGTGCCAAGGTAGGAGGTGGCAGTCGGCGACGTGGTGCGACGGAAGGGCGGGGGCGGGGCGAGGGGCGTGGGGGATCGGATCGTCAGGAGTTCTTGGCGCCGGTGGTCTTCACGGCCTCCGCTCGGCTCTGCGGCTGCCGAGGTGTGGCGCGGGCGGGCGCGGCGTTGCACTCCTCGGTGACGATCGCGATGAACCTCCGCTCGCGCCGCGAGCCCTTCGACGACCAGCCACTGCCGACCTTCGTCCACCAGGTGCGCGCCTCCGGGGTGCGGAAGAGGTCGCCGAGATTGAAGCGCAGAGCCTTCTCGTCGAGCTTGCCGATGTGCCACAGCGTGTTCCAGTGCGCGACCCACAGGCTCATGCCGATGGCGGTGAGCCGGTCGTCGGTGGCCGGGCGCGCGGTCGCGTTGTAATCCAATTCCGGATGGTCGAGCATCAATTTGATCAGCTCGAAGTGCCGCTCCCGGACGTCGACCATCTGGGCGGTCCGGGCCTGTTGTTGCTGGACGAGCAGGGAGATCGCGACGGCGACGAGTGCGGCAATGGAAACAATAGTCGGTAGATCGGGCATCTCCACTCTCTATTCGCTTGAGTGCCATACCTGGCTGAGTGCCATGCCGACTCGTCGAGCTCGTGGCTTCCGGCGGAGGCGGGCGCCGGCGGGGCGACGGCAGATCGCTGCGCGACCCGGAGGGGAAGCTCTCACGTCGGCGATGCATCGGCAAGGCGTTGTCGCACTCCCTGTCCGACTCCGGCGTCGCGGCGCTGCCGCCGGCGCCTCGCCACCCGGGCATCCGGTACCGGTGTGCTCGGTGCGACTCGGCTTCGCGATCGCTGGTAGCGATGGAGGTGTGCCAATTTGAATGACCGTCGATGGAGCGGGTGGGTGGCCGCGCCGTAATCATGAGCCGCCGATTATGGCGTAGCCGCGCAGATCATCCCGCAATGGAATACCGGGCCAGGCGGGTACAGAATCCCCCCTTCCCTACTTTCCCGGACGGGCGGATCCGCCGGATGGAGGATCCTCCGCGGCGGTGCGTAGACCCATGCTGTTGGGATCACCGGCATCTATGCCGCCGGCTTCGGGTAGTACGAGCGCTGGAGGATCGCAATGAGGCGTCCCACCGTTCTACTGTCAGCGTTACTGCTCGCCACCCTCGGATTCGCCGTACCGGCCCCGGCACAGCCGGCGCGGGGCGACCTCGACCTCTACATCGTCCGGGCGGACGCCGAGCGGGCCGGTGCGCTCGCCCGGGAGGGCCTGGACGTGGTCGGCAGCCGGGTGGCGGGCGATCAGATCGAGCTCAGCGTCGTGCTCTCGGACTCCGAGCGCGACAGCCTCGCCGCGCGCGGGATCGACGTGACCCCACGGCGTACGAAAGACGGCAAGACCCAGCGTCAGCTGGCCGCCGAGCAGGCGGCCAACGGCTTCACCGTCTGGCGGTCGTGGGACGAGACGGGCGGCATCCGTGACGAGATGTACGCCCTCGCCCGCAACAACCCGCAGCTGGTGAAGCTCGTCGTGCTCGGGCGTACGTATCAGGGGCGGGACATCCTCGCCCTCAAGGTCACCCAGAGTGCGCGCGAGGTGCCCGACGGCAGCCGGCCCTCGGTGCTCTACAGCTCCGTGCAGCACGCCCGGGAGTGGATCAGCCTGGAGGTCAACCGCCGGCTGCTCAACTGGTACGTCGACCGGTGGCGCGCCAACGACCCGAGCGTCAAGAACCTGCTGAAGTCGACCGAACTCTGGTTCGTCCCGGTCGCGAACCCGGACGGATACCAGTACACCTTCGACCACGAGCGGCTCTGGCGGAAGAACCTGCGGGACAACAACGGCGACGGGCAGATCTCCGGGATCGACGGGGTGGATCCGAACCGCAACTTCGACGAGCACTTCAAGTACGACGACGAGGGTTCCTCGTCGGTCCAGGCGAGCCTCACCTACCGCGGGCCGTCCGCGGCCTCCGAGCCGGAGACCAAGGCGATGCAGGGCCTGATCGACCGGGTGAAGCCGAAGTTCCAGTCGAACTACCACTCGTTCGGCCCGTACATCCTCTTCCCGCAGGGCTGGCAGGTCGGCACGCCCGAGGCGGACAACCCGATCTACACCGCGCTCGGGGGCACCGACGCGAACCCGGCCATCCCCGGGTTCGACCCCGGCATCAGCTCGGACGAGCTGTACGTGACCAACGGTGAGACGACCGACTACGCGGACAACGCGGCCGGGACCGTCGCCTTCACCCCCGAACTGGAGGAGGGCTGCACCGGCTGCGGGTTCGTCTTCCCGGACGACGAGACGCTGGTCCAGGCCGAATTCGAGAAGACGCTCCCGTTCAACCTGGCGCTGGCCCGCTCGGCGACCCGGCCGGCGGACCCGGTGTCGCCCGTCGGCATGAGCGTGCGGCCGTTCTACCTCAGCCAGACCGAGGTGGACGCGGAGAACGGCGCCCTGTCGATGTTCGACTTCACCTTCACCGTCTCCTACGGCGACCCGCAGGAGGTCCGCGTCCTCGCCAAGCGCAGCCTCGGCGCGGTCACGGCGAAGTACCAGATCAACGGCGGTGCCGTGCAGAGCACCGGCACGTCCGAGTGGACCGGCGGCGAGCGCTACGGCGTCGGCAACGCCAACTACTACCGGGTGATGCGCGGTGAGGTGCGGGGCACGAAGCCGGGCGACACGGTGAAGGTGTGGTTCGAGGGCGGCGGCGCGGCGAGCTCGTCGTTCACCTACCAGGCCGCCGTGGAGACCGCCAACGACGTGCTCGTACTGGCGGCCGAGGACTACACCGGCGCCTCACCGGTCTATCCCACGCAGCAACCGCGGTACCTCTCGTACTACACCGACGCGCTCGCCGCGAACGGCATCGGCTACGACGTGTACGACGTGGACGCCAACTCCCGCCAGGCCCCGGACGCCCTCGGCGTGCTGAGCCACTACCGGGCAGTCGTCTGGTACACGGGCGACGACATCATCACCCGCGAGGCGGGCTGGACCGGGGGCAACGCGTCCCGCCTGGCGATGCAGGAACTCCTGCAGGTGCGTGACTACCTCAACGAGGGCGGCCGCGTGCTCTACACCGGCAAGTACGCCGGCCACCAGTACGCCACCGGCCACGGGATCCAGCGCTACGACCCGTACGAGAACCTGCAGTGCTCGACCTTCTCCCCGGCCCTGCTGGCATCCCGGTGCCGGCGGCTCGACGGATCGGGCGACAACGTCAACGACGTCATCGAGTACTGGTTCGGCGCGGGCCTGATCAACGAGAACGCGGGCACCGGTCCGGACGGCAACCCGTACGACGTGACCGGGATCGACACGCCGCTCGCCGGGCAGAACTTCAGCCTCAACGGCGCGGACAGCGCGGCCAACCAGGACCACACCGCCTCGTTCATCACCACCAGCGGTCTGCTGCCGGTCAGCGACTTCCCGCAGTTCCGCAGCTGGGCGTCCGCCAAGTACGTGCGGCCCGGCGGCCCGTTCGTCCCGCACACCGGTGCCTACTACGTCTACTCGCAGATCGCCGACGTGTCGTACAAGCGGCTGACCCGCACGATCACCGTCCCGGCCGGCGGCGCGACGCTGTCCTTCTGGGCCTCGTACAGCACCGAGCTCAACTGGGACTACCTGTTCGTCGAGGCACACACGGCGGGACAGGACAACTGGACGACGTTGCCGGATCTCAACGGCCACACCGCCCAGAGCACCGGCCAGTCGTGCACCGACGGCAACGGGTGGCGGACCCTGCACCCGTGGCTCGACCACTACCAGACCCGTGATCCGGCCGCCGGCACGTGCACCCCGACCGGCACCACCGGCGTCTGGAACGCCGCGACCGGCTCGTCGAACGGCTGGCAGCAGTGGAGCGTCGACCTCGGCGGGTACGCCGGGCAGCAGGTCGAGGTCTCGATCGCGTACGCCAGCGACTGGGCGTCGCAGGGCCTGGGCGTCTTCGTCGACGACGTCGAGGTGTCCACCGGCGAGGGCACGACCTCGTTCGAGGACGGCCTGGCCGGCTGGACGGTGACCGGGCCGCCGCCGGGCAGCGCGCCCAACACGAACAACTTCATCCGCACCACCGCGGCCGGCTTCCCGGAGGGTGCCGTCGTCGCCACCGAGGACACCCTCTACTTCGGCTTCGGCCTGGAGGGCATCACCGGCGTGACGACCCGGGCCACGGTGCTGGGCCAGGCCATGGACTACCTGCTGCGGTAGATCCGCGCGACGGGGGCGGCCGTGGTGCGGCGGCCGCTCCCGCCGCTCGGGGAGTGGGGTGCCGGCCCGGACGCTAGGGTCCTCTCATGGCGCTCGACATCGCCCGGATCCGGGCCGGCTATCCCGCCCTCGCCGAGGGTTTCGTCCACCTCGACGGCGCCGGCGGCACGCAGGTCGCCGAACCGGTGGTGGCGGCCGTCGCCGCGGCCATGCGGTCGGCGATCGCCAACCGGGGGAACGTGTCCGAGCCCGCGCGCCGGTCCGGGGAAGTCGTCGCGGCCGCCCGGTCCGCGGTCGCGGACCTGGTCGGCGGCGACCCCGGCGGGGTCGTGTTCGGGCCGAGCGCCACCGCGCTGACCTATCTGGTCGCCCGCACGCTGGCCCAGGGCTGGGGCCCCGGCGACGAGGTGGTGGTCTCGCGGCTCGACCACGATGCCAACGTCCGGCCGTGGGTGCAGGCCGCCGGGGCGGCGGGCGCCCGCGTGCGCTGGGCCGAGGTCGACCTGCGGACCGGCGAGCTGCCACCAGCCCAGTACGCGGAGCTGGTCGGCCCGCGTACGAGGGTGGTCGCCGTCACCGCGGCGAGCAACGCCGTCGGCACCGTCCCGGCGGTCCGGGAGATCGCCGACGTCGCGCACGCCGCCGGCGCGCTCACCTACGTCGACGGCGTGCACGCCACCGCGCACCGGCCGACCGACGTGACGGCGCTCGGCGCGGACTTCTACGTCACCAGCGCGTACAAGTGGTCCGGGCCGCACTACTCCGCCGTCGTCGCCGATCCGCGGCTCTGGGAGACCATGCATCCCGCCAAACTGGTGCCGTCGCCGCCGCAGGTCCCGGACCGCTTCGAATACGGCACGCTCAGCTTCGAGCTGCTCGCCGGGATGACCGCCGCGGTCGACCATCTGGCCGGCCTCACCAACCCGGGCGCCGGAAGTGGCACAGTCACGGGGTTGGGTTGGTCCTCCGCGCCGTCCGAAGGACCAGGCGCCGGAGGTGGCACAGCCGAGCTGGACCGCCGGGCACGGGTGGTCACGAGCATGACCGCGGCCGCCGCGTACGAGGATCGCCTCGCCGACCGGCTCGCGGCCGGCCTCGCCGCGATCGGCGGGGTGACCGTGTGCCCGGCCGCCGCCGACCGGTGCCCGACGATCTCCTTCCGGGTCGCCGGCCAGCCGCCGGCGCGGACCGCCGGCCTCCTCGGCGAGCGGGGCATCTGCGTATCGAGCGGGGACTACTACGCGGCCGAGTACTTCGAGGCCGCCGGGCTGCGCGCCACCGGCGGCGCGGTCCGGGCGAGCCTCTACCACTACACCACCGAGGACGAGGTGGACCTGCTGCTGGACGCGGTGGGCGCGTTGCTGGAGATGACGGACGACGACAAGGAGTCGGTGCGGTGAACACACCACATGCCGGTGCCGCGGGCACGATGGACCTCGGCGGCGACCTCACGGTCAACCGTCTCGGCTTCGGCGCCATGCGCATCACCGGGGAGGGGATCTGGGGCGGGCCCAAGAGCCGGGACGAGGCCAAGGCGGTCCTGCGGCGGGCGGTGGAGCTGGGCGTCACCTTCATCGACACGGCGGACTCGTACGGGCCGGAGTTCAGCGAGACGCTGATCGGTGAGACGCTCGCCCCGTACCCGGACGACGTCGTGATCGCCACGAAGGGTGGCCTGGTCCGCCCGGGCCCGGGCCAGTGGGTGCCGGACGGCCGGCCGGAGCATCTCAAGCAGGCGTGCGAGGGCAGCCTGCGCCGGCTCCGGCTGGACCAGATCCCGCTGTACCAGCTCCACCGGCCCGACCCGCGGGTGCCGCTGGAGGACTCGATCGGTGCGCTGGTCGAGCTCAAGGACCAGGGCAAGATCCGTCACATCGGCGTCTCCAACGTCACCGAGGAGCAGCTGCGCGCGGCCCAGCGGCTGACGCCGGTGGTGTCCATCCAGAACCGGTACAACGTCGACGACCGCCGCTCCGAATCGCTGGTGGACCTCTGCGAGCAGGAACAGCTCGTGTTCCTGCCGTGGGCGCCGATCCAGGGCTACGAGGACAACGCCGCCGTCCTGCGGCTGGCCCGCGCGTACGGGGCCACGCCGCACCAGATCGTGCTGGCCTGGCTGCTGGCCCGCTCGCCGGCGATGCTGCCGATCCCGGGGACGGGCTCGGCCGGGCACCTGGAGGAGAACGTCGCCGCGGCCGGGATCGGGCTCACCCCGGCCGAAGTCGCCGAGGTGAGCAGCTCCGGGAGGCGTTGATCGGCCGTCAGGGGGTCTCCCCGCAGATGTACTTCGGTTCCGGCAGGTACTTCCAGCTGAACTTCTCCCGCTTGACGACCCGGCCGCCGGACTGGAAGAGCCGCCAGGCGTCCTGCGTGAAGCCAACGAGGCCGTCGGTGGCGATGCAGTCCGGTCCGGCCGGCAGCGTGATCGTCGGCGGACTGGTGACGTCGCGCCGGGCGCTCCACTCGGTGCTGACCTTCTCCCAGACCTTGGTGCTCCAGATCGACACGGTGATCGTCTCGCTGGTGTACGACGTGTCGATGAGCACCCCGTGCGGGGTGTTGTTACGGAACTTGAAGTCCAGGTCGGGGTAGAAGATCGTGGACTCGATGACCGGGGGATAGCGGCTGAACCAGTAGGAGTGCGGCTTGTGCTCGACGTCCTCCAGGCCGGCGTAGTACGTGGCGTTGAACAGCGTGGTGGTGAACTGCGAGGCGCCGCCGCCCACGCCCGGGGTGAGCTTGCCGTCGATGATGACCGGTGCCTCCTGGTACCCCTGGGCCTGCCCGCGCTCGCCGGTGTGGCCGTTGAGGGAGAAGGTCACGCCGGGCCGGACCACCGCGCCGTCCACCGCCTGGGCGATCTGCACGATGTTCTGGCTGCGCGGCGACGACAGGCCGCCGGTGAAGTGGGTGGTGAACGTGGAGATCCGCTCGGTGATCCGCAGCTTCCGGACCTGCTCGGTGGTGACCTTCGGCGGCACCTTGCGCAGCGTCGCGGCCACCGTACGGCCGTCCGTGCGGGGCAGCACCGCCAGCAGCCGGGGGGCGAGGGCGGTCAGGTCGAGGGCGGCGCCGTCGACGCCGGCCGTGATCCGCGGCTTGCCACTCACCAGGGCGATCGTGGCGTCGCGCGGCCTGGTCTCCAGTCGCGCGAGGGCGTCCTCGAGCGCGGCCCGCAGTTTCGCCTGGTCGATACGCGGCCGGATGGTCCCGGTGCGGTCGGCGGTCAGGACGAGGCCCCGCGCGATCGCCCGCGGTGTGACGGTGAGCGTGCCGCGGTCGGACGTGACCGTGACCGGCGCCGCGACCGCCGGGCGGGCCAGCGTCGTGAGCAGCCGGTCCACCTCCTCGCGGGTGGTCTTCGGATGGGAGTCGACGGTCGGGACGGAGATCGGCTGCCCGCCGAGCCAGCCGGTGCGCACGGCCTCGGCGGCGGCCGCCTCGTCGAGGTCCCGGCTCGGCCTCGGGTAGACCGGCCGCGGCGTGATCCCGTCGAAGATGATCGCCGGCTTGCGCATCGGGTCGGCGAGCTCGGGGAACGCCTTGCGCAGCGCGGCGTCGAGGCGCTCGGCGTCGACGGCCGTGACCGGCTGGACCGGACGGCTGCCGAACAGGACCGGGCGGCCCCGGATCGCGGCGTCGACCGTGGCGTCGACGTCCACGCGCAGGCCCGCGTCGGCCGGGCGGATCGTCCGGTCGACGTCGTCGATCCGCACGGTGACCGGCTCGGCGAGCTCGGCGCGCGTCGGCAGGTGCCGGCTCAGTGCCGCGACCGCCTCGGCCCGGGACGAGCCGCCGAGATCCAGGCCGAGCACCGTCGTGCCACGTGGCACGTCGCCGTGGGTGGCGTACGCCGCCCCGGCACCGACGGTGGCGAGCAGCGCGATGATCGTGCCCGCGACGATGAGCCGGCGACCGCGTGGCCGCGGCCGGCCGGCACCCGCACCTGGCAGGGCGGGGAGCGGAGGCGCAGGCGGGGGCCACGCCGGCACCGGCCGCATCACCACGGTCGGGTCGTCGCCGGCCGGCTGACGCCGGCTGCTGATCGCGGCCACCGGACCTCCTCTGCTGTCTTCACCGCGGCCTTCACCCGCGGCCCGATCGGCGTATCCGTGTGCGCCGATTCGTTCCGGAGGGTGGATCCTACGGGTCCGGGGTGGCGTGCGGGAAGACGGCCGCCGCCATCGGCCGCGGAGTGCGCGCCGGCCCGTCGAGGTGAGGCTTGACACCGGTACAGAAGTGGGCAAATGTAAGTCGATCGATATCGATGAAGGGGGCGGCCGTGACCGCACGAGATGACTCGAGCACGACCCGGGGTGCCGGCGCGAGCCGTGTCGCGGACGCCTTTCCGACGCGTTACCTGCCGAGACCACAGGTGCGGGACCTGCCCGACGAACCACGGCGGTACGGGCGGCTGATCGGCCCCGGGATCGTCGCGGCCGGAGTCGGTCTCGCCTCGGGCGAGTTCATCCTGTTCCCGTACATCGCCTCCCAGGTCGGCCTGGTCTTCGTGTGGGCCGCCCTGGTCGGCCTCATCACGCAGTACTTCATCAACATGGAGATCGAGCGGTACACCCTGGCCACCGGCGAGACCGCGCTCACCGGGTTCAGCCGGTACTGGCGGCACTGGGGCCTGGTCTTCGCGATCCTCACCTACTTCGCCAACCTGTGGCCGGGCTGGGCGCTCAGTTCGGCGACGCTGATCACGTACCTGTTCGGCGGCGAGCCGCGGTGGCTCGGCATCGGCTTGCTGATCCTCATCGGACTCATCCTCACCCTGGCGCCGGTGGTGTACGTGGCGCTCGAGCGAGCCCAGATGCTCAAGGTGGCCGCCGTGCTGACCCTCTTCCTGGTCGCCGCGATCTTCGCCATCGGGGCGTCGGCCTGGGGCGACCTCCATCAAGTGGTGACGCGGCCGCGCATCCCGGTGTCCGAACTCGGCTTCGCCCTGTTGCTGGGCGCGCTCGCCTTCGCCGGCGCCGGCGGCGGGCAGAACCTGGTGCAGGCGAACTGGATCCGGGACAAGGGGTTCGGCATGGGCGCGTACGTGCCGCGCCTGGTCAGCCCGATCACGGGGCAGTCGGAGGCGGCGCCGAGCACCGGATACGTGTTCGAGCCGACGCGCGACAACCTGCGCCGCTGGCGCGGGTGGTGGCGGTTCGCCGGCATCGAGCAGCTGAGCACGTTCGTGCTGATCACGTTCGTGACGATCCTCTTCACCTCGCTGCTGGCGTACTCCACGGTCTTCGGCCGGGAGGGGCTGGAGAACAAGATCGGCTTCCTGAAGGTCGAGGGCGAAGTCCTCGGCCAGCGGGTCGGCTCCTGGTTCGAGTACCTGTTCTGGGCCGTCGGGGCGTTCTCGTTGTTCGCGGCGGCATTGGGCATCGTGGACTACACCAGCCGCCTCGCCGCGGACGTGATCAAGACCTCGTACGCGCGGGAGGCCAACGAGAGCAAGATCTACGCGATGCTGGTCTGGGGCCTGGTGGCCATCGGCGTCGTCATCCTGCTGATCGGCTTCGACCAGCCCATCGTGCTGCTGGTCATCTCGGCCGTGGTCGGCGGGTTCATGATGTTCCTCTACTCCGGACTGCTGATCCTGATCAACCGCCGGATCCTGCCGCCGCCCATCCGGATCCGCGGCTTCCGGCTCGGCGCGCTCATCTGGTCGATCCTGCTCTTCGGAACCCTGTCTGTGCTGACCTTCCGCGACCAGATCGGCAAGCTCTTCGGCGGCGACTGACCGCCTGCGCCCGCCCGGCCGCGGTGCGCCGCGGCCGGGCGGGCGCTCGGTCCGGCCGGCCAGGCCGGCCTCGGCGGATGCTAGCCTCGGATCGCGCAGGGTGACACCGGGAGCGCCCGCGGCGCTAGTAAGAGTGTCATGGCCACCGACTTTTCCGACGACGACCGCGAGGACCTGGAGCGCCTGATCGGCGGCCGGGGCGATGACGTGTGCTCGCCGCGGTTGCGCGGCCTGGCGGATGTGCTGCGGGCCGCGGCGGCTCCCGCTCGCCCGCACGAGCTGCGCGGTGAGGATGATGCCGTAGCCGCCTTCCG
>Ga0081539_10005529_pt1 | contig 12817 bp, 10 predicted proteins | sample TabmetS4T2R2_FD_71023 | JGI IMG/M metagenome (GOLD analysis project Ga0081539, IMG submission 71023) | Tabebuia heterophylla rhizosphere microbial communities from the University of Puerto Rico - S4T2R2 | ecosystem: Host-associated > Plants > Roots > Rhizosphere ...
ACCTTCCAGAACTACTTCCGGCTCTACGACAAGCTGGCCGGCATGACCGGCACGGCGATGACCGAGGCCGAGGAGTTCCACAAGATCTACGACCTCGAGGTGGTCGCGATCCCGACCCACCGGCCGATGATCCGCGACGACGAGGCGGACCTCGTCTTCCGCAACGAGCCCGGCAAGTTCAACGCCCTCATCGACGAGGTCGTGGAGATGACGGAGGCGGGCCGGCCGGTCCTCGTCGGCACGGTCAGCGTCGAGAAGTCCGAGATCCTCTCGACGATGCTCAAGCGGCGCGGCATCAAGCACGAGACGCTGAACGCCAAGTTCCACGAGAAGGAGTCGGGGATCGTCGCCCAGGCCGGCCGGTCCGGAGCGGTGACGATCGCGACGAACATGGCAGGTCGCGGCACGGACATCCTGCTCGGCGGCAATCCGGCGGGTCTCGCCTCCGAGATGCTCCACCAGCGCGGGCTGAACCCGGCCGAGGTCGACAAGGAGACCTACGACGCGACCTTCGCCGAGGCGAAGAAGGTGACCGACGAGGACCACGAGCGCGTCGTCGCCGCCGGTGGCCTCCACATCATCGGCACCGAGCGCCACGACAGCCGCCGGATCGACAACCAGCTCCGCGGCCGGGCCGGCCGTCAGGGCGATCCGGGCTCGTCGCGCTTCTACCTGTCCCTCGAGGACGACTTGATGAAGCGCTTCGCGTCGGAGCGGGTGGCGGGCCTGATGGAGCGGATGGGCCTCGAAGATGACGTCGCGATCGAGAGCCGCCTCGTCAGCAAGACGATCGAGAGCGCCCAGAGCCGGGTCGAGGGCTTCAACTTCGACATGCGCAAGCGCGTCGTCGAGTTCGACGACGTGATCAACCGTCAGCGCGAGACGATCTACGCCGAGCGCGACAAGGTCCTCCGCAACGAGGACCTGAGCGAGACCGTGCGGACGTTCGTCGACGAGGAGATCCAGACCCTCGTGACGGACCACCTGTCCGGCGAGGTCGCCGACGACTGGGGGATGGAGGCGCTGGCGGCCGCCCTGAAGGCGATGGGCCTCCAGGGCGAGGGCACGACCGAGGACGAGCTCTGGGAGGTCGGCAGCCGCGACGAGATCCTCGAGCATCTGCTGGCCCTCGCGGACGGCCGCCTCGAGACGCGCGAGGCCGAGATCGGGGAAGCGGACTGGAAGCTCGTCGAGCGCCACGTCCTCCTCCGCACGATCGACTCGCTCTGGGTGGAGCACCTGACCGAGGTCGACGACATGCGTCGCGGCATCGGGCTGCGCGGGTACGCCCAGCAGGACCCGTTGAACGAGTTCCGGAGGGAGGCGTTCCAGCTCTACCGCGAGCTGCGCGACCTCATCCGCCACCAGGTCGCGTCGACGATCTTCCGGGTCACGGTCACCCGCCAGCCGCCGCCAGGCGAGTCGCAGCTCGAGCAGAACCTGGCGGCCGGGATGCGCGCGCTGGCAGCCGCCGGGACCGGGGCCGCGGGTCGCTCGTCGGCGGGCGCCGTGACCAGCGGTGTTGCGGCCACCTCGGCCGGCGGCGCCGGAGTCGCTGGCTCGGGCGGGAGACGGTCAGGCCCACGGCCGGTCGGGCCGGTCGTTGGCGGCAACGTCCCGGCGGACCCGATGGCCCGCGCCCGGATCGAGTCGGACGGCAACGGGCGAGGCATCCCCGCCGGCGGGGCTCGGGCGGGCTACACGCCCACGGGCGCCCGGATCGGCCGGAACGACCCGTGCTGGTGCGGCTCGGGCCAGAAGTACAAGAAGTGTCACGGCCGCTGACGCGGCCGCTGCCCATCGTCGCGTCGCACCGCCGGGCCCAGGGCCCGCTCTCCGGATGATCCGGAACCTCGGGCGGATCGGCCTGGCGGTCTTCGTCGGCTCGACCGTCGTCGCGGCCTGGATGACGTATCGGATCTGGGACACCGGCAGCCGCGACGATCGCCGTCCCGCCGATGCGATCGTCGTGCTCGGGGCAGCCCAGTACAACGGGCGTCCATCGACGATCCTGCGCTCGCGCGTCGAGCACGCGATCGAGCTCTATGAAGCCGGGCTCGCCAAGTGGTTCGTCGTCACGGGCGGCAAGGCCGAAGGCGACGTCACGACGGAGGCGGCCGCCGCCCGAGCGCTCGCCCTGCGCCGCGGCGTCCCCGCGTCGGCGATCCTCGTCGAGGATCGCGGCCGGACGACGCTGACCTCGCTCCGCGGCGTCGCCGGCATCCTCCGCGAGAACGGGCTCCGGTCGGCGCTGTTCGTCTCGGACCGAACCCACATGCTCCGCGTCCTGAAGATCGCCCGCGACGAGGGGATCGAGGCCTATGGGTCCCCGACCGACACCAGCCCAACGGACGCGAGCGTCGGGAATCGGTTCGAGGCGACCCTCCACGAGCTCGGTGGGATCACCCTCTATTTCGTCGCCGCGCAGGGCTCCGAGTAGGCGCCGGCCCTTCGATTCCGGCGAGATTCAACGGCTCGAATCGCGAAACTTCCGCCCTGACCCCTTGGCCGCCGGAGATCGATCTCCTATACTGCCGCCAATTCCCGCGACCCCGGGATCGGTCAGGATCCCCGCGTCGTCGCACGCGCCGCCCATCCCTGCCCGCACCGAGAGAGGGACGAGTTGAAGCAGGCCGAGGAAGCGTCGTTCGTCGATCTCATCGCCTGTGAGCGTGACTGCCGGAGCTGCAGCTACGCGGCGGCCCTCGACTGCGACGGCAACTGCGGCGTCTGCCCCCACAACAGCTACTGTCCCTGCGTGAACCCCGTCGTCGCCCGGAGCAAGTCGGCCCTGCGCCTGATCGAGCTCCGTCCGATCCTGCTGCAGGACCTCCAGGCCCGCAACTGAGTGGACGCGTCCACGGTTCGCGACCTGGCCGAGCGGATCCGGTCGACCTCGGGGCGTCTTTGACCTCGTCGCGAAGGAGCGGCGGGTCGCCGACCTCGAGGCGCTGACCCTCGAGCCCGGCTTCTGGGACGACCAGCGCGGCGCCCAGAAGATCCTCCGCGAGGCGAACGACCTGCGATCCGAGGTGGAGCTCTGGCGCGGGTTCGAGACGCGCGTCGACGACGCCCTCGCGACCCTCGAGCTCGTGGAGGAGTCCGGCGACGCGGAGCTGACGAACGAGCTCGACCGGAGCGCCGAGGAGCTCGAGCGCGACTTCGCCCGCGAACGGACGGCGCTCCTGTTCTCGGGCGACTACGACGGGGGCGGGGCGATCCTCTCGATCAGCGCGGGAGCCGGCGGGACCGAGGCCACCGACTGGGCCGAGATGCTCCTGCGGATGTACCTCCGCTGGGCGGAGCGACATCGCTACCGGACCGAGATTGTCGACCGCCAGGAGGGCGAGCAGGCCGGGATCAAGAGCGCCACGGTCGAGATCGACGGTCGTGCGGCGTACGGCTGGATGCGCGCCGAGCGCGGCGTCCATCGGCTCGTCCGGATCAGCCCGTTCGACTCCCAGAAGCGGCGCCAGACGACGTTCGCCCTCGTGGAAGTCCTCCCGGAGGTCGACGACGACATCGAGATCGAGCTGAACTGGGACGAGATCCGAACCGACACCTTCCGCTCCCAGGGCGCCGGCGGACAGCACGTCAACAAGACCGACTCGGCCGTCCGCCTGACCCACCTGCCGACCGGGATCGTGGCCCAGAGCCAGAACGAGCGGAGCCAGACCCAGAACAAGGAGATGGCGATCCGCGTCCTCAAGGCTCGTCTCCTCGAGCGCGCGCTCGAGGAGAAGGAAGCCGAGGTCCGCAAGCTGAAGGGCGAGCACGTCGAGGCAGGGTGGGGCAACCAGATCCGGAGCTACGTCCTTCATCCCTACCAGATGGTCAAGGACCTCCGGACCGGCCACGAGACCGGGAACACCCAGGCCGTGCTCGATGGCGACCTCGACGCGTTCATGCAGGCCGAGCTCGAACGACTGGCGACCGGCGCGGCCGCCCTGGGAGGGGACACCGAAGACGACGCCGAGCCCGGCGGGGACGAATGACGGGCGGCGCGACGACGGATCCGGCGATCGACACGGCCCGGCTCGAGCACGTCCTCCGGCCGGCGACCCCCGCGGATCTGGCGGTGTGCGCCGCGATCTGGCGCGACTCGCTGAACGACTACCTCCGCCGGCTCGCGCAACCGGAGATTCCCGATGATCTCGGGCCGATCCTCCGGTTGTACGGACACCTCCTGGACACCGATCCCGAGACGTTCGTCGTCGCCGAGCGCGGCGGCGCGGTCGAGGCGTTCGTCGTCGTCCTCCGACGGGGTCGCCTCACGTTCCTGTCGATGCTGTTCGTCCAACCGGACGCCCAGGCGCGTGGGCTGGGACGGGCGTTGCTCGCGCGGACGATGGGCGACGCGACGAAGCCGCGCGAGGGATGGTGGGCGACGGCGACCGACAGCGCCCAGCCGATCTCGAACGGGCTCTACGCATCGCTCGGGATCGTGCCCCGGATCCCTCTCCTGCGGCTCGTCGGCCTGCCGACTCGCGCAGGAGCCTTCGACCCGCTCCCGCCCCGGATCGAGGCCGTGCCCTTCGCCGACGTCGACGGTGGCGCGGACGGGCTCGCCACGTCCGCGCTCGGCGCGGAGCTGGCCCACCTCGACCGGGGCGCGCTCGGGTTCGAGCGGCCGGCCGACCACGCGTTCCTCGGGACGGAGGCGCGGGCCGGCTTCCTGTACTGCGACCGGGACGGGCGGGCCGTCGGCTATGGCTACACCTCGGAGACCGGCCGGCTCGGGCCGGTCGTCGCCCGCGACGCGGCGCTCCTCGGCCCGATCCTCGGCCACCTCGTCCACTCCGTCGAGCCGCGCGGGTCGTTCGGAGCGTGGGTTCCCGGCGCGGCCGACGGGGCGATCGTGCCGCTCCTCCGAGCCGGCTTCCGGATCGACGGCTTCCCGGTCCTGCTGTGCTGGGATCGTCCATTCGCCGACTTCAGCCGGGCGGTGCCGATCTCGCCGGGACTGCTCTGACCGACCCCGACCGCCCCGGATCGCACTAGCCGGATCGTCCGGGTCCTCACCCGACCGTGGGTCGGTTGCCGCTCGTCGGCGGCCGGTGATAGCCTCGGTCGCGTCGTGGCTCCTCCAGACGTGCCCTCGGTCGGAGTCCCACGGACCGGCGCTGGCGCCGGCCGCCCGATGAGCCGCCCGGAGTCCCGCTTGACGCTCGCGACCGCTCCCGCCACCGCCGCCGCCCGTTCGATCCGCGAGCGACTCCTGCGCCGAGGCCACGACCGCGCCGACGCCGACCGAGCCGTCCTCGTCCTGCACGACGTCACCAAGACGTATCCGAACGGCAAGACGGCCCTGCGCGACGTCGATCTGGTGATCCCGGAGGGCGACTTCGTGTTCCTCGTGGGACCGAGCGGCGCCGGCAAGTCGACCCTGATCAAGCTCCTGATCCGCGACGAGATCGCCAGCCAGGGCCAGGTCGTCCTCGACGGCCAGGACCTCGCCCGCCTGCCCCGCCGGGCCGTCCCGAAGGTCCGCCGGAAGATCGGGATCGTGTTCCAGGACTTCAAGCTCCTTCCGACGAAGAGCGTCTGGGAGAATGTCGCGTTCGCGCTCGAGGTCACGGGCTCGCCGCGGCGGGGGATCCGGCCGGCGGTCGACCGGGTCCTCGCGCTCGTGGGCCTCACCGCGCAGCGGAACCAGACGCCCAACCAGCTGTCCGGCGGTGAGCAGCAGCGCACGGCAATCGCCCGTGCCCTCGTCCACGACCCGCGTCTGATCATCGCCGACGAGCCCACCGGCAACCTCGATCCGCTGATCAGCTGGGAGATCATCCAGCTGCTCCTCCGGATCAACGAGCTGGGCGTGACCGTCCTCATGGCGACCCACGACGCCGATGTCGTCACCGCCCTCCGCAAGCGCGTCGTGGCCCTCGAGGAGGGCCGCGTGATCCGGGACGAGGTTGGCGGCACGTACCACCGGGCCGACTGAGCCACCCGCCCCGTGATCTCCTTCGTCCTGTTCTCGATCCGGCGGGCCTGGCAGGGGTTCTGGCGGAACGCGCTGATGAGCCTCGCGGCCACGGCCACGATGGTCCTGATGCTCGTGCTGTTGGCGGGCTTCTGGATCATCCAGACCGGGCTCCTGTCCGCGCTCGACTTCACCGAGCAGAAGGTCGAGGTCGTCGCGAACATCAAGCTCGACGCGAGCCAGGGCGAGGTCGCGCAGCTGCGGGCCGCGGTCGCCGCGATGCCCGAGGTGACCGAGGTCGTCTACGTCTCCCAGGCGGACGCGCTGGCCCGCTTCCAGGACTCGATGCGGGCGCAGGGCCGCGAGGACCTCACCAAGGTCCTCGACGCCAACCCGCTGACCGCCTCGCTCGAGATCAAGCTGAAGGACCCGGCGTTCGCGGCGAAGGTCTCGGATGCCATCCAGCCGTCGAAGCAGCCGGCCGTCCGGAACGTCCTCGACACGAACGAAACGGCCAAGAACGTGAAGACCGTCACCGACATCATGCGGACGGCCGGCACGGTGATCCTCGCCGTGATCGGCGTGATCGTCCTGTTCATCATCGTCAACACGATCCGGCTCGCGGTGTTCGCCCGGGCCGAGGAGATCGAGATCATGCGTCTCGTCGGGGCGTCGGATGCGTTCATCCGCTGGCCGTTCGTGTTCGAGGGGGCGATGGTCGGGCTGCTGGGTGCGGCGATCACCCTCGTCGGCCTGTACCTGCTCGCCGATCCGATCAGCGGCTTCATGGTCGACTTCTTCCGGGTCCTCCCGCTGAGCTTCGGATCGCTCGCGCGGGACGTCGTCACGATCGTCCTGGGCGCGGGGCTCGGTCTCGGCGTGCTCGGGTCGTGGCTGTCCGTGCGCACGTACCTCATCCGCTGAACGGGCCGACCGCGACGGGCGGTGGTGCAGGCACGCCTTCGAAACGATGAAGTTCCGTTCACGGGCGATCCGGCCGCGGGGTCCCGCGCGTAGGATCGAGCGACGGCGGTGTAGGCTGTGCCCCCGCCCGCCCTCGACCGCGGAGAACCCACGTCCCTGATGCTCCCGTCCGACTCGTCGGGCCCGTCCGACTCGACCCCTTCCGATCTCGCGCCGGCGGCCCCGAGCGGCGGCGGCCAGCAGGAGCCGCTCGTTCCCGCGCTCGACGTCCCGCCCGCCCTCGTCCTCGCCGGCGGCTCGTCGACGGCCCGGGGGCCCGTCCTCGCCCTCGCGACGATCGTCGTCACGATCCTCGCGGGCAGCGCCCTGTTCGTGTCCGGCTTCCTCGTCGGCCAGCGTTCGATCGCGCAGCCAGGCACGCCGGTCGCCGCCGAGGCGGCCTTCCAACCGTTCTGGGACACGTACGACACGATCCTCAAGCGCTACGCCGGCGGCTCGATCGACCAGGGAGCCCTGATCCGCGGCGCGATCAAGGGGATGGTCGATTCGCTCGGTGACCCGTACTCGGCCTATCTCACGCCGGATCAGTACCGGGAAGGCCTCCAGGACCTGTCCGGCCAGTTCGAGGGGATCGGCGCCGAGATCGGGACGAGCGATGCGAACGGCGAGACGTCCGATTGCACGACGCTCGGGACCGACTGCTTCCTGACGGTCGTCAGCCCGATCGAGGGCTCGCCGTCCGAGAAGGCCGGGGTCAAGCCGGGCGACCTGATCGTGGCCGTCGACGGGGCGTCGCTCGCCGGCCAGACCGTCGACGAGGCCCGCGACAAGATCCGCGGCAAGAAGGGGACCGAGGTCACCCTGTCGATCGTCCGCAAGGGGGCGGCTCCCATCGACATCACCGTCGTGCGCGACATCATCGTCTCGAAAGAGGTGATCACCGAGACGCTCGGCGACGGGACGATCGCGTACATCGCGGTGACCGGCTTCTCGGACAACTCGCAGACGAAGTTCCACGACGCGCTCCAGAAGGCGCTCAAGGACGGCGAGAAGGCGGTGATCCTCGACCTCCGGGGCGATCCGGGCGGGTACGTGACCGCGGCGCGGGCGATCGCGAGCGAGTTCATCGAGGACGGCCCGCTGTTCTACGAGGAGAACGCCGCCGGGACCCAGATCGCGACCGACGCGACCGGCCAGGGGATCGCCACGGATCCATCGATCAAGCTCGTCGTCCTGATCGACAAGGGTTCAGCCTCGGCGAGCGAGATCGTCGCGGGAGCGCTCCAGGATCGCGATCGGGCGACGATCGTCGGCGAGACGTCGTTCGGCAAGGGGACGGTGCAGCAGTGGATCCAGCTCCAGGACCAGTCGGCCCTGAAGCTGACGGTCGCGAAGTGGCTGACCCCGGACAAGCGCTGGATCCACCACGTGGGGATCGTCCCGGACGTCCCGGTGGCCACGCCGGCCGATGCCGGCCCGGACGACGATCCCGCCCTCGACAAGGCGGTCGAGCTCCTCACGGAGGAGGCGGCGGCTGTCCCGGGCGGGTTGCGGCCGGCGGCCTGATCGCCCGCGCCAGCGCGCTGACGGAGCACAGGACGTGCGCGTGACCCGTGCTTGCGCGGCGCACGACCATCCTGTACGGTTTTCGGGAACGAAAGGAGGTGATGTGCAGTGATCGACGCTACGAGTAGCTGCACCACCTCGCAGGAGATGGCCGTCTAGTCGGACACCCTGTGGGTGGGATAGCTTTGGAGAGCCGGCCCGATGGGCCGGCTCTTCTGCGTCTCCCGGCTGTCGCGGGTGGCGAAGCGACGCCCTGGACGGCAGTGCCGCCTGTGCTGCTCGCTCAGCACTCGTCCTGCGGCTCCGGCTTTGCCTCGCCTCGGAGTTGAGTGCGCTCGCTGCGCTTCTCGGCGGCGCCTTGCCAGCCTAGCGCGAAGCCCAGCCCGACGATCGCAGATGTGCGTCCACGCTACGATCGCCGCATGCCCGAGCAGACCATGGCCCTGAACCGGCGGGCCCGCCACGAGTTCACGATCGACGAGACGTTCGAGGCCGGCATCGTCCTGACCGGGACCGAGATCAAGTCGATCCGGAACGGCAAGGTGAACCTGTCCGACGCGTACGCCCGGATCGAGCGCGGCGAGGCGTGGCTCATCGGCGCTCACATCGCGCCGTTCGAGCAGGGCAACCGGAACAACCACGAGCCCAAGCGCGAGCGCAAGCTCCTCCTGCACCGATCCGAGATCGACGAGCTGCTCGGGCGGACGAAGGCGAAGGGCCAGACGATCGTCCCGCTCCGGCTCTACCTCTCGGCCCGCGGCCGGGCGAAGCTCGAGCTCGGCCTGGCGCGTGGCAAGCAGCTCCACGATCGGCGGCGCGACATCGCCGAGCGCGACGCCAGGCGCGACATCGACCGACAGCTCGCGGACGTCCAGCGCGGGCGATGACCGGCGCCGGCCCGATCGCGCCCCCGCCCCGTCTCGGGCCGACCATCCGGGCGGTCGATCTCCACGCCGCCGGCGAGCCGGGCCGGGTGATCGTCGGCGGGGTCGAGGACGTCCCGGGCGGGTCGATGTTCGAGAAGATGACCTGGCTCCAGGCCAACCGTGACGACCTCCGGCTCCGGATGCTCCGCGAGCCGCGCGGCTATCCCGCCGCGAACTGCAATGTCGTCCTGCCCTCGGCGGAGCCGAACGCGGCCGCGGGCTACGTCATCATGGAGCAGGTCGAGTACCCCGGGATGAGCGGAACGAACACGATGTGCGTCGTCACCGCACTCCTCGAGCTGGCGATCCTACCGATGACCGAGCCGGTCACCGAGCTGACCCTCGAGGCGCCTGCCGGGCTGATCCGCGTCCGCGCCGATTGCCGCGACGGGAAGGTCACCGGCGTGACGTTCCGCAACGTGCCGGCGTTCGCGACCCATCTCGACGCGCAGATCGAGGTGCCCCACCTCGGGACCGTCACGGTCGACGTCGCCTACGGGGGCATGTTCTACGTGATCGCGGCGGCGGACCGGTTCGGGCTCCGGCTCACGCCCGATGAGGGCGCGGACATCGTCCGGATCACCGAGATGATCAAGGCCGCGGCCGCCGACCAGCTGCCGGTCGTCCATCCCGAGCAGCCGGGCTTCGCCGGGATCACGATCGGACAGCTCAGCGGACCCGCCCACGACCCGGCGAACTCGATGCGGAACGTCGTCACCGTCTCCACCGGCGCCCTCGACTGGGACCGGCCCGCGACGTGGACCGGCGCGATCGACCGATCGCCATGCGGCACCGGGACCTCCGCCCGGATGGCGACGCTCCACGCCCGCGGCCGCCTCGCGCTCGGCGAGGACTTCCGGCACGAGGGGATCCTCGGGACGGTGTTCACGGGACGGCTCCTCGAGGAGACGCGGATCGGCGATCGAGCGGCGGTCGTGCCCCAGATCACGGGACAGGCCTGGATCACCGGGATCGCCGACTACGTCCTCGACCCGACCGATCCGTTTCCCGACGGCTTCACCGTCGGCGACATCTGGGCGTGATGAGCCGGGACCGCAGGGTGTCGAACGCGGTGGTAAGAGATTCGTGAAGGCGGGCTTCCTCGTCACGGCGGGTGGTCCGCGCGAGGCCGCGGAGCTCGCGGCTGTGGCCGAGGCGGCCGGCTGGGACGGCGTCTTCACCTGGGACGGCGTCGCGATCGGCGAGCTGGACACGTACGACCCGTGGGTCGTCCTGGCCGCGATGGCGATGCGAACCGAGCGGGTCACGCTGGGCGCAATCGTGACGCCGCCGTCGCGGCGCCGGCCCTGGAAGCTCGCCCGCGAGACGATGTCGATCGACCGCCTCTCGGGCGGGCGGCTCGTCCTGCCGGTCGGGCTCGGCGCGGTTGACGACCGGGCGTTCGGGAACGTGGGCGAGCCGACCGACGCGCGGACGCGAGCGGAGCTCCTCGACGAGACGCTCGCGATCCTCGACGGGCTGTGGTCCGGGGAGCCCTTCGCGTTCGAGGGGCGCCACTACCGGTTCGGGTCGATGACGTTCCGCCCGCCCCCGATCCAGCAGCCGAGGATCCCGATCTGGGTCGTGGCCGTGGCGGGATCGGATCGATCGATGGCCCGGGCAGCGCGCTGGGATGGGCTCGTGTCCCAGGTCGGCGAGCCCGACGGCCTCGCTCCGATCACGGCCTGGCTCGATCGGGAGCGGCCGGCGTGGCGGGCCGACGGGTTCGAGCTCGTCGCACAGGGCCGGACACCGCCGGACGCCGATGAGGCGGCCGCGATCGTGAGGCCGTGGGCCGACGCGGGCGCCACCTGGTGGATCGACGCGGACTGGGATGGCGCCACCGTCAGCGCCCAGCGGACGAGGATCGAGGTGGGACCGCCGCGCGTCCGAGCGAGCGATCAGCGCAGGAAGTAGCGCCGGCTGAGCGGAACCTCGTCGACCGGATCGACCGCCAGCGGCCGGCCGTCGAGGCTCACGGAGCCATCCGCCACGTCGACGTCGATCTGCGGCGACGCGCGGTTCATCAGCAGGTCGGCTCGGGTCAGGCTCCGCGTCCGGCCGATCGGGAGCACGGTCCGGCCGGCAGGTGCCTGCCTCCGGAGACGGCCGAGGCCCGCGACGGACGAGAACGTGACGCCGAGCCGGGCAGCGGCGCGCGCGGAGCCGCCCCAGTCCGGCCGGTAGCGCGTCGGCTCGGCCCGCTCCACCGTCGCATTGCCCTCGCCGAGCGGCGCCCAGGCCGCGAAGCCGCTCTTCAGGACGAGCTCCGGCTTCGCCCCGAACCAGGCCGGCTTCCAGAGGACGATGTCGGCGAGGCGGCCCGGCCGGAGGGACCCGACGTGGTCGGCGAGCCCGTGCGTGATCGCGGGCTCGATCGTGACCTTCGCGAGATAGCGCAGGACGCGCTCGGTGTCGTCCGGGATCCCGTTCTCGTCGATCGGCCGGCGCAGCGTCGCCCCCGACCACGAGCTCATCACGCTCGCGAGCTGGAATGTTCGCCGGACGGTCTCCATGATCCGGCCCATTCCCTGCGAGTCCGAGTTGATCATCTGGATCGCACCGAGGTCATGGAGTGGGCCTTCGGCGGCCGTGGATCCGGGGTGGATCCGCTCGGCGGCGAGCGCCACGTCCGCCGCCACCGCCATCGAACCGCCATGGTTGAGGACGATCATGGGAACGTGCTCGGCCGCCGTGTGCCGCCCGTAGGGGATCGTTGGGGTCGTCGACGAGCACAGGATGTTGGCGTGGCGGACGAGCCCGAGGAGGTCCGGGATGTGGCCGCCGCCCGTTCCCTCGACGTGGTAGGCGTGGACCGTCCGGCCCGCGATCGCGGCGACCGTGTCCTCGAGCTCCGCCGACTCGTGCAGGCCGTCCGTGTGGAGCGCGACCGCGACACCCGCCCGGTCGGCGAACGACAGCGTCGCGTCGATGATCTCGGGGCTCGCCCCGAAGTCCTCGTGGATCTTGAAGCCCACGGCACCCGCGTCGACGAGCGCCTCGAGGTCGGCCGTCGTCGTCGAGCGCGCGCAGGTCTGCAGGCCGACGTTCAGGGGCCAGCCGGTGATCGCCGCGAGCGTCCGCTCCATCGCCCAGGGCGGCTCCTCGAAGCCCGCCGTGACGAGCGTCGTCACGCCGCCCGACAGGGCTGCCGGCATCAGCTCCGGGCTGATCAGGTGGACGTGGCTGTCGACCGCGCCCGGCGTCGCGATCAGCCCGTAGCCCATGATCGGCGCGGTGTGCGGGCCGATCTCGAGCTCGATCCCGTCGCTGATCCCGGCGTTCCCGGCCCGCCCAACGCCCACGATCCGGCCGTCCTTGATCCCGATGTCGGCCTTCACGATGCCGATCGTCGGGTCGATGACGAGAGCTCCCGCGACGACGGCGTCCAGCTCGGACGGAGATGCCGAGCCGGCCTGGGCCATCCGGGGCCGGATCGTCTTCGCGTAGCCCCAGATCGGCTCGTCACCGGGCGCCT
>Ga0081539_10005530_pt1 | contig 12817 bp, 13 predicted proteins | sample TabmetS4T2R2_FD_71023 | JGI IMG/M metagenome (GOLD analysis project Ga0081539, IMG submission 71023) | Tabebuia heterophylla rhizosphere microbial communities from the University of Puerto Rico - S4T2R2 | ecosystem: Host-associated > Plants > Roots > Rhizosphere ...
GCCGCCAACAGACCGAGCGTAGCGAGGGATGTTGGCGGGGTGGACGGGACTCGAACCCGCGGCCTCCGGCGTGACAGGCCGGCGTTCTAACCAACTGAACTACCACCCCGATCTTTTTCATTTGCGATAAGTGATTAACGATTTGCGATTGCTATTTGTGATTCGCCTGACGCATCAGAGAAATCAACAATCGCAATCACCAATCACTATTCACAAATCACAAATGCTCTTTTGGTGGGCGGTGCAGGGTTCGAACCTGCGACAGCCGGCGTGTAAAGCCGGTGCTCTACCACTGAGCTAACCGCCCGCCTTCGCGCCGCGCGTATCGGCAGATGCGGCGCTTCGGCGGGGCAAGCCCCGCCGAGATGCTTGGGCAGCACCAGCTTTCACGGTGCCCCACGGCAGGGCCCAGCGAGCCCACGCAAAGAATCGATTATATCGACAGCATCAGTTTGAGCGCAAGAATCGCGAACCCCGCGAGCAGGCCGATCACCGCTCGATACTCGCGATTCCGCAGCGCGCGCTCGATGCTGAAGCGCCGCCGCATCGGCTCGACTTCCGAGCGTCGGTATCGATCGTAGGTGTCGCCGAAGGCGCGCGCGAGGTATGCCTCTTCTGTTCTGATCGCTGCCGTGATCGTCGCGGCCATGTAGACGGTGACGAGCACTCCGACGACAACACTGCGCGAGGCAAGGACAACGCCAGCGGCGATCACGGTCGACCCGGCGTAGAGCGGATGCCGCATCACGCGATACGGTCCCGATCGCGTCACCTCACGGCTCTTCTCGAGGTGACCGGCCGCCCACACCCGCGCACCCTCCCCGGCGAGCGCGATGAGCAGTCCCAGACGCCAGCTGTCCCACGTCGGTCGCGCGAAGACGATCGCCGCGATCGCGACGATGAAACCGAGCGGAACACGTCGTCGCGCCAGCGCGTCGGCGAGACCTCGCCGTTCGTGCGGGTGGGACGCGTCAACCATTCGTATTCAATCGTCGCTCAATCGCCGTGATGACTTCCGCCACGCCAATGTCGTCGATGCAGGCGATCGCTCGCCGGCATTGCCGCTTGTGATGACAGACGCACGTGTCTGCCCGCGACAGGGAAATGTCGGCCGGCGACCATGGACCGTTGCGTTCGGGAAACGTCGGGCCGAACAACGCGACGATCGGCGCACCCACCGCTGCGGCAATATGCAGCGGACCGGTATCACCCGACACGACGAGTCGGGCCCGCGCCGCAATCGCGAACAGGTCAGCGATCGCGGTCTGCGGAGAAAGTTCCGCCGCGCCCTTGGCCGCCCCGACGACGGCTTCAGCAATCGACCGTTCGCCAGGTCCCCACAGCACCAGCGATCGGACTCCACGCGCATCCCTGATCGCGGACGCTACGGCACCGAAACGATCCGGCGGCCAGCGTTTGTTCGGCCACGCAGCGCCTGGATTGAGCAGGATGTAACCGCCGGGCCGGAAACGTTCCCCTACCGCATCGGCCACGACCGAAGCTGGGATCCGAAGGCGGAATCTGGCTTCGTGTTGTGTGATGCCGAGCGGTTCGAGGAGCGAGAGATTTCTGTACACGACGTGCCGCGCGCGGCCGGGATCGACACGACGGGTGTAGAGCAGGCTCGCCAGCGATTCACGAACATGCGCTCTCGTCAATCCGATCGTGTGTGCGCCACCGGCGGCGCGTGCGAGGACGGCGGATTTGATCAGCCCCTGCAAATCGAGCACGGCGTCGTAGCGCGTCCGGCGCAAGTCCGCGATCGTGCGCAGGAGCTCCGCGCGGGAACCGCGTGGGTCGATTCCGATCCGGCGCGACAGCACCGGCACGAGATTCAGGACCTCCACATAACGTGGATCCACGAGCCAATCGACCCGTGCGTCAGGATGGGCATCGCGAAGCGCAGCCGCCACCGGAATCCCGTGTATCACGTCCCCGAGGGAACCGAGACGGACGATCAGGAACCGCCGGCTCACCTCTAGCGACCCGGCGTGGCCGCAATGCGCGCGAGAAGATCGCGCGTGGAATGATCCTTGGGGTCGCCGACGATCGCCGTACGACCGCCGTACGCTTTGACGATCTCGCGCTCCGGCACGGACTCCACTGTGTAATCGGTTCCCTTGCAGTGGACCTCGGGCCGCAGCGCCTCGAGCAAGGGACCAACGGTCGGCTCGGGGAACACGGTCACGAAATCGACGCAGCGCAGCGCAGCAACCAGCTCCGCACGATCGGAGGCGGACAAGATGGGACGTCCCTCGCCCTTCAATTGCCGCACCGTCTCGTCGTCATTGACGCCGACGACGAGCAGGTCGCCTTCTTGTGCCGCCGCCTCGAGGTAGCGAATGTGGCCGACGTGAAGCAGGTCGAAGCAGCCATTGGCGAACGAGATCGAACGGCCGGCACGCCGCGCCGCCGCCGCGCGTTCCACGAGTTGCTCGCGCGTGAGGACTTTAGCCACGGGCCCCGACGTCTTCAGCAGAGGCTTCGCCCACATCTGCTATGGAACCGGAATGGGCTTTGACCGAGGCCCGCAGCTCGTCGGCGCTGACAGTGGCAGTTCCGCGCTTCATGACGACGACGCTGCCGGCGTGGTTTGCCAGATGCGCGGCAGCTTCGAAGCTCGCCCCGGCCGCGAGCGCCAGCGCCATCGTCGCCATGACCGTGTCGCCGGCGCCGGTCACGTCCGCGATCTCGTCGGAGCCGACGATCGGAATGTGCAGCGTCGCCGATCCGGGAACGAACAGCGCCATGCCGCGACTGCCACGCGTGATGAGCACCGCACGCATGCCCGTGCGCTGGAGAATGTCGTGTCCGGCGCGCTCGAGCGCGTGCGGGTCGTCGTTGATGCGGATGCCGAGCGCGTGTTCGACCTCCGACTCGTTGGGCGTGCACGCGGTCAGGTCGTGATAGTCGAGCAACTTGTATCGCGTGTCGACGAGAACCGGAGCAACGCGATCCGCGCGTTTCATGGCCTCACGCAGGCGACCGGCCAGCGCGGGTGTGATCAGCCCGGAACCATAGTCCGAGAGGATCACCGCGTCCGCCGAATCGATTGCCTCAACGGCGCCGCGCTCGAGCGCCGCGCGGGCGACGTCGTCTGCCTCCTGACCGACACGATCGATTCGCACGACCTGCTGCTTGGCGGAGTGGATGCCGCCGGCCAGGATGCGGGTCTTGATCGTGGTTCCGCGTCCCGGGACACGCATCACATGTCGATGGTCGACTCCGGAATGCAGCGATTCGAGCAGCCGTCTCGCCGGCTCGTCGTCGCCGATGACGGCTGCGAGCGTGGCGACGCCGCCAAGGGCGGCCACGTTGTTCGCGGCATTGCCTCCGGCACCGGCCACCACTTCGGTCGAGTCGTACTCGAGGATCAGGACAGGGGCTTCGCGCGACACGCGCGCCACGCGGCCGTATACGAACTCGTCGGCGACAACGTCACCGATGACCGCGACCGTGCGACCCCTCAACCGATCGATCAGCGTGAGGAGCTGCGCAGAATCCACCCGACGGCCTCCATCAAATTGTTGAGGATAGCATCGGCCTGCGCGCCTGCGGGCGGACGCTCCGCCTCGCGCGCCCCGTAGCCGCTGCGCACCAGAATCGCGCGTGCGCCGGCGCGTTGACCGCACATGACGTCCAGCCAGCGGTCGCCGACCATGAACGAGCGCTGCGGATCGATATCCAGATCGCGACACGCCCGTTCGATCATGCCCGGTTCAGGCTTTCGACACGTGCACGTCTGACGGTATCGTTCGACCGGTGCTTCGGCCAGATGCGGACAGTAGTAGTACGCATTGATGCGGGCGGGGCCAAGTCTCGAGTCGATCTCGCGGTGCACGGTGGCGACGAACTCCTCGTCGATGATGCCGCGCGCGACGGCTGCCTGATTCGTGACGACCACCGTGACGAACCCGGCACGATTGAGCAGGCGGATCGCATCGGCGGTCCACGGGAAGATCGACAGCATGTCCAGCCGATCCAGGTAGCCCTGCTCCTCGAGAAGCGTTCCGTCGCGATCCATGAAGACGGCGGCTCGACTCATCGCGACCCGGCCGTCGTCGTCTGCGGTGTCGCCGAAGACTCACCTGCTCGATCGGTAGGCCGCGTCTGGTCAGGCGCGCCAGGAGCCAGCAGTTCGATGACCGACTGAAACACACGTGCCGGCGTCAACCCACGCATGCATCGATGATCGATCGGACATTCGCGCAGCATGCAGGGCCGACACCACACCGGGTTGATGAGCACGTTCGCGCGCCGGTTCCCGCGCGGCAACGGCGCCGTTTCGTACTCGCGCGTCGGACCGAACAGCGCGGCGACGGGAGCACGCGCCGCGGCGGCCAGATGCATCGCTCCTGAGTCGTTCGAAACGCATGCGGCCGCCATCGCGAGCACGGCCGCCAGCTCCCCGAGGCTCGTTCGACCGGTCAGATCGACGACGCGCTGTTCGACGTCGCGGGGTAAGGCGTTGCGCACCATCATCGTGGTATCGCGATCGCCGTCGCTGCCGACCAGCACGCATTGAAGGTCACGCTCACGCGTCAGTTGCGCGATCAGTTCCGCGAAATAGGATGGTGGCCATCGCTTGGCTGTGCCGTAGGCGGCGCCAGGCGCCATCACGACCAATCGACGACCGCCGTCCCATCCGCTCGACGTCAACACATCGCGCGCGGCAGCCGCGGTGTCGGCTGGAATGTCGATCGAAGGCTCCAAGGGGCCCGACGCGATGCCGAGCTCGCGGGTGCAGTGCTGATAGTACGCCGCCTGATGCACGCTGTACGACGGCCGGCTCACCGCATACGTGAGAAGAGGTCGGCGTAAATCGGTCGCGTATCCCCACCGTTCAGCGATGCCTGCCTGTTTCACCAGCCACGCGGTGCCGAACGAGTTGGTCAGGAGGATCGCGATGCTGGCCGCCGAGTCGCGCATCGTGGCGGCGTCGCGCCTGATGGCCGAGCGCCGCAACGGCTGCCCGCGCCATTCCAGTTTCATGACGTGATCGACGTCCGGCACAAGCGTGAACAACGCTGCGACCGACGGTCGCGCGGCCACGATGAGTCGCGACTGCGCGAAGCGGCGACGGACGTCGCGAATGGCGGGAAGCGCCATTACCGCATCGCCGAGCCAGTTGGGCGAGACCACGAGAACATCGCCCTCACGCATCGGCCTCGGCCTCGTTGAACGCGACCGGCGGACCCGCGAGCGCCGGATCGCGTTCGCGCCACCGGCGATGCATCCACAGCCAGAGCTCCGGATGACGACGAACGTACATCTCGAGGACGTCGGTGCACCGTTGCGTGAACTCGCGGATGGGATCCGGCGAGTCCGCGCGCGGAGGATCGACCGGATGCTCGTATATCAACCGGTAACGGCCGCGCGGGAGCGGCAGCGCGAATACCGGAATCACCGGCGCGCCGGTGCGCAGCGCCAGCGCCGCGAGCGCAGACGTCGTGGCGGCAGGACGCCGGAAGAAATCGACGTACACTGCATCCGGCGTGTGCAGGTGCTGGTCGATCAGCATCGCGATGCCGTGGTTCAGCGCGAGCTCGCGCAGCATCTTGCGAATCGCGCCCTGGCGATAGATGACCGAGTTGCCGGTTCGCGTGCGGATGCGCTCGAGCATCATGTGCAGGTGCGGGTTGTCGAGGGGGCGCGCCAGCACCGCCACCGGATGACGCCGCAATGCGTGGACGATCGCATGCATCTCCCAGTAGCCGAAGTGTCCGGTGAAGAAGAGGACGCCGCGCCCGTGCTGCTCGGCCAGGCGCGCACGCTCCTCGCCTTCGATTTCCACGCGCCGCAGGATCTCGTCGCGCGTCAGCGTGCCGAACTTGATCAGCTCCAGCAGCAGGCGGCCGAAGTGCTTGAACATCTCGCGCGCCAGCGCCCGCAGTTCCGCCTGCGATCGCGACGGAAACGCCTGCGCGAGATTCTCGAGCGCGACACGTCGATGAAACCGGTCGACGCGGTAGGCGACCGCGCCCAGGGCACCGCCGCAGGCGCGGACCAAAGACACGGGTAGCACGCGGAGACCGGCCGCAATCGATCGCACGAGCGCGTACTCGAGCCGGTGTTTCACCGATAAATGGGGTCGGGAGTCATTTCCCGGTGACAGTGTCCTCGAAGAATGAGCCCCGACCCCATTTTTCGAGACGCGAACGCAGCCAGGTTTCGAACTGCGGCGGTTCAATCGACACGCGCATGGGCAGGTATCCGAATGGCGGCCCGTCGACCGGCAGCTCCACCATCCGCACCGCATCCTTCTCCGTCGTCAGAATGACATCGGCCCGCGATTCGCGTGCGAGGGCCGCAACCCGCGCGAGGTCGGCCGACGAAAACCAGTGGTGATCGCGAAAGCAGACCTCACGCACCACGTCCCAGCGTTGTGTCTTCAAGGCCGCGAAGAAGCGCTGCGGACGCGCGATGCCGGCGACGGCGACCGCTCGATCGCCGGCCATCTCCAGCGGGCCGCCGAACGGCTGGACGCTCCGCGCTTTGTCGTAAGAACGCACGACGGTATACGCGTGGCAGACGCCCAGTTGTGAGGCGATGCGCCTCGCCTCCTCGCGCGTGCCATCAACGACCACGGCATCTGCGGCAGACGCGGCCTTCAGCGATTCGCGCAGTCGACCCATCGGCAGCACACGGTCATCGAGATCGCCGACGCTGACCGCCAGCAAGTCGACCGTGCGCGCCAACTGCACGTGCTGAAACCCGTCGTCGAGCAGGAACACCGTGCAGTCGAATCGCGACTCCGCCAGCTGTCCGGCGGCGAAACGATCGGCCCCGACGACAATCGGAATGCCCGGGAGTTGTCGAGCGAGCATTTGCGGCTCGTCGCCGGTTCGCGACACGGGTTCGATCACGCGCGTGCCGTCGCTCGCCACGGTGACGTTCGCCCGGCGATCGGATCGACCGTATCCGCGGCTCAGGATCACCGGCCGCTCGCCCGCATCACGCAGCAGCGTCGCAATTGCCGCGACGAGAGGCGTCTTGCCGCTGCCACCAACGGTGAGATTGCCGACGCTGATCACGGGGCGACCGAGACGACGGACGCGGTCGGGATGTCGGGCGTACCACTGGCGACGCAGCCGCGCTCCGGTGCCGTAGGCCGCGCTGAGCAAATTCAATGGACCACGCGGAAAGGCCGGACCACGGCGCCGCGCGGACGGTCGCGCGGCGGCAGCACGTCGGTAATCACGCCCAGCGTCTTGTCGCACGCGCCGCGATTGGCGTCGACCAGGGCGCGCGCCGCGGCGCCCAACCGCGCGCGACGCACGGGATCGTTCATCAGCGACAGGACGGCGTCGTGCAGCTCACGCTCGTTGTGGACCTGAATCCCCGCCTTGTTGGCCACGAAGGCGCCCGCGATCTCGCCGAAGTTCTGCATGTGCGGACCGAACACGATCGGCTTCCCATACATGGCCGGCTCGAGGATGTTGTGGCCGCCGGTCGGCACCAGACTACCGCCCACGAACACCGCGGTCGCAATCTGATACAGGTGTGCCAGCTCGCCGATCGTATCGAGCACGACGGCGTCGGCTTTGGGTTCGGCGTCGATCGGCAGCTCGCTGCGACGGATGGTGGAGAGCCCTTCGTGCCGGCAGAGGCGCTCCACTTCGGCAAACCGCTCCGGGTGGCGCGCGGCAACGATCAGGAGCGCGTTGGCGCCGGCGGACGTCGCGCGAACGCGATTGAACGCGCGGATGATCGGCTCCTCTTCTCCGCGCGCGGTGCTGCCGGCGACCAGCACCGGCCGGTTCGGCGCGATCCGGAAGAAGCGCAGCACGCGCGCAGCGCCGCGTCCAGGCATCGCCGTCTGCAACGATTCGAATTTCAAGTTACCGGTGACGGTAATCCGCGACGGGTCGGCGCCGAGCTCGATCAGACGGCGTGCGGTCTCTTCACCCTGCACGCAGAATCGATCGATATCCGCGAGGACGCGACGGAAGAATGGTCGAACCACGCGATAACGTGGAAACGATCGATGGGAAATGCGTCCGTTCACCAGAACCGTCTTCACGCCCTGCCGGCGGCACTCGCGCAGCAGGTTGGGCCAGATCTCCGTTTCGACCATGACGAACAGGCGCGGCTTCACCAGCCGCAGCGTGCGCCGCACGGTGAACGCCCAGTCGAACGGGAAGTAGAACACCGCGTCGACGTCCGCCACACTGCGTCGCGCCAGCTGCTGGCCCGAGAGAGTCGTCGTCGACAGGAACACCCGAAGCAGCGGATACCGTTTGCGCAGCTCGGAGATCAGCGGACGGGCTGCGAGCACCTCGCCCACCGACACCGCGTGCACCCAGATCGAGTGCTCGGCGTCGAGGTTGAAAGAGACGGGCAGGTAGCCGAGCCTTTGGCCAAAACTGCCCACGTACTTGTTGTGCCGCAGGGCCTGGTACAGGAAGTACGGCGACAGCACGACAAGGGTGATCAGCGTGGCGACGCTGTACAGGAGATGCACGCTAACTCGTGGAAAATGTGGGCCTTACAATGCGTCATTCTAGCCTTCGCAATTGACCCCGTTCAACCCGGATCACTAGAATCGGTGATTGGGCATTCGGCGATGCGCGCACCAGGAGCAGTCCGCTCCGGCGCAGGCGTCCGAGGGAGGACACGATGGCGGTGAAGGTCGGGATCAACGGGTTTGGGCGTATCGGGCGCAACATCATGCGCGCCGCGCTCGGGTCGACGGACCTCGACTTCGTCGCGGTCAACGATCTCACCAACGCCAAGATGCTCGCGCACCTGCTGAAGTACGACTCGGTCCTCGGCAACCTGGATGCGACCGTCAAGGCAACGGACGACGGCATCTCGGTCGAGGGCGAAGAGTTCAAAGTACTGTCGATGAAGGATCCGGCGCAGCTGCCGTGGAAGGATCTGGAAGTCGACGTCGTGTTCGAGTCGACCGGACTCTTCACCGATCGTGACGCGGCGGCCAAGCATCTTGCCGCCGGCGCCAAGAAGGTGATCATCACCGCGCCGGCGAAGAAGCCGGATATCACCCTCGTGCTCGGCGTCAACGAGGGCACGTACGATCCGTCGAAGCACCACATCATCTCCAACGCGTCGTGCACGACGAACTGCCTGGCGCCGCTGGCGAAGGTGATTCACGACCGTTTTGGGATTCGCAAGGGATGGATGACGACGATCCATTCCTATACGAACGATCAGCAGCTGCTCGATTTGCCTCACAAGGATATGCGGCGCGCACGCGCGGCGGCGCTGTCGATGATTCCGACGACCACGGGCGCGGCCGTTGCCGTCGGCGAGGTGCTGCCCGAGTTGAAAGGACGCCTGGACGGATTCTCGATGCGGGTCCCCACCCCGAACGTGTCGGTGGTCGACTTGAACGCGCTCCTCGACACGCAGACAACGGGCGAGGAGGTGAACGCCGCGCTGCGCGAGGCGGCCAACGGCCCGCTCAAAGGCATCCTCGCCGTGTCCGAGGATCCGCTCGTGTCGATCGACTTCCGCGGTAACCCGAACTCGTCGATCGTCGACGCACCCTATACAAAGGTGATGGAAGGCGACTTCCTGAAGGTGCTTTCCTGGTACGACAACGAGTGGGGCTATTCGAGCCGCTGCGTGGACCTGCTCCGCAACCTGGTGGCGAGAGGGCTGTAGGGGCCGCCTTCAGGCCGCCCAAAGACGATGGCCTAGCCAGGTCGTGAGATGCGGCGCGGACCTTCATGGTCAGCGAGATCAGCCACCTGGCGCGGCTTCATTCAGCATGCCGAAACGAACGATTCGTGATCTCAATCTGAAGGATCGGCGCGTGTTCATCCGCGTCGACTTCAACGTGCCGCTGAAAAACGGGATCATCGGCGACGATACGCGTATCCGCGAATCGCTGCCGACGATTGAACACGCGCTCAATGCCGGAGCGCGCGTGGTCGTGCTCGCATCCCATCTTGGCCGACCGAAGGGCAAGCCGAATCCGGAGATGAGCCTCCGTCCCATCGCCGCCCGCGCGGGTGAGTTGCTGAAGCGACCTGTATCGTTCGCCGAGGACTGCGTTGGACCTGCCGCCGAATCGGCGGTGCGCGACGCCGCCAAGGGCGCGGTCGTGCTGCTCGAAAATCTGCGCTTTCATCCGGAAGAAGAAAAGAACGACGCGACGTTTGCGAAGGGCCTCGCCGCGCGTGCCGACGTCTATGTGAACGACGCGTTCGGGGCGGCTCATCGCGCGCATGCATCGGTGGAAGCGCTCGTGCACCTGATGCCGGAAGCCGGCGCCGGGCTGCTGATGGAAAAGGAGCTGCGTTACCTGGGGGACGCGCTCGCGAACCCCGAGCGGCCGTTTGTCGCCGTGCTCGGCGGCGCCAAGGTGTCGGACAAGATCGAGGTCATCGAGAACCTGATCCCGCGCGTCGATCGGTTGCTGATCGGCGGCGCGATGGCCTACACGTTCTTCAAAGCCACCGGAAAGCCGGTCGGGAAATCACTCGTCGAGGACGACAAGTTGGATTCGGCCCGCGACATCATCGCGCGCGCGCAAGAACGCGGGCTCCAGCTGCTTCTCCCCTCCGATCATGTCGTCGCGCCGAAGCTCGAAGCCGGCGTGCCCACCGAGACGCTCAGCGTGGACGATGCGGCGATTGGCGAGCGGATGGGTCTGGATATCGGACCACAGACGGTGAAGGCCTACCGCGGCGCGCTGTCAGACGCGCGCACCGTCGTCTGGAACGGACCGATGGGCGTGTTCGAGATCGACGAGTTCGCGCAGGGGACCATCGAGGTGGCGCGTGCCGTGGCGGAGGTGAAGGGCACGACGATCATCGGCGGCGGCGACTCGATCGCGGCGATCAAGAAGGCCGGAGTCGCCGATCGCGTCACGCACATCTCCACCGGCGGCGGCGCGTCGCTGGAGTTTCTTGGTGGTCGGACGCTGCCTGGCGTGGCTGTGCTTCCTGACGCCTGAACGCGTCGACGGGCACGTCGACGTAGTTTGTCTTGCACCGAGGCAGTCCTGTCAGCGGGTTGTCTCACCCGTCGCGCCTCCGGCGGGACCCGCCGCAATGAGCGGGCTGCGACGTGAGCGCATGTCAGGACCATAGGTCGCTGCGCAAAACCGATCTTGTTCTCACACCTCAGCCTCCGCCGCCGACCAACGAGCTATACCAAATCACTTGCCACGGTTTTGCTCCGGACCTATGGTCCCGACATGCGGCGCAGACCAATCAGCAGCCCACCCGGCGCCACCCGCCGCAGTGATCGGGCTGCGACGTGACCGCGCATGTCAGGACCATAGGTCGCTGCGCAATACCGATCCTGTTCCCACACCTCAGCCTCCGCCGCCGACCAACGAGCTGTACCAAATCACTTGCCACGGTTTTGCTCCGGACCTGTGGTCCCGACATGCCGGCGCAGACCAATCAGCAGCCCACCCGGCGCCACCGGTCGCGGTTCGTTATTGGGACAGGCGCGGACCCGCAGTAGTATCGATGGCCGCATGAGAACTCCTGTCATCGCCGGCAACTGGAAGATGTACAAGACGGTCCGCGAGGCCGTGAACTACGTCAAGGAATTCCGGGAGCTGGTGAAGAACGTCGACGGCGTCGAGATCGTGGTGGCGCCGACGTTCACGGCGCTCCACGCCGCCGCCGATGCCGCGCGCAACAGCAACGTCGGTGTCGCGGCGCAGGATGTGTACTGGGAGCGTGAGGGCGCGTTCACGGGCGAAGTGAGTGCCGCGATGCTGCGCGAAGCGGGCGCGCAGTACGTGATCATCGGGCACTCCGAGCGGCGGACGCTCTTCGGCGAGACCGACGCGACCGTGAATCGCAAGCTGGCGGCATCGTTCTCGGCGGGCCTGACGCCGATCGTCTGCATCGGCGAGACGCTCGATCAGCGTGAGCGCAATGAAACGTTCGACGTGCTCGATCGGCAGATCAAGCAGGGCCTCGACGCTGTCACATCCGACCAGCTCGCCCAGCTGGTGGTGGCATACGAGCCCGTGTGGGCGATCGGAACGGGTCGCAACGCGACGCCGGCACAGGCCGCGGAAGCACATGGCCATATCCGGCAACGGTTGCGGGCGTGGTTCGGCAGCGAGGCCGCCGAGCTCTGCCATGTGATCTACGGGGGGAGCGTCAAGCCGGAGAACATCACCGAGCTGGTCACGCAGCCGGACGTCGACGGCGCGCTGGTCGGCGGCGCCAGCCTCGATCCGCGCACGTTTGCCGACATCGTTTCGCGAAGCCGAAGGCGGGCTGTATAATGACGTTTTCCGTTTCAGGACGTTTTTGATGGTGTATTACCTGTTCGCGGCGTTGTACGTCCTCATCTGCCTGGTGCTGATGCTGGTGATCCTCCTTCAGCAGGGCAAGGGTGGCGACATCGCCAACGCCTTCGGCGGCGGCAGCAGCCAGGCCGCGTTCGGCGCCCGCGCCGGCGCCACCGTGCTGTCGCGGGCGACGACGATTTTTGCCGTGTTGTTCATGGTCGGGGCGATTGCGCTGGGGATCTTGGGTCAGCGCTTAGGTGGAGGCAGCTCGGTGGTCGGCGGCGGCAATCCGCTGCGACAGCCAAGCACTCCACAGCCCGCGCGGCAGTCGACGCCGGCCACGCCTGCGCAGAGTCGCGAGACCGTACCCGCGCCCGCGAGCCCTGCTCCGGCCCCGGCGCCCGAGAAGAAGTAGGCCGGACCGTTCAGGTCCGAGGAGCGACGTTACGTAGGCCGGCCTTTGAGGTCCGGCATCTCTCATTTCGCGGAAGTGGCGGAATTGGCAGACGCACCAGCTTGAGGGGCTGGCGGTAGCAATACCGTGGGGGTTCGAGTCCCCCCTTCCGCACCAAACCCTAAGTTGTTAAG
>Ga0081539_10005531_pt1 | contig 12816 bp, 12 predicted proteins | sample TabmetS4T2R2_FD_71023 | JGI IMG/M metagenome (GOLD analysis project Ga0081539, IMG submission 71023) | Tabebuia heterophylla rhizosphere microbial communities from the University of Puerto Rico - S4T2R2 | ecosystem: Host-associated > Plants > Roots > Rhizosphere ...
CCTCGCTCTCGCGCGCAGCCCGCGTGCCATCCGCATGGCCGCAGGCTATAGCCGGTGTACGGTGCCGCGGTGGACGTGCACCTCGACGCCCCGCTCCCCGCCGAGCTGGCGGTCGGCGCGGGCACCGCGCTGTTCGTCGCGGGATGGTGCTACTCGCCGCGGGCGCCGATCCGGGCGCTGCGCGTGGTCGTCGATGGCGATCCCCAGCCAGTCGCCGCGCACGGGATGCCGCGCCTGGACGTCCTGCGCGCGCTCGAACACCCCAACAGCTACCGCAGCGGGTTCTGGACGATCGCGCCCGTCGCGCCCACCGGCAACCGCGCCTGCGAGCTGGGGCTCGTCGCCGAGCTCGACGACGGCGCGAGCGAGGACGCGCCGCTGGGCCGCATTCCGCTGACGACCCGGCCGCCGGCGATCAGCGCCGCGGCTTCGGGCAACGGCCCGCTGGTCGCGATCTGCATGGCGACCTACGACCCCCCACAGGAGCTGCTCGAGCGCCAGATCGCGTCGATCCGGGCGCAGACGCACCGCGACTGGGTATGCGTGATCAGCGACGACTGCTCGGCGCCCGCGCGCTTCGCGGCGATCGAGGCCGTCGTCGCCGGCGACCCCCGCTTCGTCGTCTCCCGCTCGCCGCGCCGGCGCGGGTTCTACGGGAACTTCGAACGCGCGCTGGCGCTCGCGCCCCACCAGGCCGGGTACGTCGCGATGGCCGACCAGGACGACGCCTGGTACCCCGAGAAGCTTGCCGTGCTGCTCGACGCCATCGGGAGCGCGCAGCTGGTGTACAGCGATGCCCGCATCGTCGACCGCGACGGCCGGCCGATCGCCGACAGCTACTGGGGCCGGAGGCAGAACAACCACACCGATCTGCTCTCGCTGCTCGTCGCCAACGCGATCACCGGCGCCGCCTCGCTGTTTCGCCGCGAGGTGCTCGACGCAGCACTGCCGTTCCCGCCTGCGCAGTTCACCCACTTCCACGACCATTGGATCGGTCTGACCGCGCTGGCGCTCGGCGACGTCGCCTACGTCGACCGCCCGCTCTACGACTACGTCCAGCACGGCGACGCTTCGCTGGGACACGCCGCGGCCAACCGCGTGACCGGGCTGCGCGACCGCCTCGCCCGCCTGAGGCGCGACCCGCGCGAGCGTGTACGGATGTGGCGGATGCACTACTTCGTCGACGTCGCCCGGCTCATGCAGTTCGCCACCGTGCTGCGCATGCGCTGCGGCGAGCGGATGGCGCCGGCCAAGCGTCGCGCGCTCGACGAGTTCCTGGCGACCGATCGCTCGCTGACCGCACTGGCGCGGCTGTGGGCCCGGGGCGCGCGCGAGGTGCTCGGCCGCCGGTCGGAGACGCTGGGCGCCGAATGGACGCTCGCCTATGCGTTCAGCTGGGGCCGAGCCCTGCGGGCGAGCGCGGGGCTGCCACCGAACGCACCGCTGCGCCTCGACGCGATGCCGCCGCCGAGCCTGGCACCGAGGCCGGGACGCGCGGGGCCGGAGGGCTCTGCGCGGACGATCGCCGACAAGATCGCCCCGCTCGAGCTCGCCGTGCGCGACGACGCGCCGCCGCGGGTCAACCTGCTCATCCCGACGATCGACCTCGAGCACTTCTTCGGCGGCTACATCGCCAAGCTCAACCTCGCGCGCCGCCTGGCCGAGCGCGGCGCGCGAGTTCGCGTCGTCACCGTCGACCCCGTCCCGCCGCTGCCACCGCGCTGGCGCGCGCAGATCGAGTCCTATGCCGGGCTGGCCGGCGTCTTCGATCGCGTCGAGGTCGCCTTCGCTCGCGAGGCCGGCGGCCTCGAGGTCAGCCGCGAGGATCGCTTCGTCGCCACGACCTGGTGGAGCGCCCATGTGGCTGCGGCCGCGGCCCGGGCGCTGAGTGGCGAGCGCTTCGTGTATCTCATCCAGGAGCACGAGCCGTTCACCTTCCCGATGGGTACCTACGCGGCGCTGGCCGACGAGTCCTACCGCCTCCCCCACCGAGCGCTCTTCTCCACCGAGCTCCTGCGCGACTACTTCCGCCGCCACCGCATCGGCGTCTACGCGGCAGGCGAAGCCGCCGGCGACGCCTCGTCGGCCGCCTTCCAGAACGCGATCACGGCGATCGAGCCGCCCGACGCCGCAGAGCTGCGCCGGCGCACCGTGCGTCGCCTGCTGTTCTACGCGCGGCCCGAGCCGCATGCTGCCCGCAACATGTTCGAGCTCGGCGTCCTCGCCCTCGACCGCGCGCTCGCGCAGGGCGCCTTCGCAGGGTGGGAGCTGCGCGGGATCGGCGCGCTCGGAGGCCGACGCGTCGACCTCGGCGGCGGCGCCACGCTCCAGCTGCTGCCTCGCGCCGAGCAGCGCGCGTACGCCGGCGTCCTACGCGATCACGACGTCGGCCTGGCGCTCATGTACACGCCGCACCCGAGCCTCGTTCCCATCGAGATGGCGTCCGCCGGCATGCTGACGGTGACCAACAGCTTCGAGAACAAGACGGCGGCGGCGATGGAGGCGATCTCCCCGAACCTCGTGGCAGCCGAGCCGAGCGTGAGCGCTATCGCGCAGGCGCTCGGCGAGGCGGCGGCGGCGGTCGACGACGTCGACCGCCGCGTGCGCGGCACCGCGGTGCGCTGGAGCCGCGACTGGGACGCGTCGTTCGACGACGAGCTGCTCGCGCGGGTGGAGTCGTTCCTTCAGACGTGAGCGCCACGGTCCCGACCGCCGAAGCGCCCTCGCCCGCGGTCGCGCCGCCGCCGGGCAACCCGCGCTTCGCGCTCTTCGACTCCCTTCGCGCGATCGCCGTGCTCGCCGTGATCACCTTCCACGTGGTCAGCCTCAGCGGCGCAATCGGCGATCGCGTGGTCGGCGACGCGGCCGCAATGCTTGGCAGCCAGGGGCCGATCCTCTTCTTCGTCATCTCGGGCTTCCTGCTCTACCGCCCGTATGTCGCCGCCCGGGCGACAGGCGCGCCCGCGCCCGGCCTCGGCCAGTACGCGCGGCGACGGACGCTGCGGATCGTGCCCGCCTACTGGCTGGCGCTCACGGCGCTCGCGGTGTTCCCCGGCATCGTCGGCGCGTTCAGCGGCGACTGGTGGCGGTACTACGGGTTCCTCCAGCTGTATCGCCAGGACACGCTCGGTGGCGGGATCCCGGTGGCGTGGACGTTGTGCGTCGAGGTCTCGTTCTACGTCCTGCTGCCGTTCTGGGCGCTTGCGGTGCGCCGCCTTGGCGTCGAGGTCGGCGCGCTTGCGATCGTCGCGCTCGGCGGCGCCGCGGTCCAGATCGCGGCCGCCCGCAACGAGGTCTCCGACCTGCTCGCCACAACCCTGCTCGGCCAATGCACGTGGCTGGCGCTGGGCATGGCGCTGGCCGTGGCCAGCGTCCGCACCGAGCGCGCCCCGCGACAGCCGCTCGTGGTGCGCCTCGTCGTCGAGCGCCCCGGGCTGTGCTGGCTGGGCGCTGGCGCGGCGTTCGCCGCGCTGACCGCGCTGCTGCATCCCGGCGGCGCCTTCGGGATCGCTCGCGCGCTTGCGGTCCAGCAGCCTCTCGCCAAGACGATCGCCGCGATCGCCCTGGGGGTCGTCGTCAACGCGCTGCTCGTGGCCCCAGCGATCTTCGGCGAGCGCGCCGGCGGGCTGCCGCGCCGAGTGCTGGCAGCTGCGCCTCTGGCATGGATCGGCCTGATCTCGTACGGGATGTACCTGTGGCACCTCACCGTGGCGGAGCTCCTTGCGCTTCCCAGCGCGCCGGGCCACTTCTCCGCGGGCGGTCTCGATCTCACGGCGAAGGTCGACCATCTGCGGAGCCCCATCCTGTTTTTGCTGACGCTCGCGGCGACAACGGCGATCGCCGCGGCCAGCTACTACCTCGTCGAGCTGCCCTTCCTGCGCCGCAAGGAGCGCTGAGCTCAGCTGTGCGGCGGCGTGCCGCGCGGGTTGAGCTCGTGCGCCCGCGCCCAAGCGCGCGGGTCGCCTGACAGGCGCCAGACGACGAGCCAGCCGAGGTAGTCGCCGGGGAAGTCGACCGTCATCCGGCGTGCGATGCTTGCTGACGCATCACGGCGTCCGCGCCCCAGCTCGCGCACCGCGATGACGGCGCGGTCGCGCGGATCGCCGCAGCGATCGGCCTCGCCGGCGATCGCCCCGAGCCGGGAGATCGGCGCGGTTTGCGCTTCCGCCTTCAGCTGCGTGCAGCGGTGATCGCCGTTCAGCGACACGATCGCCACAGCGACCGCGCACGCGGCGAGCGCGGCGAACGCGATGCGGAAGCCAACCGCCGTCACGGGCGTGCAAGGTATCGTCCGGCGCCGCTCGTGACGCCCGCCCTCGAGGTCGCAGCCCTCGCCAAGCGCTACGGCGCCACCCATGCCCTCCGCGGGGTCGATCTCGTCGTGGGCGAAGGCGAGCTGGTCGGGCTGCTCGGCCCCAATGGCGCAGGGAAGTCGACGCTGGTCAAGAGCGCGTGCGGGCTCGTGCGCCCGACGAGTGGCAGCGTCCAGGTCTGCGGGGCGCCCGCCGGCTCGGCTCCGGCGCGCCGCGCCCTCGGATACCTGGCCGAGCTCTTCCGCTTCCCCGGCTGGACGACGGCCGACGAGCTGCTCGTGCTGCACCAGCGCCTGGCCGGCTCCAACGGCGGCGTGGCCGAGCGCAGCGAGCTGCTCGAGCTCGTGGGCCTCGCCGACGCCGCCTCGCGGCGCGTGGAGACGATGTCGAAGGGCATGCAGCAGCGCCTCGGGATCGCCCAGGCGCTCGTCGGCGGCCCGCGGCTGCTGCTCCTCGACGAGCCGACGAGCGCGCTCGATCCCGCCGGCCGGCGCATCGTCCGCGAGCTGCTCGAGGAGCTGCGCCGCCGCGGGGTCTCGGTGCTGCTCAACACGCATCTGCTCAGCGAGGTCGAGCGCGTCTGCGACCGCGTGGCGATCATCGATCGCGGCGAGCTGCTGGCCGAGGGCCGGCCCGGCGACCTCGCCCAGTCGACCGGCGTCGAGGTGGAGACCGAGAACGGCACGCGCCGCTTCCCGGGCGCGGTGCGCGACGACGTGCCGGCGATCGTCGAGCGCCTGGTCGCCGAGGGCGAGCGGATCTACGAGGTCCGCGTCGTGCGCTCGTCGCTGGAGGACGCCTACCTGGCGGTGGTGGAGAGGTGACTGCGAGCGGCGACGATCGCGGCAGGCCGAGCGCGCTGGGCGAGTTGCGGCGCGCTGGTGACGACGTCCTCGTGATCGCGGCGCTCGCGCTGCGCGAATCGCTGCGCCGCCGCGTGTTCGTTGTCGTCGTCGCCCTGACGATCCTCTTCGGCGTCCTCTACACATGGGGCGCGAACGAGCTCTTCAAGGACGTCAGCGGCTTCAACAACAACGACGTCGGGCTCGACGCCAAGACCCTGGCCGGCGCCACGCTCCTGGGCCTGGCCATGTTCGGCACGCTCTTCCTGGGCGCCGTGCTCGCCGTCTTCCTCACGCTGAGCGCGGTGCGCGGCGACGCCGAGACAGGGCTCCTGCAGCCGCTCATCGTCCGCCCGCTCGGCCGCAATCAGTACCTCGCCGGCCGCTTCCTGGCCGCCGCGGCCGTCGCGTTCGTCTACGTCGGCGTGGTCTACGCGGGCGCCGTGATCGTCACCGGCGTCACCGGCGACTGGTGGCCCGAGCGGCCCGTCGCGGCCGGCCTGCGGCTCGCGCTGGCGATGATCGTCGTCGCCGGCCTGTCGCTGCTCGGCTCGATCTTCCTGTCTTCGATCGCCAACGGCATCGGCGTGCTGATGATCTTCGGCGCCGGCCTGCTCGCCGGCCTGCTCGGCTCGATCGGCGACGCGCTGAACTCCGACACGCTGCAGACGATCGCCAACACCGCCTCGTGGGTGTTGCCGTTCGAGGCGCTCTATCGCGACGCGTTGCGATTGCTCGTGCAGGACATCCCCGGCGTCACCGGCGCGGTCGTGCAGCTCGGTCCACTGGGCGGCTCGCACGACGCGGGCGGCTTCCTGCTGCCGTGGGTGGCGATCTACCTCGTCGGCGTCGGGTTCCTTGGCGCGTTCGCTTTCTCGCGCCGCGACCTCTAGCGACCGCGGTGGAAGTCGAACGAGCCGCTCACGGACGAGCCCACCTTGCCGCTCGAGTCGACGACCTTCTCGGTGACCTGGACCTTGGCCGGGGTCAGGCCGACCTCGTCCTCCAGCGAGCCGAGCGTGCGCTTGTCGGGGTTGGCGCCGCCCTCCTCGTATGAGGAGACGACGATGTCGCTGAGCTTGTAGGTCAGGAACTCGACGCCATTGGGGTCGCCCGACCGGCGGAAGCTCAGCGTGCCGCTGTGGATGTGGCGCCCGCTCGCCGCCGCCTGCATGAGCTTGGGCGACGACGCGTCGACCACCTTGAGCACCCGCAGCGGCGAGAACCTGGCCTTGCCGGCGCTGCGCTTGGCGTCGAAGGTGAACGCCTCGACGTCGATCTCGCCCTTGTGGTCGTCGTCGGTGCTCTCGCCGCCGATGCCGTCGAGCCTGAGGAAGATGTCGGCCGACGGTCCGCCGCCCTGGTCGCTGCTCACCGAGCCCGTGTCGCTGCCGCCGAACGAGCCGGTCGACGACCCGCTGTCACCCGGCGGGCCCGAGGGCCCGGCCGGGCCGGCCGGCCCCGTCTGGTTCCAGCTCAGCGTCTGCTCGCCCGTCGCGCAGGTCTGGCCCTGGTCGACGATCCGCACCGCCCCGGTGACGGTGCCGGTGGTCGAGTAGCACGCGTGGATGGTCCCGTCGGAGGCGGGGATCGCCGCGATCGCCACGGCTGTGCCGGCGCCGAGGGCCAGCGCGGCCGGCAGCGCGATCTTCAAAGCCCGGCGCCTGCTCATCACACCTCCAGTGGCTCGCTCGCCGCCTCCCTACCCATCGCGACCGGGTCCGTCACCCGCTCGACCTCGACGCGCGCCGCGTGCACGGCCGCCCCGCCGCCGCGGTCGGTGAGCTCCTCGGTGGTCAGCGCGTTGGCCGCGGCGCCGCGGCTGCGCGAGGCCCACCAGCCGGACGGCAGCGCGACGACGCCCGGACCGACGACCTCGCCGATCCGTGCTCGCGCCAGCACCGCGCCGCGCCCGTTGCGCACGCGCACCATGTCCCCCTCCGCGATGCCGCGCGCGGCCGCGTCGTCGGGGTGCAGCTCGAGCGTCGGCTCGCCCTCGGCGGCGAGGTGGCGCGGGAGGTTGGCGTAGGTGGAGTTGAGGAAGTGGTGGGCGCTCTTGGCGGTCACGAGCGCCAGCGGCTCGTCGTCGCCGGGAGGCGGATCGAAACCCGGCGGCAGGTCGCTCGACCACAGGCGCAAACGGCCCGACGGCGTCCCGAAGCCGCCCTGCGCGAACGGGCGGAAGTCGTCGGGCAGCTCGGCCTCGGCCCAGCCGACCTCGCGCAGGCGATCGAAGTCGATGCCTTCGAGCGGCCAGCGCGCGCCCTCGATCGCCGCGCGCGCGAGCTCCTCGTCGGTGGCATCGAAGGCGGAGTCGTCGAAGCCCATGGCGCGAGCGAGGCGGCGGAAGATCTCGGTGTTGGGCAGCGCCTCGCCGACCGGCGCGATCGCCGGCTCGTTGTAAGTGACGTAGGTGTGGCCCCACGACGGCACGAGGTCGACGTGCTCGACCTGCGTGGTCGCCGGAAGGACGACGTCGGCGTAGGCGGCGGTGTCGGTGAGGAAATGCTCGAGGACGACGGTGAAGAGGTCCTCGCGGGCGAGGCCGCGCATGACGCGGGTGCTGTCCGGCGCCGTCGTGGCCGGGTTTGAGTTGTAGACGACGAGCGCGTGGACCGGCGGCTCGAGGTCGTTGAGCGCGTGGGCCAGCCGGACCATGTTGACCTTGCGCGTCGCCGGCTGCGGGCCGCCGAGCGCATCCTGGTCGAGCGGGCTCCACGCGGCCCACGCCGTCGGGCCGAGGATGCCGCCGCCGCGGTCGCGCCACGCGCCGGTCAGCGCCGGCAGGCAGGAGATCGTGCGGACCATCCGGGCGCCCTCGCGGTGGTGCTCGATGCCGATGAGGCGCCGGATGGCCGCGGGGCGGGTGGTCGCGTACTCGCGGGCGAGGGCGACGATCTCCTCGGCGGGGACGCCGGTCGCGGCGGCGGCGCGCTCCGGCGCCCACGCGGCGAGCTCGCGCTCGAGCTCCTCGAAGCCCTCCGTGTAGCGCTCGACGTAGTCGGCGTCGTGCAGGCCCTCGGCGACGATGACGTGCATGAGGCCGAGGGCGAGCGCAGCGTCGGTGCCGGGCAGCGGGCGCACGTGCCAGTCGGCGGCGGCCGCCGTGCGGGTGCGCAGCGGATCGATGACGACGACGCGGGCGCCGGCCTTGCGGGCGCGCTGGATGACCGGCCACTGGTGCAGGTTGGTGACGATCGTGTTCGTCCCCCACAGCACGATCAGCCGGCTGTGCTCGACGTCCTGCGGGCGCAGGCCGACGAGCGTGCCGGCCGCCTCGAGCTGACCGGCCGCGGCCGCCTGGCCGCAGATCGTGCGCTCCAGGCGGCTGGCGCCCAGCCTGGCGAAGAAGCGCCGGTCGATCGACTGCCCCTGCACCATGCCCTGCGTGCCGGCGAAGCTGTAGGGCAGCACCGCCTCGCCGCCGTGCTCGGCCACGATCGCCTGCAGGCGCTCGGCGATCAGCGCGAGCGCCTCGTCCCACGACGCGCGCCGGAACGCGCCATCGCCCTTGCCACCGGTGCGGATGAGCGGATGGCGCAGCCGATCGGGGCTGTAGGTGCGTTCCAGGTAGTGGCTGACCTTCGCGCACAGCCCGCCGCGGGTGAACGGGTGCTCCTTGACGCCGACGAGCTTCTCGGCCACCCCGTCGCGGACCGTGACCTCCCATGCGCAGGTGTCGGGGCAGTCGTGAGGGCACGCTCCCCGGACGACGGTGGGCTCGGCGGCGGCCATGTGCCGAGGGTCCCACACCGCGACGACGGCTGCCAGGCGTTCTCAGGCCTGGCGGGCCAGGCCGCGTGCGCGGCGCGGCGGCCGGCGGCGGGCCAGGCGCCGCGGCGCGGTCCCGTCGAGCACCTGCTCGACGACCGCCTCCAGGCCGCGGCGGAACTGGGCGGTGTCGAAGCGGCGCGCGTTGGCGACGCACGCCGCCGGGTCGGCGGCCAGCGCGTCGAAGGACAGCACCGTCTCGGCCAGCGCGATCGGGTCGGGCCGATCGAAGAACGCGCCGGTCACGCCGTCGACCACCGTCTCGCGGACGCCGCCGTCGTTGAGGGCGATCACCGGGCGCCCGGCGGCCTGGGCCTCGACCGCGGCGATGCCGAACTCCTCGGTCGCGGTGACCACGAGCGCGCGGGCGCGGGCGAGGATGTGGGCGGCCTCGGCGTCGCTGACGCGCCCGGTGAAGGTGACGGTCGGGCCGGCGAGGCGGTGCAGGCGCCGCGCGTCGGGCCCGTTGCCGACGACGAGCAGCGGCAGGCGCAGCTCGTTGAAGGCGCGAACGGCGACGTCGATGCGCTTGTGGGCCATCAGCTCGGAGAGCACGACGTAGACCTCGCCCGGCGGCGCGGGCGCGAAGCGCTCGACCTCGACCGGCGGGTGCAGCACGGTCGCCTCGCGGCCGAAGTAGCGCGCGACGCGCCGCTTGGTGGTCTGCGAGTTGGCGATGTAGGCGTCGACGCGCTGGGCGGCGATCCAGTCCCACTGGCGCCAGCGCTGGAAGACGGCGCCGAGCGCGGCGCGCGCGACCGGGCCGTGGGCGGCGAGCGTCTCCTGGCGGGCGTTCCAGGCGTAGCGGAACGGGTTGTGGCAGTAGCAGACGTGGACGGCGTCGTCGTCGGGGATGACGCCGTGCGCCCAGGCGCTCGAGCTCGAGATCACGAGGTCGAAGCCGCGGAGGTCCAGCGACTCCATCGCGGCGGGGTACATCGGCAGCAGCGTGCGGAACGTGCGCGCGGTGGGCCGCAGGCGCTGCAGGAACGAGGTCCGGACCCTGCGGTGCGCGAAGCGGCCCTCGGTCCCGTGTTCGTCGTAGACGGCCGTGAAGATCTCGGCGTCGGGGAAGAGGTCGCAGAGCGCGAGGAAGACACGCTCCGCGCCGCGCACGTCGACGAGGAAATCGTGCACGAGCGCAACCCGCCGTCCCTCCTCCATAGGCGGGCGAGCCTATACCGTCCGCAGACCATGAGGGTGGCTGTCGACGCGCGCGCCCTGCTCGCCGGGCGCGGCGTGGAGCGCTACACGCGCGGCCTGCTCACCGCCTTGGCCGCCGGCTACTCCGACGACGAGTGGGTGGCCTTCGTCCCCGGGCGCGCCGCGGTCGCGCCGGTGGCGGGCGCGCGGCTGGTGCGCAGCCGCCTGGGCGGGCGAGCGGTCTTCGGCGCGGCGGCGGTGCTGCGGCGCCCGACGCTGGCCGAGCTGGTGGGCGGGGCGGACGTGGTGTGGCTCCCGGCGCCGGCCCCGGTCGCACCGGGGGCGCCGTATGTCCTCAGCGTCCACGACCGCTCCTGGGAGCTGCGCCCGCGCGACTTCACGCCGTACGAGCGGGTGTGGCACCGGCTCGCGCGCCCACGTGCGCTCGCCGGCGGCGCAGCCGCGGTGACCGCCGACTCGCACGCGGTGGCGCGCGACCTGCTCGCGGAGTGGGGCGTGCGGGCGGAGGTCGTGTCGCCAGGCGTGAGCGCGCTGAGCGCGGAGCGCCCCGCGCCGCGCGGCGAGGTGGCGCCCCAGCCAGTCGACCCCCTCGACGTCGAGATGGTTCGTGGGCTCGTCGAGCAGGAGCAGCTCGGGGCGGTCCAGCAGCGTGCGCGCGAGCGCGACGCGGCGGCGCTCGCCGCCGGACAGCTTGCCCATGCGCGTCTGGAGCCCGTCCGGGAAGCGGTTGAGCGCGACGCCGCCGAGCAGGCCGTCGAGGACGGCGCGGAACGCTGCGTCACCGGCCCACTCGTGGTCCGCCCTCCGCCCCACGAGCTCCTCGCGAACGGTGCGCTCCGCGTGGACCTCGTCGGCCTGGCCCAGCAGCGCCAGGCTCGTGTCGCGCGACCGCGTGAGCGTGCCGCGGTCGGGCTCCTCGACACCTGCGATGAGGCGCAGGAGCGTCGACTTGCCGTCGCCGTTGCGCCCCACCACGCCGATGCGGTCGCCCGCGGCCACGCCGAGCGTCACGTCGCGCAGGACGGTGCGGCTGGCGTAGCCCTTTCCGACGCCGTCGAGGTTGACCACGTTGCGAGCGATCGCCCGATCCTATGCTGGCCCCATGACCCAGCTCGCCTTCATCACGCAGGGCAACTCGCAGTACGACGACCGGCTGTGGGAGCTCCTGGAGGGGACGGGCATCGACCCCCACGAGTTCGAGGGGCTCGACTACTTCGGCCTCGTGCCGTTCTTCGTGCTCGCCGGCGCATCCGTGCGCCCGCAGGCGCACACGCACGGCGACTACGTCCACACCGAGAGCGTCGTCGTCGAGGTCGAGGAGCCGCTCGAGGAGGCGTTCTACGCGACGCTGCCCGAGATCCTCGACATGGCCTACGGCGACGAGGAGCCGGAGCCGTGACCTACACGGCCTCGGAGGCTCGGCAGGAGCTGCTGGACGAGGTGGCGCTGGCGATCGAGGAGCTCGCCGGCGCGATCGCCGCGGTCGGCGAGGCCTACGACGCGCTCGACGAGCACATGGCGGACCGGCTCGAGGAGGAGCTCTTCCGCCCCCTCCAGGGCGCGTACGCGGCCGCCACGCGGACGTACGCCGGCTTCGCGACGCGCCACGGCCTCCCGGCGCGCCGGTTCGATCCGGCGCCGGCGCCCGCGCCGCACGGCGTGCGCCGGCTCGTCGACGACGCGGTCGACAGCGTCGCGCATGCCGACCAGATCCTCGCCGACCTGCAGGACTCGATGGCGCCCGTGGAGGTCGGAGACCCGGAGCTGCGCGCCGGCCTCGCCGACGTGCGCACGCGGCTCGGCGACGTGCCGAGCCGCGCGCAGAGGCTCATCAGCGTGTTGGGACGCTAAGGGAGGATCCCGGGAGGTCCGAGGATCTCGATGCCGTGCTCGGCGGCCGCCGCGCCGAGCGCCTCTGAGCTGAGCTCGTCGAGCGAGGCGACCCGGCGGACGAAGTCCTCGAACCCACCGGGCAGGCTCACGACCAGGAAGCGCGCCGGCGCGTCGCCGACCTGGTAGGAGTGAGGCACGCCGCGCGGGGCACGCACGAGCTCGCCGTGGGTCAGGGCGATCTCGCGCCCGGGGAGGAACAGCGACAGCTCGCCGTCCAGGAGCAGGAAGCCCTCGTCGTGGGCGTGGTGGACGTGCAGCGGCGGCATGTCGCCTGCGGGGACCTCGACCATGTCGACGAGGCCGTAGCGGCCGCCAGTGCTCGCGGCATCGGCGAGGATTCGGCAGCGGGCGCCGAGGAACTGGAGCTCGGCGGCGTCCGGGGTGGAAGGCGTTGTGGTGAGCATGGCGCGCAGCCTCCCGCGGTGCTGATATCGGCGCAACTGGAACTTACGAATGTAGAATCGGCAGCGCCGATGCTAGACCTACGCCGCCTGCAGACCTTCCACGCGGTCGCCACGCGGCGCTCGTTCTCGGCGGCTGCGACGGCGCTCGACTACACGCAGTCGAGCGTGTCGGAGGCGGTGGCCGCGCTGGAGCGCGAGCTCGGCGTCACGCTGCTGGACCGCTCGAGCCGGCCCGTGCGCGTGACGCCCGCCGGCGACGTCGTGCTGGCCCACGCCGAGGCGCTGCTCGGGCAGGTGGCGGCGATCGAGGAGGACCTCGGAGCGCTGGCGCAGGGCGACACCGGGCGGCTGCGCCTCGCCGGCTTCTTCACCGCCTGGTCGACGTTCCTGCCGCCGGCGATCGCCGAGTTCGCGCGCGCCCGCCCGGGC
>Ga0081539_10005532_pt1 | contig 12814 bp, 7 predicted proteins | sample TabmetS4T2R2_FD_71023 | JGI IMG/M metagenome (GOLD analysis project Ga0081539, IMG submission 71023) | Tabebuia heterophylla rhizosphere microbial communities from the University of Puerto Rico - S4T2R2 | ecosystem: Host-associated > Plants > Roots > Rhizosphere ...
GTGGCCGCGCGGCTGGGGGCGCAGCTCGGCGTCGACGTCAGCAAGGTCCGCGTCGAGCGGCGGCTCGTCGGCGCCAGCGCGTGGGTCGGCGGCTCGCCCGAGCAGGCCCGGGAGGACTGTCTGATGTGACCGGAGGCCGCGCTAGGGTGGCCGTCCCGTGCGCTACCCGTCCGACGACCTGACCGAAGCCGAGCGCGCGCGGCTTGCGCCCCACGTCACCGACCTCGACGGCCCGGTCTTCGCGCTCGTCAACCTGCCCGAGACCGTCAAGGGGGCGTTGTTCGCGCGCTACTCGCGCTATCCGGGCACGCTGCGGCGGCTGTTCCTGGACGAGTTCGCCGACTCGCTGCCCGAGCCAGGCGGCCCAGGCTGGGACACCGCCGGCGAGGGCAGGCGCGCGAAGGAGCTGTACGAGCGGATCTTCGTCGGCTACGGCGACGACTCGGTCGCCCAGCTCGGCGGTGCCCACGTCGCCTGCGAGTGGGTGTCGAACATCCTCACCAAGACGCTCCAGCGCCCACGGCTGGCGGCCTATCTGGAGCAGTCCACGCGCTACATCGCCTACGACGCCCCGATGCCCGGCGGGGGGTACCGCTATTACCGCGACCCGCGGCTCGGCCCGGAGTACGGGGAGGCCATGGACGCGCTGTTCTCCGCCTACGCCGAGGCGCTCCCGCGCGTGCGCGCGTGGGTCGAGGAGACCTACCCGCGCGCGGACGGCGAGCCGGACGCGGCGCGGCGCCGGGCGGTCAACGCCAAGGCGCTCGACCTGCTGCGCGGGCTGCTCCCCGCCGCATCGCTGTCGCACATGGGCATCTACGCGACCGGCCAGGCCTACGAGCAGCTGATCCTGCACCTGCTCGCCGACCCGCTGCCCGAGGCGCGCGCGTACGGCGGCATGATCCTCGACGCGATCAAGGCGACGATGCCGAGCTTCGTCTCGCGCGTGGAGCGGCCGGAGCGCGGCGGCGAGTGGATCGCCTACCTCGAGCGCCGCCGCGCGGCCACCGAGCGATGGGCCGCCCGCCTCGGGCTCGACCGGCGCGAGGTCGCCGAGGACCGGCCATCGGTGCGGCTGCTGCACGTCGACGGCGACGAGGACCGGCTGCTGGCCGCCTTGCTGTTCGAGGAGGCGGCCGCGGGCGAGGACGAGACGCTCGACGCCGTGCGTGCCCTGTCGGACGACGACCGCGCGCAGGCCCTGGCCGATCTCGTCGGCGAGCGCACCAACCGCCGCCACCGCCCGGGCCGCGGCTTCGAGGCCCTCCGCTACCGCTTCGAGGTCGTCTCGGACTACGGCGCGTTCCGCGACCTCCAGCGCCACCGCATGCTCACCGTCCAGTGGCAGGCGCTGACGCCGGACCTCGGCGCCGCGGTGCCCGACGAGGTCGCCGCCGCCGGCTGCGGCGACCTCTACGCCCGAGGGCTCGAGCGCTCCCGCGCGGAGTACGAGCGCCTCGCCGGCGCCGGCGCTGGCCTCGCCGACGCCGCGCCCTACGCCCTCTGCCTCGGCTACCGGATCCGCTACGTGCTCGACATGAACGCCCGCGAGGCGATGCACCTGATCGAGCTCCGCTCGGGCCGCGAGGGCCACCCGTCCTACCGCGCCGTCGCGCACGAGCTCCACGCCCAGATCGCCCGCGTCCACCCGGCCGTCGCCGCGGCCATGGACCACGTCGACCGCTCGATGGAGCCCCGGCTCGAGCGGATCCTCAGCGAGATGCGCTCCGAGGCCCGCCGGGCCGCGCTGTCGCGCTGACGCACGTCAACTGCGCATCGAGGGAGGCACGGAAGGGGGTGCGGTCACTTGACGTGAATAATTCACGACAACTGACCACACCCCCAGAAGGACCACCGAACACGACCGACCCTCCCCGCCCCACCCTGCCGAAGTTGGCCGGGACCACGACCCGCGCGGGGGGCCGAAGTTGGCCGGGACCACGACCCGCGCGGGGGCCGAAGGGGGCCGGGGCCACGGCGCGGGTCGACGGGTCACCGGGGCCTGGGCGGCAGGGCCCAGAAGGCCCGGAGGCGGCCGATGGGGCCGAGGCCCTGGGCGAGCTCGCGGCGGAGCGCTCGGCGCTCGACCGGCGTCGGAGCCCGCGGCGTGGCACCGTAGCGTGTCGCGCTCAGGGCGCGGAGGTAGCCGGTCGCGTCCGCCGAGGCGCCGAAGCGCTGCTCGAGCTGGCGCAGGGTCGTGCCGGTCGTCAGCGGCCGGCCCGCGCGCCGTAGCGCGGCCTCGAGCTCGGCGACGGCGCGATCGCGCGGCGAGACGGGCAGCCGGGCGCGGCGGCGGCGCGTCGCGATCACGGCGACGATCGCCAGGCTGGCGACCGCCAGGACGACCAGGCCCCACAGCCACCACGCGACCCCGCCGCCGGCCGCCGGGGCCGTGCTGGCGGCATCGGTCTTGCGCTGGGGATCGAACAGCAGGTCGGGGCGGACCCCGCCGAGCCGCCGCGCGTTCGAGCCCGCGCCGCCGCCGCCAGCGTCGCCGAAGGTCGGCGTTGCCGGGATCGGCGCGGGCGGCGCCTCCAGCGCGGCGATCTGCGAGCGCGCCGGGGTAAGGTCCGGCGTCGGGTCATAGGTGACCCATCCGAGCTCGTCGTACCAGGCCTCCACCCACGCGTGGGCGTCGGTGTCGCGGACGATCCAGGCGTCGTGGCGCTTGGAGTACCCGCCCGGACTGAAGCCCGTGGCCACCCGCGCGGGCACGCCGCCCATCCGCAGCAGCAGCGCCATCGCGCCCGCGAAGTGCTGGCAGTAGCCCTCCTTGGTGTCGAACAGGAAGGCGTCCAGCGGTGCGCGGCCCGGCGCCGGGGCCGCCGGCCGCTCGCTGTAGGTGAAGCCGTCCTGGAGATAGGCGTTGACCGCGAGGATGTAGTCGAACGGGGTCTCGGCGTCGCGGCGCAGCCGCTTGGCGAGCAGCCACGTGCGCTCGTACGGCGAGGCGCGGAACGTCCGCGCCACGGCGCCGAAGCGCGACCGATGGACCGCCGGGTAGGTCACGAACGGCTGGCCGTCGTCGCCGAACGGCCGGAAGTGCACGACCGCCGACCGGATGCGCCGGTGCCCGACGCCTCCCACCGCCTGCGGGGTCGGCCGCCGGCCGCGCAGGAACGGCACGGTCATCTCGAGGTCTTCGTCGTTGCGGAGCCGGAACCCGGTGCGGTCGGCCTGGCGCACGTCGCCGGCCTGCGGCGTGGGGACGTAGACCTGGGCCGTGTAGGAGTCGCCCCGCCGGAGCTCGGTGCCCGCGGTCCAGCGGCCCGGCTCCCCGGACGGGCTCGCCGGCTCGGTCTCGCCCGAGACCTTCATGATCGTCCCGGGCGCGATCACGTCCCGCGTGCGCATGCGCCGGATCGACACCTCGATCTGGTTGAGCTGGCCGGGCACGTTGCGCCAGTCGTCGCGCAGCTCCGTCGCGGGGTCGGTGCCGCCGCGCAGCAGCGGCCCGGCGTCGGTGAACGCGTTGCCGTCGAAGTGGTCGAGGTTCGCCGCCTTCCAGTAGTAGGGCTTGGGCGACTTGACGCGCATGACCTCGTTGCCTTCGCGCGGCCAGTCGATCGGGCCGTACTGCTGCGACCACGAGAAGCGCACCGGGTCGTCCGGACCGAGGCCCTCGGCGAACGACTTGTAGTCGAACCACGGCTCGCCGCGGTCCGCGACGGCGGCGAGCGGCAGCGCGCCCGCCAGCGCGACGCCGAGCAGCAGCGCCACGCCCAGGCCCGGGCGCAGCGGGAGCCGCTCGAGCCACAGGAAGACGACGGTCAGCGCCGCGATGGCGGCGCCCAGCATCAGCGGTCGCGTCCCGCCCAGGGAGACGACCGGCGAGATCACGGCGACGAGCAGCGCGATGAGGGCGAGGAACGGGTAGCCGCGCCCGCGCGCCCGCGGCCAGCACGCCACGAGCGCCGCGACCGTCAGCAGCAGCGAGCCGGCGACCTCGAGCGCCAGCTCCGGCCACGGCTCCGGCCCGTCGTAGGGCAAGCGCACCGTGCCGAGGGCCTGCGCGCCGGTGCCCAGCCCGTCGATCAGGTCGTTCCAGTTGCGCGGCCCCAGGTACGTGAGGTCGAGCCCCGACACGGCAAGCGCGAGCAGCACCGCCCCCACGGCGACGCCGATCGTCGCCGCCACGCGCCGGCGCCGCGCGACGCGCTCGCACGCGAGCAGCGCCGCCGCGGAGAGCGTGGCCGCCGCCACCCACAGCAGCGCGCGCGCCGAGCTCAGCCCGAAGACCAGCCGCTGCCACTCCAGCGCGCCCAGCGAGGCCAGGGCAACGAACCCGATCAGCCGGGCGACCCAGACCGGGACCAGCGCGTCCGGCCCCCTCTCGTGCGGCGGGACCGTGCTCACCGCCCGGCTTCCATCTCCTTCTGGCGCAGCTCGATCCGCCGGATCTTGCCGGTGAGCGTCTTGGGCAGCTCGGTCACGAACTCGATCTTGCGGGGGTACGCGTAGGCCGAGAGCCGCTCGCGGACGAAGCGCTGGATGTCCTGCACCAGCTCGTCGGACGCCTCATGGCCGGAGGCAAGCACGATGAACGCCTTGACCACGTTGCCGCGCCGCTCGTCGGGCGAGGCGACCGCGGCCGCCTCGGCGACCGCCTCGTGCTCCAGGCACACCGACTCGACCTCGAACGGGCCGATCCGGTATCCGGCGGCGATGATCACATCGTCGGCGCGGCCCTCGTACCAGACGTAGCCGTCCTCGTCCATCCGGGCGGCGTCCTTGGAGTGGAACCACGGCCCGCCGAACGTCTCCTCCGACGCCTCGTCGTTGCGCCAGTAGCCGAGCGGGTAGTGCGGGTTCGAGCGCGCACGCAGGCAGATCTCGCCGCGCTCGCCCTGCGCGACCGGCCGCTCGTCCTCGTCGAGGATCTGCACGTCCCAGCCGGGCATCGGCCGCCCCATCGAGCCCTCGCGCACCTCCATGAACGGGTAGTTGGCGACCAGCGGATAGGACTCGGTGAGCCCGTAGTAGTCGAGCACCGTGATGCCGTACTGCTCGCGGAACCAGCGGATCGCCTCCGGGTTCAACGGCTCGCCGGCCGAGCACACGCGCCGGAACTTCTGCGGGTAGCGGGTGCCCGCATCGCTGATGGCCATCATCGACCGCATCGCCGTCGGCGTCGTGAAGACGTTGGCGACCTCGTGGCGCGAGAGGAAGTCGAGCTGCTTGTGCGGGTCGAACCCGCCCTTGCGCTGGTAGACGCACTGCACCGCGCCGAAGCGCCACGGGCCGAGCAGCGGCGCGATGCCGGCCGCCCACGCCCACTCGCCCATGCCGTGGAACTTCTCGCCGTCCCGCACCTCGTGGCAGTAGATGAACTCCTCGTGCGCGAGCAGGTAACGGTGGGCGTGCAGGATCCCCTTGGCCAGGCCGGTCGTGCCCGACGAGTAGTAGAGCTGCGCCGGGTCGTCGGCCAGGGTGTCCTCGCTCTCGAACGCGGGATCGCCGCCCGCCAGCAGCTCCTCGTCGAGCAGCAGCACCTGGTCGGCCTCGACGCGCCCGGCGTTCGCCTCGTTGGTCAGGAGCACCTTCGGCTGGGAGTCGTTGACGCGGTGGCGGATGCCGTCGTCGCCGTACAGCACCGACATCGAGAGCAGGATCGCGCCGGCCTTGTAGGTGCCGAAGAAGGCGGCGGCGGTCTCGGGGGTCGGCGGCAGCAGCATGGCGACGCGGTCGCCCTTGACTACGCCGTGGGCGCGCAGAACGTTCGCGAACCGGTTCGACCACTCCTGAAGCTCGCCCCACGTGATCTCGCGGACCGTGCCCTCGAAGTCCTCGTGGATCATCGCGAGCTTGTCGGGCGGATGCTTGTCGCAGCAGTCGGCGGCGATGTTGTAGCGCTCGGGCACATGCCACTCGTGCGCCGCGACGGCTTCCTCGTACGACCCGATCTCCAGTGTCATCGCTCCTCCTCCGACGGACGGGCAAGGGTGACGATACTGACGGTGTGACCGAGCTTCGCGCATCCGACGCCGACCGCGACCGGACGGTCGCCGCGCTCGAGCATCACGCGGCGGCCGGGCGGCTGACGCTCGACGAGCTCGACGAGCGGTCCGAGCGCGCGTACGCCGCGCGCACGCTGGGCGAGCTGGCGGAGCTGCACGCCGACCTCCCGGCCGTGGCCACGCGCCCGGTCCGGCGCCACCACGCCACGCTCACGCCGGGCTGGCGCGCCTTCACGTCGCGCTGGCACTCGCCGATCGGCGCCGACGCGACGATGGCCGAGCTGATCGCCCAGGTCGCCCCGCAGGTCCAGGAGCGCGGCTTCGACCTGATCCAGCGCGCCGACGACCGCCTGCGGTTCGAGATCCGCCGCCGCCCCGGCTGGGTCTGGGCCGTCGTCGTGCTCGTCCCGGTCTTCGGATGGTTCGCCGTCCTGCACAAGGAGATCTTCCGGATCACCGTCGACGTCGCGGAGACCGACCGGGGCACGCAGATCGTCGCGAGCGGCGTCGCCCCCCTGGCGATCCGCGGCGTGTTCGCCGAACTGGAAGACTGAGTCGCGATGAGGCGGGCGCTGGTCACGGGAGCGGCGAGCGGCATCGGCCGCGCGGTCGCCGCTCGCCTCGAGCGCGATGGCGCGCGCGTGCTCGCGGTCGACCTCGAGCCCGACCCGGACGGCCCCGGCGAGCCGTTCGCCGCCGACCTCACGACGCGCGAGGGCAACCGCGCGGCGGTCGACGCGGCGCTCGAGCGCTTCGGCGGCCTCGACGCCGTGATCCCCAACGCCGGCTTCCAGCACGTCGCGCCCGTGGAGGAGTTCCCCGAGGACCGCTGGGACGCGATGATCGCGCTGCTGCTCACGAGCCCGTTCCTGCTCGCGCGCGCGGCCTGGCCGGCCCTGAAGGAGGCCGAGGACGGCCGCTTCGTGGCCATCGCCTCGGTCCACGGCCTCGTCGCCTCTCCGTTCAAGAGCGCGTACGTGTCGGCCAAGCACGGCGTGCTCGGCCTGGTCAAGACGCTCGCGCTCGAGGGCGCCGAGGACGGCGTCGTCGCCGCCGCGGTCTGCCCCGGCTACGTCCGCACGCCGCTGGTGGAGAACCAGGTCGTCGACCAGGCCAAGGCCCACGGCATGCCGGAGGAGCGCGTCCTCGAGGAGGTCATCCTCGCCCCGCACGCGGTCAAGCGGCTGATCGAGCCCGACGAGGTCGCGGAGGTCGTCGCCTTCCTCCTCTCCCCCGCCGGGCGATCGTTCACGGGCTCGGCGGTGACGATGGACCAGGGCTGGTCCGCGCGTTAGTCCTCTTCTGACTGCCGCTCCTTGATCCTCTCCTCGAGCTGGGACATCACGTCCGGGTCGCGCAGCGTGGTCACGTCGCCGAGCTCGCGGCCCTCCGCGATGTCGCGCAGCAGCCGGCGCATGATCTTGCCCGAGCGGGTCTTGGGCAGGTCGTCGGCCCAGATGATGCGCTTGGGCCGCGCGAGCTTGCCGATCCGCGTCGCGACGTGCTCGCGGATGTTGCCGATGAGCTCGTCGTCACCCTCGATCTTGCCGGTCAGCGTCACGAACGCGGCGATCGACTGGCCGGTGTCCTCGTCCTGCTGGCCGATGACCGCGGCCTCGGCGACCTTCTCGTGCGAGACGATCGCCGACTCGACCTCGGCCGTCGACAGCCGGTGCCCGGACACGTTGATGACGTCGTCGACGCGCCCGATGATCCAGAAGTAGTCGTCGTCGCGCCGGGCGGCGTCGCCGACGAAGTACACGTCGCGGCCGTACTTGGACCAGTACGTCTCGACGAACCGGTCCTCCTCCTTGTACAGCGTGCGCAGCATCGAGGGCCACGGCCGCCGCAGCGTGAGGAACCCCTGCTCGTCGCCGACCGCCTCGCCCTTCTCGTCGACGACCTTGGCCTCGATCGCCGGCAGCGGCGTGCCCGCGGACCCCGGCTTCATCTCCTGGATCCCCGGCAGCGTCGTGATCATGATCGCGCCGGTCTCGGTCTGCCACCACGTGTCGACCACCGGGCAGCGCTCGCCGCCGATGACCTTGTAGTACCAGAGCCAGGCCTTCGGGTTGATCGGCTCGCCGACCGTGCCGAGCAGGCGCAGCGAGGACATGTCGTGCCGGCCCGGGTATTCCGCCCCCCACTTGATGCAGGCGCGGATCGCGGTCGGCGCGGTGTAGAAGATCGTCACCTTGTAGCGCTCGACGAGCTCCCACCAGATGTCCTTGTCCGGGTAGTCCGGGGCACCCTCGTACATCACCGACGTGGCGCCGTTGGCCAGCGGCCCGTAGACGATGTACGAGTGGCCGGTGACCCAGCCGACGTCGGCCGAGCACCAGTACACGTCCTCATCGGGCTTGAGGTCGAAGACGTACCGGTGCGTCCACGCGACCTGCGTCAGGTAGCCGCCGGTCGTGTGGAGGATGCCCTTCGGCTTGGCGGTCGAGCCGCTCGTGTAGAGGATGTAGAGCGGGTGCTCGGCGTCCAGCGGCTCGGCCGGGCACTCGTCGTCGGCCGCCTCCAGCACCGTGTGGTACCAGAAGTCGCGGCCCTCCTTCATGGAGCAGTCGATGCCCGTGTGCCGGACGACGATGATCGTCTCGAGGTGCTCGAGGTCGGCCATCGCGTCGTCGACGTCCCGCTTGATCGGCGCGGTCTTGCCCTTGCGCCGCGCGCCGTCGACGGTGATGAGCGCCTTGGCCTCGGAGAACTCCATGCGCTCCTTGACCGACTGGACCGAGAAGCCGCCGAAGACGACGTTGTGCGGAGCGCCGATGCGCGCGCACGCGAGCATCGCCACGGCGACCTCGGGGATCATCGGAAGGAAGATCCCGACGACGTCGCCCGGCCCGATCCCGCGGTCCTTGAGCGCGTTGGCGAAGCGCTGGACGTCGCGGTGCAGGTCGTTGTAGGTGATGTCCCGCTCCTCGCCCTCCTCGCCACGCCAGTGGAAGGCGACGCGATCGCCGTTGCCGGCCTCGACGTGCCGGTCGACGCAGTTGTAGGCGACGTTGAGCTTGCCGCCCACGAACCACTTGGCGAACGGTGGGTCGGACCAATCGAGCACCTTGTCCCACTTCTCGCTCCACGCGAGCGCCTCGGCCTGCTCGGCCCAGAAGCCCTCGGGGTCCTCCGCCGCCTTCTCGAAGATCGACGGATCGGTGATCAGAGCCTGTTGTGCGAACTCCTCAGGCGGCGAGAACCTGTCCTGGTCGAGGAGCTCCTCGAGCTCCTGCTCGAGCGTCTTGTCTTCCGTCGCCATGCGTCTCCTCTCTCAGCGCTTCAGGGGACGTACCGGGAACACCGTGCGCCCGAACGTCGCGTTGGTGACCTCCGCGAAGGAGGCGTACCACGCGGCGAGCGCCGTGGCCAGCCCGATCCAGCCGCCGAGCTTGACGATGCTCTCGTTGCCGCCCGCGTTGCCGATGCCCAGGACGATGAACGTGACGGCCAGCAGCACGAACACGAGCGCGATCGCGCCGGTCGTCCGCAGCGACGCGATGAACATGTAGGACGTGAAGATGCCCCACGCGATGAGGTAGAGGCCGACCGCATGGCCGGCGTCGGCCTTCGGCACCTTGTCCTCGAAGAACTGCACGAACGCCCAGAACGACAGCCAGAACGCGCCGTACGAGGTGAACGCCGTAGCACCGAACGTGTTGCCGGTGCGGAACTCCCACATGCCGGCGAGCAGCTGCGCGAGCCCGCCGTACGCGAGCGCGAGCCCGAAGACGACCGGTTCTCCGGCCGCGCCTACGAGGCCGGAGTTGAACATGCTCAGGACGAACGTCGTGAGCGCGAACGCGGCGAGGCCGAGCGGCCCCGGGTTCGCGATGGTGGACGCCGCCGGGGACTGGACAGCGGTGTCGCGGGCCGTCCGGCCGCCGGTGGCGTCGGTTCCGCGGATCGTCGCGGCTTCCATCGCACTTCCTCCTTCAATGCGCCACGGGCGCACGACCGGCCCGGGGCTGGTGGGATGCTCATACCCCGGACGGGCCGCCGCGAGCGTCGCCGTGTCGGCGTGATGACGTTTTCACACGCCGGCGATCAGGTACCGCCACGCGCTCTCGAGGCGGTAGCCGCCCGCGGCCAGCGGAGCGGGCTGCGCCATGACGAGGCCGTACAACCGCCCGCATAAGATCCCGCCGGGATGACGGATCTGGTCGAGCGCGAACGGGAAGTCGCCGCGCTCGCCGCGCTGCTGGACGCGGCGCCGGCGGGCGAGGGCCGGGTGGCGTGGATCGAGGGCCCGGCCGGGATCGGCAAGAGCACGCTGCTCGCCGAGGCGCGGCGGCACGCGACCGGCGAGGGCATGCGGGTCCTCGCCGCGCGCGGCTCCGAGCTCGAGCGCGAGTTCCCGTTCGGGGTGGTGCGGCAGCTGTTCGAAGGCCTGCTCGCCGACCCGGCGATCCGCGAGCGCGCGCTGGCCGGCGCCGCAGCACCGGCCGCGGCCGTGTTCGGCGCGCCGGAGGCCGTGGTCGGCGACGTGTCGTTCGCCGCGCTGCACGGGCTGTTCTGGCTCGCGCTCAACCTCGCGTCCGAGGGGCCGCTGTTCCTGGCCATCGACGACCTGCACTGGTGCGACCGCCCGTCGCTGCGCTTCGTCGCCTACCTGGCGAGGAGGCTCGAGGGCCAGCCCGTGCTGGTCGCCGCGACCGTCCGCAGCGGCGAGCCCGGGACCGACGTGACGCTGCTCGGGGAGATCGCCCACGACCCTTCGACCGTGGCGGTCCGGCCCGTCCCGCTGAGCGCCGAGGCGGTGCGCACGCTCGTGCGCGAGCGGCTCGGCGAGGACGCCGACGAGCCGTTCTGCGCGGCCTGCCATGCGGCGACCGGCGGCAACCCGCTGTTCCTGCGCCAGCTCCTGACCGCGCTCGAGGCCGACCACGTGCAGCCCGACGCGGCGCACGCGGGCGTCGTGCTGGAGATCGGCCCGCGCGCCGTGTCGCGCACGGTGATCATGCGCCTGGCGCGCCTGTCGGAGGACGCGATCGCGGTCGCCCGCGCGGTCGCCGTGCTGGCGGAGAGCGCGAGCGTGCCCGCGGTCGCCGCGCTGACCGGTCTGAGCGAGGCCCAGGTCGCGGACGCGACCGGCCTGCTCTCGCGCGCCGAGATCCTGCGCCGGGAGCCGCCGATCGGCTTCGTCCACGCGCTCGTGCGCGACGCCGTCTATCAGGAGCTGCCCCTCGGCGAGCGCGAGCTCCAGCACGAGCGGGCGGCGCGGGTGCTGCTCGACGCCGGCGCGCCGGCCGAGCAGGTCGCCGCGCACCTGCTGTCGGCCCCGCGGCGCGGGCAGGAGTGGGTGGCCGCCCAGTTGCGCGAGGCGGGCGCGGCCGCGGTCGGCCGCGGCGCGCCGGAGAGCGGCGTCGCGCACCTGCGGCGGGCGCTGGCCGAGCCGGCGCCCGACCAGTGGCGCGCGGACCTGCTGCTCGAGCTCGGTCTGGCCGAGGTCCTGACCGACGGGCGGTCCGCCGTCGGGCACCTCAGCGACGCCTACGAGCGGCTCGACGACGACCGCTCGCGCGCGCTCGTCGCCCACGCGCTCGCGCGGGCGCTGCTGTTCACCGGCTCGGCGGCGGAGGCCGCCGCCTTCGCCGAGGGGACGGCCGTCGACCTCCCGGACGAGCTCGCCGACGACAGCCGCAACCTCACCGCGTTCCAGCTCATGACCGGCTTCTTCGGCATCGACGCGCCGGCACGGCTCACCCGGCTCGACGAGTACCGCGACCCGCCGCCGCTCGACGCCGGCCTGGGCGCCAAGATGCTCGCCGCCTGCGCCTCGCTGTGGTGGGCCTACACCGGCGGGCACGCGGACGAGTGCTCCCAGCTGGCGCTCGCCGCGCTGGCCGGCGGCGAGCTCACCGTGGCCGACAACGGCCTGATGATGATGGCCGCCCTGCTGACGCTCGTGAAGGCGGACCGGCCTGAGGCGAACGCCGAGTGGGCGTTCGCGCAGAGCGAGGCGCACCGCCACGGATCGCTGCTGGGGATCTCCTCGATCCACTTGTGGCACGGGTTCACGCTCCTCCAGTACGGCGACGTGGCCGAGGCGGAGGACTCGCTGCGGCTCGCGCAGGAGCAGTTCGACACGTGGGGCTTCGGCGACCTCGCGCGGATCTACGCGGCGTCCTTCCACGCCCGCGCGCTGCTCGAGCGGGGCCGGATCGACGAGGCGCGCGCGATCCACGCCACCACCGGGCCCGAGCCCGGTGAGAACTCCGAGGGCAGCCGCTACTGGCGCGCCACGCGGGTCGCGCTGCTCGTGGCGGAGGGCCGCGACGAGGAGGCGCTGGTGGCGTACGCGGACTACGAGCGCCACCACGCCCACGTGCGCCTGCCGGCGGCCGAGCACGCCCGCTCGCTCGCCGCCCGGGCGCTCGACCGGCTCGGCCGCCATGACGAGGCGATCGCGTTCGCCGAGTCCGAGCTGGCCGACGCCCGCCGCTGGGGCGCGCCCGGCACCGTCGGGCCCTCGCTGCGCGCGCTCGGGGTCCTGCGGCGCGCCGACGGCCTCGAGCTCCTGGAGGAGTCGGTCGCGGTGCTCGAGGGCTCGCAGGCGCGCCTCGAGCTGGCGCGCTCGCTGGCCGAGCTCGGCGCCGCGCTGCGCCGCGAGCGGCGCCCGAGCGACGCGCGCGAGCCGCTGCGGCGGGCGCTCGAGCTGGCCGACGCGTGCTCGGCCGACGCGCTCGTCCGGCACGTGCGCGCCGAGCTGTACGCGACCGGCGCGCGCCCGCGCACGACCGCGCTCGGCGGCGTCGAGGCGCTCACCGCCAGCGAGCGGCGGGTGGCCGCGTTCGCCGCCGAGGGCCAGAGCAACCGCGACATCGCCCAGGCGCTGTTCGTGACGCCCAAGA
>Ga0081539_10005533_pt1 | contig 12813 bp, 10 predicted proteins | sample TabmetS4T2R2_FD_71023 | JGI IMG/M metagenome (GOLD analysis project Ga0081539, IMG submission 71023) | Tabebuia heterophylla rhizosphere microbial communities from the University of Puerto Rico - S4T2R2 | ecosystem: Host-associated > Plants > Roots > Rhizosphere ...
AGAGCAGGGAGAAGAGGTTGGCGAGCCCGACCCCGCGGCGCCCCACGCAGAGCACATAGGCGAGGTAGATCCAGCGATGGTCGCGGTCGCGCAGGACCGCCCGGAACGCGTCTGCGACCGAGCCGTGGGCGCGCGCCGCCTCGCGGTCCACGCCGCTCTCGCGGACGAGGAGCAGGATCGCGAGCGCGACGATGACGGCCGGGACCCCGAAGATCACCGCCACCCAGCGCCAGCCGACGGCCGCGATCAGCCCAGCGCCGACCAACGCGACGATCACCGTCCCCACGTTGCCGCCGCTGATGTGGGCGCTGATCGCGAACCCGCGGCGATCCTCGGGGAACTGCTCGGCGAGGAGGCCGTTGCCGACCGGATGCTGCGGCGAGCCGCCCACCCGCGAGCCGACGTTGACCGCGGCGAACGGCCCGAACGACTGGGTCAGGCCCATCGCGGCGAAGCCCGTCCCGAACAGGACGCCGCCGCCCGCCAGGAGCATCCGGCGCGACACGAGCCGGGTGAGCTTGGCGTAGCCCAGCTGGACGATCCCGCTCGCGAACGCACCGACCGCGGTCAGGACCGCGACCTGCGACTCGTTGATCCCGAACTCGGAGATGATCCGAATGTAGATCAGGGGGAGGATGACCGCCTGGGCGTGGTTGACGGCGTGGGCGATCGAGAGGAGCCAGAGGGTCCGCTCGGGATGGATCGAGGGTCCGGTGCGGGCGACCGGGTCGCCGCTCGGGGCGGGCGCGGCGCTCGAGGCGGGCGCGGCGCCAGAGGCGGGTGCGGCGCTCGAGGCGGGCGTGGCGCTCGCGGCGCCGCGGTCGGTGGGCTCGGGGGACACGCCGCGGAGGATCGCACGGACGGCCCGGGCGGGCAGGCTCGTCCCACCCCCGAGGCGCCCGAAGTTCTCTATCGTTGGGCCGTCCCGCGTTCGCGCTCCGCATCCCGGCCCAGGTCGTGCCAAACGAGGTCCCGGTGCCGACCGTCCTGATCGTCGACGACGAGCAGCACATGCGGCTCCTCATCGAGCAGGCGCTCGAGGAGCTCGAGGACGAGGGCGTCGAGCTCCGCACGGCCGCCGACGGCGAGGCGGCGCTCGACGTGGCCCGCAACGACCCGCCGGATCTCGTGTTCCTTGACGTGATGATGCCAACGCTGAGCGGCTTCGACGTATGCCGGGCGATCCGAGAGGAGCTCGGGCTGGCGGCGACGACGGTCGTGATGCTCACGGCGCGGGGCCAGCCGTACGACCGCGAGCGGGCGCTCGAGGTGCGCGCCGATCGGTACCTCACGACGCCGTTCGATCCGGACGAGCTCCTCGACGTGGCCCGTTCGGCGCTCGGCCTCGCCGGTCGAGCGGCCGTCCGCGGGCGCGCGCCGTGACCGACGCGCCGGCGCGCCGGCCGGCGGACGCGGGATTGCTCGAGTTCGACGACGTCCAGCGCCGGCTCCACCTCGGCACCTACGAGGAGCTCTGGGACGTCTCCGTCGCGCAGCGTCCGGAGCTCGACGACACGGAGCGGCGGGTGCGCATCGACGAGCTGCTCGATCCGCTCCTCGACCCCAACGTGCCGGATGGCGACCGGGCGTGGCTCGTCATCGACGTGTTCCGGGCGATGCTGGCGGTGCGGCTCGCACCGGTCCTCGCTCCGTCCGCCGCGCGAACAGACCCTCGCCGCTGACGCGCGCCCAGACGAGGCCGTCGTGAGGCGGCATTGGCGCCGCCGGGTCATGGAGCGCGTGGAGCCAGGCGGCAGACAACGCCGGAAACCGTGCATCGATCACCGGGGCGAGCTCGGTGATCAGCGCCCGGTTCCGGCGGGTCGCGCGAACCGCGAGCAGACCGGCAACGCGGTCCCCCGGCCGAGCCCGGCGCACGGCGGCAACCTTGTCGCTGAGGCCGCGCATGTCCGCGCCCGCATCGGCAACGAGATCGACGAGCTCGACCACGGCGATCTCGCGGCGCGGCGGGCGCTCGAGGGCGACGTCGATCGAGCGCGAGCGCCGGGCGTCCGGATCGATCGGAATCTCGACGCCGGCAATCCACCCGCCGGGCGCCGCCTCGCGCACGATCGCCGCTTGACCGCGGAGGTGCGCGATGTCGCGCGGAAGGTCGGCGCCTGGGCGGGCCTGGAGGAACGCCGCCAGCTCGGCATCGACGGCGGCGGCACAGGCGGCGAGGGTCTCGAGCGACGGCGCGATGGTCTCGCCCCGCTCGAGGCGACTCCAGAATCCCTGCGACACGCCGGCACGATCCGCCGCCTCGGCCTGCGTCAGGACCAGGGCGCGCCGGCTTTCGCGGAGCCCGGTCCCGATCCGGCGCGCGAGGAACCGACTCCGCTCACGGCCGGCTCGCCGAGCAGTCGCCGCGCGACGACGTTGACGATCTGGCATGCGAGCAGGATCGTCGGCGGCGCTTCACCGGGAGCCACCGCTCACTGCACGCGGCCGTATTCCAAGAAGGCGTAGATCGCCACAGTCATCGAGGCGCACGGCCGACATATGCCGAGAAGGCATGGGCGGACCCTAAGCGGGCCTCCGCGGCGTCTCGACGGGCCGGGGCGGGCCGCGTTTCCGGTCCTTTAACTCTTCTTGGAATGCGGCGCGCGCGGGCCGGATGCGGTCGTAAGGCGCGGGCTGGCGCGCGCGGCCCGCCGGAGGCGGCCGGAAGGCGCCGGCGGGCGCGGGCCCCGGCGCGCCTCCAAAGCGCGTCCGGGGCCGGTCCGTGGTCCCTGAATGGTGCGAATTACGCCTGGTAGTGATGGGCGAGGGCCTGGCGCGCGGGCCGGAGCCTGACCCTCAGTACTGGAACAGCAGCTCCCGATACTTCGGCAGCGGCCACAGGTCGTCCGAGACCACCGTCTCGAGCTCGTCCGCCGCCTCCCGGAGCGCCGCCTGGGCGGGGATCACGGTATGAGCGAACGCCCGTGCCTCGTCCTCGACCGTGCCCGCCTCGTGGGCCTCGTGCTGGGCGTGCTCCAGGGAGGAGATCGCCGACGTGAGCTTGTCCGTCAAGGTCCCCACGGTGTCGCACATCGACGCCACCCCGCGCGACGCCCCGGAAGCGCCGGCCGTGGCCAGCTCGCCGAGGTAGCGCGCGGCCGCGGGCAGGATCATCGTCCGGGCGATGTCCAGCGCGCACGACGCCTCGATGTTCGAGACCTTGACGTAGCGCTCCCACGCGATGTCGACCCGCGACGCGAGCTCGCGCTCGGACAGCACGCCGAACGAGGTGAACAGCTTCTTCGCCTTCCGGGAGGTCAGCGCCGGCAGCGCATCGACCGTCGTCGGGTTGTTCGGCAGGCCGCGCCGGGCCGCCTCGGCGTGCCACTCCTCGGAGTAGCCGTTGCCCTCGAACAGGACGCCCTTGTTGTCCTTGACGATCCCGGACAGGATCGCAGTGAGCCCTTCGAAGTCGCCGGGCGACAGCTTCTCGAGGGCATCGGCGAGGGACTTCAGCGAATCCGCCACCGCCGTGTTCAGCACGGTCTGCGGCCAGTAGATCGGGGCGGACGAGCCGACCGCCCGGAACTCGAACTTGTTGCCGGTGAACGCGAACGGCGACGTCCGGTTCCGGTCGGTCGCGTCCTTGGGCAGCTCCGGCAGGGAGGTCACACCCAAGGCCACCGTGCCGCCCTGCTTCGACTTCGATGCCGCCCCGGCTTCCAGCTGCCCGATCACGTCCTCGAGCTGCGACCCGAGGAAGATCGACATGATCGCCGGCGGCGCCTCGTTCGCGCCGAGCCGGTGGTCCTGGCCCGCATCGGCGATCGACGCCCGGAGGATGTCGGCGTGCTCGTTCACGGCCCGGATCACGGCCAGCAGGAACGCGAGGAACTGGGCGTTCGCGTGCGGATCGGTCCCCGGATCGAGGAGGTTCTCGCCGTCGTCGGTCGACATCGACCAGTTGTTGTGCTTGCCCGAGCCATTGATGCCCGCGAACGGCTTCTCATGGATGAGGAACGCGAGGCCGTGCTTCGGGGCGAGCTTCCGCATCGTCGACATGACGAGCATGTTGTGGTCCGAACCGACCGAGGTCGGCTCGAACACCGGCGCCATCTCGAACTGGCCCGGGGCGACCTCGTTGTGGCGCGTCTTCGCCGGGATCCCCAGCCGCCACAGCTCGCGGTCGAGATCCATCATGAACGCGAGGATCCGCGGCCGGATCGGGCCGAAGTACTGGTCCTCCAGCTCCTGGCCCTTGGGCGACGCGGCGCCGAACAGCGTCCGGCCGGTGAGCAAGAGGTCCGGCCGCTGCTCCGCCAGCCGCCGGTCGACGAGGAAGTACTCCTGCTCGGGCCCGATCGTCGTGAAGACCCGTGACGCCTCGTTGTTGCCGAACCAGCGAAGGACCCGGAGCGCCTGCGTGCCGAGCGCGTCCTGGGAGCGGAGGAGCGGGATCTTGTGGTCGAGCGCCTCGCCGGTGAACGAGACGTAGGCCGTCGGGATCGTCATCGTGACCCCGTTCGGCTCGACCTGGAGGAAGATCGGCGAGGTGACGTCCCAGGCCGTGTAGCCGCGCGCCTCGAACGTCGCCCGGATTCCCCCCGACGGGAACGACGACGCGTCGGGCTCGCCCTGCATGAGGTTTCGGCCCGAGAACTCCGCGATCGTCGTGCCGTCGCCGGTCGGGGCGAGGAACGAGTCGTGCTTCTCCGCCGTGGACCCGGTCATCGGCACGAACCAGTGGGTGAAGTGGGTCGCGCCGTGCGACAGCGCCCATTCCTTCACGCCGTGGGCGACGGCGTCGGCGATGACCGAATCGAACGGCTCCAGCCCCGCGATCGTCCGCTGGAGGCGCTTGAAGATCGGCTTGGGCAGGTACTGGCGCTGGGCGACCTCGTGGAACACGTACTCGCCGAAGATCTCCTCGCCGGCGTGCTCGATGTAGTCCTGGGTCGAGGCGACCTCGTGGGCGGTGATCGCGGCGATCGCGGTCTGGCGTGCGGTCATCGAACTCCTCCCTCGGGTGACGGTTCTGGTTGGCTCAGTACATCTCGAGATAGCGCTGGAGCTCCCAGGTCGAGACCTGGGTCCGGTACTCGTCCCACTCGGCCCGCTTCGCGGAGACGTAGTGGGACAGGACGTGGTCGCCGAGGGCGGCCGTGATCACGGGATCCGCCTCGAGCTCGTCGATCGCCTCGCCGAGCGTGCCCGGCAGCTCGCGGATGCCCTTCTCGGCGATCCGCGCCGCGTCCATCTCGAACAGGCTCTCCTCGATCGGCTCACCGAGGGTCAGCTCGCGCTCCACGCCGTCGAGCCCCGCCGCGATCATCGCGGCGAAGGCGAGGTAGGTGTTCGACGACGGGTCCGGGCAGCGGACCTCGGCTCGCGTCCCCTCGATCGACTTCCCCGGCGAGATCATCGGCACCCGGATCAGGGCCGAGCGGTTCGTCCGGCCCCAGGTGATGTAGGTCGGCGCCTCGTAGCCCGGGACGAGGCGCTTGTACGAGTTCACCAGGGGCGCCAGGATCGCGATCATCCCGCGGGCGTGGGCGAGGATCCCGGCCATGTACGACCGCGCGACCGCGGACAGCCCGTACGGCGCGGAGGGGTCGGCGAAGGCGTTCCGCTCGTCGGCGATCGACCACAGGCTCTGGTGCGTGTGCATCCCCGAGCCGTTGATCCCATGGATCGGCTTCGGCATGAACGTCGCGTGGAGGCCGTGCTGCTGGGCGATCGCCTTGAGCGCGAACTTGAACGTGATCGCGTTGTCGGCGGTCTTCAGGGCGTCGGCGTACTCGAAGTCGATCTCGTGCTGGCCGGCCGCGACCTCGTGGTGGGCGGCCTCCACGCGGATCCCGAACGCCTCGAGGGCGTCGACCATGTCCTGGCGGACCTCCTGGGCGAGGTCGCTCGAGAAGTCGAAGTAGCCGGCCTCGTCGTGGGGCAGCGGAGCGATGTCCCCGTCGTCGCCCCGGCGGAGGAGGAAGAACTCGAGCTCCGGACCGGTGTTCACGACGTAGCCCAGCGCGCGGGCCCGCTCGACCTGCCGCCGGAGGACGTGGCGCGGGTCACCCACGAAGGGCTCGCCGCGCGGCGTGAACACGTCGCAGATCACCCGGGCGGTGCCGCGCGGGCCCGTCCCGGGCTGCCACGGGATGTCGGTGAACGTCGACATGTCGGGCTGGAGGTACTGGTCGGACTCGGCGATCCGGGTGAAGCCCTCCACCGAACTGCCGTCGAACCACGTCCCGTGGCGGACCGAGCCCTCGAGCTGGTGGATCGGGATCGTGACGGCCTTGACGACGCCGAGGATGTCGGTGAACTGGAGCTGGACGAAGCGGATCCCGCGCTCGCGCGCGGCCTCGATCCGATCGATCCCCGTGGCTTCTTCCTCGGCGACGACCACCGATGCCCGTCCTCCACACGGCCCACGCTGGCCCTCGCGTGGTTGTGCTCGCAGCACGATTCCACGGGGGAACGTGGGTCCCGATCAGGATAGCCGTCAGGGCTTCTCCGCTTGGCCCCGCAACCTCCGAACCGAGTTATTCATCTTGCACAAGTCGAAGAGCGAGAGCGAGCGGGAAGCGGAGATCGGGATCCGCGAGGCTCCAGCCGGTCAGCCCCTCGATCCGGCGGACGCGGTAGGCCACGGTGTTGCGGTGCACCCCGAGCGAGGCCGCGGCCTCGGCCAGTCCAGGGTGATCGAGGATCGCCCGGAGCGTGGCGAGGTGCTCGCGTCGCACGTCCGGGCGGCCTCCGAGGAGCGGTGCCAGAAGCGCGAGCGCCTGGCGGGACCCGTCCGGGACGTTGTGCAGGTTGCCCAGCAGTCGATAGGCGGGGAGCCGGTCGGCACGGGCGATCCGGGGCGGATCGTCGAGGTCTTCCGCCGCCTGGAGGGTGGAGCGGGCGTCGGCCTCGGCCGCGGAGCGACCCGCCGGATCCGAGAACGGCCCAGACACCGCGACGAGCCGGTCGAGGAACCCGCCGATCCTGCCCGCGATCTCGAGCCCGGCGGGGTCGGCGTCGTCGAGGGCCGCGACGACGCGCAGCTCGACGCTGAGCGCGTCGCCGCGAAGGCTCAACCGTCGGGTCGGCGCCAGGCCGCGGAGATCGCGCCGGACCGCCTCGCGCTCGGCGGCGTCGGCCATCGAGCCCGGCTCGCCCGGGCGCGACTGGCGGGCGACGATGACCACCCATGGCGGGCCATCGGCCGGAAGCGTCTCGCGGCGTGCGGTCTCGAGCGCGCGGCCCACGGCCTCGTCCCGGGCGAGCTCGAGCGCGAGCAGCCCCGCGACGCGCGCGGTCGCCACTCGCTCGAGCTCGGTGGCCGGTCGCTCGCCGAGAAGAGCCAGGGCACCCGTCGCGCCTGCGGCGGGCGCCGGCTCGCCGGGGATCGGGAGCGGGATCCGAGCCGCCGTCCTCTTGCGATCGTGGTACATCGCGACGGCGGCCGCCGCGTCCTCGACATCGGGTGGGAGGTGGACCGCGACCGGTGTCCCGCGCCGTCCCTCGATCGCGACCGCGCGGCCCAGGAACCCCGCGATCGCGGCCGCCAGGCCCTCCGGCCCGCCACCGTCGAGCGCGACCCGCTCGAGCCTGGTCTCGAGGATCGTCGCCTGCCGCTCGAGCTCGGCGCGATGGTTGACGAGGAAGCCGATCGCCGATCGCTCGACCGGCGCGGGATCCTCCGCGCCGGCGTCCAGGACCGGGAGTCCGGCCGGTGCCGCGATCGCGGCGATCGCCGCGTCATCCGCGAACCCTTCACCGACGAGGACGATCCCGCCGATGCCCGCCTCGACGCAGCCACGGACCAGCGCGGCCGTCAGCTCGGGGTCGGGGGCGACCACGGCGAGCGCGGCGCGCGGCACGATCGCCAGGTCGCCGCGCTCCAGGGCGTCGAACGCCGGAACGCGGGCCCGGAGGAGCCGGACCCAGGCAAGATCGAGCGTCGTCGCGGTCGATGGCGCCGTGTCGGGCGCCGCCGCCAGCCACCTGGCGCTCGGGAGAACAGCCGACTTCAGCTCGGCGAGCGTGGGCACGGAGCAGAGCGTAGCCCGCGCCGATCGGCGGCGATCACGAACCTCCCGGCTGTTTCGCCCGCTCGCGCAGCTGGGCCTCGATCGCGTCGACCTCCTCGTCGGTCATCTCGTCGATGTTGACCAGCCGTCTTCCGTCTCCACGCTGGGCCTCGAGCAGCTCGTCGTGGACGACCTTGGACTCCTTTGCCTGGCGGTTCGCCTCGAGGAGGATGAGGATCCCGAGCAGGTAGGTCAGGATCGTCGTCGAGGTGTTGACGACCAGCTGCCACGTGTCGCTGAACGAGAAGAGCGGCCCGGTCAGCGCCCAGCCCACGATCACGATGACCGACACGACGAAGAACTGCCACGACCCGACGGCAAGGGTCACCGAGTGCGCGAGGCGGCGGAAGAACTCGCCCATGCGACCTCCGTGGTCCGCGGACCCTTCCGGTCCTCGAGCGAACGGTAGTCCTCACGGCAGCGGCCCGTCGCGACGAGCTCGCACCTACCGGGGATCAACGCGCGGGCGTCAACCAGACGGTCGGCACGAACGAGTCCGGCAGCCCGAACACGCCGACGACGACCGCGCCCGGCCCGCCCCGCGCGATCGCCGCGAACTCGGCCTGCTCCTGGACCGGAGCCGGCGTGCCGCGCGTCCACGCCTCTCCGTCGCGCGACACCCACGACACGGCGGTCCCCCGTTGGTTCGGCTGGTAGTCGCCGATCGCGATCAGCACGTCGTCGACCGCGACGACGTCCGTCATCCAGACGAACCCGGGCTCCCGGAAGTCGCGGCCGCCCTCGACCCGGTTCCACGTCCGGCCGTCGGGGCTGCGCCACACGACGGCCTCCTGTCGGTCGACGGTCGAGCCGACCGCGACGAGGTCGCCGAACGGGGCGCTGACGACCGACACGGCCTCGGCGCCGACGAATGACGGGTCGTCGATCCGGGCCCAGGTCTCGCCGTCGCTCGACGTCCATGCGACCGCGGCGGTGTGCTTCTGGGCGGATCCCGCCACCCCGACCGCCACGAACTGCTCGCCGAGGACCGCGATCGCGCGAACCTCGGCGTCCGCGAACGCCTCAGGATCGTCCGGCACCGAAGTCCAGCTGCGGCCGTCGCCCGAGCGCCAGAACCGCGCGTGGCGGTCCGAGAGCTCCGGCCCGCGCGAGCCGCCGGCGATGAACCCGTCCGCTGTCGCGACGATGCTCGTCATCCGCTCGGCCGTGCCGTCCGTGCCCAGCACAGGCACGGAGTGCGCCGCCCAGGACGCCCCGTCGTCGCTCGTCCACGCGATCGGCTTCTCCCCCGACCGACCCACCGCGACGACGGTGCCGTCGGACCCCGCGGCCACCGCGACCGGGAATGATCCCGGGGTGCTGCCCATCGATTCGATCGCCCAGCTCTGCCCGTCTGGCGAGGTCCATGCGATCGGGAGCCAGTCGGGTGGCGCGTACCCCACCGTAACGAGGCCGGCCGGCGAGGCGGTGACGTCGGCCATCGTCGCCTGACCGGCGATCCGCAGGATCGGGTGGTTGCTGAGATAGTCGGGCGGGACCGACTCCATGTAGTTCTCGGGCCGATCGAGCGAAGCGGCCCGGCCCCAGTCGAGACCGAGCACGAGCGGACTGGACGGCCCCGGCGAACCGGCGTCCGGCGACGCACTCCGCTCGGGCGTCGCGGTCCGCTGACAAGCTCCGAGCACGGCGAGCGCGATCGCGGCGACGACCCAGGTCACCCGCCTCATGCGGGATGGCTCACTCGCCGGCCGGAGGTGGCGTCCGCCGCCGAACGAGGTCGTCGAGGAAGCGCCCGAACTCGCGGTCGAGGTCCACGGAGCGATCGGATCGGGCGACCAGCGCCACCTCGCCGCTCGGCGCCAGACGTGCCCAGATCCGGCGCCGCGGCAGGTAGAACGTGATCGCCAGGCCCACGATCAGCGCGACGAACGCCGACCAGACGATCCCCTGCCCCGGGTCCTTCTTCGCGATCAGGAGCGTGTAGTCGGCGAACCGGAGCAGGCCCACGGAGAAATCCATCCCGGGCGGGACAGCGGCCTCGCCCGCCCGCAGGTCGATCGCGTCGAACCGCTCGACCTCGGGTGTGCCGTCGGCGGCCGTGCCGGTGACCCGATACGGCAGCACGACGAGGTCTCCCGTCCCGTCCGGTTGCCGGAGGAGCAGCAGCTCCAGCCCCAAGTCCCGGCCCGGCACGGCCATCGAGTCGTACGGCAGCCCGTCCACGGATTGCGTCATCGCCACTGGCCCGTTCCAGAGGGGTCGCCCGGCCGAGTCCGAGATCACCAGCACCGGCGCCGGCCCGAACCCGTTCTGGTGGAACGTGTACCCGTCGACGCCCAGCGGGTCGTTGACCCGGATCGTCTTCCGGGCGATCTCCGCCCCGTCCTTGAAGACCCCCAGATCCGTGGTGAAGTCGGTCGCCTGGCCGGTCTCGAGGAACCCGGGCGCCTCGAACCGATAGTTCTTCACCGACAGCAACCCGGGCGTCCCGATCGGCTGGACGACGAGCGAATCGCCCTCGGCCACGATCAGCCCCTGCTCATCGCCGAACCGCCACGTCACGACACCGGCGATGAGGAACAGGATCAGACCGAGGTGGCTGATCAGCGTGGCGAGCTTCGTCCAGCGGTTGCGATCGCCGTAGAGGTACTCGATCCCGTCAACCGTCTCGGAGCGAACCGTCATCCGCTGACGCCGCAGGGCCGAGCGGACGTCGGCTGCCGTGACGCCGGACACCGCCGCCCGGTCCGGCAGCTCGGGATCGTAGAACGCGTCCGGCTGGACGACTCGGATCTCGGCCGACTGGCGGTACAGCCGGGGCGTCCGATCGAGCGTGCAGATCACGATCGAGACGACGAGGACGACGAGCCCGATCGTGAACCATGTCGACGTGAACACGTGGAAGAGCTGGAGCCGCTCGAGCGCGTCGACGAGCCCGCGACCCAGGACGGAGTCGTACCGGGCGTGGATGTCGGCCATCGCGTCGGCATAGTCGCCGGCCGACCGGAACGCGAACGTCGGCAGCTGCCGGATCGTCATCCCGATGACCGCGAGCAGGCTCAGGCCGATGATCTGGACGACCGCGAAGTCGACCGAGGTGAACAGCCGCAGGACGACCCGGCCGATCCGCTCGGAGACGGCGAGCGGCGAGGTCCGGGCCCGGTCGGCCCACGTGGACGCACGGCTGGCGATCGGGCGGTCCTTTCGATTCCGGGGAGGGTCAGGCGCGAGCCTACACCGAGTCTCCCGCAGGGCCTGGGCGCCGGCGTGGGGCGCGCGGTCGAGCCGGCGCCGCGACGGCGGGCGCCTCGACCGAGGCCGCCGCGACCTCGTCGGCCGGCCGTCCCGCGGCCTCCACGTCCATGACGGGGACGCCGGTGACGCGGTTCTTGCCGGACCGCTTCGAGCGGTACATCGACTCGTCCGCGGTGATCATCAGCTCGTCGCTCGTACGGCCGTCGTCCGGGTAGCTCACGACGCCGATCGAGACCGACGGGTTGAGGACCGTCCCCGCGATGTCGATCCGGAGCTCGGCCACCTCCTGGCGGATCTTCTCGGCGAGGACGTAGGCGCCGCTCGGATCGGTCTCGGGCAGGAGCACGACGAACTCGTCGCCGCCGTAGCGGGCCGCGGTGTCGATGCGCCGACCACCCGACCGGATCACCTCGCCGACGCCGCGCAGGACGCGGTCACCGAAGAAATGCCCGTGGCGGTCGTTGATCTGCTTGAGCTCGTCCAGATCCATCATCAGGAGGCAAAAGCCGCGTCCGGATCGGGCGCTCCGCGCGATCTCCCGATCGACTGCCGCGAAGAAGAACGTCCGGTTGAACAGGCCCGTCAGCGGGTCGATCGTCGACAGCCGGATCGCGGCATCGCGGGCGCGGCGCTGCTCGCGAGCGATGACCATCGCCACGTACGCGAGCAGGACGAGCGCCGTGATGTTGATGCCGACGACGGCGATGGTCTGGGGCGGCAGCGCGGGCGAGCCCGGCGGTGCGATCGCGAGGAGGTACGCGAGACACGCCGCCAGCGCGAGACCGAACGTGACTCGCGGGGTGACGACCAGCGCGGCCCCGCCGACGATGAGCGGGAAGGTGAAGAAGAACGGGCTCTGGTCGCGGCCGGTCAGGACGACGAGGAGGGTCGCGAACGTGATCGCCACGCTGCCCTCGAGGATGAACTTCGCGGTTCCCAGCGTCCCGGACGGGAGCAGGTCGTGGACGACCAGCACGAACAGCCCCGCCGCGGCGAGAAGCGAGAAGATCGCGGGCTGGAGGTCCCGCCACAGGCCGGTCACCGCCACGATCGTCGACGTCGCGAGGATGAAGACCCAGGAGACGATCCGGACGACCCGGTCGTACGCACCGGGCGGAACGGCGGCCGGGTCGAGCGGATCGGCCGGTGCCTCGCCGACGACCGCCGCGAGCTCGGCGACCCGCCGATCGGGCGGCTCGAGGGTCCCGTTCATGCCCGGAATCGGCCCAGTCCGCTTGACGACAGACGGCAGGACGACCGCCGCCATCACCGCGAGGTTCGCGACGATCGCGAGGAGGATCAGCGCCTGGACCGGTTCCAGCGGCACCCGTGACGTCCCCTTGGCGGCCCGACGGGAGGATCCCCGCCGATCACGGCATCGTAGCCGGTCGGGCTGTCCGGAGCGGTTGCGGGGAGTCCCTCAACGAACGGGGAGCCCGCGTTTTCGGGTGCCGCGGCGCACCGCGCGGCGCCTCGGTCCCGTGGGTGCGGCCTAGCGCGTGCCCCACTGGTACGACTGCTTGACCATCCGAAGGTAGACGAACGTCTCGGTGTCGCGAACGCCGTCGATCGT
>Ga0081539_10005534_pt1 | contig 12808 bp, 9 predicted proteins | sample TabmetS4T2R2_FD_71023 | JGI IMG/M metagenome (GOLD analysis project Ga0081539, IMG submission 71023) | Tabebuia heterophylla rhizosphere microbial communities from the University of Puerto Rico - S4T2R2 | ecosystem: Host-associated > Plants > Roots > Rhizosphere ...
GATTTCACATTCGGCCGAGGCCGGCGCGGCAACGTCGAGCTGCTCCAGAACCTCGGAGTCAAAAATAATGTGACCGTGGATGCCGTGCCGCCGGTCCTGTTCGAGGACGAGCCGGTCTCCTCGAGCCGCATCCGCGCGGCCTTGGTCGACGGCGATTGCGCGGCCGCGACGCGGCTGATGACCCGGCCTTTCGCGATCGAGGGCCTGGTCGAGCATGGCGACAAGCGCGGTCGCGAGCTGGGCTTTCCCACTGCCAATCTGATGCTGGGCAAATATTTGCGGCCCCGTTTTGGCGTCTATGCGGTTCGTGGACACCTTGCCGATGGCCGGATATTCGAGGGGGCTGCGAATGTCGGCATCCGTCCCCAGTTCGCTCCGCCCAAGGAGCTGCTTGAAGCGCACTTCTTCGATTTCGATGGCGATCTTTATGGCCAGTGCCTGGAGGTCGAGCTGATCGCCTGGATCCGCCCCGAGATGAAGTTTGAAAGCCTCGAGGCACTCAGCCGCCAGATCGAGGCGGATTGCGCCGAAGCTCGCCGGCGGCTGGCCGATGCCGCCGTTGCGGCCGGCGGCATTTGACCCTATCCGGCCCGCGCATGTCCGAAAAGCCAGACTATAGAGACACCGTCTTTCTGCCCAAGACGGACTTTCCGATGAAAGCCGGCCTGGCTGCCAAGGAGCCGGCCATTCTCGCGCGCTGGCAAGAGAATGATCTGTACGGCCAGCTGCGCATCACCCGTGCTGGCAAGCCGCGCTTCCTCCTCCATGACGGCCCGCCCTACGCCAATGGCGAGTTGCACATGGGCCATGCGATGAACAAGATCCTCAAGGACATCATAGTGCGCTCGCGCTCGCTGATGGGCTTCGATGCGCCTTATGTGCCGGGCTGGGATTGCCACGGCCTGCCGATCGAATGGAAGGTCGAGGAGCAGTATCGCAAGAAGAAGCTGGACAAAGATGAGGTGCCAGCGCGCGAGTTCCGTGCCGAATGCCGCGCTTATGCCGAGCAATGGGTCGACGTGCAGCGCGAGCAGTTCAAGCGCCTCGGCGTGCTGGGCGAGTGGGACGATCCTTATCTCACCATGAACTTCGAGGCCGAGGCAGCGATCGTTGCCGAGCTGCTGAAGTTCGCCGAGAGCGAGCAGCTCTACCGCGGCGCCAAGCCGGTCATGTGGTCGCCGGTCGAGAAGACTGCGCTGGCCGAGGCCGAGGTCGAATATGAGGATATCGTCTCGACCCAGATCGATGTCGGCTTCGAGATCATCGAGAGCCCCGTCCCGGAGCTGATCGGCGCTTACGCTTTGGTCTGGACAACCACGCCCTGGACGATCCCGGTCAACCAGGCGCTCGCTTATGGCCCGACCATAGATTACGTCGTCGTCGAACATTCCGACGGCCAGGATAGTGCACCGGCGCGGCGCATCCTCATTGCAAGGCAGCTGATCGGTGCCGTGCAGGCGAGGCTGGGCGGGACGCTCCAGGTGGTCGCCCCGGTCAACGCGGCCGATCTTGCGGAAACGGCTGCGCGGCATCCAATGCACGACCTGGGCGGCTTCTTCGCCAAGCCGCGTCCGTTCCTGTCGGGCGATTTCGTCACCACCGAAGCGGGCACCGGTCTGGTCCATATGGCGCCCGACCATGGCGAGGACGACTTCCTGCTGTGCAAGGAACATGCGATCGACCCCGTATTCGCGGTCACCGACGACGGACGCTATCGCGAGGACTGGCTGTGGCTCGGTGGCCAGGGCTCGGTGATCAACAGCAAGTTCAACGCGCCGGACGGGCCGATCTGCAGCGATCTCGAGGCCGCCGGCGGATTGTTCGCCGCCTCCGCCGACTTCCAGCATAGCTACCCGCACAGCTGGCGCTCCAAGGCCAAGATCATCTTTCGCTGCACGCCGCAGTGGTTCATCGCCATGGATCGGCCGGTCCACCAATTCGGCGGCATGACGCTGCGCAATATCGCGCTCGATGCGATCGATGGCACGCGCTGGGTGCCGCAGCGCTCCAGGAACCGGATCGGCTCGATGGTCGAAGGCCGTCCGGATTGGGTGATCAGCCGCCAGCGCGCCTGGGGGGTGCCGATTGCCCTCTATGTACACCGGCGCACAGGCCAATATCTGACGGATTCGCATGTCAATGCGCGCATCATCGAGGCGTTCAGGGCAGGCGGAGCGGATGCCTGGTTCATGGCCGACCACCAGGCGATGCTGGGCAATGAGCATAGCCTGGCGGACTATGACATCGTCACGGACATCCTGGACGTCTGGTTCGATTCGGGTTCGACCCATGCCTATGTAGTCGAGCAGCGTTACGGCGCGGGAACCCGCGCCAATCTCTACGTCGAAGGGTCCGACCAGCATCGCGGCTGGTTCCAGTCCTCGCTGCTGGAAAGCAGTGGCACGCGCGGACGTGCACCCTACGAGGAGGTGCTGACCCACGGCTTTGCGCTCGACCAGAACGGGCGCAAGATGTCCAAGAGCGTGGGCAATTCGGTCGATCCGATGAAGGTCATCGATGATGCCGGCGCCGACATCCTGCGCCTCTGGGTCGCGTCGACCGATTATTTCGAGGACGTGCGGATCGGCAAGGAAGTGCTGGCCGGCACGTCGGATGCCTATCGCAAGCTCAGGAACAGCTTCCGCTATCTGCTGGGCGCACTGGCCGGCTTCACCGACGCCGAACGGGTCGATCCGAAGGACATGCCCGAACTCGAGCGCTGGGTGCTGCATCGGCTTGCCGAGCTCGACGTCGAGCTGAAGGAAGCGGCCGAGGATTATGAGTTCAACCGCTACAGTCGGTTGATCACCGGCTTTGCCAATGACGACCTGTCCGCCTTCTTCTTCGATATCCGCAAGGACAGTCTCTATTGCGATGCGCCCGGCGCACCCACGCGGCGCGCCTATCGAACTGTGCTCGATCATCTGTTCCACGCGCTGGTGCGCTGGGTGAGCCCCATCCTCTGCTTCACCGCCGAGGAAGTCTGGCTGAGCCGCTACCCTGAAGGTTCGTCGGTGCACCTGGAGACCTGGCCGCGGATCGATCCCGACTGGATCGACACGCCGCTTGCCCAGCGCTGGGCGGCTGCGCGCACCGTGCGTGCCGAGGTCTTTGCCAAGCTCGAACAGCTGCGGCGCGACAAGGTGATCGGCTCGAGCCTGGAGGCACGTGTCACCATGCTGCTCGACGGCAATAGCTTCGTGCATACCGAAGGCCTCGACTGGGCCGAAATTCTGATCGTTGGCAGTGCCGAGGCCAAAGAGGCGACCCCCGAGCCGGCCGTCCCGACCGGACTGCCGCATGCCATCTCGGTGCTGGTCGATGTCGAGCGCACGACCGACAAGAAGTGCGGCCGCTGCTGGCGCCATCTGCCGGACGTCGCGGACGAGGGCGACCTGTGCACGCGCTGCGCGGAGGTCGTCCATGCTTAAGCTCCCGCCCGGCGGCCCGTATCGGAAGCTCGGCTATCCGCTCGCCATTGTGATTTTCCTGGTGGACCAGTTCGCCAAATGGATCGTCACCTATCCGTTGCAGCTGCAGCAGCGCCAGGTGATCGATCTGCTGCCGATTTTCCGCCTCCAATGGGTCCCCAACACTGGCGTTTCCATGGGCCTGTTGACGGCCAACAGCGAAATCGGCCGCTGGCTCCTGGTCGCCTTGACTGCCGGGCTTTCAATCGGGGTGACGCTGTGGTTGTGGCGCGAACGAAATAGGGATGATGCGATCGCGCTCGGCGCGATTCTGGGCGGTGCATTGGGGAATATCGTCGATCGCACGCGCCTCGGCTATGTGGTTGATTATGCCGATTTGCATTTCGGCAGCATCAGCCCCTTTTTGGTCTTCAATGTTGGCGATGCTGCGATTACCATCGGCGTCCTGTTGTTGATCGTTCGCGCCTTGTTTGCGCGCGAGGGGAAATCTGGGAAGGAAGTCGAGGATGCGTAGGGTACCCGTGGTTTTGGGCGCGACGGTCGTGGCGCTGCTGCTGGCAGGCTGCAGCAGCAATCCGCTCAAGCGTTCGCGGCCGGACGAATTCGCCGTCGCCCGCCAGCAGCCGCTGATCGTTCCTCCCGACTTCGGGCTTGTCCCGCCCAAGGCCGGCGAACCGGCGACCGCGACGGCCGACAGCCGAGTCCAGGCTCAGCAGGCGCTGTTCGGTGGCCCGGCGCCCCGCAGCCCGGTCGAGACCCAGGTGCTGAAGGATGCCGGCGCCGATCGGGCCGATCCGGGCGCCCGCTCGGTGGTCGGGGATCCCAACACGCCGGTAGTGGACAAGGGGGCTACGACCCAGACGATCATCAACGCCCCGGCCACGACCTCTGGCCAGGAAGCGACCGTCAGCACTCCGAAATAAGCTGCTATTGCGGCGTTAGCCGTTCCTTAGCGTCCGCCGCGCTATCTGGCGCACATGCGCCACCAATGGCCCATTGAAAAGCAGCCGGAGAGCAGCAGCGGCAATCGGCAGCTTGCCGAGCTGCACCACCTGCTCACGCTGGTTCAGGAAATTGCCGGAGAAATTGCTTCGTCAGGTGATGCGCTGAGCGAGATAGCTCGCATCAGCAGCGCCTATGCCGCCGCGCCGCCGATGGAGCAGCGCCGCTTCGACGAAGCTGCCGCTGAAACTGCCGTTTGGGTGGCGGTCGGTATGAAGGCTCTCACGGGCAGCCATCATCCTCCACGCGCAGCCGCCAAGCGGCTGGCTGACGAACTGGCTCGCGCAATCAAGCGCCTGGCCAAAATCGTCTCGTCCTGAACGCCTCGGGCGGCACGGTCACCGCCTTCTGCGCCCGCCTCCCATCCTCATCTTCTGAGTCTTGCCGTAGCGCATCTTGCGCGTGCCAGGCTTGCCTTCGGTCGAATGGGCGCGCACCGGGGCCTTACGCTCATGCTCCGGCAGCCCGAGTTCGTCCGCTTCGAGGCGGCGGATCTCGTCGCGCAGGCGGCCGGCCTCCTCAAATTCGAGATCGGCGGCCGCCTTGCGCATGCGCTGCTCCAGCTCTTCGATGTAAGCGCGCAGATTGTGGCCGACCAGGTGCGGCGTCTCCTCGTCGCCAGTGTCGATCAGCACAGCATCGCGGTTCGACACGTCGGCGAGGATATCGGCGATGTTGCGCTTGATGGTGGTCGGCGTGATGCCGTTCGCTTCGTTGAAGGCGTGCTGCTTTTCGCGCCGCCGGTCGGTCTCGCGCAGCGCCCGCTCCATCGATCCGGTGATCCGATCAGCATAGAGGATGACTCGCCCCTCCACGTTGCGCGCGGCGCGGCCGATGGTCTGGATCAGCGAGGTTTCCGAACGCAGGAAGCCCTCCTTGTCGGCGTCGAGGATCGCGACCAGGCCGCACTCCGGAATGTCGAGACCTTCGCGCAACAGGTTGATGCCGACCAGCACATCATAGACGCCGAGCCGTAGGTCGCGGATCAGCTCGATGCGCTCCAGCGTCTCGACGTCCGAGTGCATGTAGCGGACCTTGAGGCCCGCCTCGTGCAGGAACTCGGTGAGGTCCTCGGCCATGCGCTTGGTGAGCGTGGTCACCAGCGTGCGATAGCCTTTGCGCGCCGTCTCCTTGGCTTCGAAGATCAAATCGTCGACCTGATCTTCGACCGGCTTGATCGTCACCGGGGGATCAATCAGCCCCGTCGGGCGGATGACCTGCTCTGAGAAGACGCCGCCGGTCTGCTCCAGCTCCCACGGGCCGGGCGTGGCCGAGACGGCAAAGGTCTGCGGCCGCATCGCATCCCATTCGTTGAACCTGAGCGGCCGGTTGTCGATGCAGCTCGGCAGGCGGAAGCCATATTCGGCGAGGGTGATCTTGCGGCGATGGTCGCCGCGTGCCATCGCGCCGATCTGCGGCACCGTCTGGTGGCTCTCGTCGACGAACAGCAGCGCATTCTCAGGCAGATATTCGAACAGGGTCGGCGGCGGCTCGCCGGGCAGGCGGCCGGTGAGGAAGCGGCTGTAATTTTCGATCCCGGCGCACGAGCCGGTGGCGGCGATCATCTCCAAGTCGAAATTGGTGCGCTGCTCGAGCCTTTGCGCCTCCAGCAGCTTGCCCTCGGCGGTGAGCTCTTTCAGCCGCTCAGCGAGCTCGTGCTTGATCGCCTCCATCGCCTGCTTGAGCGTCGGGCCGGGCGTCACATAGTGCGAATTGGCATAGACCTTCACGCGGTCGAGGCTGGCCGCCTTCTTGCCGGTCAGCGGATCGAACTCGACAATCTCCTCGATCTCGTCGCCGAAGAAGCTCACTCGCCAGGCGGTGTCCTCATAATGCGAGGGGAAGATCTCCAGATTGTCGCCGCGCACCCGGAAATTGCCGCGCGCGAAGCTCTGGTCGTTGCGCCGGTACTGAAGCGCGACCAGCTTGCGCACGATCTCGCGCTGGTCGACCACATCGCCCTTCTTCAGCGCGAAGGTCATCGCCGAATAGGTCTCGACCGAGCCGATGCCGTAGAGACAGGAAACGGACGCAACGATTACGACGTCGTCGCGCTCCAGCAGCGATCGCGTGGCCGAGTGGCGCATCCGATCGATCGCCTCGTTCACCGAGCTTTCCTTCTCGATATAGGTGTCGGTGCGGGGAACGTAGGCCTCGGGCTGATAATAATCGTAGTAGCTGACGAAATATTCGACCGCATTGTCGGGGAAGAAGCTCTTGAACTCGCCGTAAAGCTGGGCCGCGAGGATCTTGTTCGGTGCAAGGACGAGCGCGGGCCGCTGCAGCTGCTCGATCACCTTGGCCATGGTGAAGGTCTTGCCCGATCCGGTGACGCCGAGCAGCACTTGGGTCTGCTCGCCCTGACCGGCCTGCTCGACCAGCTCGGCAATGGCGCCGGGCTGGTCGCCGGCCGGCGCATAGTCGGAGACCAGCACGAACGGTTTGCCGCCCTCGGCTTTCTCCGGCCGCTGCGGACGATGCGGTACGAAGCTGCCGGCGGTATCGGGCTCGTCGAGCCCGGTTCTGATCGCGATAGGCATGGTCCCTATATGGCCACACTGAGCGCGGAGCGCTACTTCCGGCCAAGTGAGAGTGATCGTGGTCATCAACCAGGGTGGAGGAAGCGCCGCCCGCGAAGAAGAAGCGCGGCGTGTTCTCAAAGCGGCGGGAGTGGATGCCGAGTGCACCGTCGCGGCGCCGGATGGGCTGCGAACCGCTTTCGAAGCGGCCGCGCGCCGGGCCCCTGATGCGATCATCGCGGCCGGCGGCGATGGCACCATCGGCCTCGGTGCCGCGGTCGCCATCGAATATGACCTGCCGTTCGGCGTACTGCCGATGGGCACCTTCAACCATTTCGCCCGCGATGCCGGCATCCCGCTCGATATCGAAGGCGCCGCCGGCGTGATCGCCGCCGGTCAGACCAGGCGCATCGACGTTGCCGCGGTGAACGGCATCATTTTCGTCAACAACAGTTCCGTCGGACTATATCCGGAAATGATCAGGCAGCGGGATGCGCAGCGGCGTCGGCTCGGCCGAAGCAAGCGGCTGGCGATGCTGATCGCCAGCCTGCGTGCGCTCTACCATTTCAAGCGCCGGCGGCTGACGATTCGGATCGAAGGTGAGCAGCAGCCGATCATCACGCCGTTGCTATTCATCGGCAACAATGACTATGAGATCTCCTTGTTCGCATTGGGCAGGCGTCCAGCGCTCGATCGCGGCGAGCTATGCCTCTATGCCCTCCTTGCGCGGAATCGCCGACAGCTGATTGGTATTGCCTTGCGCCGGCTATTTGGCCGTCTCGATCAGGAGCGCGACTTCATCGGCTTGACCGGTGTGAAGGCGGTGGCGATCGAATCCCCTTATCCCGCTTTGTCGATCTCGGCTGATGGCGAGCGGCTGCACATGGCCACGCCTTTGCGCTACCGCATCCGGCCTGGCGCGCTTCGACTATTGGTACCCGCCTTGGAAGTCGAGGCTAGGGCAGCAGAAGAGACGCGATAGATCGCCGCAAGTAGAGCACTGGTATTAAGCTCTCAGCTCTTCTACATGTCGCCATATGAAGAAACGCACCGCTTATCTGGCTGGACTTGCCGCGGTGGTCGCCGGCGGCGCGCTTGCCGGCACTGCTTATCTGTGGCGGGCCTATCGCCGCACGCGGCCGGTCCGGTTCGAGCTCGACGGATCTAGCTATATTCGTCATCCGGACGGGCACTTCACCTATCCGGGCGGTGTTGCGGTGAGCAGCGCGAAGCTGGAGGAGGTCCGCGCCTATTGGGAATCCATTGCTTCAGGGCGCTAGGCTGAAGCCTGGAGCAGGCCGCGTCTCACGATATTCTTCCTGGTAGAAATCGAACGCCAGCGGTGCTGCCGCGCTTGAGCCGCAGGTGACCGCAATGAGGGTGGTCAGTGTTCCGTGTGCATCGATGCTGCCCGGGGTTTCGCGGCCGATCGCTGGCGTCGAGCCGTCGGCGCAGCGCAGGCGGGCGAGATAGAGGTGCGCTCCGTCGGGACCCGCGACCCGGATCGGATTCTGCAGCGTGCCGAGCGGATAGGCGTTGGCCGCGGCAATCGCCTTGGTCATTTCCTCATCGCTGCTGCCCTGGCCGAAGGCGCGGATCGTATCATGCGGAGCCGGCGATTCCTTGCGGGGCGGAGCGGCAAAAGCGGGGGCGGCGAGGACAGCGGCAAGGCCGAGGAGAATCGGATATCGGTGCATCAGCGGTTAGTGGAAGTCGCGGCTCTTGATGGCAAGGGCCGGTTCGGCCCGCACAGCCGGCAAATGCGGTGAGGGGAGGGTGCGCGGCGGCTGTTTCCAGCGGCCCCGGTCCGGAGCGCCGCCGTGGGTGGCGCCGTCGCCCGGCCCGGTGCGATGGGGAAAGTCCAAAGCACCGACCGAATGGAGCAGCGTGGTCTGGTCGGTGAGCCGATCGGCGATCACATGGATGACATCGCCCTCGCGCTGCAGCTGCCCTTCGACGCTGAGCATCGGTGCGCCATGCACGATGCGGCGATAAGCCTCATATTTGCGCTGCCAGATGATGATATTCGCCACGCCGGTCTCATCCTCGATGGTGACGAAGGTCACATTGCCTTCGCCGGGGCGCTGGCGGACCAGCACGATACCGGCGACCTGCACGCGGCGGCCATCCTTGAGCTGCCTTAGCGCGGCGCAAGGGACGATGCCGTGCCGCTCCAGCTCCGGCCGCAGGAAGGCGAGGGGATGCGCGCGCAGCGACAATTGGACGTTGCGATAATCCTCCACCACCTCGCGCCCAAGGGTCATGGGAGTCAGCGCAACGACTGGTTCGCGGCTATTGGCATCGGCGGCGGCGAACAAGGGCAGGGGCGCTGCGCCAAGCCCGCGCACCTGCCAGAGCGCCTGGCGACGGCTGAGGCCGAAGCAATGGAAGACATCGGCATTGGCCAATTTCTCCAGCGCTGCCACCGGCACACCCGACCGGCGCCAGACATCCTCGATCGAGGTGAACCGCCGCTCCTCGCGGGCGGCGAGGATATGGGCGGCATCCACATTGGCGAGCCCCTTCACCATGCGCAGGCCGAGGCGAAGCACCAATTCCTCCCCAGCGGTTGCTGGGGAGGGGGACCGGCGAATGAGCAGGTCGCCATGTCCCCCGGACATGGCTGAACCGTGCGGGGCACGGTTCACCTGCTCATGGTGGAGGGGTCCTTCGGCCCAAGAACCCCCTCCACCACCCTTCGGGTGGTCCCCCTCCCCGCGAACCGGCGGGGAGGAATTGCATTCCAGCGTACAATCCCACCGGCTCTGCGCGATGCACACCGGGCGTACCTCCACGCCATGCTCCCGCGCATCGCGGACGATCTGGGCGGGGGCGTAGAAGCCCATTGGCTGCGCATTCAACAACGCCGCACAGAACACGTCCGGATGGTGGCACTTCATCCAGGATGAGGCGTAGGCGATCTTGGCGAAGCTGGCGGCGTGGCTTTCCGGAAAGCCGTAGCTGCCGAAGCCTTCGATCTGCTTGAACGTCCGCTCGGCGAAATCCTGGGTGTAGCCATTGCCGATCATGCCGTTGACCAGCTTGTTGCGGAACGCGCTGACCCCGCCGGTATGCTTGAAGGTCGCCATCGAGCGGCGCAGCGCATCGGCCTCGGCCGGGGTGAAGCCCGCTCCGACGATCGCCACCTTCATCGCCTGTTCCTGGAACAGCGGCACGCCGAGAGTCTTCTTCAGCACCTCTTCCAGCTCGGGCTTGGGATATTCCGGCAGTTCCTTCTTCTCGCGTCGGCGCAGATAGGGATGGACCATGTCACCCTGGATCGGCCCGGGTCGCACGATCGCCACTTCGATCACCAGATCGTAGAATTCCTTCGGCTTCATGCGCGGCAGCATGCTCATCTGCGCGCGGCTCTCGATCTGGAAGACGCCGATCGTGTCGGCCTTCTGGATCATCGCATAAGTGACTGGATCGTCTTCCTGCATGACCGGTGAGGCCAGTTCCAGGTCGATCCCCTTATGCTCGCGCAGCAGGTCGAAGGCGCGGCGCATGCAGCCCAGCATGCCGAGGCCGAGCACATCGACCTTCATGAAGCGAAGCGCGTCGATATCGTCCTTGTCCCATTCGATGACGCGCCGGTCGGGCATGGTCGCCGGCGCGATCGGCACCAGATCGTCGAGCCGGTCCTGGGTCAGCACGAAGCCGCCGGGATGCTGGCTGAGGTGCCGCGGCGTGCCGATCAACTGGCGGGCGAGCTCCAGCGTCAGGGCCAGCCGGGGATCGCTGCCGTCCAGATTGAGCTCCTTGAGATGCCGTTCCCCAACGCCCTCGTTCGACCAGCCCCAGGTCTGGCCGGCCAGCGCGCCGGTGAGGTCCTCGGGCAGGCCCAGCGCCTTGCCAACGTCGCGCACCGCGCCGCGCGCGCGGTAGCGGATGACCACGGCGGTGAGCGCGGCATGGTCGCGGCCATAATGGTCGTAGATCCACTGGATCACTTTCTCGCGGCGCTCATGCTCGAAATCGACGTCGATGTCGGGCGGCTCACCCCTCTCGCCCGAGACGAAGCGCTCGAACAGCAGCTCGTGCTTGACCGGATCGATCGAGGTTATGCCGAGCAGGAAGCAGACCACCGAATTGGCCGCCGAGCCCCGGCCCTGGCAGAGGATGTGCTGGTCGCGCGCATAGTCGACGATCGAATGGACCGTCAGGAAATAAGGCGCGTAGCGCAGCTGCTCGATCAGTTGCAGCTCATGGCGGAGCAGCTTTTCATGCGCCGGCGGAAGCCCTTCCGGAAAGCGCTTGGCGGCTGCTGCGCGCACGCGCTTTTCGAGCACCTGTTGCGGATTTTCGCCTGCGCCGACTTCGCTCGGATATTGGTAGCAGAGCTGGTCGAGGTCGAAGCGGCAGCGCTCCACGATCTCTTGTGTGGCGGCGAGCATATGCGGCCAGCGCGCGAACAGCCGCGCCATCTCGGCCGCGCCCTTCAGATGCCGGTCGGCGTGGCGCTCGCGCCGGAAGCCGAGCTCGTCGATCGTGCATTTTTCGCGGATCGCGGTGACGACATCCTGCAGCATTCGCCGGTCGGACGAATGGAACAGCACGTCGCCGGTGGCGAGCGGCCGCACGCCGGCGGTGCGCGCCATGCGGTCGAGCTGGTCGATGCGCAGCTGATCGCGAGGCCGGCGCTGATAGGCAATGGCGGCATAGGCACGGTCGCCGAAAATCTCCGCGAGCCGCTCCAGCGCCTGCGCGGCGGCCGCATCGGCGCGATCGGTGACCAGCGCGGCGATCAGTCCCCCCGACAAAGCGGCGACCTCGTCCCAGCCGATCCGGCATTCGCTCTTGCCGAGCCATTTCTCATCGACCCTTTGCTGCGGCCGGCCCTGGGTCAGAAGCCGCGTCAGCCGCGACCAGGCGGCGCGGTCCTGCGGATAGACCAGCAGGCTCTCGCCGGAAGCAAGATCGAGCCGGCATCCCGCCACCAGCCGCACGCCGGTCATCTTCGCCGCTTCCCAGGCGCGCACCATGCCCGCGACGCTGTTGCGATCGACGATGCCGAGCGCCTCGATGCCCAGATTGGCTGCCGTCGCGAACAGCTCCTCGCAGGAAGAAGCGCCGCGCAGGAAGCTGAAATGGCTGGTGACCTGTAGTTCGGCGTAGCTCATCTCATTCCTCCCCTGCGGTTGCAGGGGAGGGGGACCGCGCGTAGCGCGGTGGAGGCACCCTTCCTTCCGAAGAACCCCCTCCACCGCCATCGGCGGTCATTGCCGCCGCCGGCCTGTCCCCCGGACAGGCCAGGAAGCGGCGAGCAATCCCCACGAACCCGTGGGGAGGAAATTTTAGGGCCAAGCCCAAAAATCACCCGAACACCCCGTGCAGGTACCAGCTCAGATCGCCGGTGCGGACATCGACCCCATCGCCGCGGCGGAACAGCCAGAAGCGGGCGCCGCTTTCATCCTCGACCTGGAAATAATCCCGTACCGCCTGCGCTTCGCCGCGATGCTTCCACCATTCGCCGTAGATGCGTTCCGGCCCGTCGGCGCGGCGCACGACATGGGTCTTACCCCGCCAGGTGAAGCGGCGCGGCGGGCCATCGGGCAGCAGCGCCACGACCTGCTCGACGGGCTCTGGCCGGCTCAGCAGCCGCGCCGGCCGCGGCCAGTCGGGTGGCCAAGCCACCGCAGGATCGAGCGGCGCAACGCGCCTGAGGCTGCGTTCGGGCACATCGCTTTCGATCGCACTCATCTTGAACAGCCGGCGCGGCCCCAGCCGTCCGGTGAGGCGATCGATCAGCGGCACCAGGTCGGGCACGGCCTGCTCGCCGCTCCAGCCGCTGTCGATCGGCTGCGGAGCCAGCGGCTCGCCGCGGCCCCCCCCCGCCGCTCGCGCTCCTCGCGC
>Ga0081539_10005535_pt1 | contig 12807 bp, 9 predicted proteins | sample TabmetS4T2R2_FD_71023 | JGI IMG/M metagenome (GOLD analysis project Ga0081539, IMG submission 71023) | Tabebuia heterophylla rhizosphere microbial communities from the University of Puerto Rico - S4T2R2 | ecosystem: Host-associated > Plants > Roots > Rhizosphere ...
TGGAACACATCCTTCACGCCGGGGATCGTCTTGGTCTTGCTCGCATCGAAGCTGGCTACCTTGCCGCCGAACACAGGACAGCGACTGACCGCCGCGTAGACGAGGCCCTGCGGACGCGCGTCGAGGCCGAACATCGCCTTGGCGGTGACCTTGTCGCGTGTGTCGAGCCGCTTCACCGCCTTGCCGATCACCGTGTATTGCTTGGGATCCTTGAGCGTGACGTTCGCCGGCACGGGCAGCTTCGACGCCGCATCGGCAATCGCGCCGTAGTTGATCCGCTGGTTCGTGGCCGGATTGATCACGAAGCCGTTTTCCGCTCGCAGCTGCGATGGGTTGGCGTTCCACTGCTGTGCCGCCGCGGCGATGAGCATCTGTCTCGCCTGTGCCCCGGCCTTCCGCAGTGGATCCCAGCTCGTACGAATGGCCATGCTGCCGACCGTCGTCTGGTGACCGAAGGACGCCGGATCGACCGGCGCCACCTCCATCTTTACCTTGCTCCAGTCGACTTCCAGCTCCTCGCCCAGCATCTGCGAACACGCCGTCGTCGGACCCTGCCCCATCTCGCTCTTCGGGATGAAGAAGGTGACGCTGTCGTCGGTGCCGATGCGGATGTAGGCGTTCGGTTTGCCTTCGGGAGGCGGCCCGAAGAGTCCCCCACCGCCACCCTGTGCCTCAGCCTGCCGGATGGGGAGGACGAACCCGACGACCAGTCCGCCAGTGGCGGCAAGGAAACCGCGCCGATCGAGTTTGAACGTCGTCATGCCCGTCCTCCCTGCGTCTTGATCTCGGAGGCGCGATGAATCGCCGCTCTGATCTGCGAATAGGTGCCGCAGCGGCAGATGTTGCCGCGCATGGCGCGATCGATCTCGGCATCAGTCGGCTTCGGCGTCCGCTCGAGGAGCGCCGCCGCCGACATCATCTGTCCCGACTGGCAGTAGCCGCACTGCGGGACGTCGATCTCGATCCAGGCGGCCTGCACCGGATGACTGCCATCGCCTGACAAACCTTCGACGGTCGTCACGCGCTTGCCGGCCACGGCCTGCGCCTGCGTCTGACACGCGCGCACCGCAGTGCCGTCCAGATGAACCGTGCAGGCGCCGCACGCGGCAATACCGCAGCCGAACTTGGTGCCGGTCAGCCCAAGCGTGTCGCGCAGGACCCAGAGCAGCGGCATCTGTGGCTCGACGTCCACGGAGGCCGGCTGGCCGTTCAGCGTAAATCGGATATTCATGAGTTCTTCTCGTTCGGATCGTTCGGCGCTGCCCCTCGAAGATGCGGCGCGGACCTTTATGGTCCGCGGAAGGCGCGTTCGAACAGGCTCGTTATTCTAACGGTCGCTGGACACGGCCTCAAGAACGCGGACCGTAAAGGTCCGCGCCGCATGGCAGGGGGTCATTTCGTCAGCAAGGCCGGCCAATTGAGGACCACATTGATGCCCTGGCGGGCGGTTTCCGGGGCTGGCATCAGCAGATAGACGCGTTGATGGTCGCGCGACAGGTCGGCAACGCTTCCGGGCGTTCGCGTCTGCGCCAGGAAGTCGCCGGGCAGCTGAAAGAGCATGCGTGGCACACCAACGGTGAACGTCGGCGACGTGCTCACGTCGGCGGACATCAGCTTTCCCTCGGCGTCCACGAACACGAGCTCCTTGCCGTCGGCACGCCAGCGGGCCAGGCCGAGGCTCCCTCGCGACACGAGCGTCTTTCCACCAGTTGGGGCGCCGTTCCATCCTGGAGCGAACGGCTGAACGTAGATCTCCTGTCGACCCGATTCGTTCGAAACGTAGGCAACCCATCGGCTGTCGGGGGACACGTACGCGCCAAACTCGTTGGCCGGCGTCTGGACGACCGCAATCGGCTGACGTGTGGCGGCCGTCGTTTCCGGATCGACCGGCAGGGCAAACACGTCGCCGCCGCGCGAGTAGACGAGAAACCGCCCATCCGACGTCCAGTCGGTGAGCAATACGCCGGGACCGCCGTCGAATCTGTAGAGCAACTGTTCCGTTCCCGCTCCGTCAGCCGATTTGACGTAGAGCTCCGAAAACCCTCCGTCGGGCAATCGCTGCCAGGCGATCCGTTTGGCGTCGGGAGACCACACGGGCTGTACGTCGCCGCGGCTATCGAACGTCAATCGAATACTGGCGTCGCGTTGAACGTCCGTGATCCACACGTCGGTATTGTTGGCGTTCTGCGGGTCGGATCGCGCCGTGGCTGCGCGCGTGCCGTCGGGCGACATTTTGATCAGTCCGTATCGCGCCAACTCCGACGCCGCACCTATCCATTTGCCCTGGCGATCGAACCACGCGAGCTGCCGCGCACCAGTCGCCACCGAGTTGGTCCTGTAGGCCAGCGTGCCTCCCCCGGTGACCGAGTAATATGCGCCGCTGAACGTGGCGCCGTTGACCAGCCCGAGTTGATCGATCACTGGCGTGGGATCACCTGTCAGCTGCTGATTTCCCACGTCGAACGATTGCGCCAGGAGCGTTCCTTCGCGCACGAAGAGCAGCCATCCATCTCCTCCAGGCGCCGCACCGGGCACAAACGTCGCGCCAAAGTCGGTGGTCAGTACAGGTGTTTTCGACTGCTCCTCCGGTTTCACGTCGATCGAGCCGAGGAGCACGTTCCGCTTCCCAGGCGCCCCGCCGTGCGAATAGAGGAAATGCCGGCCGTCCGGCAGCAGGACCACACCGACATGCGCCAATTCCTGGCGTGTCGCATCGACCTTGGTCACGAATCTGGGCTCGCCACCGGTCGCAGACACCAGCAGGATGCCATTCAAGGATCCGAGCAAGATGGTTCCGTCGCCGCCCCACGTTCCGGTCGCCGCAAGAACCGGAAGGTCGGCCATCGTCTGTGCGGGTCCGCCCGAGGTATCGACACGTTTCAATTGCGGTTTCGGCGGAGGCGTCGCGAATGCGAGAAAGCGGCTGTCGGGGGACCAGAAGATCGTGTCGATGCTGGCGGGCACTTCCACTGCCGTAAGCGGCTGTGCTGTCAGCGAATCGAAGGAATGGACCCAGAGTCGCGGCACCCGGTCGGTGCCGATCGCGGAATACGCGAGCTTCTGTCCGTCTGGCGACACGGCAAAGATCCCGTTTTGCGTGTAGCTCACATTCGGAGGCAGCGTCGTCGTGAACCGCACCAGCCGAGGAGCTGCCGGCTGCTGCCGGAAATAGAGAAACGCGAGGCTCGCGGCCGTGACGGCGAGCACGCCCACCGCCGCAGCTGCGATCCACAGCGCCCTGCGGTCGCCGCTGAGGGCACTCGTGCCCGGCGACGCACCCGCCGCCGCTTCGCTGGTCCCATCGAGCAGCAGGAGCGCGTCCGCAACGTCGCGCAGCCGTCGTTTCGGATCCTTTTCGAGGCAGCGCCGCAGCATGGGCCGCACGATCGGCGGCACGCGCGAGAGGTCCGGTTCGTGAGTTACGACCGAGGCCATCACGTCGGTCGTCGTATCACCCGCGAACAGCTTCGCGCCGGTCAGCATTTCGTAGAGCACGACACCGAATGCCCACACGTCCGCGCGCCTGTCGACCGGCTTGCCCCTCACCTGCTCCGGCGCCATGTAGGCCGGAGTGCCGACGATCAGGCCAATGCCGCTGCCGCTTTGCGCGATCGTCATCTCGTCGTCTGTGGCCGCCACCGCAGCGTGTTTGGCGAGACCGAAGTCGAGCAGCTTGATCGTGCCGTCGGGTGTGATCTTCACGTTGCCGGGCTTCAGATCGCGATGGACGATGCCCTTCTCGTGCGCCGCTTCGAGGCCGGCGGCGATCTGCCGCGCAATAGCCAGTGCTTCGTCGAACGGAATCGGCCCGTGCTTCAGACGATCGGCGAGCGTCGGCCCCTCGACCAGCTCCATGACGATCGCGTGATCCTCGATGCCGTACACCGCTGCGATATTGGGATGATTCAGCGAGGCGAGCACGTGCGCTTCGCGCGAGACCCCGGCCAGCCGCGCGGGGTCCGCGGCCAACGCCGGCGAAATCACCTTCAGTGCTACGTCGCGGCCCAGCTTGGTGTCGGTGGCGCGATACACCTCGCCCATGCCGCCTTGCCCGAGCTTGGCACCGATGCGGTAGTGCGCGATCGAATCTGTCATCAGGTGCCGCGATCCTAGCACTCACCCAAACCCTCTCGACTTCTCGGCGCCAGCCGTGGAAAATCGGCGCAATGGAAACAACGGACCGGACCAACGGGGGCCAGTCGAGCGTCCCTTCTCTGATCAATGAATTCCGCACGCAGGAGGATGCCCACCGCGCGCAGACGCGCGAGCTGGCGCGTCTACAGCAGGAAGTGTTCACGACGGCGGCGCGCGAAGCCAACGACATCGTGTCCACAGCGCGCGGGGAGGTTCGCCGCGTCATCCTGCAGGCCAGGCGCGATCTGCTGATGCTGGCGGCGCAGGTGGACGTCATCGGCAACATGGCGACCGACGGGGCCGCGCCGCCGGAAGGCACGCCGCGAACGCTCTCGGCCGCACGCCAGGATCTGAGGCAGGTGCTGCACGAAGCCGGACAGGAATTTCAGACCGTCACCAACTACGCGCAGGCGCTCCAGTCGCAAACCGCTCAATTCCAGGCGCTGCCTGCTGCCGACGCGCCGCCGGAACCGTCGGCGATTCCGGTGCAGCCGAGTCCGTGGGACGACATTCAACCAGCGAAGGCTGCGGCAGATGACGGCACCTTCCCTGTGGCCACGACCACGGCGCGTGGCACGCGTACGTTTGTCGTCGCATTCGCTCTGGTTGGACTGGCGGTCGTCGCCGGCACGCTATGGTGGATGGCACAGTCGCGAGACGCAGGCAGCGGCGCTGCTCCGGTTGCGACATCGCCGCCCTCGGCGCCGCCGAACGCTCCAGCCGAGCCCGCAACGCCCGCAGCGGCTCCGCCTGCCGCGGAGCCGCCGGCACCTCCCGCGCCCTCGCTGTCCGTGGACGTGCAAAGGCAGGCGTGGATTCGCCTTGTGCAGGACGGTCGGGTGGTGGTCGAGCGGCTTGCGCAACCAGGAGACACCTTTCGGATTACCGACGCTCGCCAGGTCTCGATTCGTTCGGGCGACGCGGGCGCGGTGCTCATATCGATCAACGGTGGCGAGGCGATGCCGCTCGGACGCGACGGTCAGGTCCTGACCCGCACGATCGTGTTGAACGAGACCGAATCGCCCACACCGGCCACTCCACCGGTCCAGCCACAGAACGACGTCAAGCCGACAACGCCCGCAACCCCGCCCGCGGCTCCGTCGGCCGCCGCCATCCCGCCGGTTGATGTCGCGGAACGGTCGCCATCACCGATAGCCGCAACGGCGCCGCTGCCGGAGCCACGCGACGAGCCGCCAGTCGTCGCATCGCGGGCTGCTGCCACTCCACCGCCGCAGCGCGACGTACCCGCCGCGACCGCCGGCACGGCCGCTGCGCCTCCAGCGCCAGCAGCGCCCAATGCGCAAGCCGAGATTGCACGGGTGGCGGAACGCTGGCTCGACGCGTATTACCGGCAGGACCGCGCGGCGATGGCCTCGTTGTCCGCTCCGCAACTGATCCTCTCGGACGAGCGGGTGAACGCCGAGCGCATGCCGCCGGGACTTTCGATCCGTCGTGATATCCAGGACGCGAAGGTCAGCATCTTCGGCAGCGATGCGCTGTACGTGGCGCGCGTGACGGAGCGCCTGGAGACGGCGCCCGCCGGCAGTACTCCGGGCGCCTTCGTGTCGCAGATGTGGACGATGCGCGACGGCGCGTGGCGCCTGACGAATGTGAGGATCGTCAGTGCGGTGAGCGTGGGCAGGTCGGTTCGATGACGGTAGCCCGGGCCTTGTCAGGCCCGGTTCAATTCCGGCACTCGAAACTCCTCGCATCCTGCGGATCTCCCGCTCCCTTGTAGTGCGCGTGCTGCGGATACGCACACAGCGGACGACTCCGACCCGGAAACGCGCGACCGGTCGCGGTGACGGCGTCGGGCGGAGTTCCCTTCTCGACCCAATCGACGAGCGGCGTGAGCAGATCGAACGTATCGAGCGCGGCCGGTCCGCCACTGCAATGACCCATCCCGGGTGACAGGAACAAGCGGCTCCAGTTCCTCACCGCGTCCGCGCCGCCGTTCGCTGCACCCAACCGCTCGTAATAGCCGACCGTATCCTGTGCCGAGAACCACGGGTCGCTCACCCCGTGGTAGAAGAGCAGCTTGCCTCCGTGACCGGTGAACGTGTTCAGGTTGGTCCAGCTCCACGTGTCGGCGATGATCGCCTGCGGGTTCGCATCGGCCGCGCGCGCTTCCTTGTCGACGTCCTGTTGCAGCGAAGCCGGTCCACCGACCGGGGGGCCGGCGCCGTGCAGAATGCCAGGGATGCCGGGGCCACCTTGTCCGCCCGCGGCGATCCCGGTGTCGAAGTAGAAGCCGGGATACACCTGATTGCCTTTGGAATCCTTCGGACCGGCGAACGTCTTCGCCACCGCCTGTGCCTGCGCTGACGACAGACATCCTTCTGCTTTCGCGCCCTTGCAGACCAGCGTCGCGGGATCGAACGTGCAGCTCCGTTGATCGAAGATCATTCCATCCTTCAGCCCATCGTTGGCGTCACAGGCGTTGACGATGCCGTCGACGATGGTCTTGCGATCGGCGTCGGAGAACGCCTGCGCGGTCAGCGGTTTGCCGGACGGATCCTTCGGCGCGATCTGATTGAGCGCGACGACCGACGATCGCAGCGCGAGATTTGAATGGCTCGTGCGCATCGCGGGTGCGCCGGCAACGATCCCGTCGAAATACGTGGGATAGCGCTGCGCCATCAGCATCGCTTCGCGGCCGCCGGTGGAGCAGCCGACGAAGTAGCTGTGATCGGCCGGCTTGCCGTAGTGTCGCGCGACAAGGTCCTTGGCGAGCGCGGCGACGCGGCCGATGGCGACGAACGCGAAATCGAGCGCCGCCTGCTGATCCTGCATGAACGCACCGTCGAACGCCGTGGTGCTTTGATGGCCGGTGTCGGTGCTGACCACGGCGAAGCCGCGCCCCAGCGCAGGCATGCCGCCGGCCATCTGGCCACCGAACGGCGCGGCAACCCGTCCGTTCAGACCGCCGCCACCCATCATCAGGAAGCGCCCGCTCCAGGCTTGCGGCAACGCCAGCGCGAAGCCAATCCCGTACTGTCCGCCAACGCCCTGACGCCGATCGATCACGCCGTCGAGACGACAGTACGCCGGCAACTGCGCGGGCGTCGCAGCGGCAGCTCCTGGTCCCGGCGCTGGTGCTGGCCCGGCGGCAAACCATTGGGCGTTCGTGATGGTCACAGCCGGCACCTGCAGCGCCTTCAACTCCGCGCACTTCTCGGCCCCGACATTCACGGACGTTTGCGCGCCGGCGAACGCGGTCGTGCCGATGAGCACACTGATGGCAATCGCAACTCTTCGCATCTGTCTGCCGCTCTTACTGCGGTCGCCGGAACAGTCCGACGTAGACGGCCTTGCCGAGCACGTGCCCCTGCATCGCCTTCATCACCGCCGTGCGGGTTTCCCACGCGTCGGCGCCGGCCGGCAGATCGATCTTCGTGTCGAGCGCGTACACCTCGAACGTGTAGTGGTGCAAGGGTCCCGTCGCCGGTGCGCCCGGTCCGCGATACTCGGCGCCGCTCGCGCTGATCTGGCGGCTGCCGTCGGGCAGCTCGGCGCCTTTCGGCATCCCTTCACGGAATCCGGTGGACGTGCCGGGAATGTTCCACACGAGCCAGTGCACTTGATCTTCAGTGGTGCGCATGCGCGCCACGTCCGGGTCGTGCATGTGGAACACGAAGCTCACCGTGTTCGGCGGCACGTTGCTCCAGGTCAGCGCCGGTGACACCTGCTCGCCAGCCTGTGTGTATTTCGCCGGGATCACGCCGCCGTCGGGGAATGCTGTCGTGGTCAGCGCCATTGGCGGCGGCGCCGGGCCTCGACCGCCCTGGCCCCCAGCCGGCGCCTGACCCTGCGCGGTGACAACGCCACACATCATCGCCGACATCACGCCTGCACACACGAACCGGAGCATTCGCATCAGGTCCTCCCAGATGATTCGAGGCGATATGGTACCGCGCTCCGGTGTCGGTGCGATACTGCCTCGCGCTGGCCGGTGCAATGCTTCGTTCCCTGGTCGGTGCAACGCCCGGCTTCGCCGGTGTCGGTGCAATGTACTCTGCCGCTGGTCCGTGCAATGCCGACTTGGCTGGTCGGTGCGGTTGCCCGGCTCCACGCGTCTGCAGTGACACGCAAGCCGCTTGATTCGCGATCACGTCAAATTGCTGGAGCATGCCTCACATGGTCGATGAGTCCACGAGAGACATCCGACACGCCTTCCGTCTGCTGCGCCGGAATCCGGGGTTCACGGCAGTCGTCCTCAGCACGCTCGGTCTTGCCATGGGCGCCACGCTGACGATCTTCACCATCGTCGACGCGTGGATGTTACGGCCGCTGAACTTCCCACGTGCTGACCGGCTGGTGGTGGCGTTTGCCGCCGCGCCAGAGCGCCCAGCGGAGCCAGCGGTCTGGATGCCGTATCGCGCGTATCTCGCGTGGAAAGAGAACAGCCGGTCGTTCACACGCCTCGCCGCAGCGTTCATGCAGGAGGCGTCGATCACGAGCAACGGGCGAACCGAGGGGTTGCTCGGACTGCGTGTGACGCCTGAATTGTTCGAGACGCTCGGCGTGGCGCCGATGCTGGGTCGACCGTTCACGGCGACCGACACGGCCAGCGCACCGTCGGTCGTTCTCGGCTACGGGTTCTGGGAACGACAGTTTGGCGGATCGTCGAACATCGTGGGCACCACCATCTCACTCAGCGGCGTGCCGCACCTCGTCGTCGGCATCCTGCCGCGCGACGTCGATTTCCGTCTCCTCGACATGCGGTTCGATTTCTGGGTGCCGATCAGGCAGACCGACGCCGGTTATCAGACGGGAGGGATCGCGCCGGTGTCGATCGTCGGACGCTTGCGCGACGACGTCGGCATCGAGGCGGCGACCGGTGAGGTCGCGGCGATTACTCGTCGGACCGAATCTGCATATGCGGAGAACTTCAACCGGTTCGTCGTCAACCTGACATCGCTGCAGGCCGACAACGTGCGGTCGGTTCGCTCCACGCTGCTGACGTGCGCCGCCGGATCGGCGGGACTTCTTCTCATCGCCGCGATCAACGTGGGAACCCTGCTGCTCGGGCGCGGTTTGACGCGCGTCCGCGAATCGTCCATCCGGGTTGCGCTCGGATCAGGACGCCATCGCGTCGCGCGACAGTTCCTCACCGAGAGCGCCGTCATTGCCGCGCTCGGTGCGCTGATCGGACTCGCGCTTGCCGCGGTGGGCACGCGTCTCTTCATCGCATGGAATCCGCTTGGCGCACTGCCGGCCAACGCGATCGGACTCGATTGGCGCATCGTATTTGTGGCGACCGCGCTGATCGCGTTGACCACGATGGTCTGCGGTGCGGTGCCGGCCGTGCGCATCTCGGCCGTCAATCCGGCAGATGCGCTGCGGAGCGGAGGGTATTCGGCCACCGCGACACGTGGCCACCGTGCGCAAAGCGGCATGTTGGTCGCGCAGATGGCCGCGTCGATTGTGTTGCTCGTCGCGACGATGCTGCTGGCCCGTACTTTTGGCCGATTGAACGCGGAGCCGCTTGGATTCGATCCGTCGAGACTGACGATCGCATCGGTGGCGCTTCCGCTCGACACATTCGACTCGAGCGAGAAGCGAAACCGCTTCTATCAGGATCTCGCAGAGAAAGTGAGCGTCATGCCAGGCGTGCGCGCAGCGGCCGCCAGTACATCGCGACCGCTGGTGAGCGGACCTCCAGTCACGGTGTACAGGACGGCTGCCAACGATCCCGATGCGCCCCGCATCAGCGCCCAGGACGTCAGCGCGACCTTCTTTCCTGTCATGCGGATCCCGATCGTAGCCGGGCGCGCCTTCGATTCCAGCGATGCCGCAACGAGTGCGCCGGTTGCCATTCTGAATGCACGCGCGGCGAGCGATCTGTTCGGCAGCCCTGTTGCCGCGATCGGCCGTCGTGTTCGCCTGAATCAGGAGCCGTGGCGAGAGGTCGTCGGCGTCGTCGGAAACGTGCGGGCCACCTTCTTCAACACGCTCGCGTGGCGGACCGATCCGATCGTGTATCGCCCCGCATCCCAGGGATTCAGCGGCGCCCTCAGTCCGACCGCCACCGGCTTCGGCTTCGAGCTGCACGTTCGCGCGGATCGCCAGGTCACGTTCGACGAGTTGCGGCGCGCGATCCTGTCCGTGCACCCGCGTGCGAGCATCGGCGAGCTGAGAAGTGCCCCGGAACTGATCGGAGAGGCCACGCGACAGCCCACGTTCCGCATGACGCTGCTGTCCTGGTTCGCAGTCGCGAGCCTGCTCCTGGCGGGCCTCGGCGTCTACGGTGTCGTGGCTCAGGGCGTGACGCAGCGTCTGCGGGAATTCGCGATCCGTGTGGCTGTGGGCGCGCAGCCCCACCACGTCGTCCGCAGCGTCGTCTGGCCTGCCGTCATCGCCGCGATCGCGGGAGTGATTGGAGGGAGCGTCGTGGTCGCCATGCTCGGCAGCGCACTCACGAGCGTGTTGTACGGCGTGAGACCCACCGATCCGGCCGCGGTCGCCGCGGCGGCCATGGCGCTGCTCACTGTGGTCGTTGTGGCGGCTTCTGTGCCCGGTGTGCGTGCTGCACGCGTGCAGCCCATCGTCATCCTGCGCGGAGAGTAGTCGAGCTCGCTTGTGTTCGAGGCGGGGCGAGCCTCTATAGGTCGCCAACGCGGACCATAAAGGTCCGCGCCGCTGTTCGAACAACTGAGCTCGTGTCGAGTTTTCAATTCACGTCTGCTCCGTCGACGCGATCCACTTCGGTTCGGGCGCCTCCGCCGGCCTTGCCAGATCATCGAGCAGCGCCGCGACGTCCGTGTGCGCGCTGACGATGGCGCGGTTCTGCGGATTGAGGAATCCCTCAGCCACCGCCCGATCGAACAGCGCGAGCAGCGGATCGTAGAAGCCGCGGACGTTAAGCAGACCGCAGCGCTTCCGGTGCAGCCCGAGCTGCGTCCACGTCAGCACCTCGCAGAACTCTTCGAAGGTCCCGAACCCGCCAGGCAGCGCGAGGAACGCATCGGAGAGCTCCGCCATCATCGCCTTCCGCTCGTGCATCGAGGGCACGACGCGGAGATCGGGCAGTCGCTCGTGCGCAACCTCGCGCGCCACGAGCGCGTGCGGAATGACGCCGATGACATGTCCGCCGAGGGCGAGCATCGCATCCGCGAGGACACCCATCAGCCCGACGTTCCCGCCGCCGTAGACGAGCCCGATCCCGCGACGGACGAGCTCACGCGCCAGTTCCTCGGCCGCTTCGCGATAGGCGCTGTGAATGCCGGTGCTCGACCCGCAGAAGACGCAGACGCGATTGAGAATCATCCGGGTAAGCCAGACGTCGAAGGCATGTGACCAGGGCCGCGCCGGGCGGCCCTACGAGTTTACGCAACCTGCACGCGTCGCGGTGCTAGACTGGTTAACGATTGGTTGATTTCTGGAGTCCCCATGGCCACCGTCACCGCATTCGAAGCCAAGACCCGGTTCGGCGAACTTCTCGAGCGAGTATCCAGGGGCGAGGAGGTCGTGATTACGCGCCATGACAAGCCGGTCGCGCGCCTGGTGCCGGAGGGCCCACAACGGCTTGACGACGTCCGTCGGAGCGTCGAGGGGCTGCGGGCGCTCCAGCACCGGATTCGACGACGGTCGAAAGCTCAGCTCTCGGATCGCGAGGTGCGCGAGTCGATCGACCACGGCCGTCTGTGACGGGAGCATTCGTCGCGGACGCGTCGGTGGCGGTCGCGTGGGTCCACCCCGCGCAGGCGACGAGCCAGACTGAAGCCATGCTGGATGCCATCGCCGACGGTGCCACGCTCGAAGTACCGTCGCTGTGGCCGTTGGAGGTGGCAAACGCCCTGATCGTCCTTGTTCGTCGAAAGAAGCTCCGCGAAGACGAGCGGCAGGTGGCCCTGGGATGGCTTCGGGGGCTTCGCCTGCGGATCGACGAACAGATGGCGTCCCTGGCCTTTGCGCGCCTGTCCGAGCTGGCCGCGACGCACCACCTCTCCGTCTACGACGCGGCATACCTGGAGTTGGCACAACGCCGCGCGCTTGTGTTGGGCTGCAAAGACGGTCCCTTGCGGATGGCCGCAACGACCGTGGGCGTCAGCGTGTGGGAGTGACGCGACGAAGGGCCTGACTTCTGTTATCCTATCGCCGCACGCCGATGAAAGCCCCTCGCTGACCACGTTCGGTCCTTCCCCTTGTCATTAGCCGCCTGACGCGGCATTCCCGTTCGTTCGCTAGACAGCAGTCTGTCCGTGCATCGATGGCTCGGTTGCGTCGCTTCGCAACGAAGCCCGGCTGCGCGATCGGCGCGACGGTTCCGGAGGTCTCTCGTGTCTGAAATGGCAATCGAGGTTGACAGCCTCGTCAAAGTATTCCGGCGCAAACGCTGGCGGTCCGGAAACGACGTCCGCGCCGTCGACGGTCTGAGCTTCTCCGTCCGCCGCGGCGAGATCTTTGGACTGCTGGGACCGAACGGCGCCGGCAAGACCACGACGCTGCGGATCCTGACGACGCTGGTCAGACCCACTGAAGGTACCGCTCGCGTCCTCGGTCATGACGTCGTCCGGCACGCCCTCGACGTCCGCCGGCGGATCGTCGTCGTGATCCAGGAGCAGGCGGCGGAGCTGCTGCTGTCGGTGCGCGACAACCTGCTGACGTTCGCCCGCTTTCACGGATTGTCGGGACGTGAGATCAGGCGCCGTGCGGACGACGTGCTCGAGA
>Ga0081539_10005536_pt1 | contig 12806 bp, 12 predicted proteins | sample TabmetS4T2R2_FD_71023 | JGI IMG/M metagenome (GOLD analysis project Ga0081539, IMG submission 71023) | Tabebuia heterophylla rhizosphere microbial communities from the University of Puerto Rico - S4T2R2 | ecosystem: Host-associated > Plants > Roots > Rhizosphere ...
CCGTGCAGTTCGTCTACCGGGCGCACGCTCTCGACAAGGTCGAGATGCTCGCCAGGATCCTGCAGGCCGAGGGCCGCGGGCTGACGATCATCTTCAGCCGGACGAAGCGGACGGCGGCCAAGGTCGCCGAGGAGCTCGGCGAGCGCGGTTTCGCCGCCGCCGCCATCCACGGCGACCTCGGGCAGGGCGCCCGCGAGCAGGCGCTGCGGGCGTTCCGCAACGGCAAGGTCGACGTGCTCGTGGCGACCGACGTCGCCGCGCGCGGGATCGACGTCGAGGACGTCACGCACGTGATCAACTACCAGTGCCCGGAGGACGAGAAGACCTACCTCCACCGGATCGGCCGCACCGGCCGGGCCGGCAACACGGGCACCGCGGTGACCTTCGTCGACTGGGACGACCTGCCGCGCTGGGGCCTGATCGACAAGGCGCTCGACCTCGGCATCCCCGAACCGCAGGAGACGTACTCGACGTCGCCGCACTTCTTCGACGACCTGACCATCCCGGCGGCCGTCACCGGCACCCTGCCGAAGGCCGAGCGCACGCGCGCCGGGCTGGCGGCGGAGGAGGTCGAGGACCTCGGCGAGACCGGGCGCGGCGCCGCCCGGGGGCCGGGCGGCGGGCGCGGGTCGCGGTCCTCCACCGGCCGGTCGCGGTCCGAGCGCGGCGGCCGGGGCGCGTTGTCCCGGGCCCACGTGGACGACGTGACGGCGCCGCCGGGCGAGGAGGGCGGCGCCCGCCGCCGCCCGCCGCGGCAGCGCCGCCGGACGCGCGGCGGGATGCCGATCGAGGCCGTCGCCGACGGCACGGCCGGCGAGAGCGCGGCACCGGAGCCGGCGGCCGTGGCGGCGTCGTCGTCGCCCGCGGGCGAGGACGGCGCGGAGCGGCCGCGCCGTCGCCGCCGCCGAGGCGGCCGAGGCCGCGGCGGGAGCGGCGCGCCGGCCGCGGAGGCCACGGCGTCGGAGCCGGCGGCCGTCAACGACTGACGCGACTCGCGCCGAGTGTGGGGGCAAACGGCGGTCATGAGGCTCTCATGACCGCCGTTTGCCCCACACTCGCGCCGGAAGGCCGTCAGGGTTTCGCCGCAACCGGCTTCTTGCGGGGCTTCTGATCTCGTTTCGAACTCGACTTGTGGTTCGGCCGCCAGGCGGCCATGAGCTCGCCCGCCGCCTGCCGGTAGGCCTGGGCGCCGGAGGAGCGCCGCGCGGAGCGCAGGATCGACGTCCCCATGCCCGCGGCCTCGGCGAAGCGCACCGAGCGCGGGATCGGGGTGAGGACCGGCAGGTCGTAGCGCTCGCCGACGTCCGCGAGCACGGCGCGCCCGTGAGCGGTGCGCGCGTCGAACATCGTCGGCAGGAGGCCGCGGACGGTGAGGCCGGGGTTCAGCAGGCGCCGGACGTCGGCGACGGTGTCGAGGAGCTGCCCGACGCCGCGGTGGCTGAGCATCTCGCACTGGACCGGGACGACGACCTCGTCGGCCGCGGCGAGCGCGTTGATCGTCAGCAGGCCGAGGGACGGCGTGCAGTCGAGGAGCACCACGTCGTAGCGGTCCCGGACCGGCTCGAGCGCCGTCCGCAGGACGCGCTCGCGCTCCTCGACCGGCAGCAGCATGGCCTCGGCGCCGGAGAGATCGATCGTGGCCGGGAGCAGGTCGAAGCCGTCCAGGCGGAGGGTCACGGCGTCGGCGGCGACGCCGTCCAGCAGGAGGTCGGCGACCGAGAGCTCCACGTCCTCGGGGTCGACGCCGAGGGAGAACGTGAGGCACGCCTGGGCGTCGAGGTCGACGAGCAGGGTGTCGAGCCGGGCCTCGGCGAACGCGGCCCCGAGCGAGACGACGGAGGTCGTCTTGGCCACGCCCCCCTTCTGGTTGGCAAGGGCGACGACACGCCCCACGGGCTCACCTCCTCACACGGCACCCAGGTGCGAGCCTAGGGGTTCGACGCGCAGGTGCGCCCCCGCGGGCGGGCCGGCCGCCGTCGAGGCGGGCAAGCACCGACTGCTCGACCGGATCCGTGCCCCTCGCCTGGCCGAGATCCGGCGGCAGCGGCGTTACACCCGGATCGCTTGACTTGCCAGTGCGGATGCCTCGTCCGTCGACCTGCGTGCCGCCGCGCCACGCGCCAACCTGGAGACGTGCACTCGGCGCTCGGACGGGACGGCGGCATCCGGGTACGCGCTGTCCGGGCCGGCGGAGCCATGGAGGTCACCGGGGTGAAGCGGACGCCGCCACGCGGCGTGGACGGTCCGGCGGAGAGCCACGCGCACGGGCTGTTCGGGCCGCGCAGCGTGACCTGGCGCCTGCACGCCGACCCCCTGCTCGGCATCGCCGCCCTGAGCTCGCTCACCCTGCGTTGCCTGCACCCGGCCGGCGTCGCCGCCGTCCTCGCCACCGCCCGGATCGGCGACGAGCCCTGGGACCGCCTCACCCGCACCCTCCGCTACGTCGGCGTCACGACGTTCGGCGACACGGCCGAGGCGTTCATGGCCGCGGCGCGCCTGCGTTCGGTGAACGCCCAGGTGGTCGGCGTCGCGGACGGCGGCCGCTACCGCGGTGACGATCCCGACGTCCTGCTCTGGACGCACTGCTGCCAGACGTCGTCGTTCCTCGAGATCGTCCGCCGCGGTGGTCTCCACCTGAGCCCCGAGGAGCAGGACGCGTACGTCGAGGAGCAGGTCCGCCTCGCCGCCCTGCTCGGCCTCGAGCCGGACGACGTGCCCGCCGACCGCGCGGGCCTGGTCCGCTACCTGCACCGCATGCGGCCGCGGCTGTCGCTGACGCCGGGCGCGCGGCGGTTCGTCGCCGCCGTGGTGACGCCGCCGCTGCCCGACGTCATGTCGCTGATCGACCGGTCACGACCGCCGTGGGCACCGGTCGCCGGCCTCGCGTTCGCCGCGCTGCCGTCGTGGGCCCGCAAGCTCTACGACCTGCCGTTCCGCAGCGGCCCGGCGGCACTCGGCCCGGCCGCCACGACCGTGGCGCTGCACTCGCTCCGCGAGAGCCTGCTGACGCCGGGCTGAGAGGCCGGACCTGCGGGATCAGACCGGGAGGGCGGCCGGGCCCGACCGGGACGCCCGCCCCAGCAGGGCGTCGAGCAGCGTCAGGACGTCGTCCCGCCGCGGGAGCGTCCACCCGGTCCCGCGCGGCCGCGCCAGCCAGGTCGCCGGCTCGCCGCCCGGGCCGAGGCTCGGCGGCAGCATGATCCACGACCCCTCGCCGTGGACGAGGACGTCGCCGTCCGGCACGACCTGGCCCCGGCCGCCGGGCGCGGTCAGCAGGAACCACCGCGAGCCGGAGGCGATCACCGGCCCGAGGTTCGACCGCGCGTCGAGCCGCATCGCGAGCATGCGGCCCGTCGCGGCCGGGACGTCGACGACGTCGCACGCCTCGCCGGTCGGCACGAGGACGGCGTACGGCCGCCGCCGCCAGCGGGCCGCCACCGCCTCCGGGTGGCGGAGCGCCTGCTCGGCCAGCCCGTCCACGAACGCCGGGGACTCGCCGTACGCGGGGACGCCGGCACCGGGCCGCCGCACCGCCGGATGGGGTCCGGTGCGGCCGCATCCGGTCAGGTCGCAGACGAAGCGCCGGTCGGCGCCCGACCACCAGGCGCCGGGCACGATCGGCCAGCCCGCCACCGCCGCGCTGACCGCCGTGCGCACCAGCGCGCGGCGATATCGCAGAGCCGCGACTCCGCCGCCAGGACGTATCGCCATGTGTGTGTCACCTCTGTCGTCGGTCCCGGGAAGCCCGGACCTCGAACACAGTACACCGACTCGGTGACCGATTCACGATGTTCGAGAGTTCGATTTCTCAGGACCTGTCACTCCACAGCGGCGCCGGGTGGCGCCTGACCCAACCATGTCCCATCTCGTCGCTTGTGGTGTTCGTATGATTACCGTAAGTGCAGATCCTCTCGCCACCCAGGCGCCGCGCGGCGGGAGCGCCGCGCCGTCGAAGCAGCCCGCGCCGTCCCAGCGCCGGTAGCCTCGGCGGGTGGCACGGGCCCTGCAGGTTGCCGTGTGCGGTCCGGCCGACTGCACCGACACCGAGGCCGCGCGCGCCGAACGGATCGGCCGGCGCCTCGCGGCGGCCGGCGCCGTCGTCGTCTGCGGCGGAGGTGGCGGCGTGATGGGCGCCGCAGCCCGCGGCGCGCGCGAGGCCGGCGGCGTCGTCGTCGGCGTCGGGCCGGGCGCCGACCGCCGCGACGCCTCCCCCGACCTCACGGTCTCGCTGGCCACGAACCTCGGCCAGGCCCGCAACGCGGTCATCGTCTGGAGCGCGGACGCCGTCGTCGCCGTCGGCGGCTCCTGGGGCACGCTCAGCGAGATCGCGCTCGCCCGGCGCCGCGGCGTGCCGGTCGTCCGCCTCGGCGGCTGGCAGCTCCGGGACGCCGCGGGCGAGCCGCTCGGCGGGTTCCTCGACGCCGTCACCGCGGACGAGGCGGTCAGCCTCGCCCTGCGCGCCGCCGCGACGTTCGCCTCGTCACCGGCCGAGCCGGCCGGGCCGGCCGAGCCCGAGGAGCCGGCGGAGCCGGCCCAGCCCGAGGAGCCGGCGGCGAGGGACGGCGACCTCAGCGCGGGCTGAGGCCCGCCCAGGGCTCGATCTCGGGCGCCGCGGCCTGGCCCTCCGGGCAGTGCCGCCGCCAGTCGCACCAGGAGCACGCCGGCGAGGTGATCGGCGGGAACACCGCGTCCGCCCGCGACCCGAACGCCTCGCCCCGTGCGTACGCGGCGTCCGCCCGCGCGGCGTCCGCCCCGATCGACTCGGCCTCGGCGATCTTGCGCTCCAGCCCCTCCGGCGTGTGGTCGGCGGCGGCCACCGTTCCGGTCGGCAGGTGGTGCAGCTCGACCCGGCTGCACGGCCGCCGCAGCGTGCGCCGCGCGGCGACGGCGTAGACGGCGAGCGCGAGGCTCGACCGGGCGTCGGCCTCGTCGGGCTCGTGCCGCCCGGTCTTGTAGTCGACGATCGCGAGCGTGTCGCCGCGGGCGTCGATCCGGTCGACGCGGCCGGACAGCACCAGCGTCCGGGTCGGCGTCGACACCGTGCGCTCCACGCCGACCGGCTCGGCGCCGGGGTCGACGCACCCGAGGTACTCGCCCACCCACGTGACGGCGCGCTCCCTGGCAGCGGCCGACTGCGCCTCGTCGCGGAAGCCCTCGGTCAGCCAGCGGCGGCGGACCGCCGCCATGCCGGCGCGCGGCGTCCGCTGCGCGAACGGCAGCGCCCACCAGTCGGCGAGCGCCGAGTGGACCGCGGCGCCGACGCTGTTGTGCGCCCACGGCGGACCCTTCGGCGGCATCGGCCGGTCCAGGTAGGCGAACCGGTAGCGGCGCGGGCAGTCCAGCCAGGTCAGGAGCCGGGTCGGCGTCGCCGGGTACAGCCGGACCGGCATCCCGGCCAGCTCCTGCTGGACGTGCCGGGCCTGCGGCGGCCGCTCGCCCCCCGTCGCCGCCCGGCTGCCGGGACCACCGGCACCGCCGGCACCGCCGGCACCGCCGGCGCCGACCGCCCCCGGGCCGCCGACCGGCGCGGTCACGGCCGCACCACCTCGGTGCCCGTGGCCTGGTCGACGATCTCGGCCAGCGCCGCGGGGGACGTCGTGAACTCGCCGAGCCGGTTGAGCTTGCCGGCGCCGTGGTAGTCGCTGGAGCCGGTCATCACCAGGCCGAGCTCGCGCGCCATCCCGCGCAGCGCCTCGCGGTCGGCGGGGTCGTGGTCGCGGTGGTCGACCTCGAGGCCGCCGAGGCCGACGGCGGCCAGCCGCTCGATCACACGGTCCGGGACCAGCCGGCCGCGGTGCCCGGCGCGCGGGTGCGCCATCACCGGCACGCCGCCGGCGTCGCGGATCGCCCGGACGACGACGGCGGCCTCGGGCGCGTGGTGCGGGCGGTAGTAGCGGGAGCCGGAGTGCAGGACGGTGGCGAACGCCTCGTCGCGCGAGGCGACCAGGCCACGGGCGACCATCGCGTCGGCGATGTGCGGGCGGCCGACCGTCGCGTCGTCGCCGACGTGCTCGAGCACGTGCTCCCAGAGCAGGTCGTAGTCGGCGCCGATGTGCCGGACCATGCGCCGGGCGCGGTCGACGCGGTCGTCGCGGGTGAGCGCCAGCTCGGCCAGCAGCGCCGGGTGCTCGGGGTCGTGAAGGTAGGACAGCATGTGGACGCCGATGCCGTTCGACCGGCACGAGATCTCCGCGCCGGGGACCAGGGCGACGCCCACCTCCCGCGCCGCCGCGGCCGCCTCCGCCCAGCCCGCCGTCGTGTCGTGGTCGGTGAGCGCGACGGTGTCGAGCCCGGCCACGGCCGCCGCGCGCACGACGTCGCCCGGCGCGTCGGTGCCGTCCGAGGCGGTCGAGTGCACGTGCAGGTCGATCGCCACCTCCCCAGCCTACGAGCCGCCCCCGACCCCTCCGGCGACAGCCACGCGACGACGTTACGGGTGGGCACGCTGTGACGTCGTGCCCGCTCAGCGGGCACGCTGTGACGTTGTGCCCGCTCGGCGGGCACGCTGTGACGTCGTGCCCGCCGATCCGCGCGGCGGTGCGTCGCCCGGCAGCGGGCTGTTCACTACGATGCGTACGTGATGGTTGCCCAAAGTGATCGGATCCTCGATCGCCTGCGGGCGCCCCTGCCGGTGGTCGACGACGTCCTCCGGCCGCGAGACAACGCGATCGGGCTGCTGCGGCTCGGGTTCGCGCTCGTCGTCGTCGTCTCGCACTGCTGGCCGCTCGGCCGCGGCGAGCCGGACCCGCTGACGGCGCTCAGCCACGGGCAGACCGACGCCGGCGCGATGGCGGTCGCCGGGTTCTTCGCCCTCTCCGGCCTGCTCGTCACCCGCAGCGCGCTGCGCTGCTCGCCGGGCCGCTTCGCCTGGCACCGTGCGCTGCGCATCCTGCCCGGCTTCTGGGCCTGCCTGCTGGCGACGACGCTCGCCCTCGGGCCGCTGCTGTGGTGGGTTCGCAACGGGTCCGTCGCGGGCTACGGGGCCACCGACCCGAGCCCGCTCGGGTACCTCACCGGCAACTGGTTCACCGCGATGCGGCAGTGGGGCATCGGCGACCTGCTGACGACGACGCCGTACGGCCACGAGAAGGGCTACGGCGTCCTCAACGGCTCGCTCTGGACGCTCCGTTACGAGCTGTTCTGCTACCTCGCCGTCGGCCTGCTGGCCGCGGCCGGCGTCGCCGGCGCCGTGCGGCGCCGGCCCACGGTCGTGTGCGCGCTGGCCGGCGTCGTCTACGGCATGGTGCTGCTCGACTGGCTGGCCGGCGACCGGTGGGGCACCTCGACCAGCCTGCTGCCGGACCTGCACGGCGTCCCGCTGCTCGGCGACCTCCGCGGGCGGGCGCTGTTCGGGTTCCTGCTGGTGTTCGGGATCGGCGCGGTCGCGGCCGTGAGGCCGGACCGGTTCCCGGTCAGCACCCGGCTGGCCGCGGTCGCCGCGCTCGTCGTGCCGGCGACGTTCGCGGCCGGCGGCTGGGGCGTCGCGGGCGCGCCGGCGTTCGCCTACCTCACGCTGTACGCCGGGCTGCGCGCGCCGCGGCGCGTCGCGGCGCTGAGCCCGCGGGCGGACCTGTCGTACGGCGTCTACATCTACGCGTTCCCGATCCAGCAGGTCCTCGCGCTGCTGCACCTGCAGCGCCTGGGGCTGCTGCCGTTCGCCGTGCTGTCCCTGGCCGGCGCCCTGGCGGCCGGCTGGGTGTCGTGGCACGCCGTCGAGCGGCCGGCGCTGCGGCTCAAGGACGTCGCGGCGCCGGCGCTGCCGCGGACCGCGCCGCGCGTGGGCCCGCGGCACGCGGCCGCCGGAGCGGCGGCGGGCCGGCCGCCGGCCGTCCCGACGTCAGCTGATGATCAGCCGCAGCCCGCGGCGGGCCGCGCGGTGACGCTGCCGGCGCCGCGAGCGGCGGCCGGCGAGCACCGGCAGGTCGTGGCGCCACACCCCGGCCACGGCCTCGTAGGTCACGCGGACCCCGGCGCCCTTGACGTCGCCGCCCTTGCGGCGGCGGCCGGCGAGCCGCATGCCCGCCTTCTCCATCACCCGGCGGCTGGCCACGTGCCCGGCCAGCGTCTCGCCCTCGACCCGGCGGACGCCGACGTCGTCCAGCAGGTGGTGGAGCAGCGCCCGTAGCGCCTCGGTCGCGTAGCCGAGGTTCTGGCAGTGCTCGGCGATCGTGTAGCCGACGTGGGCGGTGCCGGTCGCCGGGTCGACCCGGCAGCCGATCTCGCCGACGAGCGCACGGTCCGCGCGGCGCAGGATGAAGAACGGCCCGACGTCGCCGGGCGAGGCGCCGTGCTCGGCGTAGGACATCAGGTCCAGGGAGAAGCGCGACGGGTACCCGGGCGCGGGCTCCATGCCGCTCGGCGCGCGTCCGGCGAGCACCTCGCGCGCGGCGGCGGCGTCCACCGGATGCAGCAGCAGGCGCAGGGTGCCGATCGGCGAGCCGGTCCCTCGCGGCGGCACGACCACCGCGCGGGCGTGCGCGTGGACGGCGGCCACCGAGATCTCGGCCGTGTCCGCGCTCACCCCGCGACCTCCTGTCGCCCGCTCCGCCGCCGATCTGTCAGCTCTGTCAGCTCGTCAGCCCGTCAGCCCGTCAGGCGAGCCTGCTCGTGGTCATTCTGGTCTCACCCGAGGCGCGGCGTCATCGCCCCGCACGGCAGGTCGAAGGTGTGTCCCGGGTCACGCAGGTCGATCAGCGGGAACCGGGCGAGCAGGACGGCCGCCGCGGAGGGCGGCCAGGCCAGCAGCCAGAGCCAGTCGCCGAACGCCTCGCCGACGAAGCCGACGCCGTCGCTCATCGGCACCGACCACATCGGGACGTCGTGGCCGGCCGCGTCGATCTTGAAGTGCGCGGGCTCCTGGAGCGCGGCGGAGCGGAGCCGCTCGCCGGCGTCGATGTCCTCCAGACCGGCCAGGCTGGCACCCAGGCCGATGCCCGGCTGCTCGGCGACGAGCAGCAGGTCGGCGACGCGCTCGGTGTCCGCCTCCGGCAGCGGGTTCGGGCCGGAGACGGCGAGCACGCAGGCCACCGGCCCGCTGCGGTCGTCGCCGGCCCAGCGGATGCCGGAGATCAGCCAGCCGTCCGGCAGCGGCCACGGCAGCCAGACCGGCACGTCGGCCTCGCGGGCCAGGCGGCGCACGGCGTCCGGCGTCGGTGCGACCGTGGGGTGCATGGGCACGACGGCGCCGTGGCGCGAGCACGTCCACGTGTTCGCCCACAGTCCCGGCGGCCTGACGGCGTCCCCGCAGCGGGGGCACGTCCGCACGAGGGTCACGCCCGAACGGTTTCGCGCCGAAGGGGTGCTGGTCAAGCCGCCGCGCGGTCTCTATGTGATGGTTCGAACACGATGCGAGATCTTGGATCGACCGATCAGGCGAGGAGGACGCCGGTGACCGGTGCCGAGCGGCACGTCCCGTCGCACGTCCGAGGCGTGGGCGCCGTCGTCCACGACGCCGCCGGCCGCCTGCTCGTCGTCCGCCGCGGGCGGCCGCCGCACGCCGGACTGTGGTCGATCCCGGGCGGCCGGGTGGAGCCGGGCGAGGACGACGCGGCGGCCGTCGTCCGGGAGCTGGCCGAGGAGACCGGGCTGGCGGTGCGGGTCGGCGAGCTGCTCGGCGTCGTCGACCTCGGCACGGAGGCCGGCTCGACCATCGTCGTCCACGACTACCGGTGCACGGTCGTCGGCGGCACGCTCGCCGCGGGCGACGACGCCGCGGCCGCCGCCTGGGTGACGGCGGCGGAGCTGCGCGCCCTCCCGACCACGCCGCGCCTGCTGCCGCTGCTGGCCGAGTGGGGCGCGCTACCGCGCTGAGGCGCCACCCCCATTCCCTTTGGCCGTGATCATGCACGATAGGAACGCGCTCACCTCGTAGAACGCGGTGATCATGCACGATAGGAACGCCGACTCGGGCGCGACGGCTGGCTTCGCGCTCACAGAGGCGTTCCTATCGTGCATGATCACCGCCCGGGGGAAGTACACGATCACGCCGGGGGAAGTGCACGATCACCGCCCGGGGTTGGGGGCCGCCGCCACCTCGCCGCGGGGCGCCGGGCGGCCGGGTTGCTCGCCACCGCGGGCGTCGAGGTAGGACTGCTTCGGCACCATCACCTTCCGCCGGAAGGTGCACACCACGGTGCCGTCCTGCTTGTAGCCGACCGTCTCGACGTGGACGACGCCGCGGTCGTCCTTCGACGTCGACTCCCGCTTGTCGAGCACCGTCGTCTCGCCGTAGATCGTGTCGCCGTGGAACGTCGGCGCCACGTGCCGCAGCGACTCGATCTCGAGGTTCGCGATCGCCTTGCCGGAGACGTCCGGCACCGACATGCCGAGCAGGATCGAGTAGACGTAGTTGCCGACGACGACGTTCCTGCCGAACTGCGTGGTCTCCCCGGCGTAGTGGGCGTCGAGGTGCAGCGGGTGGTGGTTCATCGTCAGGAGGCAGAAGAGGTGGTCGTCGTACTCGGTGACCGTCTTGCCGGGCCAGTGCTTGTAGACGGCGCCGACCTCGAACTCCTCGTAGCTGCGGCCGAACTGCATCGGCGCTGACCTCCTCGTCGCGGGCAGGGTGATGGCGCCATGGTCCCGCCGGCGGCGACGCGACGTCATCGCCGGGCGCGTGGCCTTGCTCACCAGCGGCGCTCACCAGCCGCGGCGCGGGGTCAGGTGCGCCGCGACTCCCCGTGCAGGCCGAGGGCCTCGATGACGTCCTCGACGTTCCGGAACCGCTCGTTCGCCGGCAGCCGCCGCAGCCTCGCGATCACCTCGTCGGGCGCGTCGTTGCCGGCGGCGACGGTGACGAGGCCGTCACGGTCGGCCGGGAACGCCGAGATGCCCAGGAACCGGGCGATCTCGGACCGCGACTCGAGCGCGCCCTCCGACAGCCCCGGCGCCAGGCCGCGCCGGTGCGTGTCGCCCTCGGGCCGCTGCTCGCGCCGCGCCTCGCGGGCCAGGTAGTCGTCCAGGGCGGGGCCGTGCGTGTCGCTCTGATCAGCCATGCCACGTTCCTACCCCGACCGCCCGCGATCGCAACCCGCGCGCGGCCAGGACCGGCCGAAGCCCTTGCCACCCGGTGAGACGATGAGGGACATGAGCGACGCGCCCGAGACCACCCCTTCGGAGCAGCAGGCGGCCGAGGCCGGCCGGCCGGCGGCGGTCGAGCACCGGCAGCGCCCGTCGTCCCCCGCCTTCCGCGCGTTCATCGCCTCCGGCTGGGGCGACCGGCCGTCCGGGCTGCCGGCGCGCCTCGGCTCCGCCGACCACGCCGCCCGGCGCCGCGAGCAGCTCTCGCGCGAGCTGCCCGGCGAGCGCCTCGTGCTGCCGGCCGGCGTCCTGCGCGTCCGCAGCAACGACACCGACTACCGGTTCCGGCCGCACTCCGGGTTCGCGCACCTCACCGGCCTGGGCACGGACCGCGAGCCGGACGCCGTCCTGGTCCTCGAGCCGCGCCGCGACGGCGATCCCGACGGGCCGGGCCACCACGCCGTCCTCTACTTCCGGCCGCGCGCGGAGCGTGACAGCCAGGAGTTCTACGCGGATCCGCGGTACGGCGAGCTGTGGGTCGGCGTCCGGCCCAGCCTGGAAGAGGTGGCGGCCGAGACCGGCCTGGAGGTCCGGCACCTCGAGGAGCTGCCGGAGGCTCTGACGAAGGACGTCGGCGAGGGCGACGGCGCGGTGTCCGTGCGCGTCGTCCGGGGCGCCGACCCCGGCGTCGAGCGGCTGGTCGACGAGGCGCGCGAGAACGCGTCCGTGGCCGCCGACGACGCCGCGACCGCCGACGCCGACCTGGCGCGCATCCTGTCCGAGATCCGCCTGGTCAAGGACGCCTGGGAGATCGGGCAGCTGCGCCTCGCGGTCGAGGCGACGGCGCGCGGCTTCGCCGACATCGTCCGGGCGCTGCCCGAGGCGGTGGCCTCGCGGCGGGGCGAGCGGGTGGTCGAGACCGCGTTCGAGTCCCGCGCCCGGCGCGAGGGCAACGGCGTCGGCTACGACACGATCGCCGCCGCCGGCCCGCACGCCTGCACGCTGCACTGGATCACGAACGACGGGGACGTGTCCGAGGACGACCTGCTCCTCGTCGACGCCGGGGTCGAGGTCGACAGCCTCTACACCGCCGACGTCACGCGGACGCTGCCGGTCTCCGGCACGTTCTCCGAGCCGCAGCTGCGGGTCTACCAGGCGGTGCTGGACGCCGCGGACGCGGCCTTCGCGGCCGCGCGGCCCGGCGTCCGGTTCCGCGACGTGCACGCGGCGGCGATGCGCGTGATCACCGAGCGCCTGCACGAGTGGGGGCTGCTGCCGGGCACCGTGGACGAGTCGCTGGACCCGGAGGGGCAGTTCCACCGGCGCTGGATGGTCCACGGCACCAGCCACCACCTCGGCATCGACGTCCACGACTGCCAGCAGGCCCGGCGCGAGATGTACCTGGACAAGGAGCTGGAGCCGGGCATGGTGTTCACGATCGAGCCGGGGCTGTACTTCCGGTCCGACGACCTGCTCGCGCCGGCGGAGCTGCGCGGCATCGGCGTCCGGATCGAGGACGACGTCGTCGTCACCGAGGACGGCGTCGAGAACCTGTCCGCGATGCTGCCGCGGCAGCCGGTGGAGATCGAGGCCTGGATGGCCTCGCTGCGCTCCTGAGGCGGCCCTGAGGCGCGAGGTCACCCGGGTCCCGGCGCGGATCCCGGGTCGGATTCCGAGGCGGTCGGGGGCGGCGATCGCGGCGATGGCCGTCGTCCTGCCCCTGCTGGCGGCCGGTCCGGTCGCGAGCGCCTGGTGGCGCTACCACAACGCGCGGCCGCCGCTGCTCG
>Ga0081539_10005537_pt1 | contig 12801 bp, 11 predicted proteins | sample TabmetS4T2R2_FD_71023 | JGI IMG/M metagenome (GOLD analysis project Ga0081539, IMG submission 71023) | Tabebuia heterophylla rhizosphere microbial communities from the University of Puerto Rico - S4T2R2 | ecosystem: Host-associated > Plants > Roots > Rhizosphere ...
CGAGGACGTAGCGCATCGGCGGCTCCCCGACCCGGTCCGCGAACCGGGCCGCGAACGCCGCCCGGGAGAGGCCCGCGGTGCGGGCCAGCGCGGTCAGCGTCCAGGGGTGGGCGAGGTCGGCGTGGACGGCGGCCAGCGCGGTCGCGACGTACGGGTCGCGCAGCCCGACGAGCCAGCCGGGGTTCTCGACGGTCTCGGCGGAGTGCCGCAGCGCACGGACCAGGAGCGCGTCGGAGAGCCGCGCCATCACCAGGTCGCTGCCCGGGCCGCCGTCGAACGCCTCGGCCCGCAGCGCCTCGACCAGTGGCGCGAGCCACGGCGCCGGGGCGCCGCCGGTGCCGGCGACGACGATCGTGCGGGGCAGGCCACGCAGCGCGGGGTGGTCCGGCTCCCCGACGACGAACGCGCCGCACATGACGACAGCCGCCGGGTCCGGGCCGCCGGCCTGCAGCCGGGCGCCGGGCGTGCGCCGCGCGAGCTCGAAGCCCGACACCGTCGCGGGCGCCGGGCGGCCCGGCGAGCGCAGCACGTGCGGGTCGCCGCGCGGGAGGATCACGAGGTCACCCGCCTCGAGCGGCTGCACGGCGCCGTCCGGGGGCACCTCCCGGCCGTCGGGCCCGGTGGCGAGCACGAGCTCGCACCGGCCCCCGGTCACCAGGTGGACGCCGCGCAGCCCGGGCCGGTCGAAGCCGACGCGGAACGGCGCGCCCAGCTCGAGCCACCGGTACGCCGCGCTCTCGAACCGCAGCTCGCGGAGGACGGCGCTGAGCAGGTCCCCACCCGGCAGCCCGGCATCCCCACCCTCCGGCATCGGATCCACACCGCCGATTCTCCCCCGGGTTTTGCGCACGGGGCGTCCCTGCGCTCGATAGAAGCGCACGGGGCGTCCCCGTGCGCAAAGAGATGCCGTGGCGGTTCGTGCGTCGACGGGATTGGTGGACGGATTGTTGACAATCTGACTAGTGTCTTCGGACGACCGGGACCAGCTCGGCACCGCTCGGCGCACCGCTTCGGGGAGTTGCGCGGTCGCGTCGACGAGCTCGGCCGGCGAGCCGAGAAGGGACACCGCCCGTGACACCAGCCACCCCGGAAGGCTCGGGCCAGGGATCGCTCCTGGTCGTGAGCGCGCACGCCGGCGACTTCGTCTGGCGGGCCGGCGGCGCGATCGCTGCCGCGGCGGAGCGCGGCGACCGCGTGACCGTCGTCTGCCTCAGCTACGGCGAGCGCGGCGAGTCGGCCCGCGCCTGGCGCGAGGGCCTCGGGCTCGACGAGATCAAGACGCTGCGGCGCGGCGAGGCCGAGCAGGCGGCGGCGACCCTCGGCGCCGACGTCCGGTTCCTCGACGCCGGCGACTACCCGCTGGTGGAGTCGCCCGAGCTCGTCGACCGGCTGGTCGGCGTCTACCGCGACGTGACGCCGACCGTCGTGCTCACCCACACGTTCGCCGACCCCTACAACGGCGACCACCCGGCCGCGGCGCGGATGGCGGTGCAGGCGCGGATCCTGGCGCAGGCGGCGGGCTACGAGGCGCCCGGCGAGCCGCTCGGTGCGCCGCCGGTGTTCCTCTTCGAGCCGCACCAGCCGGAGATGTGCGGCTTCACGCCGGAGGTGCTGCTCGACGTCACCGCGGTGTTCGAGCGCAAGCGGGCGGCGATGGAGGCGCTGACGGCGCAGCAGCACATGTGGGAGTACTACACCGACCTGGCGCGGCGGCGCGGCGTCCAGCTCCGGCGGAACGCCGGCCCCAACCTCGGCCTGGCGCACGGCACGATGGCCGAGGCGTTCATGCGGGTGTACCCACAGGTGACGGGAGTGCTGGCGTGAGGACCGTGGTCGTCACCGACCCGCCGCGCGCGGACCCGGACGTCGCGGCGGCGCTGGGCGAGCTCGGCGTGGCGACCGTGCACGAGACGCTGGGGCGGGCCGGGTACCTCGGGCCGGCGTACCGGCCGGCGTGGGCCGGCGCGCGCGCCGCCGGCACCGCCGTCACGGCGCTGTGCTGGCCGGGCGACAACCTCATGGTCCACGTCGCCGTGGAGCAGTGCCGGCCGGGCGACTTCCTCGTCGTCGCGACGACGTCCGCGTCGGAGGACGGGATGTTCGGCGAGCTGCTCGCGACGTCGCTGCAGCAGCGGGGGGTGCAGGGCGTCGTCGTGGCCGCCGGCGTGCGCGACGTCGCCGAGCTGCGGGAGCTGCGGTTCCCGGCGTGGTCGCGGGCGGTGAGCGCGCAGGGGACGGTGAAGGCCACGCCCGGCGCGGTGAACGTGCCCGTCGTCGTCGGCGGGCAGGGGGTCGCGCCGGGCGACATCGTCGTCGGCGACGACGACGGCGTGGTCGTCGTGCCCCGGCTCGCCGCGGAGGCGGCGCTGGCCGCGGCGCGGGCGCGGGTGGAGAAGGAACAGGCCGCCCGCGAGGCGTTCCGGAACGGCGAGCTAGGCCTGGACCGGTACGACCTGCGGGACCGCCTGGCGGGCCTCGGGATCGAGTACGTGCCCTACGCGGAGTACCGGACCTCGTGACGACGTACGACGACACCGGGGTGCGCTGCACGATGATGCGTGGCGGCACGTCGCGGGGGCTGTACTTCCTCGCGTCGGACCTGCCGGCCGACCCGGCGGAGCGCGGCGACCTGCTGCTGCGGCTGATGGGTACGCCGGACCCGCGGCAGATCGACGGCCTCGGCGGCGCGACGTCGCTGACGAGCAAGGTGGCCGTGGTGTCGCCGTCGCGCGACGACGCCGCGGACGTCGACTACCTGTTCCTGCAGCTCGGCGTCGACGAGCCGACCGTCAGCGACCGGCAGAACTGCGGCAACCTGCTCGCCGGCGTCGGGCCGTTCGCGCTCGAGCGCGGCCTGGTGCGGGCCTCCGGTGACCCGGAGACCGTCCGCATCCGGATGGTCAACTCGGGAAGCGTTGCGGTGGCACGGTTCGCGGCGCCCGGCGGCGCGCCGGAGTACCGCGGCGGGACGGCGATCGACGGCGTCCCGGGCACCGCGGCCCCGGTCTCGCTCGAGTTCACCGGCACCGAGGGGTCGGCCACCGGCAGCCTGCTGCCCACCGGGCGGGTGCGCGACGTCGTCGACGGCGTCGAGGTGACGTGCGTCGACAACGGGATGCCGGTCGTGCTGGCCGAGGCGTCGTCGCTCGGGCTCGCCGGGGACGAGGGCGTCGAGCGGCTGCGCGCGGACGGCGGGCTGCGCGACCGGGTCGACGCGTTGCGGCGCACGGCCGCGCTGGAGATGGGGCTGGGCGACGTCGCCGGCGCGCCGGTCCCGAAGACCGTGCTCGTCGCCCCGCCGCGGGACGGCGGCCAGGTCGCGACCCGCAGCTTCATCCCGGTGCAGCCGCACACCGCGATCGGCGTCCTGGCGGCCGTGAGCGCGGTGACCGGCATGCTCCTGCCCGGCGCGGTCGGGCACGAGCTCCTCGCGGGGCACCCGCCGGGCGGCGTCGTCGACGTCGAGCACCCGACCGGCCACCTGCTGGTGGACGTCGACGTCGACGTGTCCGGCGGCACGTCCGGCGGGCAGGTGCGCGTGCGCCGTTCCGGCGTCGTCCGCACCGCGCGCAAGCTGTTCGACGGCCTCGCGTTCCCCCGAGCCTGACTGGAGAGGACATGCCGCCCCTACACGACGTCGCTCACGTGGCTCACGTCGAGCTGCTCACGCCGGACCCGGACGCCAGCCTCGCGTTCTTCACCCGCTACCTCGGTCTCACCGAGAACGGGGCGAGCGGCGACTCGGTGTTCCTGCACGCCTGGGACGACTACGAGAACGTGACGGTGAAGCTCACCGCGCACTCGACGTCCGGCGTCGGGCGGACCACCCTGCGGGCGAGCTCACCGGACGCGCTGCGACGGCGGGTGGCGGCCGTGGAGGCCGCCGGACTGGGCGTCGGGTGGACCGACGGCGACCCCGGGAACGGTGCGACGTTCGTGTTCCGCGACCCGGACGGTCACGAGCTCGGCATCTACTACGAGACCGAGTGGTACCGGCCGCCGCCGGAGCTCGTGCCGTCGCTGAAGAACCAGGCGGCGGCGTACCCGGGCACGGGCGTCGGCGTCCGGCGGCTGGACCACGTGAACTTCCTCGGCGTCGAGGTGGAGGAGAACCGGGACTTCCTGCGCGACCGGCTGGGTGCGCTGGTGACCGAGCAGATCGTGCTGGACGACGGGTCGACGTCGGGGAGCTGGACGACGTTCACGAACAAGGGGTACGACGCCGTCTACACGCGGGACCGGACGGGAACGCGCGGGCGGCTGCACCACATCGCGTTCGCGACCGACACCCGGGAGCACATCCTGCGGGCCGCGGACCTGGCGCTGGAGCAGGACGTGTTCATCGAGACCGGGCCGCACAAGCACGCCATCCAGCAGACGTTCTTCCTGTACGTCTACGAGCCGGGCGGCAACCGGATCGAGCTGTGCAACGCCGGCGCGCGGCTCGTGCTGGCGCCGGACTGGCAGCCGGTGAACTGGACCGAGGCGGAGCGCGCCAAGGGCCAGGCATGGGGGCTGCAGACGATCGCGTCGTTCCACACGCACGGCACGCCGCCGGTCGACGTGCCCGCACCGTGATCGCGGTCCTCGGCCTCGGCGAGGCGGGTGGGGCGATCTCGCGGGACCTGGTGGCGGCCGGGGCCGACGTCCGGGGGTACGACCCGCTGGTCGGGGCGCCGCCAGGTGTGTCGGCGCGCTCGGACGAGGGCGACGCCGTCCGGGACGCCTCACTCGTGCTGAGCGTGAACAGCGCGCTGGACGCCGAGGACTGCCTGCGTCACGCGCTGCCCTCGCTGCAGCCCGGGACGGTGTGGGCGGATCTCAACACCGCGTCGCCGGGACTGAAGCTGCGGCTGGCGTCGACGGCCGCCGCCCGGGGGGTGGTGGTCGCGGACGTGGCGCTGATGGCACCGGTGCCCGGGCGGGGGCTGCGGACGCCGATGGTCGCGTCCGGTCCCGGGGCGGAGCGGGTTGCGGCGGTCCTGGGCTCGCTCGGCGCGGTCGTCGAGGTCCTGGAGGGACCGCCGGGTGCGGCGATCTCGCGGAAGCTGCTGCGGAGCGTGTTCTACAAGGGCCTCGCGGCCGCCGTCGTGGAGGCGCTGGCGGGGGCGCGGGCCGCCGGCTGCGAGGAGTGGCTGCGGTCGAACCTCGCCGCGGAGCTGGCGGGGTTCGACGAGCGGACGGTGGACCGGCTGGTGGACGGCACGCACCGCCATGCCCGCCGGCGGGCGGAGGAGATGACGGCGGCGGCCGAGCAGCTGCGCGAGCTGGGCGTGCCCCCGCGGGTGGCAGGGGCGGCGGCAGCCCTGCTGACGGAGCTGGCGAGGTAGCGCCGGAGCCGGTTGTCCACAGGTCCGAAGTCTCCGAGAGATCGATGCCTGGTTCACCGAGACCGCCCAGGAGCTGCCCCCGGTGCAGGCCGACAAGCTCTCCCGGCACCTGCTCGCCGTCCTCGACCCGGACGGCGTCGATCGCTTCGACCCGGCCGCGATCGACCGGCGGAAGGTCTCGGTGGTGAGGGACTCGACCGGGATGGTGGTGATCCGCGGGCAGCTCGATCCCGGTCCGGCATCTCCCTCCTGGCGGCGCTGGACCACCTCTCCAAGCCCCGGGCGCGGAGCACGGACGGGGGGCAGCAGGAGCTGCCGATCCGCGACCCCCGCTCGAAGCGGCAACGCAACGCCGACGCCTGCCCGGTGCTCCGGCCGGGGTTCGTTTTTGCACACAGGGCGGCGTTGTGCGCGTCTATCGATCGCAACGCCGCCCCGTGTGCAAAGGAACCCGGCCCGCTGCGTTCTTAGCGCACGGGGACGCCCCGTGCGCATCTACCGATCGCAGGGACGCCCCGTGCGCGACCAAACCCGTGCGGATGTGGGGTGGTCAGGCTGCGGTGTTGTCGGGTGGGTCGCCGCGCACCGACCCGCCCCGCGCGGCACGCCATGAGTGGCCACGAACGGCGGCGTCAGGTGGTCGTGCCGGGGGCGGCCGGGTCGGTTCGTTGCAGGGCCTCGATCACGCTGGCCAGGTGGGCGCGGGCGGCCGCCTCGGCGGCGGCCGCGTCGCGGCGCGCGATCGCGTCGATGATCGCGAGGTGCTCCCCGAGCGAGACCTGCGGGCGGCCGGGCCGCAGCGACAGCCGGAACTGGTGGCGCACGAGCTGCGCGTTGAGCCGGTCGAGGACGGCGTTCGCCACCGGCTGCGCGGAGATCTCCCGGACGCGGCGGTGGAGCTGCCGGTTGCACTCCGAGTACTTCACCGGCTCGCCGTCGGCGACGGCCGTGCGCAGCTGCTCACCGAGCTCCACGAGCGAGGCGATCTCGTCGTCCGTGGCGGCCGTCGCGGCCCGGGCGGCGCACAGGCCCTCCAGGACCATGCGGCACTCGGTGATCGCGACCGCCTCCTCGATCGAGACGACGCGCACGCGCGCCCCGCGGTTCGGGATTCGCTCGACCAGACCCTCCGACGTCAGGTCGATCAGGGCGGCGCGGACGGCGGCTCGGGTGACGCCGTACAGCTCCGCCAGCTCCGCCTCGACGAGCCGCTGGCCGGGCGCGAGGTCGCCGCGCGTCAGGGCGCCACGCAGGGCGTCGGCCGCGATGCGCGCACCGGCGGCGCCCTCCCGGTCGGTCCCCGCCACGCCACCTCCCCACGACTCGGCCATGGAATGTCGACAATATCGTCCACACCCAGGTCGCGAGAAGCAGAGCTACGGTGCCGCCGCCTCCCGCTCCGCGTGGGCCGCGATCAGCGCGACCAGCCGGGGCCAGGCGCCCGCCGGGAGGTCGTGGCCCATCCCCGGGATCGTCACCAGCCGCGAGCCGGGGATCGCCCGCGCCGTCGCCGTCGCGCCGCTCGGGTGGACCATCCGGTCGCGGTCACCGTGGATCACCAGCGTCGGCGCGGTGATCGTCCGCAGCTCCGCCGTCCGGTCGCCGGAGGCGAAGATCGCGGCGAGCTGCCGCGTGGTCCCCTCGGTCGTCGGGTCGCGGTCCCACGCCTCGCCCGCGACGGCGCGCACCGCCTCCTCGTCGAACGGGAACCCGTGCGACCCGATGTGCCGGAACATCCGGACGGCGGCGTCCGTCGCCGCCTGCCGTGTCGTCGGCGGCGGGTCGAGCAGCCGCCGCCAGGTGGACACCGCCGGCCGCCCCGAGCCGCGCGCGCCGGTGTTCGACAGCAGCGACGTCAGCGTCAGCACCCGCTCCGGGTAGTGCGCCGCGAGCGTCTGCGCGATCATCCCGCCCATCGACGCGCCGACGACGTGCGCGGCCGGGAACTCCAGCGCGTCCAGCAGGCCCGCGGCGTCACGCGCCAGGTCGCCGAGGTGGTACTGCCGTGCAGGCATCCGCCCGGTCAGCATGGCGACCAGGGACGGCGGCCGGTGGTCGAGGTGGGTCGAGCGGCCCACGTCGCGATTGTCGAACCGGACGACGCGGAACCCCCGCTCGGCCAGCGACCGGGAGAAGTCGATCGGCCAGGAGTGGAGCTGCTGCCCCAGGCCGGCGACGAGCAGCAGCGGGCGGCCGCCGTCGCCGATCTCCTCGTAGCACAAGGTGATCCCGCGGCCGACGTCCGCGAAACGCTCCCCGGTCACGCGCCCACCGCCGGGACGGCGCCCAGCGCGGACGACGCGGGGCGCGGCGACTCGACGCGCGCCGGCGCCCGCCGCCGGTGCACGACCGCCCGGCCCCCCTTCGCCGGCGCGAACGCGACGCCGCGCGAGTGCCACCGCTCCCCCGGCTCGTAGGTCGTGCGCAGGTCGAGGTCGAGCAGCATCGTCCGCAGGACGACGTCGAGCTCCAGTGAGGCGAACGATGCGCCGATGCATCGCCGGGTGCCGCCGCCGAACGGGATCCACGCGTAGGTGTCCGGCGGCACGCCGACGAACCGGTCTGGGTCGAAGCGGTCCGCGTGGGGAAACACGCTCTCGTCGCGCTGCACGAGGTCGATGCCGACCATCACCGTGTACCCGCGCGGGACCACCCACTCCCCCAGCCGCAGCGACGGCGCGTTCACCCGCCGCGCGGTCGCGATGATCACCGGCCGGGTGCGTTGCACCTCGAGGATCGTCGCCTGCCGCAGCTCGGAACCGCCCGCGTCCGCCTCCGCGACCAGCCGGTTCAGCAGCCGCGGGTGGCGGCGCAGGCGCTCCACGGTCCAGGCCAGCGTCGTCGCCGTCGTCTCGTGGCCGGCGGCCAGCAGCGTCAGCAGCTCGTCCGCGACGTGCCGCCGGGTCATCGGCTGGCCGTCCTCGTACCGGCTCTCCAGCAGCATCGCCAGGACGTCGTCCCGCTCCGACAGGCGCGGGTCGGCGAGCGCGGCGTCGATCATGCCCTCGATCACCTCGTCGTACCGCCGGCGGAACTGCTGGTAGCGCCCGCCGGGGTTCGCGATCCGGGTGAGCACGCCGCTGTCCGGCAGCAGCGCCAGCCGCGAGCCGATCGTGACGATGCGCGGCAGCAGCTCGCGCAGCTCGCCGAGCTCGCGCCCTTCGGCGCCGAAGATCGCCCGCAGGATGATGTTCAGCGTGATCCGCATGAAGGACGGCAGGGTCTCGAACTCGCGGCCCTCCGGCCAGGTCGCGATCTCCCGTCGCGCCTCCTCGACCATGAGGTCCTCGTAGGCGCGCAGCCGCCGGCCGTGGAACGGCGGCGTGAGCAGCTTGCGCCGGCGGCGGTGCTCCTCGCCGTCCAGGTTGAAGATCGACCCGTCGCCCAGCACGCGGCCGAGGTTCGGCTGCACGTTGCCCGCGACCGCCGGCTTGGCCATGAACACCTGCCTGACCAGCGCGGGGTCGCTGACGACGACGACGGGACCGAACGGCCCGACGCGCATCAGGAAGGTGGACCCGTAACGGCGGCGCATGGCGGCGCCGGTGGCGCGCCGCGCGGCGAGCATCGCGAGGCTCTGGACGGTGCCGGGGAGCCGGCTGCCCGGTGGCAGCCGGGGCGGTTCGGCGATGGCGGTGTCGGGCATGGCGCCTCCTCCCCGGAGTCGGGTACTGCGCAGTACCCTGTCGGCGACCGTAACCCGATTCGGTCGCCGGCTCAAGGGTCCGGGGTCTTCGGGAAACGTGATCACCGGCCGGCGGAGTGCCGGTATCGTCCGCCTCCTCGCCGGGTGCACGGAGCCGTTGCAGGGAGCCGCAGAGGGAGCCGCCCGATGGACCACCACGAGTACGCCGGCTTCGACGCGCTGCAGCTCGCGCGCCTGGTCGCCACCGGCGAGACCACCGCGACGCAGCTGCTGGCGGCGGCCCGCAAGCGTGCCCACGAGGTGAACCCCGCCCTCAACGCCGTGGTCCGGTGGCTGGACGACGAGGCCGACGCCCGGGCCGGCGCCGCGCCCGTCGGCCCGTTCGGCGGCGTCCCGTTCCTGCTGAAGGACCTGCGCCAGGGCATCGCCGGCGTCCCGACGTCGTGGGGCACCCGGGCGCTCGCCGCCTGGCGGCCGACCGAGACCGACACCGTCGTGCGGCGGTGGCTGGACGCCGGCCTGGTGATCTTCGGCCAGACGAACACGCCGGAGTTCGGCGCCAAGGGCGTCACCGAGCCGGAGCTGTTCGGCCCGACCCGCAACCCGTGGGACCTGTCCCGGACCCCGGGCGGCTCCTCGGGTGGTGCCGCGGCGGCCGTGGCGGCCGGCATCGTGCCGGTCGCGGGCGCCAGCGACGGCGGCGGGTCGATCCGGATCCCGGCGTCCTGCTGCGGCCTGTTCGGGCTCAAGCCCGGCCGTGGCCTCGTCCCGTCCGGCCCGGCGCGCGGCGAGGGTTTCCACGGCGCGGCGACGGACGGCGTCATCTCCCGCTCGGTGCGCGACACGGCCGCGATGCTCGACGTCCTGCGCGGCGCCGACCCCGAGGCGCCGTACCTGCCGTCGGCGGGCGGCGGGCCGTTCCTGGACGAGGTGGGCCGCCCGCCGGGCCGCCTGCGGATCGGCGTCCAGACCGAGTCGCGGCTGAACCCGGAGCCGCACCCGGCCGCCGCCGCGGCGGTGGCGGACGCCGCCGAGCTGCTGACCGAGCTCGGGCACGAGGTGGTGACGGCGCGCGTCGACTACGACGACGCCGACCTCGCCCGGGACTTCCTGCTGCCGTGGTTCGTCGCGGCGGCGGTCCAGGTCGAGGCCGTGGCGGCGACGGTCGGGCTGCGCCGCCGCCTCGGCCGGGTCCCGCGCGACGGGTTCGAGCTGGACACCCGGGTGATGGCCGCGATCGGCCGCGCCACGCCGGCGATCCGGTACGGTGCGGCGCTCGAGCGGTGGCACGGTTACGTCCGGGCGCTCAGCGCCTTCCACCGCGAGCACGACCTGCTGCTGACGCCGACGACGGCCACGCCGCCCCCGGCGATCGGGGCGCTGGACATCACGCGCGCCGAGCGCGTCGGCGCGGAGGTCGCGCTCGCGCTCGGCGCCGGCGGGCTGCTCGGGCGGCTCGGCATCGTCGAGCGAGCGGTGCAGCGCAACCTGGGCTGGGTCCCGTACACGCAGCTGGCGAACCTGACCGGCCGGCCGGCGGCCAGCGTCCCGCTGTACTGGACGGCCGACGGCCTGCCGATGGGGGTCCAGTTCGTCGCCCCGCTCGGCGGCGAGGGCCGGCTGCTGCGCCTGGCGGCACAGCTGGAGAGCGCACGCCCCTGGGCCGACCGCCGCCCACCGGAACCGTTCCCGGGGAGCGGTAACGCGTCGAGTGTGGGGCAAACCGCGGTTCTGAACGGCCCATGACCGCGGATTGCCCCACACTCGACGCGCTGCGGGTCAGCGGTTCCGCGCCTCCCAGGTGAAGCCGATGCCGCCGCTGCGGCCCTGGGCCGCGTTGTCGTCCTGGAGCGTGTAGGTGAACCGGTACACGGCCGTGTCCCCCGCGCCGGCCGGGGCGAACGACCCGAGCCCGTTGCCGAAGTTCGTCGCGCCCGCGGCGAAGCCGGCCAGCGTCCCGGTGTAGAGCGTGCCGGTCGGCACGAAGGCGCCGCAGCCGCCCGCGAACGAGCCGCCGGTGCCCTCCTCGACGACAAGGTCGAGGTAGGTCCCCAGCGTGCCGGTGTACGAGGCGGCGGTCGTGTAGAGCCGGACGTCGGCCGCGACCGAACCGTCGTACGTGACGACGACGCACCGCGACCCCGTGCTGCCCGGGATCAGGTTCGTGAGCTGGAACATCGCGCTGGACTGGTCGTCGTCGGACAGCGACACCGTGCCCGCGTTCCAGGAGCTGCCGCCGGACGACGTCGTCGCCGTGAACGTGGCGTCGGAGGCGTCCCACACCATCGCGCCGCCGATCAGCAGCCCGCACAGCACGAACAGGACGATCAGCAGCAGCGGGCGCCGCTCCCGGCGCTCGGCCGCGGGTGCCTGCGGCACCGGCAGCGCGTCGGCGCCCGTGCTCACGCGACCGCCACGCGGCGTCCGGGCCGCCCCGGCCGGCACGCCAGGCCGGCGGCGAGGAGGAGCGAGCCGATCCACGCCGCCGGCAGCGCGCCGTCCCGGTTCCGGTGGAGCGGCAGGGCCGGCAGCCCCACGTACGGCACCACGACGCGGGCCACGCCGACGACGTCGGCCGGCGGGACGGGCACGGAGTCGGCGACGGCGTTCGCGTCGCCCTTGGTCCGCAGGCCGTCCCGGCCGGCGCCGACCAGCCGGTGGGTGAGCAGCCCGCCGGCTCGCGCCGGGTCGCGGACGACGAGCAGGCGCCCCGGTCGCGGCGGGACGGCGCCCGGGCGCTGGTACACGACGACGTCGCCGGCGCGCAGGCTCGGCCGCATCGAGTCGCCGGCCACGACCGTGGCCCGCCAGCCGGCGGCCGTCGGCGCGTAGGCGCAGACCGCGAGGCCGGCGCAGACCGCCAGGTACCCGATGGCGCCGACCCGGCCCGCGCGGCGGACCGCCGTCAAGAGGGCATGGGACCGCGACGCGAGGGCTACCCGTTCGACGGCCACACTCATCCATCGGCGGTGACGCAGCGGAGTTGAGGCGTGCGGCGAAGAAATCTCGCGTGACCCGTTCAGCCGACGGCCGGACGTGTCGACGGGTGGAGGTGCGCGTCCGTCCCTCGGTGCCCTGGCTCGCCCTGGCGCTCGCCCTCGCCCTGCCGGCGGCCGGCCTGGCGCCGAGCCGCGCCCGCTTCGTGGCGGTCACCGCGTCGACCGCCGACTGGGCCGCGGCCGGCTCCTTCCCCAGCTACGCCGAGGCGGTCCTGGCCGACGGGCCGTCGTTCTACTACCGGATGAACGACCCGCCGGGCTCCGCCACGGCCACGGACGCCTCGGCCCACGGCAGCACCGGCGTGCACGCGCCGTACACCGGCGCGGACCTCGCGACCGGCGTCTGGCCGCTGGACGACGGCGCCGGCGGCACCGCTCGGGACCTGTCCGGCGCCTCACCGGCCGCCGACCTGACGCTGCGGGGCACCGCCGCATGGACCGCGGCCGGCCACGCCGGCTCGGCGCTCGAGCTGGACGGCGCGGCGGCCTACGCGTCCGCGCCGAGCGCGGTGGGCACGACGGTCCGGTTCAGCGTCAGCGCGTGGGTGCGCCTCACCGGCAACGCCGCGGACGCCGTCGCCGTCAGCCAGGCCGGCGGGAACGTCAGCGGGTTCACCCTCGGCTACGACAAGGCCGCGAACCGCTGGTCGTTCCGGATGCCGCGCGCCGACGACCCGGCCGCGGTCGTCGACGCCGCGACGTCCACGGGCGCGCCCTCGCTCAACACCTGGACCCACCTGGCCGGCGTCTTCACCGGCACGCAGCTGCGGCTCTACGTCGACGGCGCGCTGCAGGCCACGGTGGGCCACACGACGACGTTCGCCGC
>Ga0081539_10005538_pt1 | contig 12799 bp, 11 predicted proteins | sample TabmetS4T2R2_FD_71023 | JGI IMG/M metagenome (GOLD analysis project Ga0081539, IMG submission 71023) | Tabebuia heterophylla rhizosphere microbial communities from the University of Puerto Rico - S4T2R2 | ecosystem: Host-associated > Plants > Roots > Rhizosphere ...
CGGGCCGCTTGATGCGGTCGCGGCGCACATAGATCGAGGTATGGCGGAAGGCGCGCGAGACGAAGGCCGGCACACCGACATAAGGACAGTCGCCGGCCGCGGTCTTGACCGCGAAGCTCGACAGCGACAGCTCGCAGATGTCGAACGGCGCGTCGCGGAAGGCGCGGAAGAAGATCTCCTCGGGGCTCAGCGTCATGACGACCGGCTCGACGCCGTCGATCTGGACGCGGCCGTCGATCAGCGGCCGTGTGCGGTCGTAGTCGCCGACGGCGAGGGAGAGGGTGAGCTTGCCCATGGTTACCCGGCCTCGCGCAATGCAGCATCGATCATGGCGTCGACGATCCAGCAGGCGATCTCCTCGACCTCGCGATCGCCCGAGCTCCAGATGTCCTTCAGCACGACATAGGGCTCGATGCCGTAGACGATCGACAGGGCCTTCATCAGCCGGTCGTAGCGGCGGCGACCGAGCCGCTGGCGCAGCGGCTTGGCGGCGCGCTCCAGGAGGCCGCGGCGGAAGCCGCGCCGGTAGCGCGGCTCCTCGAGCAGGCCGACGCGCTCCAGCGATTCGTGCTCGAGCGACAGCTGCAGCGCCGCGCGCATGTGCGGCTCGAACTCCTTGAAGCGCGGAAAAGTCTGGCTGAACAGCTCGCGGACGCGCTGCCCGCCATCTTTGGCGCGCGGCTGGTAGCTGCGCACCGGGCCCAGGCTCTCGGCGACGACGGCGGCGATCACCGTGCTGCGGTTGGGGAAATAGCGATAGGCCGTGGCCCGCGACACGCCGGCGGTCAGCGCCACCTCGGCGACGGACGGCGTGCGGCCGCGGCGCACCAGCTGCATGGCCGCGCCTAAAAGCTTGCGCTGGGTCAGGGCCTTGGCGTCGTTGTCCGGCGGCAAGGTCATGCTGTGCGTCGGTGCAGGGGCGGCTTTCCTTGACACGATGCAACCCGGGTCCTAGCCTTTGCACAATCCGTGAGACGCGCGTCTCATGCGTTCTCCCGTCGAGGCGCGCGGGCTTCACCAAATAGCAATAGCACCGGCTCTTGGCCATCGCCGAACCGGTCGGAAGGAAACGTTGAAGATCGCCGCCTATTGGTGGGCGGGACGGCGGCATGTCGGCCGGCTGAGCGCCGACGAACGCGACGTCACGCCTCTGGCCCTCGGAGACCGCGCCCATGACGTGGGCGCGCTGGCGCTCGTCGAGGCGATGGCCGAGGGCCAGCCGGTGCCCAAGCCGGCGGGCGCGGCGCTGCCTCTTTCGGCCGTGAAGCTCGCCGGCGTCGGCATCGGCTTCGACCCGCCAAAGTTCCTGCGCCGCGGCGACCGCGTGCGCATCCAGATTGAAGGTATCGGTACGCTCAGCAACCCCGTCCAGTAGGTCCCCGCATGGCCACTCAGTTCGTGGAGCGCATTGCCGTCGAGACCGATGGATCGGGCGACGACGTGCTGCTGATTCACGGGCTGGGCGGCACGTCGAACGTCTGGATGCCGCTGATGCCGACCCTGATGCGCCATCGCACGGTGCGGCCGGACCTGCCGGGTTCGGGCCGCTCGTCGCGCGTCGAGGGCCCGCTCACCATCGATCGCTTCGTGCAGGCAATGCTCAGGGTATGCGCCGCGCTGCATGTCGAGCGCGCCCATGTCGTCGCCCATTCGATGGGAACGATCGTGGCCTTCCATCTCGCCAACGCAGCCCCGCAGCTCGTGCGCAGCCTGGCGCTGTTCGGGCCGTTGCTGTCGCCGCCCGACGCCGCGCGGCCCGGCCTGACGGCGAGGGCTGAGAAGGCGCGCAGCGAGCGCGAGGCCGGCATGCAGGCGATCGCCGACGGCATCGTGCAGGGCGCCACCTCGAGCGAGACCCGCGCCCGTCAGCCGGCTGCTGTCGCCATGGTGCGCGAATCGGTGATGCGCCAGTGCGCCGACGGCTACGCGCGATCGTGCGACGCGCTGGCCGGCGCCCAGCCCGCCGATCCCAACCTGATCAGCTGCCCGACCCTGATGGTGACGGGTGACGAGGACGCGATCGCGCCGCCGCAGGCGGTACGCCTGATCGGTGAACGAATTGCCGGCGCGCGAGTAGAGATCCTGCCGCGCTGCGGCCATTGGACGACGATCGAGAAACCGAGCGAGTGCAACGACGCGCTGAGACGCTTTTACGCCCGACGCCTGTGAAGGAGGGAACCATGACGAACATGCTCTTCACCAACGTGCGCATCATCGACGGCTCCGGCGCGCCGCCCTTTGCCGGCGACGTTCTGGTCCAGGGCAACCGCATCCTGCGCGTCGGCCGCGGCACGCGCTCGATCCCGACCGTCGGCGCCACCGTGATCGACGGGGCGGGGGCCACCCTGATGCCGGGCATGGTCGAGGCCCACACGCATTTCTCGTGGAACGACGCCGCGACCCTCGACGGCATCCAGCGCATGCCGCTCGAGGAGCACGTGCTGTGGTCGGCCGATGTGGCGCGGCGCTATCTCGAGGCGGGCTTCACCTCCTGCGTGGGCGCCGCCTGCGCCAAGCCGCGGCTCGACGTGGTGACGCGCAATGCCATCAATTCGGGCATGATCCCCGGCCCGCGCTATCTCGCGGCCAGCCAGGAGATCACCGTGGCCGGCGCCCTGGGCGACGAGATGCCCGTGCATCTGCCGTATCCCGAGTTCAGCTTCGGCGTGGTGGTCAGCGGACCCGAGGAGATGCGCAAGGCCGTGCGCATGTTCCTGAAGTACGGCGTCGACACCATCAAGCTCAACCTGTCGGGCGACAACTTCGCCGCCAATGCGCCGGCCGAGACGACCTGGATGAGCGACGAGGAGGTCGCGGTCGCCGTCTCCGAGACCAAGAAGCGCGGCAAGCGCGTGTCGTGCCATGCCCGGTCCTGCGAATCGATCAAGCAGGCGATGCGGCACGGCATCGACATCGTCTATCACGCGAGCTTCACCGACGAGGAAGCGCTCGACATGCTGGAGGCCCGCAAGGACAAGATCTTCGTGGCTCCCGGCATCGGCATCCTCTACGCCATGATGGACCACGCGGCCCCGTGGGGCATCGACCGCAAGAAGGCGATCGAGATGGGCTACGAGATCGAGATCGCCGCCGCCGTCGAATCGCTGAAGAAAATGCACAAGCGCGGCATCCGCGTGCTGCCGGGCGGCGACTACGGCTTCGCCTTCACGCCGCACACCGAGAACGCCCGCGACCTCGAATACTTCGTGAAACATCTCGGCTTCACGCCCATGGAGGCCATCGTCTCGACGACCAAGCTCGGCGCCGAGATCATGATGCTGGGCGGCGAGCTCGGCCAGATCAAGGACGGTTATCTCGCCGACATCCTGCTGGTCGACGGCGATCCGCTCAGCAACCTCGCCATCCTGCGCGACCAGAAGAAGATTTTAGCCGTGATGAAGGACGGCACCTTCTACAAGAGGCCCGAGATCGCCTCGGCCCGCTCGCGCTGGGCGGCTTCGGTGGCGTGATCGTGGCTTCCCCGTCATCCCGAGCGGAGCCGCCCGAAGGGCGGCGCAGTCGAGGGACCTTTTTTGTCGATGCATCAGCAAAAGAGGTCCCTCCGCTGCGCCTCGCTGCGCTCGGCTTCGGTCGGGATGACGGAGGGCGGCCATGACTCTCCTCCGCCGCTGGTTCTGGGTCTGGCTGTTCGGCCTGCCGCTCCTCGCGCTCGCCATCTGGGGCATCGTCGACAATGAGCGGCTGTTCTTTGCCACCACGCTGAACGGCCTCACCCTGGCGGCGCTCTATTTCCTGGTGGCCAGCGGCTTCACCCTGGTGTTCGGCCTTCTGCGCAACGTCAACCTGGCGCACGGCTCGCTTTACCTGCTGGGCGCCTATGTCGGCTGGGTGGTCGGCGAGTGGTCGGACTCCTGGCTGCTGGCGGTCGCCGCCGGCTTCCTGTTTGCGGCCCTCATGGGCCTGCTGCTGCAGATCGGCGTGTTCCGCTACATGCACGGCGAGGACCTGCGCCAGACCATGGCAACCATCGCCTTGTCGATCATCGCCGCCGACATCGCGCTGTGGATCTGGGGCGGCCAGATCTACCAGTTCGATCCGCCGCGCTGGATCATCGGCTCGACTGCGCTGCCCATCGTCGGCAAGTTCGCGACCTACCGCCTGGTCCTGCTGGCCATGGCGATCGTCATCGGCTTGGCGCTGTGGTGGTTTTTAGCGCGCACGCGCGTCGGCATGATGATCCGAGCCGGCGTCGACGATCGCGCGATGCTGTCGGCCTCGGGCGTCAACGTCCAGATGGTGTTCGCCATCACCTTCGCGATCGGCGCGGGTCTCGCGGGCTTCGCCGGCGTCGTCGGCGGCACGGCCTTGTCGATCGCGCCGGGCGAGGACACACGCTACCTGCTGGCCTCGCTGGTCGTGGTCATCGTCGGCGGCATGGGCAGCGTCGCGGGCGCCGCGCTCGGCGCCGTGCTGGTCGGCCTTGCTGAGCAGTTCGGTCTCGCCTACGCGCCGACCTACGGCGTCGTCTTCACCTTCGTGATCATGGCCCTGGTGCTGGCCTTCCGCCCGCACGGCATCCTGGGGAGGGGAACATGAGCGCCGCCCACTGGCGCAAGGCGATGAATTTCACCGCGCCCAGCCGCAACTGGTCGGGCGGGCGGGCGACGGCCGCGCCGCGATCCGCAACGACGACCGCCGCCACGCCATCGACCGCCAGCATCCTGCAGGCTTGGCGGCATATCGGCCTGCGCCACGTCTTCGTGCTGGCCGCCGTGCTCCTCTATCCCTGGATCGTGCCGCCCTTCTTCACGTATCAGATCGGCGGCCAGGCCCTGACCCTCGGTCTGATCGCGCTCTCGCTCACCTTCCTGGCCGGCTACGGCGGCATGCTCTCGCTGGCGCAGATGACCGTGGCCGGCATCGCCGGCTACATCGTCGCCATCCTCGGCGTCAGCGGCACGCCCGACATCAGCCTGGGCTGGCCGTGGTGGTTGGTCGTCGTGCTGGCGGTGATGGGCGGCACGCTCGCCGCCACCTTCATCGGCTGGCTGTCGGTGCGCACCGAGGGCATCTACACCATCATGATCACGCTCGCGATCGGGATGGCGTTCTTCTACCTGGCGCAGCAGAACTACGCGATCTTCAACGGCTTCCAGGGCTTCCAGAAGGTCGTGCCGCCGGTCGTCCTCGATACCGACTGGCGGACGCCAATTCCTTTCTACTATCTCGCGCTGTTCTGGGCGCTCGCCGGCTACTTCTTCGTGAAGTACCTGATCCGCGCCCCGTTCGGCGTCGCGCTGCAGGGCGTGCGCGACAACGCGCGGCGCATGAGCGCGCTGGGCTACAGCCCGGTGGCGCACCGCGTCGCCGCCTACGCCGTGGCCGGCGTCATCGCCTCGATCGGCGGCGTGCTGCTGGTCTGGTATAACGGCCTGATCACGCCAGGCTCGGTCGGCACCTCGTGGATGATCAACATCCTGATCGTCGCCGTGCTGGGCGGCATGCGCCATCCCATCGGTCCGTTCATTGGCGCCGTGGTGTTCGTGCTGCTGCAGAACTTCGCCATCGACCTGATCGATCGCGAGCGCTTCAACCTGGTGATCGGCCTGGTCTTCCTGGTGATCGTCCTGTTCTCGCCCGACGGCCTTTTAGGCTGGTGGGACAGGCTTCGCGATTGGGCGCGGCGGCGCATGGCCGACGCCGGCGCCCATGTGCGGGGAAGAGGGGTACGGGGAGGAGAGTGGCGTTCGGTAAGCGTTTCACAAGCGCGGCCGGCAGGCCGCCCATAGCAGCGAGGAGGAAACCAATGACTGAGCGAACCAGGATGTTAGTCGGGCTGCTGGCGGGAGCGGCGGTCGCGACCGTGCTCTCGGCGGCCGCCCACGCCCAGGAAACCGTGAAGATCGGCCTGCTGGCCACGCTCGAAGGCCCGTTCGCGGCCGGCGGCCAGGACGGCATGCGCGGCGCCGAGCTCGCCGTGAAGGAAAAGAACGGCATGGCCGGCGGCAAGAAGATCGAGATCATAAAAGCCTCGTCCGACGCCAAGCCCGACGTGGCGGTCAACGCCACGCGCAAGCTGGTCGAGCAGGACAAGGTCCAGATCATGGTCGGGCCGCTCTCCGGCTCCGAGGGCATCGCCGTGAAGGACTATTCCAAGTCCCAGCCCGGCGTCACCTTCATCAACGGCTCGTCGGGCGCGCAGGCGACGACGCTCGTCAATCCGTCGCCCAACTTCTTCCGCTTCAACACCGAAGGCGCGCAGTGGATGGTCGGTCTCGGCGACTACGCGCTGAACGACAAGAAGTACAAGAAGATGGCGCTGATCGCCGAGGACTACGCCTTCCCGTACTCGCAGGTGCAGGGCTTCATGGCCGGCTACTGCAAGCTGGGCGGCAAGGTCACGCACAAGGCGTGGGTGCCGCTCGGCGGCAAGGACTACTCCTCGGTGATCGCCAAGCTGCCGACCGACGTCGACGCCTTGCTCGTCGTGCTGGGCGGCTCCGACGCCGTGAACTTCCTCAGCCAGTACGAGCAGGCCGGCGGCGACAAGCCGATGGTCGGCGGCTCGATCACGGTCGACCAGACCGTGCTCAACTTCAAGGGCAAGCGCCGCGAATCGCTGCTCGGCACGCCGGCGGCGGGTCCGATGGCCGATTCGATCGACACGCCGGAATGGAAGAAGTTCGTCGCCGACTACAAGGCGAACTTCAAGGACGGCTTTCCGAGCCCGTCGCTGTTCGCCTACGTCTACTACATCAACATGAAGGCGGCGCTCGACGGTCTCGACGCCGTCAAGGGCGACCTGTCGGGCAACCAGGAGAAGTACCGCGAGGCGCTGAAGAACCTGAAGCTGAAGACGCCGACCGGCGAGATCACGCTCGACGAGAACCGTCAGGCGATCGGCCCGACCTTCATCACCGAAGTGGCCAAGGGTCCGGACGGCACCTTCTACAACAAGGTGGTCAAGACCGTTCCCAAGGTCGACCAGCGGCTGAACCTCTCCAAGGAGGAGTTCGAAAAGATGGGCCTCGGCTCGCGCGACGTGCCGAGCTGCCCGTAGGGAGCGAAGGATCATGTCCTCCGGACCGCGCGCGTCTCGCGCGTTTCATGAGCGCGCGGGGACGCGCGCGGTCCGGAAGAGGAAGACATTATGACCCTGATCACCTCCGACCTTCCGCAAGCGCCGCTTGCCAGCGGTGACGCCCTCGAGCTCGAGGGCGTCACGCGGACATTCGGCGCGCTGCGCGCCATCGAGGACGTCTCGTTCTCGGTGGCGGCCGGCGAGCGGCGGGCGGTGATCGGGGCCAATGGCGCCGGCAAGACGACGCTGTTCAACGTCGTCACCGGCGATTTCCCGGCAACCGCTGGCCGCGTGCGTTTCTTCGGCGAGGACATCACCGAGGTGCCGGCCTACGACCGCATCCGCATGGGTCTGCGGCGGACTTACCAGTCATCGCTGCTGTTCAGAAACCTGACGGTCTGGGACAACCTCTTCCTCGCGGTGCGCGGCGTGGCGCGCGGCCGCTTCGACTTCCGTCGGCCACGCGCCACGCATCCCTCGCGGCTCGCGACCGACGAACTGCTCGAGCGCGCGCGCCTGCAATCCGTGGCCCAGCGCCTGGTGTCGAGCCTGTCGCACGGCCAGCAGCGCCAACTCGAGATCGGCATGGCGCTGGCCGGCGCGCCGCGCCTCATATTGTTCGACGAGCCCGCCGCCGGCCTGTCGCCCGGCGAGCGCCGCGAGCTGGTGGCGCTGCTCGCGGCGCTGCCCGAGCACATGGGCTTCATCATCATCGAGCACGACCTCGACATCGCCCTGCGCGTCGTCGAGCAGGTTACCGTCATGCACAACGGCCGGGTCCTGAAGCACGGCACGCCGCGCGAGATCGAGACTGACGCCGAGGTAGCGGCGATCTACATGGGCGGAGGCCGGCACTGATGGCCTGGTCCTCCCGCCGCCGCGTCGAAGGAGGGCCGGGGCCCGTGCTGCGGCCCTTGCTCGAGATAAGGCGCCTCAACGTCTATTACGGCCGCGCGCATGCGGTGCAGGACGTCTCCCTCACGCTCGATCGTGGCATCCTGGCCGTTGTCGGTCGCAACGGCATGGGCAAGACGACTCTGTGCAACGCCATCACCGGCCTGGTGGCGGCGTCGGGCAGCATCAAGCTCACCGGCACCGAGCTTTTGGGCCTGGCGCCGCACGCGATCACCGGTCTCGGCGTCGGCTACGTGCCGCAAGGCCGCCGCGTCTGGCCCTCGCTCACCGTCGACGAGCACCTGCGGCTCGCCGAACGCAGCGCCCATCGCGGCCTGTGGACCATCGAGCGCATCTACGATCTTTTTCCGCGGCTTGCCGAGCGGCGCAACAACGGCGGCTACCAGATCTCCGGCGGCGAGCAGCAGATGCTGGCGATCGGCCGCGCGCTCCTGTTCAACCCGCGCCTCCTGGTGATGGACGAGCCGACCGAAGGCCTGGCGCCGGTGATCGTCGAGCAGGTCGCCGCCACCTTGAAGTCGCTGGGCGACGATGCGCTCTCCGTCCTGCTGGTCGAGCAGAACCTCGGCGTGGCGATCGACGTCGCCGACACCATCGCCGTGATGGTCAACGGCCGCATCGCGCGCACCATGCCGGCGGCGGAGCTGGCCGCCGATCGCGACCTGCAGCAACGGCTTCTGGGCGTGACGACCGCCGGCGATGTCGAGGATGAGACCGCAGCCGAAGAGGCGGCGCCGGCTGAGGCCGAGACCCGCATCTTCACGGTGCGCCGAGCCTCCGAGGAAGCCGTGGCGCCGCCGCCAGCACCGGAAGAACGCGCGGTCCGGAGCTTCACCCGCTGGAACGCGACGGACAGCACGGTCGGCCCGCGCGACCAGATCGTCTCCAGCCGCGCCGGGCCGGTGACGGCGCCGCCGTCCCTCGAGGCCGCGGCGGCCACTCTCTCGCGCACCGGCCGCGACGCGCGGGTTGTCGAGCTGCCGGTGGCGAGCACCTTCGGCCGCGCCGCCTACATCGCCGGCACCTTCGACACCAAGGGCCGCGAGCTGGGTTTTCTGCGCAACAGCCTGGAGAAGCTTGGCCTGCGCACCGTGACGGTCGATCTCGCGACCTCGGGCGCGCCCTCGCCGGCCTCGGTGCCGCCGCGCGAGGTGGCGCGGCATCATCCCGATGGCGAGCGCGCAGTGTTCACCGGCGACCGCGGCTCGGCGGTGACGGCGATGGCCATCGCCTTCGAGCGCTTCATCGCGACGCGGCGCGATCTCGGTGGCATCATCTCCGCCGGCGGCTCGGGCGGCACGGCGCTGGCGACCCGGGCGATGCGCGCGCTCCCCATCGGCATCCCCAAGGTGATGGTCTCTACCGTCGCCTCGGGCGACGTGAAACCCTACGTCGGGCCGTCCGACATCTGCATGATGCATTCGGTGACCGACGTTTCGGGCATCAACAGCGTCTCCGAGCGGGTCCTGTCGAACGCGGCGCACGCTCTCGCCGGCATGATCGCCCACGCCGGACGCGGGGCGGCCTCGTCGCAGACCAAGCCCGCCATCGGCCTCACCATGTTCGGCGTGACCACACCGTGCGTGCAAGGCGTCACCAAGCAGCTGGAAGACCGCTACGACTGCCTGGTGTTCCACGCCACCGGCATCGGCGGTCAGTCGATGGAGAAGCTGGTCGATTCCGGCCTCTTGGCCGGCGTGATCGACGCCACCACGACGGAGATCGCCGACGAGGTCGGTGGCGGCATGCTGTCGGCGGGGCCGGGCCGGCTCGACGCCATCATCCGAAGCCGCATCCCCTATGTCGGCTCCTGCGGCGCCCTCGACATGATCAACTTCTGGGCCATGGACACGGTGCCGGCGCGCTTCCGCGGCCGCAAGCTGCACGTCCACAATCCCAATGTCACCCTGATGCGCACCACGGCCGACGAGTGCCGCCGCATCGGCGAGTTTTTGGTCGACAAGCTCAATCGCATGCAGGGTCCGGTGCGCTTCCTGATCCCGCAGAACGGCGTGTCGCTGATCGACGCGCCGGGCAAGCCTTTCTGGGATCCGGCGGCTGACAAGGTGCTGTTCGACGTGATCACCAGCGGCTTCCGCACCGGCACCGATCGCAAGCTGGTCGTCCTGCCGCACAACATCAACGACCAGGCCTTCATCGACGCCCTGGTCGCGAATTTCAACGACGTCGCCAGCACGCGGATTTCCCGCGCCGCGGCAGCACGGTAGCGCCAATGGCCCGCATCGCCCGCAAGGACATCCTCGAACGGCTGCGCGGCATGATCGCCCGCCGTGAGCCGATCATCGGCGGCGGCGCCGGCACCGGTCTCTCGGCCAAGTGCGAGGAGGCAGGCGGCATCGACCTGATCGTGATCTACAACTCCGGCCGCTACCGCATGGCCGGCCGCGGCTCGCTGGCCGGCCTCCTGGCCTACGGCAACGCCAACCAGGTCGTGCTGGAGATGGCGCGCGAGGTGCTGCCGGTGGTCAAGCGGACGCCGGTGCTGGCCGGCGTCAACGGCACCGATCCGTTCCTGATCCTCGACGACTTCCTGCACCACCTGCGGGAGCTCGGCTTCTCCGGCGTCCAGAACTTTCCCACGGTCGGGATCATCGACGGCCAGTTCCGTAAAAACCTGGAGGAGACCGGCATGGGCTACGACCACGAGGTCGACATGATCCATGCCGCCCACCAGCACGACCTTCTCACGACGCCCTACGTGTTCAACGAGCGCGAGGCCATCGCCATGGCCGAGGCCGGCGCCGACATCATCGTCTGCCACATGGGCCTGACCACGGGCGGCAGCATCGGCGCGGAGAGCGGCGTCAGGCTCGCCGACTGCCCGGCGCTCATAAACGCCTGGGCAGCGGCGGCGCGCCAGGTCGACAAGGACATCATCGTGCTGTGCCACGGCGGGCCGATCGCCACGCCGCAGGATGCCAAGTTCATCCTGGCCCAGTGCCCGCAATGCAATGGCTTCTACGGAGCCTCGAGCATGGAACGCCTGCCGACCGAGCAGGCGCTCGTCGAAACCACGCGTCAATTCAAGAAGATCCGGAGATAGGGAGGATCCCATGAGTGGAGCCCAATTCGGCACTTTTATCCTGGGACTGGTCGTCGTCGCCATCGTCGCGGCGATCATCGTCTGGCTGTTCAATTGGCTTTACCTGCGCTCCTCCAAGGAGCGCGCCTTCGTGCGCACCGGTTTGGCCGGGCAGAAGGTGGTGATGAACGGCGGCGCCTTCGTGCTGCCGATCGTGCACGAGGTCATCCCCGTCAACATGAACACGCTCAGGCTGGAAGTCTCGCGCGGACGCGACAAGGCGCTGATCACGCGCGATCGCATGCGCGTCGACGTGCTGAGCGAATTCTATGTCCGCGTGCAGGCCTCGGACGACGCCATCGCTGCGGCGGCCCAGACGCTCGGCCAACGCACCATGCAGCCGGACGCCCTGCGCGAGCTGATCGAGGGCAAGTTCGTCGACGCGCTGCGCACCGTGGCGGCCGAGATGACCATGGAGGAGATGCACGAGAAGCGCGGCGAGTATGTCAGGCGGGTGCGCACCGTGGTCGCGGCCGACCTGCTGCAGAATGGCCTCGAGCTCGAGACCGTGTCGCTGACCCAGCTCGACCAGACGGCGATGGAGTATTTCAACCCGTCCAACGCCTTCGACGCCGAGGGCCTGACGCGGCTCACCGAGCAGATCGAACGGCGCAAGAAGATCCGCAACGACATCGAACAGGACACGATGATCGAGATCCGCAACAAGAATCTCGACACCGAGCGGCAGGCGCTGGAGATCGACCGCGCGCTGGAACACGCGCGGCTGGCCCAGGAGCAGGACCTCGAGACCCAGCGCGCCGCCCAGCGGGCCCAGGTGGCGCGCGAGCGCGCCGACAAGGACCAGGAGGCCGAACGGGCGCAGATCACGGCGCGCCAGTCGATCGAGCAGGCGCGCATCGCCTCGGAGCGGGCGGTCGAGGAGCAGCGCATCGCCAAGGAGCGCGAGGTCGAGCAGCTCGAGATCGAGCGCCGCAAGGCGATCGAGCTCGCCGAGCAGGAGCGGGCGGTCGCCGTCGCCGAGCAGTCGCGCGCCCAGTCGGTGGCCCAGGCCGAGGCCGACAAGGCGCGCGCGCTGGCCGTCGCCGAGGAGGAGCGGGTGTTCACCGCCCGCGAGACCGAGATGGCGCAGCGGCGCAAGAGCGTCGAGCTGATCGTGGCCCAGCAGGAAGCCGAGCGCGAGGCGCTGCGCCTCACCGTCGCCGCCGAGGCCGAGAGAGCGGCCGCGGCCGACCGCGGCGCCGCGGTGCGCGCCGAAGCCGAGGCGGAGGCCGATGCCGAGAAGATCCGGGCCCTGGCGACGCGCATCCGGCTGGAGGTCGACGCCGAGGGCACGCGCCTGATGAACGAGGCGCAGAACCTCCTGACCGCCGACGCGCGGCTCTCGGCCATGCGCATGAAGCTGATAGACAAGCTCGACGCCATCATCCGCGAATCGGTGAAGCCGATGGAGCGCATCGAGGGCATAAAGATCCTGCATGTCGATGGGCTGGGCGGTGGCGGCGGGGGTGGCCGGGCCGACAGCGGCGATGTCGGCGGCGGCCTGGCCGACAGCGTCGTCAACTCGGCGCTGCGCTTCCGCGCCCAGGCGCCGCTGATCGACCAGCTTTTACGCGAGATCGGCGTCCAGGGCGGCGATGTCGGCCAGGTGGCGCAGGGCCTGCTCGACCGCACCCAGGGATCGAGCGGCCCGCCGGTGCCGGCGCGGACGCCGGGTGAATAGGAGATGGGAGGCAACTCATGTTCCTCTCCCCCGCTAGGGGGAGAGGCTAGGGGGGGGG
>Ga0081539_10005539_pt1 | contig 12798 bp, 13 predicted proteins | sample TabmetS4T2R2_FD_71023 | JGI IMG/M metagenome (GOLD analysis project Ga0081539, IMG submission 71023) | Tabebuia heterophylla rhizosphere microbial communities from the University of Puerto Rico - S4T2R2 | ecosystem: Host-associated > Plants > Roots > Rhizosphere ...
GAGATGATCAGGCCGGCGATCGGATAGATCATGCACAGGAAGACCACGTCGGTGCGGCAGGCGCCGAAGTCGCGCGCGCCCTCGCGCAAGGCCTGGCGCAGGTCGTCGAGCCCGATCTTGCGCACGACCGGCGGCGCCATTTCGCGCGCTTCCCAGGCGCCGTCCATGGTGCTGGCGGCCGAGCCGATGGCCTGTCCGGTTTCCTTGAGGCGATCCCAACCCCATTCGATGGGGTTCCTGACATGGTGCTGCACGGCCATGGTTGTCTCCTTCCTGACGATGGAAGGTCGCGGCCCAGGCGTGGCGTCCAGTCGTGGCACTGACATCAGTCCAAGTCGTCGGCCACTAGAGCCGCGATCCGCCACGGGGGAAGTCTACGCCGATTGGCCGCCGCCGTCATCCCGAGCGATGCCGGCCGGAGGCCGGCATCGTCGAGGATTTATTTTGTTGGCGGGGCAACTAGTTCAAGAACTTCAAATACTGCCCGACGAAGTCGCAGCCGACATCCTTCGAGTAGGCGTCGATCAGCTTCTTGGTGATCGGCCCTGGCGTCTTGCCGTCGGCGACAGGTCCGCCGTTGAAGCTCTTCACCGGCAGGATGCAGAGGCTGGTCGAGGTCAAGAACATCTCCTCGGCATTGGCGGCATCGAACAGATCGATGTCGCCCGCCGTGACCTTGATGCCGAGCCGCTTGGCCATGTCCATGGTCATCTGGCGGCTGACGCCCGGCAGCACGTAGCGCTCGGACGGCGTGAACAGCTCGCCCTCGCGCACGATGAAGATGTTGCTGCCCAGCCCCTCGGCCAGGTTGCCGTGCTCGTCGAGCAGGATCGCCCAGGCATTGGGATTCAGCGCCTTCACCGGCTTCTCGGCCACGATCATGTTGAGATAGTTGTGCGTCTTGGCGCGCGGCGAGAGCATCGACGGGGCCGTGCGCCGCACCGTCGTGGTGATGACCTCCGCGCCGTCGCGGAACATCGGCGCGCGCGCCTTGAGCGGCAGCGGCAGCACCTCGATCACGACGTTGGGTCCGGTGTGGTCCCAGCCCTCGTCGCCTACCGCGTCGACGCCGCGGCTGACGCGCTGGCCGACCCACCAGTCGCCGACGGCCGGCCGCAGGTGCTCGTTGCGCGCCACGACCTCCTCGCTGTGCGCCACCATCTCCTTCGGCCCGATGCCGGGATCGATCTGCAGGTAGCGCAGCGAGCGGTAGAACCGGTCGATATGCTCCTTCAGACGGAACGGCTTGCCCTCGAAGGTGCGCGTCATGTCGAAGGCGCCATCGCCGTACTTCCAGCTGCGGTCGCGGAACGGGATCATGACCTGGCCTTCCGGCATGAAGTTGCCGTTGAACCAGGCGATGCGCTGATTGCTGAGCTGCTGGGCCATGCCGTTCTCCGTTGCTTCCTTCGTTACTGGCTTCGTTACTGGGCGTAGTTGAAGTGCTGGGCGGTCGCCGTGCCGCGTCGCCGTCCGACGGCGGCCGGCGGCTCGGCCAGCGCGATGTTGCCGTCATCATCGGCGAGATCGGCGACATAGGACAGGGCCCGATCTATGTCGTTCTCGATTTCCCGGCGTGCAGCCGCCGCATCGCGGGCCTGCAGGGCGCGGATGATGTTCGCCCGACCCTGCGGGCCGTGCGGCCGGCTGATGAAGTCGGGGTAGAGCAGGTTCATGTAGGGGCCGGTCTGCAGCCACAGCCCTTCGATGACCCGCAGCAGGGTCGGCTGGTCCGCCATGCCGTAGAGCGTGAAATGGAACTCGCGGATGTTGCGGCGGTCGGCCACGCTGTCGGCCTGGCGGCGCGCCGCGACGATGGCGAGCGCAATGCGTCGCAACTCGGCGACCTGGCGACGGTCGGCGGCCAGCGCCGCCTTGGCCGCCGCCAGTCCTTCGAGTGCCATCCGGATGTCGCGCAGCTCCATGATCCGCGCCCGGGTCATGACGGGCACGCGCACCGAGCGATTGGGCTGCATTTCGAAGGCGCCCTCGGCGACCAGGCGACCCAGTGCCTCGCGCACCGGAGTCAGGCTGACGCCGAGCGCTCCGGCGATGAAGCGATAGGAGAGCTTCTGGCCCGGCATGAATCGTCCCGCGGTCAGGGCCTGGCGCAACGAATCGTAGACCTGCGTGCGAAGCGAGATCTGGGACATGGCGATTACAATAGCCCATTCTTGCCGATTTGTGATCACAAAATTCGTTGATGTCCACCGTTTGGGGAACTAAGGTCCTTTGTGATCACAGATCAGACTGCGAGATCATGCGCCGCTACGACAAGTCTATCGCCCTCTACGAACGGACCAAGCGGCATCTCGCCGGCGGCGTCAGCAGCAACGTGCGCTACGCCAGCACGCCGGTGCCGCTGTTCTTCGCCCGCGGCGAGGGCGCCAGGCTCTACGACGTCGATGGCAACGTCCATATCGATTATGTCCTGGGCAATGGGCCTGCGATCCTCGGCCACGCGCCCCGGCCGGTCATCGAGGCGGTGGCGCGCAGCCTAGCCGACGGCCAAGTCTATGCCGCCCAGAACCCGCGGGAGAGCGAGCTCGCCGAACGGCTGTGCCGGCTGCTGCCCGGCGCCGAGGTCGTCCGTTTCGCCACGTCCGGAACAGAGGCCGTGCTCATGGCGATGCGGCTGGCCCGCGCCTTCACCGGCCGCGACAAGATCCTGAAGTTCGAGGGCCACTATCACGGCTGGAGCGACCAGGCCTACATCAGCACCGCACCGTCGTTGAACGAGGCCGGGCCGGAGGACGAGCCGGTGCCGGTTGCAGGCTCGCCCGGTATCCCGGCGAGCGCATTGCAGGACGTTGCTGTCGCGGGGTGGAACGATCTTGCTGCCCTCGAGGCCGCGTTCGAGCGCCATGCCGGCGAGATCGCCGGCGTCATCATGGAGCCGGTGATGGTGAACGGCGGCGCCGTCGTGCCCGAGCCCGCCTATCTTGTCGGCGTGCGCGACCTCTGTCGCGCCAAGGGCGCGCTGTTCATCTGCGACGAGGTCATCACCGGCTTCCGCGCCGGCCTGCGCGGTGCGCAGGGCCGGTTCGGGGTGACAGCCGACCTTGCGATCTATGCCAAGGCCGTTGCGGCGGGCTTTCCGCTCGCCATGGTTGCCGGACGGCGCGATGTCATGAATGCGCTTTTAGACAAGGGCGTGATGCATGGCGGTACCTACAACGGCAACGTCCAGAGCATGGCGGCGGCCATCGCCGCACTCGACGAGCTGGAGCGCGACGACGGGGCGGTCTATCGCGACCTCGAGCGGCGCGGCACGCGACTGATGCAGGGCCTCGCGGCCCTGGCCGACAGGCATCGCCTGCCGATGCGCGTGCAGGGGCTGCCCGCGATCTTCCAGGTCTTCTTCACCAGTGGGCCGGCGCCGCGCAACTATCGCGAGGCAGCCGCCTGCGACCGCGACAGAGCGCTCGCCTTCCAGCGCGCGTTGCAGGAAGAGGGCGTCCGTATCAACCCGGTCGGGAAGTGGTTCCTGTCGACGGCGCACGACGATGCCGTCATCGAAGAGACGCTGGCCGCGGTCGACCGTGCCATGGCGGCTCTGCGATGAGCGACATCCGCCTCGAAGGCGTGAGCAAGCGCTACGGCGTCGTTGCGGCGGCCGACGAGGTGGACCTTGCCGTGGCGCAGGGCGAGTTCGTCACCATTTTAGGGCCGAGCGGCTCGGGCAAGACGACATTGCTGTCGCTGATCGCCGGGCTCGCCCGACCGACCGCGGGCCGCATCTTCATCGGCGGCCGCGACGTCACCGATGCGCCGGCACAGCAGCGCAACATCGGCCTGGTGTTCCAGTCCTATGCCCTGTTCCCGCACATGACGGTGCTGGAGAACGTCCTGTTCCCTCTGGGCGTGCGCAAGATCGGCGGTGCGGCGGCGCGTGCCCAGGCGCGCGACGCACTGAAGCTGGTGCGGCTCGACGGCCTGCAGGACCGAAGGCCCTCGCAGCTCTCCGGCGGCCAGCAGCAGCGCGTGGCGCTCGCCCGTGCCATCGTCTTCAAGCCCGACATCCTGCTGCTCGATGAGCCGCTCGGCGCGCTCGACCGCAAGCTGCGCGAGGAACTGCAGGTCGAGCTGAAGCAGCTCCAGCGTTCGCTCGGCGTCACCACCTTGCTGGTGACGCACGACCAGGAGGAGGCGCTGTCGCTCTCCGACCGCATCATGGTGCTGGACAAGGGCCGCACCCAGCAGGTCGCCGCGCCGGCCGAGGCCTATCTGCGGCCGGCCAACCGCTTCGTCGCTGAGTTTCTGGGCATCGCCAACTTCGTCGGCCTGGCCGACGGGCGCACCGGCCTGGTACGGCCGGAGCGCGTGCGGGTAGGGCCGACGGGCATCAATGGCGGACGGCCGGCGCGCGTGGTCGAGACGATCTATCTCGGCCAGATGGTGCGTTATCACCTGTCGTTGGCCGGCGAGGCGGCGCCTGTCGTGGCGGCGCTGCCGTTCGTCGGCAAGGCTTTCGCCGCCGGCGACGAGGTCGCGGTGTCGTGGGACACGGCCGATATCTGGCCGGTGGCTTGAGGGTGGGAAGGACAACGGAGGAGGCGAACATGAGAAGGCGTACATTCGTGAAGGCGGCGGCGGCGAGCCTGCCGTCGTTCGGCATCCTGTCGGCGGCGCGGGCGCAGTCGAAGGAGATCCGCATGATCGAAGCGGGCGGCCTCAGCGGCGATTCGATCCAGGTGGGCTACATCGATCCGTTGAAGGCCAAGACCGGCATCAATGTCGTGCGCGAAAGTCCGAGCCCGCTCGGCAAGCTCAGGGCGCTGGTCGACACCGGCCAGGCCGGCACGACGCTGTTCGAACTCGGTTCAGGCACCTTCCTGCAGGCCAAGAAACTCGGCCTGATCGAAAAGCTCGACTGGGCGGCGATCAACCCTGCGCCGATGTTCCCCGAGGCCAAGAACGAGTACGGCTTCGGCTACCAGTACTTCTCGACCATCATGGCGTGGCGCAAGGGCGCGAAGGAGCCCAAGAACTTCGCCGAGTTCTTCGACACCAAGGCATTCCCCGGCAAGCGCACCCTGCCGGACTTTCCGTACTACTGCCTGCCGTTCGCATTGCAGGCGGCGGGCGTGCCGATCGACAAGCTGTTCCCGCTCGACGTCGATCTCGCCTTCAAGAAGCTGAACGAGATCAAGAAGGACGTCGCGGTGTGGTGGAAGGCAGGCGCCCAGCCGCCGCAGCTCATGAAGGACAACGAGGTGCAGTACGCGATCTGCTGGTCGGGTCGCGTCGTCGGCGATCCGGCGTTCGGATTGAGCTTCGCCGGCGGCAAGGCCGACTTGAGCTACATCACCGTGGTCAAGGGCTCCAAGCCCGAGGACAAGGCGGCAGCCTGGAAGCTCTATCACGAGATGTCGCTGGCGGAGAACCAGGCCAAGGCCGCGGGGGTCATCTCCTACACCGGCCCCAGTCCCGATCTCGATGCGCTGCTGCCTAAGGACAAGCTCTGGCAGTACCCGACCAGCAAGCAGAACAAGGACGTGCAGTTTTTTGAGAACGCCGAATGGTGGGCCGACAACGGCGAGGCCGTGAACAAGAAATGGGAAGCCTTCAAGCTCAACCTGTGAACGAACGCGGTGTCATCCCGAGGCCGAAGGCCGAGGGACCTTTCAGGCAACCCGAAAGGTCCCTCGCTGCGCTCGGGATGACAGTATTGTCGCAATGAACGATCGCGGCTCCTCCACCGGCTTCGCCTTCATCGCACCGCTTCTGGTGCTGATGGTCGTCGCCTTCAACCTGCCCATCATCTACATGCTGGGCCTCGCCTTTTGGGAGAAGGGGCGGGGCTTCACGCTCGAGCACTACGAAGGCCTGCTCGAGGCGCCGGTCTACCTGCGGGTGCTGGGCAATACGCTGCGCATCTCGCTGATCGCAACGATCGCCAATGTGCTGATCGGCTATCCGCTGGCCCATTGGATGCGCGGCCTCGATCGGCGCGCGCGCCTGATCGCCATCGCCCTGGTGGTGCTGCCGTTCTGGATCAGCATCCTGGTGCGCACCTACGCCTGGATCGTCGTGCTGGGAAACGGCGGGCTGCTGAACCGCAGCCTGCAATGGCTCGGCCTCACCGACGCGCCGGTGCAGTTCCTCTACAACGAGCTCGGCGTCACCATCGGCATGGCCAACGTGCTGCTGCCCTTCCTGGTGCTGCCGCTGTTCGCGGCCATGATCAGGATCGACGATCGGCTACTGCAGGCGGCGGCCTCGCTGGGCGCCCCGCCGCGCACCATCTTCTGGAAGATCTATTTCCCGTTGACCCTGCCGGCGCTGGCGGCGGGAACGCTGTTGGTCTTCATCCTCTGTCTCGGCTTCTACGTCACGCCGGCGGTGCTGGGCGGCGGCCGCGTGCCGATGATCTCCAATCTGCTCGACACGCTGATCAACCAGATCCCGCGCTGGGAGCAGGCCTCGGCAATCTCGACCATCCTGCTGATCGTGGCCCTGGTGATCTTCGCCGGCTACCGCCGGCTCGACCGCAAGGCGTCGGCATGACCGGCACACTCTGGAGCCGCCGCCTGCTCACCGCCGCCGGCATCTTCGGCCTGGTGTTCCTGACCGTGCCTTTGCTGATCGTGATCCCGATGTCGTTCTCGCCGGCGCGGGCGCTCACCTTTCCGCCGCCCGGCTTCTCGCTGCGCTGGTATCAGACCTTCTTCGGCGACCCGCGCTGGATGGACGCGATGTGGACCTCGACGATCGTGGCGGTGCTGTCCTCGATCGCCGCGCTGGTGCTGGGCAGCCTGGCGGCCTACGGGCTGCGTCGCGGCAGCTTCGCCGGCCGCGACTGGGCCGAGGGCAACTTCATGTCGCCGCTGATCGTGCCCACCATCATCGTGGCCATCGCGCTCTATCTCAGCCTGGCCAAGGTCGGGCTGCTCGGCTCGTTCGTCGGCCTGGTCGCGGCCCACACCGTGCTCAACGTGCCGCTGGTCATGATGGTGATGGGTGTCGCCGTGCGCGACTTCGACCTGCGCATCGAGCAGGTGGCATGGAGCCTGGGCGCGTCGTGGAGCTACACCGTCGTCAAGATCATGCTGCCGAACCTGGCGCCCAGCGTGTTCGCCGCCTGGATCTTCGCCTTCATCGGCAGCTTCGATGAGGTGATCGTCACCTCTTTCATTGCCGGCAAGTACGAGACCGTACCGAAGAAGATGTTCAACGAGCTGATCCTCGAGGTGAATCCGACGATCACCGCGGTCGCCACCTTGCTGATCGCGGTGACGGTGCTGGCGCTGGCGGCGGTTACGCTGGTGCTCGGTCGCGCCGGCAAGCTCGGGCAGACACTGGTCGAGCGCTGACTATCGCCGCCGCGTGACCACGAGAAACGCAAAGCCGACCAGGATTCCGCCGAGGCCATAGAGGAACGTGCTGAGCAGGCGCATGAGCTGGCGCCTGGCCATGATGCGACGATGATTGGGGCTCCCCACATAGTCGTCACCAAAGATCGAGCGACGCCGAACCCTTTTCGTCCCCAAATACCAGCCAAATGCTGCACCGAATGACATGAAAATAAGCAGCACCAGTCCCTGGACTAGCGTCACATCTCCCCCCAAGCACCCATCCCTGATGCTAGGTGCTAGAAGTATGTTGGTATTTTTTCGGAGGCAACGATGAATCATCCGAAGCGCGTGCGACTCGTTGAAGTAGGTCCGCGCGATGGCCTGCAGAACGAGGCGAAGCCGGTGCCGGTCGCCGCCAAGGTCGCGCTGATCGATGCGCTCTCGGCTGCTGGGCACGTCGCCGTCGAGGCCGGCAGCTTCGTTTCGCCCAAGTGGGTGCCGCAAATGGCCAATACCGACGAAGTGATGTCACTCATTACGCGAAAACCCGGCGTCGGCTACCCCGTGCTCGTGCCCAACAAGCAGGGAATGAACGGCGCCATCGAAGCGCACTGCGAGGAAATCGCCATTTTCACCGCAGCCTCGGAAGCCTTCTGCCGGAAGAATACAAATTGCTCTATCGATGAAAGCTTCACCCGTTTCGAGCCGGTGATGGAGGCCGCCCGGAAGCACGGCATGAAGGTCCGCGGCTACCTCTCGACCGTGATCGCCTGCCCGTATGATGGAAAAGTTGCGCCCGCCAAGGTCGCCGAGGTTTCCGAGCGGCTGTTCCGGATGGGCTGCTACGAGGTCTCGCTGGGCGACACGATCGGCGTCGGCACGCCCGGCGAGTGCGTGGCCATGATCGACGCCGTTGCCGAGAAAGTGCCGCGTGAAAAGCTCGCCGCGCACTTCCACGACACCTATGGCCAGTCGCTGGCCAACATCCTGGCGGTGATGGAGCGCGGCATCGCCGTGTTCGACACCGCCGTCGCCGGCCTGGGCGGCTGTCCCTACGCCAAGGACGCGTCAGGGAATGTCGGGACGGAGGACGTGATCTATCTGATGAACGGCCTCGGCATCGAGCATGGTGTCGATCTCGACGCCATCGCCAAAGCCGGCCGCGAGATCTGCGTCGCGCTCGGCCGCGAGCCGGCCTCGAAAGTGGCGCAGGCGCTGAAGGCGAAGGCAGCGTAGCGCGGGACGCCATGTTGCACCGTGCCGCTCTGGCGCTCGTGGCCGAGACCTTGGCGGATGCCGAGGACGACTGGTGGCTGGTCGGCGGCGCGGCGGTCGCCTTGCAGGGGCTCGACATCGAGGTCGCCGACATCGGCGTGCTGATGAGCCGGCGCGACATCGGCCGGATCATCGCCCGGCTGGGCATCGAGCCGGTCGAAGGACTGGCGCGGATCGCCTGAGCCGGCTGGCTAGACCACCTTGGCCTTGCTGTTGTCGAGCCACGACGTGTCGACCGGCTCGAAGACCAGCGGTCCCAGGCCGAGAAGCTGCCCGGCTTCGGCCATGGTGTTCACGACGTGAGGAGCGGGCAGGCCGGCGCTCGACTGGTGCAGGCGGAACTTCTCGGCCAGGGCATGCAGCTCCGGCTGCGGCGCCACGATGATGCGCTCGAAGCCGACGCACATCGCGGGCTTGTGGGCGCGGCGCTCGAGCGACAGAGGAGCCATCACCACTTTCTGGGTAGACGTGAAGTCGAAGATCGCATGCGACGGTCCTTCGGCATCGAAGAACGTCGCGCACGCCGCGTCCATCACGGCCAGCGTGCCGTTGTCGAAGGTATCGATCAGCGTCAACAGCAGAACATTGCGCTGCCGGTCGAAGCCCACGGCCAGCATGTCCGACCCTCCACGCCCCATACTCTAGACCATCGGTGCAGGAGTGCAATTCGTGACAATGCTTCGCAGGCGCCGGCTCGTTTGGTATAACGCCGGCGTTCGAACAAGGGATCGGCGCGACCATGACGACGATCGAGACATTTCGTTCAAGCGTATCGGCGGCAACACCGCCGGCCGACGTCGGCCCTGCCTTGCAGGCGCTGTGGTGGGTTCGGCATGGCGACTGGGACCGCGCCCATCAGTGCGTGCAGCAGCACGAAGGCGAGCCCGACTGCGACTGGGTGCACGCGCATCTGCATCGCCAGGAAGGGGACATGAACAATGCCAGCGGCTGGTATCGCCGCGCCGGCAAGCCGGTCTCCGAGCTGTCGCTGGAGGACGAGTGGAGCGTGCTCGCGGGCGAGATGCTGGCACGCAAGGTTTGACGGGCGTCAGCGCCGGATCGTCATCATCACGATAAGCACGGCGAGCGCGCTCACCAGGGCGTAGCCGAGGCTCGTCAAATAGCGCTGCCGAACGCGGCGGCGCCAGCCGCGCGCACCGTGGTCATCGTCATCCCGGAAGACCGAGCGGCGGTAAAGCCGCTTCGTCCCAATGCGCCATCCCCAGACGGCGCCGCACAGGCCCGCCGACAGGACGACCAAGCTTGTCAGGCTCGGCATGTCGTCTACCCTCCCCAAGGGTCCGGCTCCCTTCCCACGGCCGGTTTGCACCGTCTGTGACATAACGCACGAACGTTCAAGACCGATGACTGGCCGGTTGGCCATATCGAGGCCATGGATGGTTTGTCCGGCTTTCTCCTTGCCGCCCTGGCCCTCGCCGGCAGCCCGGGTCCGGCGACGCTCAGCCTCACCGCCACGGGCGCGGCGTTCGGCGCCGGGCGCGGCATCGCCTATCTCGCCGGTATCGTCGTCGGCATGGTCGCGGTCATGGCGGCGATCGCTGCCGGCCTCGTCGGGCTGCTGATGGCCGTCCCCGGGGTGACGCCAGTCGTCACCGTTTTGGCAGCGGCCTACTTCCTCTACCTCGCCTGGCGCATCGCCATGGCGCCGCCTCTTGGCGACGACCATGGGCAACGCCGCGCGCCGACCTTCATCGCGGGCCTCGCTCTGTCGCTGGTCAATCCCAAGGGCTACGCCGCCATGGCGGCACTCTATTCGGGCTTCGTCCTGGTGCCCGACCGGCTGGGAGCGGACATCGCCGTCAAGATGTCGGTGCTCACCCTGATCATCGTCGGCGTGAATGTCGCCTGGCTGCTGGCGGGCGCGGGCCTGACGCGCTTCTTCCGCGACCCGCGCAGCAACCGGCTGATCAACGTCGCCTTCGCCGTGCTGCTGGTCGCCTCGGTGGTGCTCGCCTTCGTATAGTCAGCGTCGCTCGATGATGCGCACGGTGACGGCGCTGGAATGGCCCGCCTCGTCGACCACCGCGACGCGGGCCAGGCCCGGCCCGTCGGGCACCCACTTCGTGCCGTCGATCGGCCGGCCGTCGATCAGCCAGCGCAGGCCGCCCGTGCCGCCCTTGGCGGTGAGCGGCACGGCTTCGCTCTTCGCGAGCTCGATGCGGGCGTCGGCCGGCGGGTAGGCGATGCGCAGGCTGCCCGGCTCTGCCGTCGGCCCCAGCGAGCGCATGCGCACCGGCAGGTCGCGCCACGAGGCGACGCGCAGCACGTCGGCCGGCGCCGGCTTGGCGATGTTGTCCTCGGCCGGCAGGCGGCTGAAAGCCTTGAACAGGAGGGGGAGCGCGGCATGGCGGCCGAGCTGGCCCGGGCGCGACGTGCCGTCGGCATGGCCGACCCACACGACCACCGTCCAGTTGGTGGTGTAGCCGGCAGCCCAGGCGTCGCGGAAGCCAGCCGAGGTGCCGGTCTTGTAGGCGACGCGACGCTCGCGCAAGGCGACCGGCAGGTTGGCGAAGCCGTCGGGCAGTGGCGCGTCGGCCAGGACGTCGCCGACATACCAGACCGCCGCGGGGCCGATCAGGCGCACGGGATCACGCGCGGCGCGGTCGCGGCGGATCACGGGCGGCGCGAACTCGCCGCCACGCGCCAGGCCGGCATAGAGCCCGGCCATCTCGAGCGGCGAGACCGTGGCGCTGCCAAGCGCAATGCCGAGCGACGCACCGGTGTCGCCCGGCGGCAGGCCGGGCGATGCGCCCGCGGTGCGCAGGGTCGACAGGAAGCGCTGCGGTCCGACCTTCTCCAGCGCCAGCACGGCGGGCACGTTCAGCGACTGCTGCAGCGCCCGGCGCACGGTGACGGCGCCCTGGTGGTCGCGGTCGAAGTTGCGCGGCAGCCAGTCGCGGAAGCGCACCGGCACGTCCTCGATCAGCGATTCGGGATGGAGCGTGCGATCGTCGAACGCCATGGCATAGATCAAGGGCTTCAACGCCGAGCCGGGCGAGCGATGGGCGCGCACCAGATCGACCTGGCCGGCGCGGCCGAAATAATCCGAGCCGCCCTGCCAGGCGACGACCGTGCCGGTGCGGTTGTCGACCGCGACGATGGCGATGTCCGGCCGGTCGGCGATGCGGCCGCGTTCCTCGCGGACCAATTGCAGCAGGGCCGCCTGGAGCTCGAAGCGGATGGTCGTCGGCACGACGCTGCCCGGCGACTGGCCGGCGAGCCATGCCGAGAGATGCGGCGCATGCAGCGGCATGGCGAGCCGCCGGTTGGGCACCGGCCGGGTCGAGGCCAGGTCGCGCAACGAGGCGTCGATCACTTCGTGTTGCAGGCCGCGCTCCAGCACGCGCTCGCGCGCGGCCTGGGCGGCGACGGGCGACCGGTCGGGCCGGCGGCGCTCGGGCGACTGCGGGATGGCGACCAGCAGTGCCGCCTCGGCCGCGTTGAGGTGCTTGGGCTCCTTGCCGAAGTAGGCGAAGGAGGCGGCGCGCACGCCCTCGAGGTTGCCGCCCATCGGCGCCAGGGTCAGGTAGATGCCCAGCACATCGCGCTTGGAGTAGCGCCATTCGAGCTGCAGGGCGCGCGCCGACTGCAGCAACTTGGTGCCGAGCGTGCGCCGCGGGCCGATACGGAAGAGATCGGGTTCGAGCAGGCGCGCGGCCTGCATGGAGAGCGTCGACGCGCCCGACACGATGCGCCCGCGGTTGATCCACTGTTCGGCTGCGCGCCCGGCCGCCAGCGGGTCGACGCCCCAATGATCGTCGAAGCGGCGATCCTCGTAGGCCTTGAGCAGCCCGAGATAGACCGGATCGACGTCGTCGACCGTGGTCTTGAGCCGCCACTTGCCGTCGTTGGTCGTGAAGGCACGCAGGAGACGGCCGCTGGAGTCGACGACTTCCGTCGAACGGTCGTTGTAGCGTGACAGGTCGGGCGGAAACAGCCGGTCGAGCGCGAGCGCGCCCGCCGCGACCGAAGCGGCGATGAGCGCGAGGCCGATGAGCAGCGCGTGCGCCTTCCTCCCCAGCGAAGCTGGGGAGGTGTCGCCGCTATGCGGCGACGGAGGGGTCATGGGCGCCCGTGCGGTGCTCATGACCCCTTGTGTCTGGAAATTTTGGCAGAGTACGCGAACGGGCGGCTGCTCGAACAGCCGCCCGTCGTCGACCGTGAACCCGTAGACCCCAAAGGCTGAGCCTGAGACGGAGCGAGG